>Ga0308010_1000019_pt1 | contig 178679 bp, 135 predicted proteins | sample Neamet129_FD_202368 | JGI IMG/M metagenome (GOLD analysis project Ga0308010, IMG submission 202368) | Marine microbial communities from water near the shore, Antarctic Ocean - #129 | ecosystem: Environmental > Aquatic > Marine > Unclassified | place: Southern Ocean | collected 2014-07-24 | reverse complement strand
TAGGCCACATTGAGTCGCCTTTAATGACTACATTTAGGATGCGCGAATCCATGGGACTTCACGACCTTTAGCAGTCCAGAACATACTATGAATTGATTCTACAGCATCCATTAATTCCTGAGCATGGAGTAAAGAAACTTCTACCTTACAAGCAGAGCAAAGTTTCGCAGCCTGCCAAAAAGTATCATGAAGATCAGGTATAGATTCAAGATGTTGTGGCTTGAAAAAATCAGTCCAAAGAACTAGTAACTCATCTTTACATTTTTGAGCTTCTTCTTCTTTAATAGCAGCATAACGAGACATAGTATTTAGGTACCCTACAAATTGCTCAGATTGAGGTTCAGGTGTATCTAGTGCCATCATTTTCTTAGTCATTGATTGAACAGCTTCTGCTGCTACACGGGCGCTTGCAGGGTCATAGACTCCACATGGTCCATCGCAATGTGCACTTGCTTCTATTGTTGATATTTCGTCATTGGTCATTCCTGTATCTGTCATACTAACTTACCTCTGAGTAAGCGCATAGGGTGCCATATTATGAATACTAAGGTTAATGAATTACATTCGCAATATTGATTGAGTAAGTCATAGTAGAAGAGTTATGGCAAGAGTCGCTGTTACAGACGGGATGGATAAAAAAGCGATTGAAATCATAACGGATTCAGGGCATGAAGTAGTATTGATGCACTATTCATTAGATGAATTACTCAATGGTGCATTAGCAGATTTTGATGCCGTAGTAATTAGAAGTGCAACGAAAATGAGTGAAGAAGTAATCTCAGCTTCTAAAAAAGATGGGGGGAAATTAACTTTCATTGGGAGAGCAGGAGTTGGCGTAGATAACATAAATATTGAAACCGCTACAAAAAATGGCATTACAGTTTGTAATACACCTAGAGCATCTACAAGAAGTGTCGTTGAGATGACATTGGCACATCTTCTTGCATCCTGTAGGAATATAACAACAGCAGATAGGAAACTGAGACAGGGAGTATGGGCGAAAAAAGAACTAGTAGGTTCTGAATTATCAGGTAAATCACTTGGATTGATTGGCTATGGAAGAATAGCTCAAGGAGTTGGAATTGCTGCGAGAGCATTGGGTATGAACATACATGCTTATGATCCTTATGTTCCTGCTGAAGTTGCCCAAAAACAAAATTGTGTATTACACAAAGATGTAGATAGCGTTTTCAAAATGTGCACACATATATCCATACATTGTAATCTGACGGATGAAACATATCACTTAGCGAATACATCAAGAATTAATCTAATGCCAGGGAAAGGAACTGATGGCATTTATTGCGGGAATCACCTGATTAATTGTGCCAGAGGTGGAATTGTCGATGAGAGAGCAGCTTTAGAGGGACTTCAGAATGGGCAATTGTCTAGTCTCGCCTTGGATGTTTTTGAAGTAGAACCGGCAATAAATAATCCCTTATTACTCCACGAAAATTTTCATGGAACACCACATATAGGTGCTGCTACAAAGGAAGCTCAGGCAAGAATTGGTATAGAAATGGCAAATCTAATAATTGAACACTTCGAAGGAAATAAACCTAAAACAGCTTTGAATTAGATAATTCTATGCATCCGATTAAGTGATGTAGAAAGATATTCTAATTCTTCTGGGATTGAGACGTCAGGTATTTCAGTATTTAGGGAAATTCCAGAATCTTTCTTTAATTTCCAAACATTAGAATTAAACTCAATTAATGGATTCGTTAATTCTAATAATTCAGATACACTAGGCATTATTGTTGGGAATTCTCGAACATCTACTGAGCTCTCGTCATACAGGGTTGTAGATAGATAATGAGTGAAAAATGGACAAATTGGGCTTAAAGTAGTTAATATATCCCTGACTATTCGATGTAAGGTCCAAGCCGCAGTCTCATCACCATCATATAATCTAGATTTGACCATCTCTAACCAATGGCTAGGGAATACACCTGTACTAAAATTCTTAATGTTTTGAGCTGCATTATAGATATCAATAGCCTTCCAAGAATTTTCTACTTTAGACATTGTTTCACTAAATTCCGAAAGTATCCATTCATCTTCTGGTGCTAGGTTGGAAGGTAGAGTCTCTAAATCAGATGGGACTTCAAACTGACTTGCAAACCTCGCGACGTTGAATATTTTTGTTAAAACACCAAAATATTTCGCTTCAATTTCTTCGGGATTAATATGGAAATCGTCTCCGACTTGAGCATCACATGCTTTCCATAAACGGAAACATTCACTACCTATTTTATTAGCCTTCAGATTAATTTGTTTACCATCAGTACCTTTCACTTTCCAAGAGCCTGTTCGGCCGCCTAAACCACACTCCAATACTGAATCAGCATCGATTCCATTACCTAGTGACTTAGACATTTTACGCCCCCATGGGTCCATTCCCAGACCGTCAATCCAAACATTAGAGAAACCAGGTTTATCTAAAAGGAGAGTACTTTTCAGAAGGGTATAATATAACCATGTTCTAACAATTTCTTTACCTTGAGGTCGTAAAGCAGTAGGGAATGCACGATTAAATAATTCAGGATCTTTACCATATCCTGAGACAAATAAATTAGAATTTGAAGAATCCATCCATGTATCGAATACTTTTTGTTCCCCAACTAAATTACCAAGAATATCAATTAAATCTTCGTAATTACCTAATTTTTCTTTACTTTCTCTATCAAGAACTTCAGAACCCATGGGCGGTAAATCTCTCCAAGGTTGTACATATTCTCCAGAAGGAGGTACTACTATCTTAGTACCGTCTTCACTGTACCAAATAGGCACTTCTGTATGATACCATCTTCGGCGTGAGATAGGCCAGTCAATTGATATGTTTTGCATCCAATCATCAAGAAATTGTTTGTTTCTTGGAGGTATAAAGTTTATTTCAGAAATTAACTCATTCATACGATCTAAGGTCTGTGTTTGTCTAACATACCACTCTTTCAATAGTATTATTTCAACGGGATTATTTCCTCTCTCACTCACTGGTATTTCTTGTTCATGATCAATTATTGAAGATAAACTATTATTTTCTTCGAGAAGTTCTATGGCTCTTTGTCTTGCATCTATTACTTTTAATCCAGATAAGGGCCCGGCAATTTCAGTCATTTCTCCTTTGAGATTAATTGCAACAAATGGATCAAGGCCAAACTCTCGGAATATAGCTACGTCATTTTGATCACCGAAAGAACATACCATCAATACTCCAGACCCAAAATCCATTTTAACAGAGTGATGCGAAGAAATTAGAACTTTGGTAATTCTTCCATTGACAGCTAAAGGTAAATTGATTTCTTTACCAATTAAATGAGTATAACGCTCATCATCAGGATGTACTAATACAATTCCGCAAGCACAGATTAATTCTGGCCTTGTGGTTGTAATCACTATTTCTTCACCATCTTCAGTCATCCATAAAATATCACATAACTTAGTTTTACGAGAAATTCTTTGAACTTCGGCATCAGCAATAGTAGTACCTTCAACTGGGTCATAAATATTAGGTCGTAAATCTTCAACTATGTTTCCTTGTTTGAATAAGTCTACAAATATTGACTGAGATACTGATCTATATTCAGGTGAGTCGGTTAAATATTCATTATCAAATGAACACGATAGACCTACACGGTATGCTGTTTCCCTCATTGCTTGAGTATACTCTTCTATTGTTTCCTTACAAATATCAAGGAATTCACCTCTTTCAAAGGTCCTCATTTTCTTCCCTGTTTTTTTCTCAACAGTAAACTCAATATTTATTCCATTACGATCAACTCCCCATGGGAAGTAGACTTCTTTACCTAAAAGTCTCTGACTACGAGCTATTACGTCTATCATACTGTACTGAGCCACTGCACCAATGTGCCACGTTCCGCTAGGATATGGAGGTGGTGTATCAATAACGAATATCTCTTTTTTACTTTTGGGATTAAAACAGTATCTTTCACTATATGATTCACCATAATGTTCCTCCTGTATACGTTTTTCAAGGTCAATTGACCATCTTTTATCCGTAATTTTAGGTTTACCCATAACAATCTCACCTATGCAGTATATGCTAACCCCGCAGTAACTTATTCTTGACCATTGCCGAGTTAGCAATATGAAATAAATCTAATTTCTAAGAGTTTTGGAAGCGTTGGGTTGAAGTCCCGTCCGTAACCACGAGGAGTTGAGGGGATTGGACTATGGTTCGTGAAGACAATAATAAATCTGAAAAAAAATCATTTCATTCCTTACAAGATTATATCCAAAGTATGAATTCAGAATCAGTAAAAGACACAATAATTCACGCACCAAATTCAATAAGAAGATCTTTGACGGGAATTTCTGCAACACAAGCTCTAGTTAAACTTCCTGTTATTACAATAGTTTTGTGTTTATTAGTTACTGGTTTTTTTACAATGCATTCAGGTGCTATTGATTGTAGAGAAGGTTTTCAAAATTCAATATGTAAAGAAGAATCTTCAATGAACGTGAATGGTGATTTAGAAGTATACTTACCAGATGGTTCTAAGGTATCAATTTTAATTCAAGATGTTGAGCAAGATTGGACTACAAATGTCATGATTATTTATGTCGAATCAGAAGACTACAATGTGACAACAATACCCATACTTGAACAAATTGATGCTATGGAAGAAAAGATGAATAAAAATCGAAATGATGGTGGAGAATTAGATGACATCATATATGTTTTATCCATATCTGCTGTCATTAAGGAAGTTAATTCAAGCGCTGTAAGAGTAGCGAAAGCGTTTGCATCAGGAATTGCTGAAGCAACTGGTTTAGAAGAAACAGCAGATACAATCAATGAGACTATAGATAGTCAAAAAGATATTCTTGGTAATTACGCTATCCCTGACGAACAAGAAAGGGTAGATCAGATATTAGGAGAAATGCCTCAAAACGCTTTAGACAAACTTGTTAGAGATGTAGGGCGAGAAGAAGCTGAACAAGCATTTTATTGGAATCGAGCTGTTATAATAATGGGGATCGCAAGCGACGTAGATGTTGCTGATTTAATTGAAAAAACACAAGGTAATATTGATGAGTTGAGTGAAGATAATGGTTGGGATGAACTTAATCTTACAATGACCCTAACTGGCCCTACCCCGATAACAAATGCAGTTACAGAAGAATCATTCAAGCTTTTCTGGACTGTATTTCCCCTAGGTGTTGTATATGTGGCTTTAGGATTATTCTTATTTCATTGTGATTTATTACAAACAGGGAGATTTAGATTTGTTCAAGGAATGAAAGTATTGATAATAGCTGGACTCCCCACCTTATGTTCAGTTTTCTTAACAATGGGAATAATAGGTTTTACAAACTATGAAGTAACTATGACTGTGATTATAGTGGGTCCAATAATTCTTGCATTAGGTGTATCATATGGACTTCATATTACAAATCGTTATGCGGAAGCTAAAGGGACACCGCATGAAAAAATGGAAGAAGCTTTGAATTCTACAGGAAGAGCAGTTTTCTTGTCAGCTGTAACAACTATTATCGGATTCATATCGCTGACATTTACTCCAATGGAGCCCATAAAAACAGTAGGTTTTTCACTGGCATTTGGAATTATTGTCGTATACATAATGACCATGCTTATGGTGCCAAATTTAACAATCCTATTAGATCTGAAGAAACCTTCACACCCTCCACCTAAGTTATTTGTTAATGCTGTTTCAATACCTATAAAATATACTAAACTGACTCTAGCGGTTTTCATAATAGCAATGGTTATATCTGCAGGAATTTCTAGAGAAAATGTTGAATCAAATCTTGATCTACTAGAAATGGCGCCTCAAGATGTTGAAGCAGTAATTAAGATGAAAACTTACAGTGATGAATTCGAATCTGGGCAACCTGGATTTCTTTTGATACCAGGTGATGTTAGTGCAACAGCAGATTTTGCGGTAACTGCTAACGACCCTTTTGAAGTATTAGATAATATTGAACATCTAGAAGGGCAGTGCGCATCTGTAGATCAAGTTACAGCTGTTTCCATTGTATTCTTAATGAAAGCAATAGCTGTTTCAGTGAATTTATCTGGAGCACCTATAGCAGACTTAATTGATAACACACCTGCACCCGATCCTATCAAAGAAGTTGCTCACTTAATATTTGATAATGAACAATCTGGAAATGCATCTTTTTGGAGGACTCTAGACACCTTAGATGCACAAGATTTAGGGGGGATTCAAACTCAGAATTTCCTAATTTATGTATTCTATAATAGTCTCACTGAAGAAATGAGAGAATTATTTATCTCAGATAATTATGAAAGAAGCTTGATTTACATAGATATGCCATTCATGGATGTAGTAGGCACTGAAACTGCTACTAATCTAGTGAATAAACATGCCGCTAATTCAGATTTCCCAAATTCTGAACTAATTGGAGTTGCATCTGTAACTATAGAAGTTAATGACTTAATTGTAGGTTCACAATGGACTTCACTGGGTTTCGCATTACTATTTACGATACTAACTCTAGGGCTAGTGTTCCGAGATATATTATATGCTCTTTTAACAACTATACCTGTTGGATTTACTGTAGCCATGCAATGGCTCATAATGGATGCTGGAAATGTTGAACTATCACTTGTTACTGTAATGATTGGATCAATATTAGTTGGGGTTGGAGTTGATTTTTCAATCCATATTGCTAATAGAGTAAAAGAACTAGGTGGATCATTAGAAGCAATAAAATCTTCATGTGCGAGTACAGGTATGAGCTTATTCGAAGCGACTACGGTTACAGCAGCGGGTATGATGTGTGCATTTCAGATACCTATCCCTGCAATCAAACCATTTGTTATAGTCATTATTGTATTACTAATTATAGCTGCAATCTCTGCATTGATGTTATTGCCAGCGATATATGCCTTAATGGTTAAATCGAATGTGAACTTAACTGGAGGAGTTTCTAGAATGGTAAAAACTGCAGGACTTAAGAGAGCTATCGAAAGAGATGAAGCAGATGCTATCGATGCTACATTAATTATTGGCTCCGCGGAAGATGCTTGGTAACGACACTTTCATTCACCTGTTGTACCTCGTAGACATATGAATTACTGGTTGATGAAGAGTGAACCACATGTTTACCCATGGGATAAATTAGTTGAAGATAAGAAAACACATTGGGATGGTGTCAGAAATTATCAAGCCAGAAATATGATGAGAGATGATATGAAATTAGGAGACCGAGTACTATTTTATCATTCAAACTTCAAACCCCCACATGTAATTGGTATAGCGGAAATTTGTAAAGAAGGATTTCCCGATCATACTGCCCAAGACCCTTCATCAAATTATTATGATGAAAAAGCAACTCCTGAAAATCCAAGATGGATGATGGTAGAAATAAAACCAATAATCGCTATGGAAAGATTAATTTCTCTTCAAGAAATGAGAGATAATCCCACACTAGAAGGAATGAAACTTCTAATGAAAGGGAGTAGACTTTCAGTACAGCCTGTAACTAAAAAACAATTTGAGATTGTTTGCCAAATGGGTGGACTCAAGGGAATCCCCGAGTGAAAAAAAGTGGGCATGTCTTCGGTGGACGCTCGTAGTCATCAATGAATAATCATTAGAGTACTCAGCTCCGCTATTCCAAGGCATCCAGCATCCCCAGTCGGGCTGCTCGCTTCCGCGCCTGACCTGGTTCCTGGGTATAAGACACTTCGAATTTCCCTCCGGAAATCCGTTATGCCAACCTGCATCTCTTGGAGGCGAAGTTTCGACATACCCCTATGGTTCATCGAAGGTTCGTTTGCGCCGCCCTCAGACTTCAGGTCACCATTATTGACGATTTGTGAATAATAGAGCACGTCAACACTCCCCCTAGCCCGTATGACCGTGTTTGGGGACCCATTTTAATGAAACCCTAACAAGTTGTTGAGATTTTATTCATTCAGCGTCATATTTAGAAGGGCATCCAGTCTGTATTGAATTGGCTGAAATAATCCATTTCCCATTTTCTTCTATAAGGTCACCTTTAACTGCAATCACATAACCTTCGGCGAAACCATCAGGTATAGCAACTGAAGATATATCAATAAAAATCTGATCGTTTGTACCTGAGAGTATGAAGGTTTTTGATTGATCATCGACAGACCCTTCTAGTACTGTCCCTCGAAGGTGAACTTCTTCAGATGTATATTCATTTGGTGATGCCATAATCTCATCAACAGTATACTGGACTTCAGGATCAACACTTATGAACATCAAAGAAATTAGAGCTAATAGAGCAACTCCCACGATTAATAATCGCGTCCCCCTAGTTGCAGCCATAATGTTCGCAGTCGAATTATGCTCATGAGGTTTATGATAATCATTTATGGTAATAACCAACTGCTTCCTCAATGTTTAAAAAATTATTTTGCTTAACTTTTCTGTTTAAACCTTTGACTATATGGGACACTACTGAAGGCCCTTGGAACACTAATGCAGAATATAATTGAATTAATGAAGCGCCTGAATTTATCATGTCCCAAGCAGATTCTGGGGAATCTATGCCACCTACGCCAACTATAGGGATCTTGGATTCAGTATAATCATACAATAAATTAACCACTTCTAATGAACGAGACTTTAGAGGCCTACCAGATAGTCCACCAGTTTGCGCGAATACAGAACGTGACTGAGAGTTTTTAGGAATATATCGGGAAATGGTTGTATTTGTAGCCACAAAACCGTCAACACCTGATTTGAGAGAGGTTTCCACTGAGTTAAGTAATTCTTCATCTTCCATATCTGGAGAAAATTTCAATAAAATTGGTTTATAGTTTCCTTTTCTTTCGCGGATATTATTACATGCATCAAGTACTTTGGATAGATGCTCTTCTTCTTGTAATTCTCGTAGACCAGGCGTATTAGGAGATGACACATTTAGAACAAATAAGTCAGAATAATCCCATAAAATATCAAGAGTAGATGAATAATCAGCAGGTGCATCATCATTAGAAACTTTTTTCGAACGACCTATGTTAGCAGCAATAGGATTGTTTGGCCATTGGCCTTTAGATTTTCTATCAACTAAACTGTCTCTAACTGCTAGTGCTCCAGGATTATTAAAACCCATTCTATTTACCAATGCATTTTCTTTATTCGCCCTAAACATTCTCGGTTTGGGATTACCGTCTTGAGGGAATCTCGTAATCCCACCATATTCCATCCAAGAGAATCCTAGAGATGGCCATGCAGAAAGGGCCTGAGCCTTCTTATCAAAACCAGCTGCAAGTCCCAATGGATGATGGAATGGCATGCCGAATACATTAATAGGTAATTCAGGTGATTGATAAAGAGATTCTAGTATCCCTCTACCAATTGAATTTCGACCTATTTTAGTTAATGATGAAACTCCAACTGAATGTGCTTTTTCCGAATCAATAAGGCCGAGTATTGGCCTTCCAAACATTCGATATGGCAATCCCATTAGGAACTCGGTTCAACCGACACTCTTCAAGCGTTGCGCACTTCGGGAGAATCATGATGAGTTCTTCTGAGGATGCAGCCGTTTCCGAATTGGCAAGAAGAATTCTTAGATCTAATGGTATTACAATAACTCATAATGGACAATTGTCAAATCAAATTGAACAATTATCATTCGAATTATCAGATAGGGCTCCTAAGATAATTTTTGGAATAAAAGGGGAAATTCAAAATTCAAAAAACATTATTTTTGAAAATAAGGATACAGGTGATGGCATGATTTCTATGAAACCACCAAGTTCATTAGAAATTGTGTGGATTAAAGGTGGGGTTAATATCTGGAAAAAACTTACGAATAAGATTGTCGAATTAGGTGCCGCTGGTTATCCTGGATGTATAGGTTGTGCAGGTCCAGCAGCAAGTGAACCATGGGATGAAGAAACATCTAGACATGAAATTTTATGATTTGGCTACGCGCGCTCACGTACGCGCACGCGCTTTGTAACAAACTGGTTTGACTCAAGTTTATACAGTTAGTATTGTCCACGACGAATAATGGTCGATGCTAAGATATTGACTAATTGAATAGGTGGTTATTGTGAAACTGATGATTCTCGAGTCTGGCGCTAAAGCAAAGACGGTGAAGAAGTACTTAGGCAAAGGATGGATTGTCCAAGCTTGTGGAGGCCATGTTCAAGACCTTCCTTCCAAAGGAAGTAAAGGATCTTCAAAATCTATGTGGGATTCGGAAAGAAATGTATTACCAGACCCACCTTGGGGTTGGACTTCTGGGGCACAAAAGAAAATCACTGACTTAGTTAAGAAAGCAAAGTCATCTAAAGTTGATGAGGTATTCATTGCAACTGATCCTGATAGAGAAGGAGAATTTATTGCTTGGAGACTAAGTATGATTTTTGCTAAATTCCCATCCCAAAAAAGAGTCACATTTAATGAGATTACTGAGAAATCAGTAAAGCATGCAATTGAAAATGCAAGAGACATTGATACTGCATTAGTTGATTCGGCAAAAGTAAGGAGGTTTATGGATAGATTAGTAGGTTTTGAATGTTCTAGATTTTCTAGATCTTGGAAACTAGCATCGATGGGGAGGGTACAAACTCCAACACTAGGATTTATAGTTGAAAGAGAAATGTTGCGTGAGCAACATATACCCATAAATTATTACAGTGTTAATTTCAATTCAAATGATGTTAATTTCAAAATTAGATTCCATGAAAAAGATGATTCAGAGGCGTGGCTAGATGACGCAGCAAAACATTTCCCAGATAGGACATTCAATGAAGATTTAGCTAGAGATGCTATTTCGAAATTAAATGGAAACAAAACCATTGAAATTCAATCTGTCAAGGATGGAAAAAATAAAAGAAATCCAAAACCACCATTTACAACCGATACAATGCTACAATCTGCAAGTTCGAATCTAGGTTGGTCAGTTGCTAGAACAAGTTCAGTAGCAGGCGAGTTATACAATTCTGGACACGTGACTTATATTCGTACAGATTCTACAAGAACAAATGAAGATGCAAGAAAAACTATCAAGGATTTTATTAAAGAAAAATATGGAGAAAATCATTTAGGACCAGGAGCATTAGGTTCAGATGCTAAGAAAGGTAGTTCTAATGTTCAAGACGCTCACGAGGCGATTAGACCTACAAGGCCAGAAATCCCTCATTTAAGTGACGTTAAGGATGAACAACAATTACTATACCAATTAATATGGTCAAGGTTTGCAGGCAGTCAAATGTCTAACTCAATACGTGAAACAAGAAGTATACAAGCAACCACAGATGGCTTAGACAAGAAAATTACCGGTACCGCATCATGGAGAATTCATCCAGGATGGGAGGCTGTATACGAATTATATCACAAAGAAGTGAAGTTAGAACCTCCACAATCAGAATTAACAAAAGGAGCAATCTGGGAAGTGAAATTTGACGATGAAAGTCCTAAATTAATTGATGATGAAACAAAGCCTCCGAGAAGGTTTTCAGAAAGTTCAATTGTTCAAGAAATGAAAAAAGAGGGGATTGGAAGACCATCCACATATGTATCAACTATTCAAACACTGAATAAAAGAAAATATGTTGAAAATAATAGTGGTGCACTAATTCCAACAGATGCAGGTAGAACAATGTGGTTGGAAGTTGTTCCATTTTATAATGAACAAAATGAAAATGGTCTTTTTGCTGCACAATTTACCGCTAAAATGGAAGCAGATCTTGACACAATAGAAAACGATACTCAATCCGCTCCAAAAGTATGGCATGACTTCGTAGATGTTTTCAAGGAAATGAATGATGTTGCTAAAACTAAGAAAAGGAGTATCCCCTCAACAAGACAAATAGAATTACTAAATAACTTAGTGAAAAATATGAGTGAGGATGATATTTTCAAGTCACTAAAAGGTAAAAAACCTGAAGAATTAACTGGAGAAGAAATGAGGCTTACTCTGGACAAAATAATAGAAGAGGGAGGAGACTTTCCTGCAAGTGATAAACAGATGAAATTGATAATAAAATTAGCAGACCAACTCGGCCATAGTCTTGAAGAAATTTGCAATATGTCCGAAACAGATGACATTAACAAATTAACTGGAGGAAAAGATGGTACTGCTAGTAAATTAATAGATATTTTAATCAAACAAAGTCAATTATTACCTGCTTCGGAAGCTCAGGTTAAATTAGTCAACAAATTAGCAGTAAGGGAAGAAATTCCTTTGAGTGATATTCTATCAATTGCTGATATTGTATCTATTGATGAAATGACTAAGCAGGATGCTAGTAAAATCATAGACACGGTTATGAAAAAGAATAAGAGATCTAAGAAAAAGAAGTGAGATTAAAATTAGAAGATATCAATAAGGCTAACCTATTGAATAGTGATATGAATGACTACGATTATGACGTTGTCATTGTTGGTGCTGGTCCAGTAGGAGGTTATCTCTCCAGGAGATTAACCGAACAAGGAGTCACTGTTTTAATTTTAGAAGAACATGCAGAAATAGGACGACCTTTTCAATGTGCAGGATTAATTAATCCCAAAGCCATGAGTTTAGTCGAACTAGAAAACACTGTACTGACACCGATTTGGGGAGCCAGAATATATAGTCCAGAGGGGACTTTAGTAGAAATTGGACACGAAGATAAAATTAGAACTTGGTCAGTATGTCGGAAGTTATTCGATGAAGCGGTTGTAAGACAAGGAATAGAATCTGGAGCAGAACTATGGGTTTCAAGTAAACCAATAAAACTTGATATTACTAATGAGGCAGTTGAACTCGAAATTAGAACTTCAAAAGGAATAAAGAATGTGAGATGTAAAATGATTTGTGGAGCGGATGGAGCTCATTCTTGGGTACGAAGAACTCTACGCTTAGGATATCCCAAAGAAACTATGATTGGTATGCAAATAGAAGTTACCGGTTACCAAGGCGTAGAAGGGAAACTTGACATGTATACTGGTTCGAAAATTTCACCCGGATTCTTCGCATGGGCAATACCATCAGGAGAAACTACAAGGATTGGAGTTTGGAGCCAAACAAAATATATCGGAGAGGAATCTTGTGAAGATTTACTGATTAAATTGATGAGAACTGGGAGATGGAGTCATCGATTTAAAGATTGCAAAGAAGTTGGGAGATTTGTCGGATCAGTACCCAGCGGGATTCTCAAGAAAACTACAGCTAGGAGGGCTGCATTATTTGGAGACGCCGCTGGTATATGCAAACCAACAACTGGAGGAGGAATCGGACCAGGATTTTCACATATTGATTTGATCATTGGAGATTTAGTAGAATCAATAAATAAAAATAGTTTAGATTCAAAAGATCTAAAGGTTATTGATAAAAAATTAGATAAAATGAGAAAATCACAAAATAGGGCAAGAGGGCTTAGAGATGCATTCTTATCACAATCTGATGATAATGAATTAGAAGAAATTTTCAAAATTTGGGCTAAGCCTGAGGTAATATCGATGATTAATGAGGTAGGAGAAATAGAAAATCCAATACCATTAGGAACTAAAATGTTGAAAGAAATACCTGAATTTAGAAAATTAGCTGGTAAAGCAATAAAATCAGTATTATGGAGTTGAATCTGTGGAAAAATCAGTACAAAGAATTCGTTATCCACCTTTCGAACACTCAGATATGATACCAAAGGAAATTCCAATCATAGAGGTAATATTAGAATCAGAAAATACACCCCCTCCTTCATTTAAAATAGGTAAAGATAATGATTGGCTAGTAGAATGGAGAAAAATAAACAAAGAAGATAAAGGATTACCAAAAATAAAGGGAGAAGTTTCTAAAGAAACGTTTCCCTTTCTAATGAGAACTCGTAATGGCTGGTATATTGACCCTGATCCTATGCACTATAGGGCAAGAAAAATGATTACACCCGCAGTTATTTTAATAATTTCTACATTATTTCTAAGAGCTATTACTCCAGCAATTAAAGAAATAAAATATATCTTACCAATATTAGATATTTTAAGCTATTCAGTTAGAATCGGACAACTAGATTATCCATTGTTCCTTTTTATTGCATTTCCAATATTCATCTCACCAATGTTTTTTAGAATGATTGCAAATATGAGAGATATTAAGAGACAAAATCAATTAATTGCAAATCCAATTACACCTCCTGAAATAACTATCGATAAAAGTATAAATGAAATTAAAATATCTAAATTAAAAATACCTAAAGGGCTTGAAATTAAGAGAGCGAGAATACAGGTAGGTATCGCAGTTCCAGAAAGAAGAATGATATTAGAATCTCAAGGTAAAGTTGAAGGCGAACAAACAATACCTGGAATGTCTACTGCACTACCTGAAAGGAGAATCACTACAGGAGAAGAACTTGGTACTGGAGTGGGTGAATCTACACCGATGACCGTAGCACATAGAAGATTAATGATGTTGGAACCTATGAGAGTTCTCGACCCAGGACCATGGGTTGATTTAACAAATTTAAGTGATAAAGAAATAATTTTATGTGGACCAGATGAATTATGGCCAGGATCTATTTATTCCGGATTAATAGCTGTACATTGGGAATTGATTATGGAATTTAATACGAATAATGGTACTAATATGAAATGGGTCAGGCCTTTAATAATGGATAATTACCATCATAAAATAGATATTGACAAATTACCTGTGAAAAGTGGGAGATTAGAGCTCTCAGATTATTAATTTTGAATTGGTATAGTTGCTATGAGTTTTTTTCCCTCAATGATTTTAGTATCTAGAGTATTATAATCAGAATCCCTCTTGATAGGTGTAAATCCAGCTCTGAATATTGAATCTTGCAGTTCTTCTTCCTTAGCTAAGGTCTTTTTCGTACCTGAGGCTGAAACTACATTTTCTTCCATCATTGTAGAACCTGCGTCATCAGCACCAGCTAGAATTGCCATCTGGGCAACTCCTAACCCCATAGTAGGCCAAGAGGCTTGAATATGGTTGATATTATCGAAAAATAAACGCGATACAGATATATGGCGTAAATATTCAACTGGGCCTGCCCCTAACTCAATCCGATTACGTCCTTTATTTCTTTTACCAAAAGAATTGTTTTCCAGCTGTACAGGCCAGGCGACAAATGAGGTAAAACCTACTCTCTCTAATGAATGAGCATGATCCTGCATAATTCTAATTCTATCCATATGTAATACTCTATGGTGATTAGTCTCACCGAAACCAAAAACATTAGTCGCAGAAGTGGTAAGACCAAGTTCTTGAGCCTCTGACATCACTCTTAGCCAATTATCAGCTGAACCTTTCTTAGGTGAGATATCAAGTCTAACATCATCAACTAGCATCTCTGCACCACCACCAGGGAGACCATGCATACCCGCATCTGCTAACTGCTTAAGCACCTGATATGTATTCAAACCACATACATCTGCAATTCCTTCTATTTCGATAGGAGAAAAACAATCTAAAGAAATAGTTGGATGATTTTCACGAATCTTAGATATTAAATTCAAATACCAATCAAGGCCTAGTTCCGGATTCACTCCACCTTGCATAAGAATTCTAGATCCACCTATATTTTCTAATTCAGAAATTCTTTGACTTATTTCTTCAAATGTTTGTGTATAAACTTCAGAATGTCCTGGTGGTCTATAAAAAGAGCAAAACTGACAATTAATAGTACAGATATTAGTATAATTAATATTACGATCAACTAAGTAAGTAACTGAATTACCTGGAACCTGTTTTTTCCTCCTTTCAAGAGAAGTAAACATCAAATCATTGATATCTGCTTCCTCGTATAATGTTGTAGCATCATCAATAGTAAGACGTGGAGGGTCAGTCAATAATTGCTCGGAGAGTATTTCTTTCCAACTACGCATGATTTCCACTCAAACCTTGGCCTACTAAAGCCTCTATTTCAGAAATCTCTTTTGGACAATCTGAAGTTAAAACTAAAGGACCATTTTCAGTTATAAGTACATCATCTTCTATACGAATACCAATACCTGAATACCTAATTGGGATTTCTATATCTTCTCTCCAACTTCCGAAATATAGCCCTGGCTCAACTGTTAGGACCATACCTGGTTGCAATATTCTTTGAGGGCCTTTATCTCCTTGTCTACCGCCACCTACATCATGTACATCTAGACCTAGCGAATGACTCGTCCCATGCATGAAAAAATTCCTATACGGGCCGTCGTAATTTTCCCCCAATGCTTCATCCAAAGTACAATTTAATACACCTAGTTTTATTAATCCGTTAGCTATTACTTTTGATGCAGCATGATGTGATGAACTCCAAGGTGATCCAACTTTACACGCTTTAATCGCTGCTAATTCAGCATCTAGTACTAGATTATATATTTCTTTCTGAGCCTCACTAAATTTACCATTCACTGGCCATGTCCTAGTAATGTCCGAGGCATAACCTTCTACTTCACTACCTGCATCGACTAAGACTAAATCACCATCTTTGATTACTGAATTATTGGAATGGTAATGTAAAATAGTTGCATTATCACCACCTCCAACAATTGAACCATAGCTGACACCACTTTTTCTAGAAGAAAAATAAGCTTCAATGATTGATTGTATCTCCCACTCACCGATTCCAGAGAAACTTTTCTTCATACCTTCAATATGCGCCAGAGATGCTAATGATGCGGATTCTTGCATTAATGCGATCTCTCCTTCTGACTTAATAACACGCATTTCATCTAAAATCACTCTAGGATCAACAACTTCTAATTTAGAAGATTGAATGATTTTATCTAATGATTGATTAAGTCCAGAAATAGAATAAATCTTTTGTGATTTACTTATTTTTTTGGAAATAATTTCCTTTATATCAGTTATAGAATATGCTTCATCGATAGGCCATGAAGAAGAGGCACCTTCGGTTCCAACTCTTCGTCCCTCCCATATTTCTGCTTTAGTATCCCTTGGCTGAACCAAAATTGAAGTGATCCAAGTACCTGTTTTATAATATGCCATAAATATAGCATCTGGATCTTTCCATCCACATAAATAAAGCATGTAAGAACTTGCTCGATATGGATAAGTGGTATCATTAGAACGAAAGCAAACAGGATTAGTTGGTATTAAAATTAAAGAATCTTTTGGTATATCTTTAAAAAAAACTTCTTGACGATTTTTGTAATCATCATAAGGAAGTGGAAGTCCACTCGTAGTTCCCATAATATCATCGAGATGGGCATCTCTTATCTATTTGTGTAATCTACTATTTTCCTTTGGTCCATTTAGGTATAGATGAACTATCATTATCATTCTTGAACCTGTAGAAGACAGATGTTATAAAGAAAAGAAATGAAATGAAGAGCAGAATTAAAGGATATGGTAAATCATCAGCAATATTTGGGTTAATCAGTTTAACTGATATTGAAGAAGAATCTCCATCATCATCCATTACATCAAGTCTTAGTACTAACACCTTCTTATTAATTTCATCTTCTGGCCAGGTTAACTCTCTCTCGCATCCCTCAAATATTGTAACACTATTAATTGACCAAATACATCTCAAATTATCGATATCATTATTCGAATCTATTGAATTAGAAGCGTCTATTTGAATTTTTTCAATATCGACTATTTTTATCTCTTGACCATCAAATATCTCTTCTCCATTGATGATTAATGTTGATGAAGGTACCATATTTGATATAGTGAAATTAAATTCACTAGTTGAAGATAAACCACCTTTATCCATAACTTCTAGCTTAAGAGTATAAAATGCTGAATTTCGAGAATCTAATTCAAAAATATTCTGATTATAACCCTCATACACCAATATTTCAGTACTTTCAGAACTTGTACATGTCCAGATATAGTATAATTCGTCTTCTGACCAAATTGGATCGGAAGACATTGATGCATCAATTATCATCATCAGGTTATCTTCGGATTGGTTCGACGGTTCATCTAATATTGAGATTACAGGGGCTAAATTATTTAATTTAATAGACATACATGAAACATCATATTGATTAAATGAATTATTTGATGGTATTAGAATTACTAACTCGTACCAACCATCGGGTTGAGATGTCAAATCAAAGTAGTGGGAAAACTGATTTTTGTCATCATATACTGGGTATATTGAATTTTCATCACTATATGATATATCACTATTACATGTTTCCACATATGTGACATAGCGCTTCAAATATACTTGAAGCGATTGAGGAGGGTTACCAGATATATCCCTAGCCTGAGCTTCAATTGTAAGATGGCCGTTTACCCAATCCAAGTCACTCGGATTTGTAACCAACAATGAATATATTGAGTCAGGTGCATAATTATCATTTAAGATGAAAAAAGGCATATTTTGTTCGAAAATAACTAGTTCTTCAAGTTCTATGTAGATGTTAAATTCACATGAACAAGAATAATAATCATTAGAGTCAATAAGTACTTCCCAATCTAATGAGAAATAGTTTTCACTTACAGGAGATAAGTTATCTGATAAATCATTAAAAGTTCCCCAATTAAATCTGAAACCTGTGGAATTTTGAATATCCCATGAAACAATGATGTCTGCCCGAGAACTTATTATAGTGCCAGATAATATTTCTTCTCCATCAATTATTTCACCGAATGGAAAATCAAAGCCTACAGAAATATCTAGTTCCTCAGTTTCAGCAAAAGTAGAATCTAAAGGTAAAACGATAAAGAAAGTAAGAATCAAACCTAGTAATATTACTCTCACAGACCTTTGGAAGAACAATGTAGTATTGAACCCCATCCATAAATGAATCAAAATATCATCGATCTGATATCTGCATTTGCCATGATAATTCATCAAGCCATAGTCCCAACGTTCTACGGTTCACAAATTCATGACTTGCTTGTGCGGTTAGAACACACTCACAAGCAGCGGCAGCTAATACAACTGCTGATGACATAGGGAATTGGTTGCCTAAGGCTGCGGCTAAAGCAGTTGCAGCAGCATCATGAAGCCCAATTTGTTGGGAAGGAGAAGGGGCAGAACAAGCAATAAATTCGATATTTCCATCCGCTTCATACAAGGTCACTCCATCAACTCCACCCAAAACTATCAAAGAATCCCAATTATATGTTTTAATTAAACTGGAAGCGGTATCTTCAGCGCTGTCCAACATAAGTCTCCTCCTTAACAAATCAAGCCCTCTTATTTCAAAAAGTACTACAGTAGCTCCACGACTCCTTTCTAGACCTGTTAACTTAGGGTCAACAATAGATGGAATAGAATTCTCTCTAGCACATTGTATTAGTTTTTGAGAGCCCACATCAGTAAGTACTCCTTTATCATAATCTGATATGACAAGAGCACAACTATCCGGTATTGATTTCAGAGTCTTTTCTACAAGACGATTACTAACCTCTATATCTAATTCATCAAGAGGTTCTCTATCTGCCTGTAAAAGAATTTGAGATTTTTCAAGAAGACTTTGTCGGCTTCCAAAGAATCTTATTTTTGTTAATGTTTGACGGTTTTTTACTGTTTCAATTCCATCAATTGGTAAACCATCTAATAAAAACTGATTTTTAATAAATTCACCCTCTCTATCATCTCCGACACATGAAAAAATCGAAACATCTAGACCAAGGGAACCAAGACCTCTAGCAATATGAGCTGCTGCACCAGGTGATTCTTCAGAACGTAGAATCTTTAATACTGGAACCGGTGCTGTAGAAATTAACCTATTAGAATAGCCATGATGATAACGATCTAACATTATATCACCTATTAGGGTGACTTTAGAAGAGCCCATCTTGTCTAGAAGAACTCTTAAATCTTTCAATATTTTTACCCTTTTTCTCGGCGCCTCATCCATATTATCATGCCTCCGAGTATTACCACATGAATGATATTTTGCAACCGTTGACATGAAAACAAGAACCTCCTCGTACATTCATGGAGTCATACGGGGACGATTGGTTATATTCTGGCTCCGCAAGTGAAAGATTGTGGAATAAATCAGCAATTGGTAAGAAAATAAAGAATAATCAACTAATATTATCAGCAGCGGAAGTTATTTTTTGCCATAATCATAGACATCTGGATTGGCCATCTGAAAATTGGTTTGAGGAGGAAGTTACAAAAAATCCAAACTTGATTAACGAATCTATAATTATTGAAGCAATAAGAGTTCCAGGAAATAAATTAATGTTAGCTAAATTTATAGAAAATAAATCTGAAATCCCTCATCATGAAGAGACATGGGGGATCAGATGGAATTCAAGTGATCATCCTAGAAAAGACATTCCAGAGTCAGAAATAAGGTGGTTTCATTCATCGGATTTGATAAATAGAAATAATTTGCTATTATGGGCTATTGAGGTAGGCCAACATGGACGAAAAGCAGAAGTCTTAATTGTAGATAATGAACAAGCAGTTGTCACTTACAATATCACAGTAGAGGATCCCAAAGGAGAATTATTACCCCCTTCTGAACAGACTTTAGAAACAATATCAAAATATAAAAAAATAATTATTGATAATGATAAAATATTCATCCATTATGAAAACGAATGGCCTTGTGAACAGATTGGGATAGATTATGACAATGGAAGAATAATTGATAAAAATTCATATGAAATAATTGAAGAAAAAGAAGAAAACTTTTCTCTTGATACAAGCGTGTTTTATGATCTTATAATGAGGGGTTTACACCCTAGACCAGGTTTCAAGTATGGGACATTATGGCGATGTTATGAACAACAAATTGGAACAGACCATGCACCATGGTTAGTAGTTAATCCATCTAATAAGCCAATAAATTGGGAAAGTGCATGTTTAGCATCAAGATTAGCATCAGGCGTGAATAAGATTTGGTTACAGCCTTTGAAACTTAATGATTCCTGGAAATATCTAGGAATTGTAAGACCAGCGGCTAATTCAAGATGGACTAATCCAATAAAAAAATAGATTTAAAATTATAAACTAGGTTCATCAAAATCCTCTGGCGTAATTATTTTTTGATCACCTTTACCACCTGTAAATATCGAGACAGCAAGGAATATACTAATCATCAACAAACCATTACCGGGCTCAGAAAGCCAAGAAAATGCAGTGTTACTATTGAATGAAGATTTGGCTTCAAGAGTTATTGGTATTCTTAGTTCAATACCAAAATTATCGACAAGAACTAATTCGCCTCTTGCAACCATTCCGGGAACAAGAAGTCCCTCTGGATTAATTGTAATTAACAAATCATCACCAGGGGTCAATGAATTGATGGTTTGTATTTCTGCAATACGTGAAGCAGCTCCTTGAATTTCGACATTATAGAATCGAGGATTGTGACCTTCATAATTAGGAGAAAATGAAACTGTATTCTCTTTATTATAATCAATCAGCGCGTAAAAATTATCTGAAACTATACGATGACCTACTCTATGCCATTCCAAATCAAGTTGTCGACTATTTTCTTCATCACACCCAATTTCTCCAATTAAGTTTCCATTTAAAGGGAAATTTTCATCTATATCCATAACTGGTACTAGGGATACACCGACAGGTAATTGATTGACAGTTTTATTAATAAAATTATTACTATGAGAATAAGTTTCAATAGAAAGATTACAAATCACATCTGTTGATACTTCAACGAATAGTGTTTCACCATCTAATAATTCCACTGGTGAACGAGGTGTGAGAACATTAAAAGAATTTATTTTCATAATAGGTGTTATATTAACCATAATTACACCCTCATTGGAATTTGAAATAGTAGCAAACCAAGTAACTAAGCGCCCTCTATTATCATAAATCAACATTCCATCGGAACTATTTAAATTGCCAAATTTATCTCCATCTTGAAAAGTATCTGTTGAACTACCACTATCCTTATTTCTAATTAAGGCATCATCACCATCTGCCTCAATAATTTTTAACCAAGCATTTTTAGAATCAGTATTAACTAGATTACTATTAATATCACCATTGTTAACATCTTGCTTTTCAAGTAAAATTCCAAATCCAGGAAGTGATGAATCGAACCCAAAATCACCTCTATTAGTTATTCGAATATATTCACCGGGTGCAATTTCAATAGACAATGACATCCCTCCCTCTGATATTGGTTTAAGAGAAAAAATACCACCTATATTTGGATCAACTATTATTGATCTATTAATTCCAATTAATTCAAGAGTAGACGAGGAAGGAAAAGCTGGAGAATTACCATTGCCATTCCAATTACCGCTAGCCATTATACCCCAATCTCCAATACCGTTCCAATTACTAGTAGGTAGAGAACTATGGACATCATACAAATCATATGCACCCATTTGATGAAGCATTTCATGCACTAGAGTCCCCATACCTGATTTAGTAGATGCAATAGTATAATGCTCAATTGACCATTCACCAACTTTAACTGATTCATCTAAGCCAGACATATGACTCCAAATTGAGCTTGAACCTCCACCGATCTCTTGAGGTGTAGCTGAATGTAGGATTAGAATCCTATCTAAAACTCCATTATTATCTAGGTCCCAAGAAGAAAGATCTTTCTCATTTAACATATCTTTAACTACTCTTTCTACTAAATCGGTTACACCTAAACCATCAGAGCCTGAATCTCGATCAACATCGCCATCTGCACCCCAAAATTCTATTTTATTTGTTGATATCCAAACTTCATCAAGGATAGTGGCATTGAGAGAAGATTGACCATTACTAATTTGTTGAATATATGTACTAGCTGAGTTTTGGCCATTGAGAATAGAATTAGCCTTAGCCAAATTAAAATCATCATCCTGGAATGAAACAGGGATTACTAACCAATTTTCTAAATCTTGCACTCCGACTAGTATGTCATTATCATTTTCTTCATTAGGGATTTGATTATCTAACCAATCATCGATAACATCAGAGTTTATATTAGCGGACAGACCAAGCATTATGATAACGACTGAAATAGTCGTTCGCGCCGCATTCATATTAACGCCTAAACAAAACTATGTATTGAATACGTTGTAATCATGTACAAAAATTAGGAATTTTAACTATGATTCAGTGAACATCCTAACCATACACTATTCCTGTATTGGCATCAATCTAGATATCATGTCGGACAAATAGACTGTGAAAAATGCAATAATTATTCTTAAACCTTCATATGTTTTAGGAAGTGTAAGGAATATCATAGAGAACCCTATAAGGATAATTCTAACTCTAATTCTAGATTCATTGTCATCTACTAATCCGAATAGTCTAGACAATGAAAGGATTATAACTACTAAAATACCAATTACAAGTACCCAAGATATACCAATCCCTAAACTTATTATGGAAACTGCATCATATCTCGCTACTATGCCATCAATATTACTAATTTGATTGAAAAAGTTAATTGAAAACGGTAAAACTAGTAGCCAAACTAGAAAAATAGTTATTGGAATTATAATCGCACTGGTAAATAAAACAAGAGTTAGCCATTTCTTTTCGTTGGGATATAGTCCAGGTAAGGCGAAATTACGTAGCTTAATACTTGTTATTGGTAACACCGTTGCTATAGCAAAAATAAGCAATATTGCCCATTTTATGTTAATCCAATCATAAGGGCTATAAATTGATAATTCTAACGAATCATTGCCTAAATCAAGAGCATTTAACCAATAGTTCATGAATTCATCGATAAAAAATGACATTATGAATGAACTAATTATAATTGCTAACGCACTAACTTTAATAATATTATAGAGCTCTTCAAAGTGCTCCGAAATTGTCATTTGGCCTGTTGGAGAAGAAATCATTTCAGAGTAAATCCTTAACTTTAGGTTTGGCTCTAGCAGCCAAAATAGTTCTATAAACGCCATAAGCAAACCAAGCACTAAACAAGAATGTGAAACCTATAACGAAACTAGAAAGATCTGTTACACTGGCATCTTCACCAACAAGAGATTGGGGGGGGAATTGCAAAGATGCATCTGCTGCTAACCATCTAACTGCTATCACAAAAGAAACTATTGAAACTAATGCTTGCCTTAATAGTTGAGGATATGCTAATTCCATAGCTAAATATTCTGGACCTTCATCATATTTTCGTTCTAATATTTCTCTTTGAACTACTGCACCAACAATTAATGCAGTCAGACTAAACCAATAAAATAGATTTCCTTGTTCATAGATTTGTTTAGCAATAGATTCTTGTCTTACAGCTTCTTTTTGTGCATCTGTTTCTTCCAATAAGAATAATGAATCATAATCTCCAACTGATATAGTACGCGTAGATAGAATTGCGGCGCTATCATCCTCAGCTATAGTACCAGGAGGATTTATTGAAAATGCAAGAAGATTCCAGTAATCTTCAGTATCTGGAACCCCACCACCATCTACTGAATTACCAGCTAGCCAGAAATTCACAGCCCCTTGGTCATCTGAAGGAGCGGTCCATGTTACAATCCAAATACCATCAGAATCGGTTTCACTGTGTGATATATCTCCATCGCTATCTGCTGCAATACGTATATCTTCATCATCCGACCAGGAAAATATCCCTATATAACCTGAAGAAAGTAAGAATCCTGCTTTAGAATTACCATCACCACCTGATAGAGTAAGTGAATCTGCAACTTTTATCGTAAGTTGATATGATTGATCAAAATCATACATTACTGGGACGCCACTAATCATGACCACTGCTCTCTCGGAAGTTGCACCATTATTGTGGCATGAGCAGCCATACTTAGCTGTCAATTCATCATCTTGATTCAGATAAGGAGGACCACTGCTGTTACCTAATGCAGGAATTGCAGCCATACCAATAATCAACAAAACAACGATTGCTTTGGAGTTGATAGACACCATACAGTACACCTATGTTATTTCGAGTGTTGACTACCACATAACCGTTGCTTGTCTCAAGCCTTTATACAAACCGAATCATAACTCTTTGATAGCTGCGTTCAACTCGTTCATCATTTTCTTACCATCACCGAAAAGCATCATAGTTTTATCTTCATAAAATAAATCATTATCGACACCTGCATAACCAACAGATAGACTTCTCTTAATTATTACAACTGTTCTAGCCTTATCAGCATCAATTATTGGCATACCTGCCAAAGGACCATCTTCACCCCTAGCTGCAGGATTACAAGTATCGTTAGCCCCTATCACTATGGCCATATCACATTCAGGGAATTCTGAATTAATTTCTTCCAGTTCTTTTAATTGATCATAAGGAACATTCGCCTCTGCGAGAAGTACATTCATGTGACCAGGCATACGTCCAGCTACTGGATGAATTGCATATTTCACTTCTGTATCAAATCTATCTTGAAGAAGGTCGGCAAATTCCTTAACTTGATGCTGACATTGACTAACAGCCATACCATAACCTGGTACGATAATTACTTTCTGAGCACCATCGACCATCATGGCAACTTCTTCAGCATCTGAACCTACCTTGGTTCGAGTTAAGCTTACTTTTTCAGAACCACCAAAGGATTTGAAAAGTACATCAGGAAGCGTACGATTCATTGCCTTACACATGATAAAGGTTAGAATTAAACCTGAAGCACCAACGAGAGAACCTGCTACAATTAGAACACTGTTGCCAATAATAAAACCAGTAAATGCTGCAGCGATTCCAGAAAGTGAATTAAGAAGAGATACTACAACAGGCATATCAGCACCACCTATTGGTAAAACTAGTACAATACCTAGAATACTAGAAATAGCAATTATACAATAAATAAGTTCTTTATTTCGTGGATCAGATATACTTAGATAAATCAATACGAATACCGAGATAATTAATGAGATTTTGATATAATTAAGCCATGATGGACCCCAAGTAGGGGTACGGAACCATTTGCCAAATATACTAACTCCACCTTTTAGTTTATACATTGCTAGTATAGAACCAGTAAGAGTCATCCATCCAACTAAAGCAGATAAACCTGCAGCAATCATAAGTACTTCTAATCCTAAACCAGTAGGTAAAGATAATTCTGGATTTTCAATATATTTCCAAGATTCGGACAATGCAACTAGTGCAGATGCAGCACCTCCAAAGCCATTGAATAAGGCAACTAATTCCGGCATACCTGTCATTTGAACTTTAACAGCCATAATGTAGCCTATGGCAGAACCTACCAAAATTCCTGAAATAATTAGTGTCCATTCAGCTCCACCTTCTAGGTGCATGTCAATTACGGTTGTCAATACTGCAACTAACATACCCATAGATCCTAATTGATTGCCCGCGGGAGCAGTTCTAGGATGTCCAAGCTTTTTCAAACCAAGAATAAATAAGGATGCAGAAATTAGATAACCAATAGATATCCATTCACCAAATTCCATAATTAGTCCTCCTTTTTCTTATTTTTTCCAGCAATCATATTCAACATTCGATTAGTCACAGCAAAACCTCCAATGACATTTATCATTGCTAAAACAATCGCTAAAAAGGCTAATATCCCCGAGAGAGAGGTATTGCCACCATCATAGGCTACATTAGCGCCATATAATGCTCCAACAACACTAATGCCAGAAATAGCATTGGCACCGCTCATCAGAGGGGTATGTAACATCGAAGGTACTTTTGTGATTAACTCAAAACCTAGGAATATCGAGAGGACAAAAAGAGTTATTGAACCGATTAATAATTCAGGAGTCATCAAAGAACACCTCCTAATCTAGTTTGTTTGCTATGTAGACTTCCATCTTTACAGATTAAAACTCCGCCCATACCAGGTATATGAAAATCCGATCCTTCAGGTGAACCAACAAGGACATCATCATCTTCAGATATTATTAATTCATCACCATCATAAATTGACAAAATGAAGTTCGTTAGATTATTTGAATATAACATGCTAGCAGAATTAGCAATTGTACCAGGGAGATTAGATGTTCCAACTATTATGACACCGTTTTCAGTAGTGTACACTTCTCCGGGCTTTGTTAATTCACAATTACCACCTACGTCAGCATTCATATCAACAATAACTGTTCCAGATTTAAAAGATAAAACTGCAGATGCAGGAATAGTAATAGGTGCTGGTCGACCGAAAATTCTAGCAGTAGTTACAATAATATCTGCTTCGGATGCAACTTTGCAAACTGTATCATTAACTTTCTGAATAAACTCAGGTGTCAAAGGTTTGGCATATCCAGATTCATCTTCAAAGTCATCCATACCTTCAACCTCTATAAAACGGCCACCAACAGATTCAATCTGTTCCGCTGCAGATTTTCTAACATCAGATGCATAAACAATCGCTCCTAGTCTCTTAGCAGTTGCAATTGCTTGAAGTCCTGCAACTCCACTTCCCATAATAACAACTTTTGCAGGCTTAATAGTTCCTGCAGAGGTTGTCATCATAGGTATTCCTCGTGGAACATAAGATGCACCTAATAGAACGGCCTTATATCCAGCTAGGTTATCTTGACTAGAATTAACATCCATAGATTGAGCTCGTGATAACCTTCGAGGTATCATATCCATAGAAAATAAAGTCACATCTGAACTAATACAAGTATTAATTTTTTCAGGATGGCGGAATGGATCCGCAACACATACGAGTTTCATACCGCTTCTTAATTCAGATGAATCTAGTATCCTTATTGTGATTAGTAGTTCACAAGACAAAACTTCAGCTCTGGGACTTATATTCGCTCCGGCTGACTCATATTCATTATCTGAATAATTTGAATTGATACCTGCGCCGGATTCAACAAAAACGTCTAATCCTTTTTTTATTAATTTTTTAACAGAATTTGGAACAATTGCAACTCTGTTTTCACCCTCTGGTTCAGTCAATACTCCTAACCTCATAATATCACATCTACAAAAATAAGTCTCAGGCCCATTATTGTTAACTAACCCGAACGGAATCAGATTATTGAATGAAACGGGTGAATGTCTTCGAAATAGTGATACAATGTCGCGTTTTATTCAGAAAAGAATGATGAAACCTATGCTAAAAACAGCAACATCACAGATTGCATGGGATAACCAACATACCCATATAGAACGATATCGAATGTATAGCCAAGACCAGATCGCAGCTGCTGATAAAAGCCCAAAAGAGGCTAGAATAGTTTGCCACCAAATGAAACCAAACAAGTGCAGAGCTATTGCATGATGAAGAGTGAATAGCGAAGCAGAAAATATGATTGCTGCAATATCATTTTTGAATATTATTTGTGATTTAGTAGTTATGAACCAGCGGAATACATACTCTTCCAATAGACTGTTTATGAATATCCAGTAGAACATTCCCAAAAAATATAAATTAATATTAGAAAGCCCTTTGGATTGAAGTTTACTTACCATCTGATCTATATCCAATGTACTATCAAAAATATACCATATAATAATTATAATAATAGACATTCCTACACCGGTTATAAGGCCCATCGTAAGTCCTTCTTGAGAGGGGATTTTTTTAGAAATTGAATCTTTATCTATACGGAGATACCAAATGGTAGGAATAAGAAATATCCAAAGTTTACAAAATAAGAAAAAAAGTTGAGACGCTCTTTCATTATCAATTATTTCTAAGCTAAAAAATACAGAAATTGAAGGAACGAAACCTATCATTAAAATCGCAACTATCGACTTAGTTCTAGAATCCATAATCGTTGCTAATGTTAATCTAATAAAGAATATTCTCCCGACGGAGTGTGAGTTTACATCTTACTAAAGGCTAAGGACGAGATACCAGCGGGAAGATAATGAGGGTAACTCAATGGCAAGAGAAGCAAGGAAAATAGCAGTAATTGGTGCAGGGAATGTAGGGGCAACTTGTGCCTTTGTAATGGCCGAAAGAAAATTAGGAGAAATCGTATTGCTAGATATTTACGAAGGTTTTGCAAAAGGTAAAGCCCTGGATATGAGTCAAGGTGGCCAAGTTCTAAACTACGATGGAAAGATAACAGGAACCTCGAATTATGAAGATATTGCAGGTTCAGATGTTGTCGTAGTCACCTCAGGTTTTCCAAGACAACCTGGTATGAGCCGTGAAGATTTAATAGGGAAAAATGCGGAAATTATTTTACAAGTAGGAACTGGAATTAGAGATTATGCACCTAATGCAGTCATTATAATGGTTACAAATCCTCTGGATTTAATGACTTATCATATGCAGAAAGTAACTGGTTTCCCATCCAATAGAGTAATTGGTCAGGCTGGAATTCTAGACTCTGCAAGAATGACTCATTTTGTATCCGAAGCAATAGGCTGCTCGAATGAAGATGTCCAGGCCATGGTACTTGGAGGACATGGAGATACAATGGTTCCTTTACCAAGATACACCACTGTTGGTGGCATACCTATCACTCAACTACTTGATGAAGAGACAATCGATTCGATATCCAAAAGAACTGCTAGTGGAGGTGGAGAAATAGTGAAGTTACTAGAAAGAGGTAGTGCTTTTTATGCACCCGGAAGTGCTGCTGCAATTATGGCAGAATCAGTATTAAATGATAGAAAAAGAATGCTTCCATGCAGTGCTTTACTAAATGGTGAATATGGATTAGAAGATGTATACATTGGCGTTCCAGTTATTTTAGGAAAGAATGGAGTAGAACGCATAATTGAATTAGACTTAGAAAATGAAGAATTAGAGAGTTTACAAGGATCTGCTAATTTCTATAAATCTCAACTAAGTGAAATATTAGGATATTAGTTATTAAGAAGGAAAAAAAATGGTAGATTACATCCATCTAGAACACGACGGGAAGTTACTTCTAGTCAACGATAATGGAGAGGGCCCGGCTATACCAAAATTAGGAAGAATGAAGTGGGATGGAGATACATTCCTAATTCGACTCCCTACCATTGAAGAAGTTAAGAAAATGGGAATTGAATGGGATTTAAAAAGGAAAAATGTACTCGTTCTTGGAGATATTGAGAAAGAAATAATTATTGCAACTCCAAAAATAGATTGGCCAAAAAATTGGGCTTGGAAAGATTCTGTAATTAGTGATAGTGCGGTCGATCCTGTCGCTAGAGAATCAGTATATCGTACAATACACAGGGTAGTCTCTAAAGTAATAATTCAAAATAATAAAAAAATGATTCTTATGGCAAAAGCAAGTAGAGGTTTCTTCACAGGTTGTTGGACATTACCGGGAGGTTTTGTTGATTATGGAGAACATCCGAGAGTTGGTGCAGTGAGAGAAGCTCTAGAAGAATTAGGGATTAGTATCGAGATTTCAGATATACAGGGGGAATCTGGAGATGTGATCGATGGAGATGATGGAGTAATAATTCAACAAAATATTTTCACATCCGAGGGTATAAACTGGTTATCATTTACATATAGTTGTAATTTAGATATCGCTATTGAAAAAATTAAGCCAAAAGAGGATGAAATTGAAGAAGCAAGATGGTTTACTAAAGAAGATGCTTTGAGAAATGCAGTGAGTATGTTCGATAGAGATGCAATATTAAGATTGGAAAATTAAAAAAATATCCATCAGCATCAATTAGTGGTGGGCCTGCCTGGATTTGAACCAGAGTCTGTTCGTCCCAAACGAACAAGCATAGACCAGACTAACCCACAGGCCCTGTGAGTAGCCCGACGACCGAACTACCTGTCAAGAACTTAACTCAACCAATTCCATGTTTTTTCATTTACTCTGAATAACAAACCTTGCATTTCCGCCTGACCAATTAAGTAATCACTAGTCAAATCAAGTTTCCCCTCGTTAGATAGTATTTCATCTAGTGAAGTATTGGTTAAATCTCCATGTTTATCAGTAGCTAATTTCATCAATTGAATATTATTTTTAGTACTAGATACAGAACTTAGTTTATTTTGAGAGCCTTTCTTTTTTATTTTAGAGATTAATTCCTCACTTATTTCATCAGGAATATTTGCAAAAGATACAGCATAGGAAAGTTTTTCTGCGTCCTCAAATGATTTGATTTCCTTAATATTACTAGAAGAACCGCACTTTGTACAGTAATTGTTTTGAGATTTTGCTGTGCCAAATGAGTGCCCACAACCACATGTGATAAGGTTGAACTGCTGAGTCACAATCACTTAGAAAAAGTGATAGTTGAAGAGTTTGCCTGATGATTGATGTCACAATTAATTCATGAATGGAGAGGGTAGTCGACATACATGAGGCGTGCCAGAGTAACAGTATACTGGGTTATTATTCTCGCACTAATTTCATCTTCTACGAATAGTTTTGTGAAATCTGGTGGCGATTCTATTGATGCTTGGGCATTACTATTGTTAATACCTGTACCGCTTTTATTCATAATCTCAGAGCGTTCAGTTTCGGAGAAAACAAAAGATTTTGATTTAGAAAAATGGAATGAGGATAATGACGACAAATACGCTTTGGAAAAAGTGGCAGATGACCCTCTCGAAAGCGGTTTTGATATCCCCATATTATAACTACAACAATCTTAGTGTTTCAAGATTCGCTGGAGCATATGTTTGTACTCGGAATTTTTCACGTAGACCTTGTCTGAATGCATTACATGTTTGAGCATCACCATGATGACAAATTATTTTTCTTGGAGTAGGATTTAGAGCAGCTACATAATCCATTAATTGGTTCCTATCCGAATGGCCACTAAATCCATCTATTTTCCTCATAGAACAATTGACTTGAATCATCAAGGTTTGACCTTTGTCGACCAATGGAACAGATGAATGACCATCACGTAACCTACTACCAAGTGTACCTGATGCTTGATATCCAACGAAACATAGAGTATTGTTAGGTTCAGGTGCCCAGTGTTTGAAATATTCAACTATAGGGCCACCAGTCATCATACCACTGGTTGCTAAAACAATACATGGAGATGGATCAAGGAGTATTGATTCCCTCTGTTGGTAAGATTCAACTGTACGGAACCATTTGGAGTGGAATGGGTTTTCAGAACCACCTTTGAGAAGTTTTTTCCTTAAATCTCTATTCAGGTAATTAGGATGACTAGCATGAATCGCAGTTGCTTCTGAGATCATACCATCCAACCAAACAGTAACAGGCGATACTTTTCCTGACTTGAATAATTCATCAATCGCAATCATTACTTCTTGAGAACGTCCTACAGCGAAAACTGGACAGAAAATTTTACCACCTCGACCAATGACATCGATTATCATTTCTTGTAATTCGTGGCTAGCGGCATCTCTAGTTGGTTGAATATCTTGAGGACCACCATAAGTTGATTCTATGATCAATGTATCGACTTTGGGGAATCTGACTGTTGCTGCATCGAATAACCAAGATTTTTCATATTTAATATCACCAGAGAATAATATCCTATGTTCATTATTTCCTTCTCCAACATTCATATAAACACTAGATGAACCTAAAATATGACCTGCATTTTCCATTGTCATCTTAATATCTGGAGCGATATCTGTTTTATCACCCCAATTAACATCAACAACATGTTTGATACATTCTTGAATATCAGCTTTTGAATAAGGTGCTTCATTTCCTTCAGCTTGACTAACTTTTACATAATCAATTTGCAGTAATGTCATCAAATCTCTAGTAGGAGGTGTACAATAAACAGGTCCGCGGTATCCATATCGGAATAGCACTGGTAACATGGCAATATGATCTACGTGAGCATGTGTTAGGACAATGGCATCGAGATTATCTAAAGGCATTAATTCTGGTGCATTGAAGAATGGTTGAATTTCATTCTTATTCGTGGTTGGCTTTGCTCCACAATCAACAAGTACTTTAGATTCATTTGTTGTTATTAGATGCATAGCTCTACCTACTTCTCTATAAGATCCCAAGGCAGTTATTCTAACCCAAGATTCACCTGGACGTTGAGGTCTGTAAATTCTAGCACCAAATTTTCTTAGCAATGATTTTCTCTCATCTGACATTTCTTTTCTGTATCTTCTAATATCATGTTGAGTTCTACTTTCAATTGATGGCGCTCTAACAACTTTAACCAACCAACCAATTTGATTCCTTAGGGATTGGATGTGAGAACCTTTTGGACCTACTGCAGTTGAGGGATTATCACATTCTAAAATCACCTCACTGAGTGCAGGATCAAGCCAGACCTTTCTAACTTCGGCCTCAGGAGGTATAATTTGACTAACAGCATCATGAACTTCTTGCTCACTAGATAATATGTCAGGATGTGGCCTAATCACTATCCTTCTTTTCACGATTTTAGCAATTTTAACTGTTAAATTATCGGTAGAAGTAGTAAATCTTTCAGGCTGTTTGGTAATAACTGATATTGAACCCGCTTCAAGATCGATCTCATAATCAATATCTTTAGGAATTATACCAGATATCTTCTTTTTCAATTCAGAGTATGACATTCTCATAATAGTACAACCTAGGTTACTCACGACAGAGGTGAAACTCCGAAAAACGGAGATGTGCACAATGCAACGTGAGTATTAAATTGAAGAAAGGAGAGTAGCTAATTGCTCTCCAGATAGTTGTTGGAATCCTTTTTCTGCAGTAATTACTGCTAAATCCATGCCATTACCACTAGCAGCATCTCTTTGTGCAGAAGCAAGTAGTGCTTTGGCTGCAACTTTTAAAGCAGAATTCTCATCCATACCATCGCGGTATTGATCTTCGAGAACACCATACATATATGGTGAACCTGAACCAGTGGCACAGTAAACATCAGGTATAGAACCACCTGCTGAATCGATACTGTAAACACTTGAGCCTGATGAATCAACACCAACAATTAGTAATTGGACATAATGGGGACGACCAACTAAGATGTTAGCAGTTAGTGTAGCTGCACCTTTAACGGTCATAGCGGTTCCCTCTTTCAGTTCATATAACTTTAATTCAGCTGCAAGAGTTCTAGACAATGATTGAGCATGGCCAACTAATCCAGCAGTTGTCAGAGCGATATTATTAGAAAGTCGGAACATCTTTTGTACACTTTTATTTGCAATGAAATGACCCATAGTTGCTCTATGGTCAGCACCTACAACAACTCCGCCATCAAAGGTAATTCCGATTGTGCTTGTACCTGTCTTTACTGCATCAGTTGTTGCGTGCATTTTAATCACCGCCATAAGGAGAAGTCCCCTCAGCGTTTCTGACTAATATGAGCCCCCTTATCAATGCGACGGATAAGAGATATGAAATTTATTGATAACTAGATAAAATGCACTATGGGAGAATATTTCACTAGATAAGTCAAAGAACACCTCCCATACGCGTTATCGTGGTGAAGCAAGAAAATAGTGAGCCTAAATGGATTGAAATGCCGAGTTTACCTAACTATGGCAATAATTCAATAGAGGCTGAACAAGATTATCATGACTTGGGTGAAAGGTATCCTCAAGCACCAGTTCCAATACACTCTGGAGACACAATTATCCATAGAGCAACTCTTGAAGACATTACTGGACTAGAAGAAATTATGAACTGGATTTCTGAAGGCGATATTACGATTGTAGAAATGAGTGGAATGATTAACCGTGAGATAGAACTCCAAATGGCGGTTTCAAAGTTACAAAAATTTGTAGAAAACGAAATGAAAGGAACTGTTTTCGGACTAGGGCATAATCGTTTACTCCTATTGCCTCCGAGTTATGGCACTAAAAAGACTGATATAAATCCAAGATGAGGGTGCCTTATGGAGAGTACCGTCGAACAACCTTGCCCTATTTGTTTTTCAGATAATGGGTTAACCATGATCGCTCATACCTCTGAAATCCCATACTTTGGTGAGCATACTCAATTAACAATTCTATGTCCATCTTGTGGATGGAGGCATACTGATTTCATACCAGCCGAAGGAAAAAAACCAGGAGCTTGGAGTTTAGATATAGATGATGTAAGTATACTAACTGCTAGAATAATTCGCTCATCGTCATGTACTGTTGAAATAAATGAATTAGGCCTGTTAGTAGAACCAGGAGGAGCTACTACAGGATATGTTTCAAACATTGAAGGAGTGTTGAATAGATTTGAAGATGCTATTCAATTAATGTATAGGCAATCTAAATCATCTAACGAAATCGATATAATTGAGAAATGTGAAAAATTATTAGGAAAAATTGAATTAGTTAAAAGTGGGAATTTGAGCGTAAATATAACACTCTTGGATCCTATGGGACATAGTCAAATACTACATGAAAAAGCAATCCCTAGAGATTTGACTGACAAAGAATTAGAGGAGTTAGAAGTTGGCCCTATAATCCCTGTATTTAGTTCAAAAGATTTAGATTAACTATCTTGAGTCAGTAGCAATAAAATCATCGATCCTATCTGACCATTGATCTCTTTTCTCCGAAAGTTCAGTTAACCATTCAGCAGCCTTGTCAATACAAATTTGTTTAATTTCCCCTGCCAATAGCCTACCTGATTCATAATCTCTACCAATTGAAAATAATTCACTATCACTCTCTTCGAAAAAGAATTGAAGATATTGGTAGGCGACATCTTTCGATAAATCCCCTCCTAACCTTCTATGTTCCTCAACTGTAGCTTGACCACCACTATATGCACGCTTTACTTTCTTTGACATTTCTTCGATTGTATCGCTCATAAATATAGTAGTTTCAGGTTTAGAGGATGACATTTTATCACCAGTCATACCAACCGCAAAACGATGGTATGTGGAACACGGAGGCATCAATCCCATCCCACCAAGACTTCTCTCAAGAGATAGTAATGAAAGTTTAATTCTAGACTTATCTCCGATTGTAGCACCCGGAATTTCTATCGTACCATGCTTTGGGTTTGCTAAAATATCTGCAAACCCAAGTTTAGATAAAGATTGTTTAAGTTTCTCAAAAATTGATGCTCGAACTTGACGATTCACTCCACCAGATTCTGAAACACCCATCTGAATTTTGTTTTCATCTTGAATAGATAAACCGATTGTCAAACCACCACTCTTCCTCTGCTTAAGATTAAACCAATTTGTTTTACCTGCTAATCCCCTTGTAAGACGTATATGAGGGTCTTGATCGACACCAACAGGAACTACAATTGGCCTCAAACCTCCATATTCATCTAATTGTTGATGTAATATATCTCCTGCTTGAATTAAAGGTGCTTGGACATGAGCAAGATTCGTGTCCCCCGAGAAACCATATATTGCTTCGAATTCAGAAAGATTTGTTTTTTGACCAAGCATAAAACCAAGACGTTGAACCGCAGGTCTCATACTCTGGAAATATACGTTAGTTTTGTCAGGGTCAAGACCTAAGGCTGCATAATTGTGAATATATTCTGATAAAGCAATTTTTCTGCCTTCTTCCAAGGAAACACCACGTGTAGCTAGAGATTCTAAATCCGCTACAGTTACAGTAATGTCCCCACCATGATCTTGAAACCATTTAACTTGATCAATTACCATACTATGACCAAGATGCATTTTGCCACTTGGCATTAGCCCAGTTAATACTCCAAAATCATCACCTCTATCTATCGAACCTAAAATTACATCTAAATCTCTATGAGCGAAAACTATACCTCGACGATGCAATTGATTAGGGTTTGGTATTTTTGAAATTTCTATCTCACTTAAACCAAAATTATCCCTGATTCTTGTATAATCTGTTGACTGCTGGGAAGACCAGGGGTCTATTCGAGACTCGCCAACCATATGTCCTCGTGTGCAAAGCCCTCAATCAAGGCTACGGATGAAACATTACGAATATGCCCAACTACTATGGACAGTGGCTACAGCCGAGAGATGAGAATATGACTACTATACACTGCTTAGGTTCGGGGCTTGTTGGCTCTTTTGTCATCAAACAATTATTATCAGAAGGAATGAAAATAAATGTCGTAGATATAGAAAAGAAAAAACATCATATAGAAAATGAACTAGTCACAATACATGTTACAGATGCATACAAATATTGCCAAGAAATAACAGATAATAATGATTTATTCATAAATATGCTACCTGGAAGTTTAGGACATAATATTACAAAATTATTGGTTTCAAAAGGAAAAAAAGTTGTAGATTTAAGTTTCAGTGAAAAGACACCTGAAGTATTACATAAATCTGCTATAAAGTCTGGCTCGAAAGTTATCTGGGACGTTGGTATTGCACCCGGTTTTTCAAATATGTTAATCTCATATGCTGCAAGGTTAGGAGATGGGATAATTAATGCTGAAGTTAGAGTAGGAGGTAATCCAATTCAAACCGATGAAAAATGGAGTTATATGGCACCTTTTTCACCAAATGATGTGATCGCAGAATATACTCGCCCTGCAAGAATAATAAAAGATAGAAAAATTTGCATTTTACCTGCATTAAGTAAAATACATAAAATAAATGTCAAACAAAGAGGTATAATGGAAGCATTCCTTACTGATGGATTGAGAAGTTTACTTCACACAATACCTGCTAATGATATGAATGAGTATACCGTTAGATGGCCAGGACATATCCAAAAATTCATTGAAGAAAGAGATGCAGGGTTATTAGACCAAGAAGAACTAATTAAAAATTGGAAGTTTGATAAAAAACGTAAAGAATTCACATGGATGGAGGTTAAAGTAGAGTGTAATAATGGTGACAAAATGTCTTGGACCATATATGATGAGGGAATGAATGGAGATTCATCAATGGCTAGAACTACAGGATTAGTAACTTCATCATGCATAAAACAATGGCTAAGAGATGAAAAACTCATCTCAGAAGGAGTTTATCCACCTGAAAGTCTACCCAACGAAGTAATATTTAATGTATTGCAGAATCTAAGAGATGAAGGAGTTATTATTGATGGTCCTGATATTAAATTTTAACAGATTTCATAAATGTTGATCTCTACTTACAAGCCACTTAATTGTTAAAGGGGTTGCAATTAACACACCTATAGCAATAATAGGTAATCTCCAATCCATTTCTAATGCAGAAGGACGTTCTATTAGCCAAGTGAAAATTAAGGGCGAATCATAAAAATCAGATGCCCATTCATGAAGATTTGTTACATGATGGCCAACAATTGTTACACTATGATGTAAGTCATTAAAGGTTTGAAGAGGAGAATATGAGGAATTATGTTCATTATCAAACATTATGGTAATTGTATCACCTGATGTGATTGTTAGTAATAAGCCCTCATCAATATTCCGCCAACCATTTTGTAGAGTCTTAATATCGGGTTGCAATAAAGGATAAGAATTATCATTCGAATCTGTAATTGAAATTACTGAGGATGAGGTTTGAATCATTATACTGCCTGGGACTCTCCATTCAGATTCTAAAGACTCATCTAAACTAACTGTCAAGGAATTACCCGAACCATCCACATTAATGGAAGAACTTGAAAGTCGATGATTATACCATTCACCCCAAGTAGTATACCATACATCTTGATTTTCTAGAAAGTCGATTGCATCTTTATCCTCCCTTACTTTAAGATCAAAAATTCTGGCTTCCCAATAAATCGAAACTAGAGAATCCTTATCCGCTGAATCTAATAAATTAATATCTGCTGAATTTTTTTCTAGACTACCCCCATTTCTTTGAATTACAAACATATCACCTACATCTGTCTCTAAATTATCTCCTAAAATAATAAAGCCTGATTCTTTTAATGAAGAAATGGTCGAATTATCAATGACTTCAGGGACTCCAAACGAAATTGGTTCAGAACCCCATCTAGAGGAATTAGTATGCTTAGTAATATAATTTTTACAAGATTCTATGATCGAATTATCATCATTTATATTTTTCCCCTCATACCCATGGCATGCAAATTCATCACCATGTTCTAATCTTTCAGGACCAATTAAATTCCATAACCAATTATCGTCATCCCATTCTGCAGCTGCTGCAGGAGCGATTAAAGGAGTCACGAAGATCAATAGTAAAATTAGACCCTTATACCGTATCTCCATGACTCTCCGAGTAGGAAATAAGAAATGAACCCTTGTGAGCCTTATGGAAAGCAATAAGGGTGAAGTATAACCGCGATAGTTCTATCATGCTTTCAGATAGTAGTTTAACTTCAATATCTGAGTTAGTTAACTTATCAGGTACTGGAAAAGTTTTTTCTACACCTTGGATATATAATTTATTACTATTTATTTTACCAGCTCCATTCAGAGCATTGACAAATATCCATTACCATGGATTAGAAAAAATTCCTAAAAAAGAATCAATGATATTTGTTGCAAACCATACATCTCATGTTGATCCATTTGTAAAGATAATAGCGGCTAGAAGGCCAGTTCATTACCTTGCCAAACAGGAACACTTCGAATCACAAGCAACTAAATTATTGATGAAAAGTACAGGTCAAATTGAAACCACGAGAGAAAATGGGGCTAAAGATGCATTGTCCAGAGCAGTAGATGTATTGGATTCAGGGGCAGCAATAGGGATTTTCCCCGAAGGAACTAGATCAAGGAATGAAAAAGCACCATATTTACAAAAAGGAAAAACAGGTGTAGCTAGATTAGCTGCTCGATTCCCTAACTCACCAATAGTCCCATTGTCAATAAATGGGGCAAGAGGATTCATGAAGCCAGGTAGCTTAATTATTAGACCATGGAAGAGAATAGATATTTACATTGGAACCCCGATAACATTTGCAGAATGGGCAGTAAGCCCTTTAGGTGGGAATTTAAATGATGAAAAGATCAAAAAATTATTACTTGAAGATGAACAAGTGAGAATCAATGAAATGAGAAGAATTTTCAGAAAATTAACTGATCAAATCATTGAAACTTTACGTCTTAATGGCGCGCCTTAAGTGACTTAAGGAGAGTATCATTCAAAGACTGTCGTCTAAACCGCTAATACCACCATGGAACAGTATCTAGATTTTTTGCGGCGAATCCTAGAGGAAGGAGGTGAAAAGGGTGACAGGACTGGAACTGGAACTAAATCCATATTCGGTCATCAAATGCGCTTTGATTTATCAAAAGAATTCCCGGCGATAACTACTAAAAAAATACATTGGCCAAGTATTATTCATGAGTTATTATGGATATTATCTGGAGATACTAATATCAGTTATTTACAAGAAAATAAAGTTAGAATATGGAATGAATGGGCTGATGAAAAGGGAGATCTAGGGCCTGTTTATGGAAAACAATGGAGGAAATGGGTCTCTAATGAAGGAGAGGTAATTGACCAAATAAAAAATGCAATAGAACTCATAAAAACAACTCCTGAATCAAGAAGAATTATAGTTTCGGCGTGGAATGTAGGTGAATTAGATAAAATGGCACTGATGCCTTGCCATGCATTCTTCCAATTTTATGTTCGTGATGGAAAATTGTCGTGCCAATTATATCAAAGAAGTGCAGATGTATTTTTAGGTGTGCCTTTCAATATATCATCCTATAGTTTACTTACTTGCATGATGGCACAAGTTTGTGAACTTGAACCGGGTGAATTCATATGGACTGGAGGTGACTGTCACCTGTACAACAATCATCTTGAGCAAGCAAAAATGCAAGTTTCACGTACACCACTCAAACTTCCAAAATTAATTTTAGACTCTAGTATTCGCGATATTGATGATTTCACTGCAGATCACATAGAGATCATTGACTATGAACATCATCCACATATATCTGCACCAATTTCGATATGAGGTATTTTAATGAAAGTCAAGATGATTGTTGCAATGGACGATCAGAAATTCATTGGCAAAAATGGAAAACTACCTTGGAGATTATCAGCAGATATGTCAAGATTTAGAAATTTAACTATCGCAGATGGTTTTAATGCTGTAATTATGGGTAGGAAAACTTGGGACTCTTTACCTAAGGCTTACAAACCACTTCCTGAAAGATTGAATATTGTTATGTCAAGAGATACAAATTGGAAAGATGAAAATGCAGATTCTGCACTTTATCCGGGAAGGGCAATAGAAATAGCTTATGCTAATGGATGTGAAGAATGTTGGGTTATTGGTGGGGCACAAATTTACAACATGTATCAGGATATGGTCGAAGAAATTCATTTGACGAAGGTACATACATCTGAAAGTGGAAACATAAGTTTCCCTGAAATTGATTGGGGTTTTTGGGAAGAAAAAGTAATTGAAAAAATACCAAAAAATGACAAAAATGAACATGATACAACATATTCAATATGGATAAAAAAGTGACATTATATGAAAAATGAGCATTTACCGTTTCCAATGCCGGAAAGGAAATATGCTCTAAAACAAAATTGGTCAAATCTCACATTTATGCATTGGGAGGTTGAACCAGATATTCTAAAAAAACACCTCCCTGAAGACCTAGAGGTAGATTTATTTGATGGGAAAGCATATGTTGGAACAATTCCTTTCAATATGGAAAAAGTAAGGCCACGGAATATGCCATCTATATCTTTTATCTCCAATTTCCCTGAGTTTAATATAAGGACATATGTTACTAAAAGTGGTAAAAGTGGCGTTTTTTTCCTTACTCTTGATGCACAGAGCCATATCACATGTACATATGCACCATTCGCTTATGGACTCCCGTATAAGTATGCAAAATGTAGTCTAGAAATAAATGATAATGGTGGGTCTATTTGGAAATCAAAACGAATGAGTGATGGAATTGGATTAGAGGGGGAATCAATTGCTAAAGGCCCTATTCTCAAAGCTAAAAAAGGAAGTCTAGAAGAGTTTTTATTCGAAAGATACTGCCTATATGTTAGCCATAGAGGAGAAACATGTAGGGCTTATACCTGTCATGAACCTTGGGAATATAGAGATGCAGAGGTGACAATAGATGAAAATTCTTTAACTGAATTTTACCAATTAGGAATTAAAAATATCTTGAAACCTGATCTTGTGCATGTTAGTAAAGGAGTTGAAGTACAAACATGGAGTATTGAAACAACGGTGAAAGAAAATGAATGAGAATGATACGTTATTATTAGATGGCGAATGTGGTTTATGTAATAGAATTGCAACTTTTTTACATCCGCGATTAAACTCGAATAAAAATTTAACTTTCATAACTAATGATAGTGAAGAAGGAAAGAATATAATTAAAACATTACCAATAAAAAAACAAGAGGCTGATACGGTTTATCTCATGAGAAATGGAGAATCATACATTAGATCCGCTGCTGCAATAAGGTGTTTACTTTATCTAAAATGGCAGTATAAGTTATGGTATCCTTTATTCTGGATCATACCGATTCCATTAAGAGATTTAATCTATAAGATAATCTCTAAAAATAGGCATAAAATCTTTTCAAAACCAGATTTTTGTATGATACCACCGATAAATAATTCCTAAATTCAGGTTTCTAATTTTGCATTAATATTTCCAACTAATATACTCAGATTCAGGATATTCATATAATTCAGAACCTGGCCAGTTAAGTTCTTGAGCCAGAAAGATAATGACTGATTGATTTGCTAGAACAGTAGAAATATTGACATCAAGAAGTCCATCACAACCACGAACAAAACAACCAATAGGAGCAAAGGCATAATGTCCAGAATTATTAAAAATACCGTAATTGACAAGATTATTCCCTAATATTGTAGAGGTATTATTCACTTCTGAAATTACAGTTGTATCATCTACATCACCTGTTAAAATCAAAGTTGGGACTAATACACTCGAAATCCCTTGATCAAGTACAGTTCCATTCCAAGGAGATAATAATATAGAGGCCCATACTCTATCATCATTGAGTAATAGTGTATCATTAAGTTCATAATTTGATAACCAAAAATCAATTGCATTGCAATGTATTGGATTACCAGAAGCACAACCCGTTTCCAGATCAGATAGAGATATTTCCGCACCAGATATCATCATAGATGCATACCCTCCTGTGGATTGGCCAATCATAGAGTATCCATTCTCAGCAATAATACAATTACTTAATTCACCATCATCATTATTTTGATTAATTAACCAATCAAAACTTTCCATGATATCAAGAGGCATAGACAATAAAATTTCACCTATTTTGTCGGGATCAGCGTCAAGAAGTGTCCCATATCTGTGGTCAGGAGCTATAGAAATAAAACCATGAGTCGCTAAATTTTCCATTAAAAATGCGGAACCCCATCTAATACTAGGGAATCCATGACTGTAAATGCTAACCGGCCTAGATTCTGAACAATCAGGAGTCGTATCATCTAAAGCAAACCCAGGAAGTACGTTATTGTAGATTACCTTAGAACCAGATTTTTCGATGGCAGGAAACCAAATTTGTAGCGTTATTTCATGCCCTCTTGGAGAGTTAAATGTCAAATCTTTAGTTCCTGCTGTGAATGGACCAGGTTCTAAAAGTGAGGAAAATGGCGTTAAATCGAATGGATCTTCTAAGTCACTAATACCATCGCCGTCATCATCATCGTCGATACCATTTGGTATCCCATCAAAATCTGTATCACGCTGTTCATTGGAATCAAGAGGGTAAATATCATCAATATTATCAGTCCCATCTCCATCTATATCTTCATCTGAGTTATCACCAATACCATCCCCATCTAAATCTGAAGATTCAGATTCATCGAGAGGATGTGAATCATAAATATCAAGAATACCATCATTATCATCATCATCATCACATAAATCTCCAAACTCATCAGCATCATTATTCAACTGGTTGGGATTAAATATCTCAATACAATTATCATCGACATCACTAATATTATCTAAATCAATATCTGATTCACTTATACAACCTGCGATAATATTCAATAGAAAGACTAAGGTAATTATGCATGCACGGGACTGTACACTCATAAACCTCTTATTAGAGGATAGCAAATAAGGCTATGTTTATTCATCACTATATTCAGTTATACGGATTCCTAACTTAGTGTGTCTTGCTGGCCGTTTCATGACTTTTTCGAGCTTTTTATTGAATTCATGGTATAAATCTATTTCGAGAGCTAATGAATGTCCAAGAATCAAAATAAGTAAATCCGCTAATTCTTCAGCCGCTTCTTCATCGGGTTTACCCTTAGTAATAGCAGCTGCAAATTCACCTAATTCTTCAACGGTCAAAGCTATTCTGTAGCCCATATTATGACCATTAGTTTCTGGATTAGCAAAGTCATGTTTAGAATGGAAAGATGCCACCTTATGCATCATCATATTCCAAGATCGATTAGTATCTTCAAAATTATCAAAATTCATCCATTCATCTACACTCAACGGTGACATCAGTTGTAACTCAAGGGGTTAAGGTCATCAAATTAATCCATGAGGAGGTTCATCAGAGTGAGGGAATAATAATGCTAAACCAATTAAACTAGAAGTTAGAAACAATGATAAAGATAAGAAAAATAATCGTAAATGAAGCTCTTCTTTACTTTTTAATTCATCACATTCATCTGAAGTCACATTGGTTTCAATACCCATAAATATTCTATAAACCGGGTCACAACCACTCTTATATTCATTTTTAGATTCATCCCAATTATTCAATGCATCGATTGTTGTTGGGATCATTAATAGAGATACGAAAATTAAAACTATTGCTACCTTGAAACTCATGGGAAATCCTCAATAATCTTCGATTAAGGAGTTAATACATTCTATAACCCTAATTCTTAAACTTGCAGCCATTGAATCAACTTCATTATGATTTATTTCGGCATAACGATTACCAGGAGTTCTTCCGGAAGCCCAATTTGATGAACATGCTAAAGCAACATGAGGAATTTTTAATTCAGAAATTAAACGCTGTTCAGGACCTAGGGTCATACCAACTACATCAGCGCCAAGTTTGACTAAGGCATCGATTTCAGATGGTGTTTCAAATTGAGGACCTATGCATTGAGCTACAATCAGCCCACTCAAAACAGTTGATTGTTTATCAAGTAATATTTTTTCACATAATAAAATCGCTTTTTCATCAAAGATTGAAGTTCGATCTGAATGATTCGCATCATCATCAAAAAAAGTCCATGGGATTTGAGTTAAATCGATGACATCACCTGTGATTCCAATATCTCCGGGTGGGAAATCATTTCTCATAGAGCCTACAGAATTAACACTAAGAATAATCTCAGGGTCGCAACTCAATGCAGCATGAATATTGGCTCTATGTTCAATTATGTGGGGTGGCGTACGATTATCAGATTTAGAATGATGCCGATCTAATACAAATATTTTATTGCCATCTTTATCAATAACTGATAAGGGAACTTGCCCCCATTCAGTATCAATTCTTATATTTGAGAGGCGTGAATTATTATCTTTTTGGTAATCTATTGATAAATTACTCATACCCGTACCACATATCACTACCACACGAGTCATGACCTTCGCCTCTATTAGAGGTTCATCTGCTTATCTAAAGGGAATTACTCATTGAGTCTGTCAATAAGATCCGCTTTTTTACCAGATACTGGTTTCCCTGCAGCCTTGAGTAACTCCTTTAACTCAGGAACTTTCATAGATGAATAGTCTATATTTTCTGACTCATCAGCTTCAACTTCTGATTCTGATTCAGATTCAGATTCAGATTCGGTATCTTCAGTTGGGTCATCAGTATTATCATCGGATGAGGATTTAGCTGCATCATTTTCTTCTTTCTCTTGTGCATACACTTCATCAAGAGTTGGGCCATCCTCAACTATAACTCCAGCTTGGAGAAGTTGTGTACGACGAATGACGACTGTTCGAACAGGTTGTATTGTAGAAACTGCCTCTTTAATCATTGTTTCAAGAGTGCCATCTAATGTTGATGCTTGTAGTTTGAACCAAGTAGATGTTGCTCCAGTTTTTAGAATAACTTCTCTAGCTAGAGTCCTCATTTGTTGTTTCTGACTTGCCTTGATTCTACCTCTAGAAATCATTAATGGTTTGAAACGAACATAGTAACCATCTTCAGTTATGACATCAATAGTATCATCAATTTTACCACGATCTCTTCTTACTTGTCTTCGCACATGATCTTTCAATAATTCATGACCGACAAATTCGGTAATTGCGTCATTACCTAAAACATCAGTGACTCTGAATACTACTTTAACATGCATCTTTGAGAAGTCGCCGTCTAACTCATTTTGAATAACTTCATAGTGTCTACCAATCAATTGTTCAGGTAGTTCTGCTAGAGTCTCTCCAATTACTCTAAATGACCATGGAGTTCTAGGAGCCCTAATTGTGTACCATCGCTTTGACTTCCACTTATCTTTCTGTTTACGTGCCGCTGCTCTTGCTGATGCTCCTTTTGCCATTTTCAACGACTCCTTATGTACCGGGGGCTGCCCCGTTTGCGAGCCATGCGACTTTCATTCAGTATATGAACAAAACGTAATAAACACAGTTAGAAACTTATTGAAAGCGTCGCATTCAAGACTAGAAGGTCTCAGGAATAGACATGGGTCTACACAGCGTCACATGGAGAGTTAATACCAGTGCATTGGACAATATGGATTTGGTTGAAGAGTCATTGAAATGGATTTCAGGTGAGAATCCCACTATTAGTAAAACCAAGGATAAATCATTCCATGGGGCACAACAATATTCCATAACTGCTCAAACAAAAAAGAAAAAAGAAACTATTAATTCATTGAAGAAATTAGGTAATGAGATATTAATAAAAATCTTAGAGGATGGGATTGAGAACAGAGTAGATGATTCCAAATACTTACATATCAGATTAGAATTAGATAAACTGGTAAGTGGAGAAATTTGTTTGGCTAATAAGAATACTACCTCAGCTACAGTCAAGGGGAGATTTAAGATTGAATCTTACCCAGGAGATTCTGTAATCGAAGTAATATCTAATCTAATTGAAACATTGATAAATGATGCTTGAATCACTAATTATAAACATTCAATATACAAGTATTCTTATGTATCATCTTACACGGCGTAATGTGACCCATGTAGTAACAGATGCTTGTGTTATGCACAAGTACCAAGATTGCGTAGCAGTATGCCCCGTAGAAGCCTTTAGAGAACACGAAACATACCTCGTAATTGATCCTGATGAGTGCATAGATTGTGCTGCTTGTATCCCAGAATGTCCTGTAGGTGCAATATTTGCAGATACTGACTTACCTGATGATCAAGAACATTGGTTAGAAAGAAATGAAAATGAATCTCCCGACCTACCTCTTGCAGAAGGAGAGTCACCTGTTTTAGCAGATTCTTAATTTCAAAATTAGTATTTTATGAACATAGGTTCATCAATGAAAGCCATGACGAATAGTCATGAATGAAAAAATCGACTTCACAAACTTGAGGCATGGAACGTCTTTACTCAAGCGCGGATTTGCAAAAATGCAAGAAGGAGGCGTCATAATGGATGTCGTGACTCCGGAAGAAGCACATATCGCTGAAGATGCTGGAGCAGTATCAGTAATGGCCCTGGAGAGAGTTCCTGCCGATATAAGGGCACAAGGAGGAGTCGCAAGAATGAGTCATCCAGATATGATTACAGAGATTATTGAGACAACAAGTATACCAGTAATGGCTAAGGCAAGAATTGGCCATGATGATGAAGCAAGAGTTCTGCAATCACTTGGAGTAGATATGATTGATGAATCAGAAGTATTAACACCAGCAGACCCATTCTACCATATAGCTAAAAATAATTTCACAATACCATTTGTATGTGGTTGTACAAATTTAGGAGAAGCAATAAGAAGAGTCGCAGAAGGTGCTGCAATGATACGAACCAAAGGTGAAGCAGGAACTGGGAATGTAGTCAGTGCAGTGCAACATGCAAGATTAGTAAAGGAAGAAATTTCACATGCACAGAACACTGATTCAGATGGTCGAGATATGATGGTTGAGGAAATCATGAAAGGTTTCAACAGAATACCACGTGCATCTAAATTTAATTTATCGATAAGTCAAACACCTTTTGGAAGCATTGAAAGTTTGCGAACAGAGGTTTCAACTATCCTCAATGAAGTGGTAGAGCACGGTAGATTACCTGTTGTGACATTTTCAGCAGGAGGGATTGCAACCCCCGCAGATGCTGCTCTAATGATGAATCATGGAATGGATGGAATTTTTGTGGGCTCAGGTATATTCAAAAGTTCAGACCCTAAAAATACAGCTGAAGCGATAGTTCTAGCCACCCATAGGTACCAAGACGCTGACTCAGTTGCTGAAGCTAGTAGAATGATAGGAGAGGCTATGCCAGGCTTAGAAATTGAAACTCTAGATGTACGTATGGAAGAAAGAGGATGGTAAGATTATTTCTTACCACGTGTAGTCCCTAGTTTACGAGGTTGTTTTTTACCTCTAGTTGATTTAATAACTATTGATGATGAATCTCCATTCAATGCACCACCAAGTGTTAATGAACCACTATCTAAAAGTTGAGATGCTAACGAATTTGCCATATCTTCATCTTCACTAGGTTTCTTTAAAGCATCTTTAACTGATTGATTATGATCTTTTATTACTTTCACACGTTCTTCTTCAACTGCTTTCATCTCATCCCTGATTTCATTCACTTGACTAATTAACTCACTCATATTTGCATGGACCTCATTAGCAGATTCCCTACACGTAACATATGCTGCGTGTAGTCTATCGGCTTCCGCGCGTAAGAAGTCCCTTTCAGCAAGCATAGGTTTCACATCTTCCCATATGGCATCAGCTTTCTTATGAAAGTCAATCATTTCTTGGTGAGCATTATCTGCTTCGGATTTCAACAGACGAATTGAACCATCCATATCTCCAAGATCTATGTTAATAAGTTCAAATTCTTCCACTGAAGGCATTAATTCATTTCTTTTCGTAATTAGTACTTTCAACTTTTTCAAAAGTTTATTTTCTGTTTCTAAAATTAAACGACCATCGGTCATCATTGTAGTTTCAATATTCTCTATTTCGTTAATAATTTCAGATAATTGGAAAATTACTGACTTAGACTCTTTAGCGTCACTCCTCTTACCTTTGTTTTGATTTATCAATTCGCGAATTTGTGTTTGTATCTCATCTCTTTTGGCCTTACAAATTTGAGCCTGATCACGAACTTGTTTTTGCTCATCTAATTTTTCTTTGATAGATTCACGAATCTCTTTACTTTGTTCCTGAAGTGCATTTCGAGAATCCGCTGCACGTCGAGCATCCTCATTGAAAGAATTCCTTTGATCCTTCATTCTTCGAAGTTTAGTTTCCATAGCATGCAATCTTGTTCTAAGGTCATCCTCAGGGTTCTGCTGCTCATCAGTCACGAGTCGCCGAGTGAGACACCCTTCTTCAAAGGAACTACTTGATTCATAGACCTAAAAGAGACGTGAAAAATGGCAGTATTGGAGATAAAATCGCTATACCGGCACCCACTAAGAAAATCGCACCTATAGAAAGTCTTAGTTTTGTAAAGAGATCTGCTCTATTTTGTACTGTTAAAACCCTCCCACTTAATAGATTACCATCCTCATCTTCTAACCTTACAGTTACTGTCGCTTCTCCAGTTTCTTCAGGCAGTAAACTTTGCCAAATAATTTTAGTAGACTCAAGAACTAAAGGTAGTTTATGAATAGATGATTCACCTTGAATTCCATTCAATAATTCATTACAAGGATCTACTCTAAGTTTGTATGTACAACCTGAAGGTCTAAAATCAGGTGTTTGAATTTTAAGAATTAGATTAATAGGTTCAGAACTATGATTTAGAACATAAGCAAATAAATTAGCCTGGCCGACGACTAGATTTTCCATATCTACATCAAACCAGATATTATGGTTAAATCCACTATCAAGTTTCATCCTTAGACGATCATGTAGTCTAAAAAAAGATGCACATTGGTCTCGAGCTCTGATGATTAGGCGTTCCCAAGTTTCTTCGCCAAGTTCAGGGTGTCGGAATAATTCATCAATAATATGAGCAGGCATCATAAGTTCTAACTCTGATCTAAAAAAAGATTCATCGATATAACCTGCTCGTCGTAGATGTAATAAATGAAGTAACTTTTCCTGTAATTCTGAAACACTATTCCCTTCATTAACTGAATGTTGAATAGACCTTAAATAATCTGATATTCTTACAGAAAGAAGTGGATCCACATGAGCACTAATTACATCGCTAAAGGGTCTTTTCAAGAGAGCAGGGTGGATGGGAGGAGAAAAGGAATCAAGCATACCCCAAGTCTCACAAGTATTGAATCGAGAATGATTTGAAACCATATAGACACCATGACCTGAAAGTAAGAAACCAGTCGAAAATGCTAAAAGAACAGAATTACCACTGACAAAGTCTGAAAATTGGAGACTAGATATGAGGAAGAGTCCAGAAAGAAACATCAAGAAAGTTGAAGCAATAACTTGTCGAAAAGAACCTTCGATTGTTTCTTTCATTTCTGCATAACCATGAGCACTTTTGAAAGTTAAACCAGTTTTAGTTAATCTTTTTGATTGGAGATTAAATATTCTTCTCGTCAGAGATATTAGTAATAATAATAATGAAAGGAGCCCTAGATCTGCAATTATAAAGAAAAATGCAAGATAATAGAATCCAACTTCAATACTTAGTTCAATAGGAATAACCGGTAAAACATGATTAATCCACCAATCAGGTTGCGTACCAGTAAACGAATTAGCTAAACCGTATAATACCATCACTAATATTGGAATTATCAATACAAACCTCATCCCCCTACTTATGAATAAACGATCTAATTTCACTAAATTACGTTCATACTCTTGAAGCTGAACTATAGTTTTTAGAATGTCACCATCATCATTAATCAGAACTTGGTTAGATATTTTAGAAGGTATATCAGGTGCCTCAGGAATATTAGTCCCTAGATTATCGGCCAAGTCATTAAGAGTGGAGGTTGGAGCATCAATCATAATCTCACCAAAAACTTATTCAATTCTCACTATTATTTTGAAACCTAATTCTCGAGAAAATTGAATTTCGTGACCGTCACAATAATATTTATTAGATTCTTTACGGATTTTAGAACCTATGCTAAGTCCTACACTATCTAATGTTTTTATTGCCACACTACTTGACAAGACCAACTCAATTATCGCATTCATATTCTCTGGTAATGCTGAAATTGGAAGTAAAGTATTACGCCCTGATACCATTAAATTCCTATCTACTAAAGGTATAAGCATACCTTCTTTGTTTCGTTCAGGATAACCAAGCATCCGATCTATTGATGCCTCTAAATCATTATCGATATTATGTTCTAACCTACAAGCAGCGGAGTCTACATCACCTTCATACCTAATCACATCTGATAAGAGAATCCGGAGAAGTTCTTCCCTACGTTTGAGACTGGAGGCATGCTTGAAACCCAATGAAGTTAACCTACAACCCTTGTAAGGGATGTAAGTCAAATATTCTCTACTTGATAATCGTTGGATCATTTCTGTAGTAGATGCTGCACTAACACTCATTAATTCCGCTAATTGAGTTGTTTTAACTATTTCATCAGGTTGATCAAAATGTGCTTCAAAGATTCTTTTCAGATACATTTCTTCAAATTCACTTAATTCTGACATAAAATATACCTCAACCTAATTTTGCTGTGAATTCGGCCCTACAAGCAGGACATCGTGACCTAATAGGCCTCTTATCAAGAGGCACTCTAAGAGTTTGCTCACATTGAGGACAAGATAGAAGGTCGTTTTCAGAATAAGACACTAAGGCTAAATCATTATTTGGCACCTCTGATTCATCAGAGATTAGTGATGAATTATCACTTTTCACTCCTATTGTTTCAGATTGTGAAAATTGCATAGTGCATGCAGGACATTTAACGGTTCCATTATGAGTTGAGGGGATATTCAATCTTTGACTACAACTGGGACAACTGACTTCTTTCTTTTCATCGCTTCTAAACGAACTAACTTTACCTTTATCTGAGAATTTTTTACGACTTAAAGATGAAAGAGTCGAGGGCGTTTTTTGAAATGCAACTCTAAAAACAACTAAGCTAGCCATAACTATAGCTAATCCAGATAATGCCCCATATAATGCAGCATAAATATTGAATGGAAGAGTGAAACTAGTACTGCTTCCTGATTCTATAACTATAGATGTTTGATTAGTAGTAGATAATTTATCCATAGTCCAAATAAATTTTATATCAGTTGTCTGTGAATATTCCCAGGAAGTTATCTCGATAATACCTGAGACATTGTTACCTCCATTAATTGCAGGAATAGAACGTTCAGAAAATACAATATCATCCGCTATACCAACCACCCTTAGTAAACCAGATAATGAACGTTCGTCACCACTATTTTGAAGTGTATAACCTATCGATACTGTGTCACCCATGGAAATAGATTGGGGGAAGATATTAGTGATCATTATTGAAGGTATAATTAATGGGGGGGATAACTCAATGATTATCTCTGCATCTCCGTTAAGAGAAACCCATCCCTCAGCAGAAACTACTAATTTAAGACGACTAGCATCTGGATGAGCAAGATCAAGATTCAAACTTCTGATTCCGGGGTTTAGATCTACATTGAATACCTGGTAGAGGGAATAATCATTCCCTGATTTCATTAAAACAGATACAGTAACACTACGGTTTAATCCAGAACTAAGTGATATGGAAACATCTAGATTCAGACCATCTTGTAATGTCCAAGATATCTGTTCAATATCATTTACAATCTCTTGAGATTCTTGAATTTCTAAATAAGATGTACCATTGAGAGATATATCAACACCTCCGTTAGAACTTAAAATCGCCCATTTAATAGATTGTGAACCAGAGATTAACCGTGTGAAAGATGCGGAGACTTCTCTGCTTGACCCAGGAGATATACTTACCAGGTCACCCAAAGCAATAATACTACCATCATTTTTCATTAATTCTAGCTGTACTGAATTGGTGTTCACACCCTGATTATGGATTAAAATTGATGCGATTAGTTCATCACCCACATGAGCAGGTTGCCCTAATAATACAAGATTCGCTGCACCTGCAGAGGTGAAGTTTACAGGATTATCCCCCACTCTTATTTCTATTATTTCCTCTTCAAGAGTGTTATTAATTATAAGTTTACAAAAAATAATACCTTCATCTAGTGGACCCAAAAAGATATCTACTTCAGATATAGATTGATTCCCTAATAAAACTCCTGAATGACCACCATACCATTGTTCACCATTACCAAAACTAAAACTCCAGTGGGCATCATTAGATGAAATATTAGAGTTATAAACTGGGATTTTAATACTAACATAATCCCCATCTGATGCTGATTGATTCCCACTGCTTTGTAATGAATTACCATCAAAATAATCTAATGACCAATTACTCGCCTCTGAGATTTCAAAATCACCATCATCAGCGGATACAACATTAGTAAAGAATATCAATAAAATCGCAAATAAGAATAAACGTCTCAACGAAGAAACTGAGGCACTTCTCACCATTGGGTAATACTCGGCAATAACAACCGTATGAATGAAACCCCTCTTTGAGGTCACATAGTGAACTTTATTGACACCTTTAGGTAGCCCCGAATACAATGAACACAGAGCAACTGCTTACAGTCTCGCCCGAGGACATGGCTAGAGCCTTACTTGCAAGGAGACAAATGTTGAAAGAACAGTTGCCAACTGTGATTAGAACTTTGGAGGCGGAAGAGCAAAAAATGGCGCCAAAGGCTAAAAAAGCGCTGGAAAGCAATAAAATAATTAACACTAAAGTCAGTGAACTTAAAGACAAAAGAAATAATGCTCAAAAAAAAGCAAATAAACTTCTCAAGATAGTTAAAGAAAGTAAAGAAAATCTAATGCAAGCGGATGGAATGATAAATCTTGACCCACTGTGGAAAAAAGAAAAATTATTTGAAGAGATTGAGGATATCGAAAAGAAGATTGAAACCTCCGCTTTAGATCATAAAGCAGAGAGAAAACTCTTAGATCAGAGGAAAAAACTAATCGAGACAAATGATAAATGGTTGAAGGAAAGAAGGGAATCAAATCCTGAAATGGTGACTTATATCAATGCAAGAAGGGAGATGAATTCACTATATCGAGACGCCGATAAATCACATAGAAATATGCTTGACGGTGTAGAAAAAGCACAACCACAACATGAGAAACAAATGAATATTAGAAATGAATTAAGAGAAGTAAGGAGGCAATTAGATAGAGCTAAAGAGTTACTGGCCCAATCTGATAAAGCCATTACTCACTGGGAAAGAAGATTAGAAAATGGTTTCGGAGAATTAGACGATGGGTTTAGTGATCTACTCGCTGCTCAAAAGAAAGTAGCCCAAGGAGGAGATTCTTCGTTTGCAAGGAAAAAAAATACTAAGGTTGTAAAGAAAAAAGAACCGATTAAGATTTCAAAGGAGGAAGAAGAATGAGCGATTCCGAACCTGAACAGGGGATTTTTGCTGATTTAGAAGAAATCGATCGTAAAGAAATCGAACAAACAGCAAGTGATTTAGAAAAGCAAATTAGAAGTATTGAAGAAGAGCATAGCTCACTAAGGTATGAAAGAAAAAATCAGATAGAAATTGTTAAATCACTTAGGATTGAAGTAGGGGAACTTGAGGCAGTCAATGATGAAAGAAGAGGTTTGTTAAAGAAATTCCATGAAGCTAGAAAATTAGCAGAAAAGGCAAAGAAAAAAAGAGATGAGGTAAATCGTTCAATCCCGCCACCATCTAGTATTCTGTCAGAATGGATGGGAGAAACGCATCAAAGGTTAGTCACAATAGATAATGACTTAACAGCAGTACCCACACTGAATCGTGAAATTGAAATGTTCAAAAGATTTTTTGAATTACAAGCAGCATATACTAGGAAACAAGAATCAGAAATATATCATTCAGAATATGTAGGACATATTGGAGAAATTAGAAATATCACAAAAGAACTTGATTCTACGAGAAAATCTGCTAAAAAGGAAGATTCAGAAACATCAGAGAATAAGGAAGAGATTAATCCTATAAATCGTTCAGAAGTTAGGAAAATTAGTAAAAGAATTGGTAAAATAGATAAGGAATTAGATAAATTATTGGAAGAAAAGAAGAATTATGGGAAGGAAGTAAAACGTATTCGTTCATATCTAAGGATGACAAGTAGTTACGGTAAGGTAATTAAAATATCAGAAGTAAAAGATAGAGCGCAAAGTGGAGATTCCCTAAATACTCAGGAACTAGGTGCATTATTGAGGTCAGGAGGACTATCTGAATTAGCCAAGGGAACCTCTAAATCAGTAAATAAAAAATCATCTAAGAAAATATCCGGTAAGAAGCAACATAGAAGACTTGGGGTTGCTAGAGGTGGAGCAAGGTTAGGTTCAAGTGCATCTAAACGGGATGAATAGAGCAGTTGCCCGTTTTACTACTCCCCTATGCCCTTATATGAGATTCTTAAGTCGGAGAATATGAAGGAGGCCTAAGAATCATGAATTTTGATGAGGTCAGAACCATCCTTCGCCCTAAAAGTAGTACTCTAGATGAGAAACTTTCAGCGTTTAGAGAAGATAGAGATAACTGGAACGCTAAAGTTAAAAAATACCTCACAGAAAGAAATGAAATCAATAGACAAGTTAAGGAATTGATTGCAGAGGTTCAGAATCAGAAAGTAATACGAGATGGAGCAAATGCAAAAGTAAAAGAATTAAAAATAATTCGTGCAGAGAGATCAACCGTTCTCAAACAATTCCGTGCTGAATTACAAGAGAAAAAACCAGCAGATCAGCCTAAAAAACAAGAAAGGAAGGAAAAAGCTCGTAATGAAAGAGTTATTCGAAGTGATATTGATAAAATGGATATGAAATTTAATCATGGACATTTTCAAGGAAAAGAAAGAAATTTTGAAAGAGAAATGAAAAAACTCTACCAAGAGTTAAAGGATATTAAAGCTAATAAAGTTGTAAATATCTTTTCAGACTTAGAATCAAGTATTCGAAAAGCAGCTAGATCACAGGAAGAAGCACATAAACTAGTCGAAGATGCAGTAACTACTGCTCAAGAATCACATGATTTAATGATTGAACTTTCAGAGGAAGTAGATCGACTTCGTGCTAAAGCTAATTTATCTCAAGAAGGAGTTATTCGCTCAAAAAGAGAAGCTGATTTATTGCATAATAAATATGTAGTATCTCTAAGAAGTATACATTCAATACAAGATTTATTCAAAGCAATGGATGCAAAAGAAAGGAACTTAGATGATGATGGTACTAGATTAGAAGTTAATGACCTAATGTCTAGATTGATGTCAGGAGACACATTATCTACCGATGAATTAATGGCTTTACAAAGAAATTAATCTTGGAAATCATAAGTTTGACCATTTCGACTGTGGAGAATTTTCCTTTCACCATCCTCAAAAATTAAGATCCAAGCAGGTATTTGGACGTAAGCGGAATTTAGAGATAATGTATCTAAATCAACACGCCACCATTCAAGCATACTTGATTTAACTTTATCAGCACCGTCATAAAACTGTTCTTTTTTCCTATAATCAAGTAATGGTTTAAGGTTTGTTTTTAATGTGCCAAGAGTTTGCCATTTTTCATTAAAAGGACTTATTTTACGTAAATCTGGTGAATTAATGAGTATTTCTTCAATATCAAATTCATAAAGTTTACCAGTCCAAGGATCTTCAATATATGACCAATTTTTAGTATTGGATATAGAATTAGGACCATACATCGCACCAGATATTTCCCACAACTTCACATTGATTAAGACTGGTAATGTATTCAACATACTGAGAGATTCATTATCTAACCAATCATTTATGTGAATCAATGGCTTTAATGTAATATTCTCATTTATCGTTGAATCATCTACTGATTGATTAAGATTCTGAGTTGATTTATGAAAATCTTCATCCTTTGATTTTACAATTAAATCACCACGTAAAACTGCTTCTCCTATCCAACGAGAAAGTTTTTTCGGTCCCCATGCATCTACTTTAATGTCCTTAGAAATATCTAGAAAAATGTTTTCTGAAAACTCTCGTTCACTAAGAATCCAATGTCGATTACCAGGGGCATCAATTGACCACCTCTCTATCTCATTCTTTGAAAGTGGTAAGATATCATCCTGAACATGCCAAACATATACGGGAGATGTATCTGTATCTATAAAATCAAGTAATTTTTCAGCTACACCGAGACAACGAAAACCATAGATCTGAAATGATTCAGAGACTGGTTCCAATCTAACAGTTCGTGAGGCAAGTATGTCACGAACTGTTTCTTCCATGGTGTCGGATTGTATCATCTCACTTTAAAAGAACGTCTAGGGATAAATAAATTAATCTAATAATCGATTAAATTATTTTATTCAAACATTCATTGAAAGAGAAAGTAATTCACTCTGACCGGGGTCTAATACGCAAACTGTACTAACCGGAAAAGGTTTAGCACAAGCAGCACCAAGTTGTCTATTCACTAAGGTTACTTGATGAACAGTTACATCAGGATGGTTTTGCTTAATATCACTAATATATGATTTGGGGCAATTCGCAGCAACTAAAATCATACGTGCATCTCCTTTTGAGCAGGCGCTTTTAGTTTGTCGTTGTCCGAAAAGTAAATTTCCAGTACTAATTCCTTGTTTTAATTGTCTTGCTAAATCCATTAATATTCCTCCTTATGCATCCTCTGGGATATAGTATAAGTCAACGGCACCTGTACCTAATGAAACTGGTTGTCCGACAATAATATTCTCAGTAACTCCTCTTAATTCGTCTCTTTCACCGATAATTCCTGCTCTGAGAAGATGTGTTACTGTCACCTCGAAAGCAGACCTTGCTAAGATACTGTGCTTAGTTCCGCTAACACCGTGGCGGCCAATAGCACGTACTTCTCCTTCACTAGTCATAACGTCTGATACCATCAGTAAATGTCTAACATCTACATCTAAACCAGCACCTTCAAGTGTCAATAACAATTCATTAATGATCGCTTGACGAGCTGCTTCAATACCCAAATATTGATGAATCTCTGTAATGTTATTCGTATATGTTCGTCCACGATCTACACCTGCGTACTCGCTGACCTTCGATAAGTTCGAACCGATAGTAGAGATATAATACTCGCCAGTATCTACATCTGGACCCTGAACATTAGCTCTCATAATATCAGGAAGACCTTTTAATCGCAACTTTTTTATTTTCTCTTCAAGTTGTAGAAGAGCAGTGTAAGTAGGTGGGTCACTTGCAAGAGTTGCTAATTCTTCTTCTTTAGCAATACCTGGGATGATTTTCAGAACTTTTGGCTTGTCATCATTATCTGCTTGAACAAAGAGTCTTAAAGCACGAGATAATTTATCTCTAACTTCTGCACCATTCATTTTCTTAACGCGAAGATTAGAAGTATTTAGTGAAAGGACAATATGACGTTGGGTAATATCTACGTCAATACTAGCAATATCTCTAGTAGTTGTAGTCTCTAATCCAGCAGCAATTTCCTGAACTAGTTTTTCATTTGTCCTTAGAGGTTTTCCTTTAGCATTATTCTCATCAAGATATATCCTCATTGTCGGTGTATTAGGGACTTTTCTAGCATCAACAATTTCAATGATTCTTGGAAGACCTTGTGTGACGTTAACAGTAGCTACACCAGCATAGTGGAAGGTTCTCATAGTCATTTGAGTACCTGGTTCACCAATTGATTGAGCGGTAGTAATACCTACAGCCTCATGAGGATCAACTCTAGATGCAGTAAGATATTTATTAGCAGAATTCACTACTTTTTTTGCTTTAGCAGGAGTTAATTTCGTATCCCCTCTAGCAATAAGTGCTTGAACTAAATCATTAATAATTCTAGGAGTCATTGAAACATTCATTTTAACAGAAACATCTGTCAATTGAGAATATAAGTCAGATTCTACATCTATATCCCTAAGAATTTGAATTAATTTCGATTCAGAATCATATGTCTGAATTGGTAAAGTAGTTCTCTTCGTTGCTCTTCTTGGACCAGATTTTCTTCTTAGTAAAGTTTTATCAATTCTAGCTGCAGCTCTTTGTGCAGCTTTAGATGAACCAGCCATTACTTCAAATATTTTAGTTGCAGTACCGGAATCAGTTCCACAAATTTGTGCTATTTGTGAAGAAGTTAAGATTTTTACATCATCCCATTTCTTGTCATCTGCAAGTTTATGAGCATACTCTTCTTCAATTCCAAGATCCATTAACTTCTTTTTGGTTGCACTCTTAACTACCATCAATTAACACCCCCTAAGGCTTCATCAAGTACTTGATTGACATCGAAAGGTTCTCCCTTTCTACTTCTTGCTGGATCTACTTTATCTTCTCCATATTCGAATTGAATAATTCTATCCGCAGTATTTCTTACAGAACGCATATCATCATTTGCTACTTTCAAATCATCCATAGCGTTAATCAATCGGCGTTGCATATATCCAGACTTAGATGTACGAACCGCTGTATCTACAAGCGACTCTCTACCAGATACTGAAAGCATAAAGAACTCAGTAGGTTCAAGTCCTCTCTTGAAAGATGAGGAAACGAATCCTTTCTCTTTAGCACCTTTGACACCTCTCTGGAAATGTGATAATACTCTTTCTTGATATCCTCTTTCTAGTCTCTTACCTCTAACCTTAGGTTGACCAATAGAACCAGCCATCATTGCTAAGTTATCCATTGATCCTCTAGCACCAGAAACAGCCATCAATACAGCAGAGTTATCATCACCTAAGAATTCTTTAGCAACCTTTCCAGATTCAGCTTTACCTGAGTCAAGTATATTCAGAATATTTTCTTCCAATGTTTCTTCAGCAGTTCGGCCTGGACGTGTCTCATATCTACGACCATCTTTTCCAAACATTTCTAGTTCCTTATTCACATTATCACTTGCAATGCGATTAATCTCAGCGATTTTTGCTTTCGCGATTGGACCTATGTCTTCATCATCAATACCAGTAGTAAAGCCCATAGAGGTGCATATTGCGATTGTCATTTTAGTCATTCTATTGATGAATTCAGCACCAACATCTGGACCATGAGTTTGAACAACTGCATCTAATAATCTACCATCTTCTGCACCAATTCCTCTCTTGTCAATAGTTCCAGTAACGTTACCTTCGCTAACCTTAACATGATCTCCTGAACGGCTAGTGTATTCTAAATTAAAGCCACCAGGGACAATTAAACTAAGAACATCTGAACCGAGATAACCTTTGACACCATCTACCTCTTTAAGTTCAGGTAATTCTCCATCCCAAGAAACAGCTCCAAGGATCTCCATGACTAATTTCTCTGGGAGAATCTTTTGACCATGAGTTAGTAAGTAAGAACCCGAAATGTGATCGTGTATCCCTCCAATTACTGAACCACCATATCTTGGAGTGATTATATGCTCTTGAACCCTCATTAAGATTTTAGCTTCTGCTCTGGCTTCTTCAGATTGAATAACGTGAAGATTCATCTCATCTCCATCGAAATCAGCATTGTATGGAGTACAATCAGCTAGATTGAATCGGAAAGTTTTACCTTCCATAACTCTAATTTCATGGACCATCATAGACATTCGATGTAATGATGGCTGTCTGTTGAATATAGTTACGTCACCATCAATCAAATGCCTCTCTACAACAACACCTGGCTTAGGGTTACCATCACGATCAATCGTGCTGAGCCTATCTTCAACATCTGTACGGTATGATTCACCAAAATCATCTTCGACAGAAGGACTTCCACAGTGTGGGCAGTTCACTTCAAGTTCTGCAGGATATTCTCCCACAAATTCGTCTCTATGTTCCCAAACCCAACGGTTATGAATCAAAGCACGTGGATCATCAGATGCAAGACTTTGTCCTTTAACTGAACCATCACTTTCTTCACCTCTGAGATTAGAAATTGTATTCTCAAGATCTACACCCCACTCTTCTTCAAGTTCTCCAATTGAATTCCTTCTCATTTGACGCTTTAACTCTAGACCAGGTAGGAAGTTAGGTGCAGGAAGCACTTGATTCAAATCAGGTCTGTAGCCAGTATAAGGCTCATCGTCACTTCCAGAATTACAATCAGGATTCATACATCTGAAACCTGCCCAAATATACTTAGTTCGATCAGTAATTCTCACTCTTAGAGTATCACCACGGATAATGTAGTTAACACCAGGGTGGACATCAGGACCTCTGAGAATCATTTGACGTAATTGTTCTCTGTTCCTATTAGTAACACGTACAGGAACAGTCAGTTCTTTAGCAGTTTTTCTTGGAATTCCAACTTCATTAATTCCAAGGTTAGGATCCGGAGATATCACAGTTCTTGCACAAAAATTAACTCTCTTTCCTGACAAATTAGAACGGAATCTTCCTTCCTTACCTTTCAGACGCTGAGTTAGTGTTTTCAGTGGTCGACCTGAACGATGGCGAGCAGGTGGTATCCCACTAGTTTGATTATCAAAGTAAGTAGTACAATGATATTGCAGAAGTTCCCATAAATCCTCAACAATTAATTGAGGTGCTCCAGCATCACGATTTTCCCTTAGTCTCTGGTTGATTCTTAGAACATCAACTAACTTATGAGTCAAATCGTCTTCTGAACGATCGCCGCTATCCAAAGTAATTGATGGCCTAACGGTTATTGGTGGAACTGGTAAAACTTTCATAATAGTCCATTCTGGACGACTTGAGTCTTTATCCATTCCAATAAATAATAGATCATCATCAGGTATTCTTTCTAACCATTCTCTGATATCTCTTGCATTTAATTTATGTTCACCTTTATTTTCTTTCTTTTCTTTGAAAGTTGATGGTTTGTCAAGAATTATTTTACCCTGTTCTGAACCACAATGCATACAAATTGTTCTCTTTTTACTAGAACATTCTTTTTCAATATCTTTGATAATTTTCTTAAATTCACGTGAACCAACACCATGTTTAATCATTACATCTTTCACTCTATCGCGGTAATAGTCTTGTTCAGATTTCTCTGGATCAAGAGGATGAGAATTTTCCTGTTTGTGTAGTAATATATTGCTACAAGAATTACATGTTGACTTCAAAGACATTTTGATAAGATCAGTAAAACCAATATGCATTATCGGAAGTTCTAGAGCTATATGTCCGAAATGACTAGGGCATTCTTCATGCTTATTCCCACATGTTTCACACCTTACTCCTGGATCAATTACACCCATTTTCGGATCCATCAAACCTTGCTTGTAAGCGTGGCCATCATCACGATAAGTATCTGCAGTTTTGACTTCAACTGCTGACATTTTACGTATTTCATTAGGTTCCAATAATCCAAATTTAATTGATTGAATCCTTTTAGGGATTTTTGCTGCGTCTCTAGCACTCATCTTCGGTCCTCCAGTTCAAGTCTCATAGCGACCCCGAGACTTTTCATTTCGTCCAGGAGAAGCTTGAATGCATATGATGTTTGGACTGTGTGTACATCAGCCCTATCACCACAATATGGGCAAACAGTAGTTCTACGTTTCCAGTCAAAGTATGCTATATGACCACATCCACGAGTATTACAAACCATCAAATTCCATCCATCAGATTCATCAAGTAAACGATCTTTAATCACCATTGATGCTCCGTGAGAAATCAAACAATCACGCTCCATTTCTCCGAATCTTAGACCACCCTGACGAGCACGCCCTTCAGTTGGTTGCCTAGTTAGGATCTGGACACGTCCACGACTTCTTGCGTGTAACTTACTGCTTACTAAGTGGTGTAATCGTTGGTAGTAAATAACTCCTACAAACACATCAGCTGGGAATTCTTCACCTGTTTCACCACTAACCATAGACTCTCTACCAGTGTGGTTATATCCATTTCTTAATAGTCCTGAACGGAGTGAATCTTCTTTTTCACCAGTGAATGCAGTACCGTCTACTTTCCTTCCTTCCATAGATCCTACTTTACCTCCAATCATTTCAAGAACGTGCGCTACAGTCATCCTTGATGGAATCGCGTGGGGATTAATCAAGATATCAGGGACTACACCATTAACTGTGAATGGCATATCTTCTTCATCTACAAGTCTACCAATTATTCCTTTCTGACCGTGTCTTGAAGCAAATTTATCACCTAATTCTGGGATTTTATTTGTTCGTAGAGTAATTCTTACCAATCTTCCTGAATCTAATGATTCTGTAACGAATACATTGTCAACCCAACCATATTCTCCGTTTCTAACCATCATAGATGATTCTCGACGCTCTTGAGCTTGTAGGAATGCACCTGCGGATTCTTCTAAGAACCTAGGTGGACTTGTTTTTCCGACCAATACTTTCGAATCAGGTGAACCACTTGATAAAAATTCTTCAGGTACAGGGAGACCATCTCTCTCAAGATGCGAATAACTATTGAAGGATTTCAGACCTTTGATTTCATCTAAACCAGTACCTGGGACTTCAATTCGTTCTTCCTGACCACCAGGGAATCTCTTGTTTTCAGCATTATAGGTCCTGATAAATGATGAACGCCCCATAGAACGTTCAACAGATGCTCTGTTCATTACAATTGCATCCTGCATATTGTAACCATGATGACTCATGATTGCAACAACGAAGTTTTGTCCACCCGGTCTTTGATTAAAGCCAGTTGATTTCATAGCTCTAGTACCAACAATAGATTGTTGAGGGTAGTGCATAATGTGAGCTCTAGTATCTGGGCGCACTCTGTAGTTAGCACTTGGTAGTCCAAGACTTTGCTTAACCATAGCTGTACCGCCAGTAACTCTTGGAGTTGAGTTGTGCTCTGGATATGGAACTAAAGATGCACACACACCCAATATTAGTTGTGGATCGATTTCTACGTGAGTATATGCAAGAACTGTGTTTTGTTTTGTTTGTTGCACTACTAATTTTTCTAAATTCTCTTGATAATAATTTAGAGGGACAGTAAATTCTTCAATAACTGTCTCACCGTTTGGAAGCTGTACTGCTGCACTAAGGTGAGCCTCTTTTTTATTCTCTAAATCTCCAAGATTCATCCATTCAACATGTTCTGGATTAATTGGTCTTGAGTATTTAGGAGAAAATTCAGGTAAATCGAAAGGTCTAGGAGCTACTAGGAGATCTTCTTCCTCTTCAGCGTCAATCCATTCCACGACTCCAGTATTAACTAGGTCGTTGAAAGATAATTCTCCTGCTCTTAAACCGTCAAGAGTACGCTTTGAAAGAACTAAACTTCCTTCGTCTAATACAAGAAGTGGCCTTAAAATTCGTCCACGATCAGTATTAATGAATACATCTTTATTTTCTGAGTCATGACGTATACTTACTTCTGGCCTAATACGGCCTTGTCGGCGGCGGCGCTTGAATTGAGCTACGAGTTTATTCGGTCTCTTATGTAATCCGAAAATATCACCATTCACGTGGATTCTTGAACCATCAGCCCAACCAGCAGGCGAGTCATCGACTCCCGCTTCTTTCAGTAATTCTTTTACTTCGATTTCGTTTACTTCTTCAGAAACGTCTATCATTTGTGCAGCATTCTTAACTAGACCACAATTTTGCCCCTCGGGAGTTTCATTCGGACATAATCTTCCCCAATGAGTAGGATGCAAATCTCTAGCCTCGAAATGAGGTTGACTTCGGACCAGAGGACTGGTAACACGACGCATATGAGATAATGCTGCTAAATATGTTGTACGATCTAATAACTGACTAACACCTGAACGACCACCTACCCAATTCCCAGTAGCTAATGCATGCATTATTTTTGAAGTTAATACATCTGGCCTTAGGCAAGCATTAATTTTCAAATCACGCTTCCTATTATGATGACGCTCTAATTGATATTTGAGGTCACGAGCAAGTTGTTGTAAACTAACTCTGAATAAATCCTCAATTAAATCACCAGCTAAACGAACTCTCTTATTTGCATAATGATCCTTGTCATTAGGATCTCTATTAGTAATTGCCATTTCTAAAACTTGACGGACGATTCTCCCCAAGAAGATTGCTTTCTTCTCTCTCGCTTCAGGAAGTGAGCCGAGATGAGGTAATAATTCCTTATCAAGCATATTTTGAATACGAGATTCACGATATTCTTTTTGTTGCCCGTGAGCAAATTTCTTCTCTAGCCAAGCAACTGCTTCTTCAGATGTTTCAACATTATATTCTTCATTATCTTTAACATCATTTAGATTCGCTACAGTATATTTCATAGCCTCGACAGGTCCAGCGATTGCTGCAAATATTTCCCTATCATTTTGCATACCTAAAGCACGCATTAAGAGTACGACTGGAATTGCAGCAGTACCCGCGCTAGGGATTTTCACCATTAGCATACCATCACGGCGCTTTTCGACATTCAGAGGTTTCCTTACACCATCTTTTTGTGAGAAAATTTTGGCAACTTCAGTTTCGTGAGCATATTTCTTATTCTTTTCAACTGTAACACGGTTAGGCGCTAGGTCTTCCATAGAGATTAGTACACGCTCTGTACCATTGATAATGAAATACCCTCCTGGATCCATTGGATCTTCGCCAAATTTTCTCAATAGAGTATTTTGGTATTCAGCGTCATCTGCTGAAGTATGAGGTGATAATTTTCTAGGTGATTCTTGAGAACCAGCTATGTGATTAGGGTGTAAATTGCACCTTGCAGACCTAACCATTATTGGGAGGTTTCCAATATGGACGCTTGATTCCTCGATTGAGCCATGAGTTTGTCCAGGCTCGGGAGGTATATCGTCGCGGTATATGATGAAATCCATGTAAATAGGTGAAAAATAAGTCAATTTACGAATTCTACATTCCATTGGAGTAGCAGGGTGCTCAGCACCATTTGCTTCACGAATTGTTGGGTTACCTAATCTGAGACCTTTCAAACGAACATAAATTTCTTTTTCTAGTACGTCAAGCTTTATTGCCCCGCCAGCATCTTTACCACCAGGTATTTCTTCTACAGCTTCATCGGTACCTACACGAATATTACGGACTATTTTTTCCATTCGGCTAATGCGCCCTTCCCCACCTAAGATCGTATCGTTATACGACATAAGCTGGTGATTGACTAAACTTCTTCTCTGAAAATAACTCTCTACAATTTCCTTCATAATAAACAACTCCTCAAGTACTCTCCACTATTAATCGATATGCCGTGCTAGATCCAGCAGATTTACTGTATCTTATGACTTTGACTACCCTATTAGTGAGCCACCCAGCAGGGAGCTCTGAATTGTTTATCTCTTCAACTTCTTTAATCGCTTGAATCGCTGGATCTGTAATTAGTACTTTAGGCAATAATTCTTTAGCTAATCGAGTACTTCCATCCGATTCTTTTTGCATCATATCCCATGGAGCAAGTTGTGTTTCTTCATCTGCTACAGCTACTAACTCATGATGAGGAACTAAGAAATGATTTAAGACATTGAATCTATCATCACCTTGAGGAATGTCGTCATCAAGTATGGACTTCCTAGAGATTGTAATTCTACCACTGCGACTTCTCTTTCTTGAAGCCATTTGTTCACGAATGATTCCCATGATATTTTCAAGTTCTGCATCGCCAGTTGTTAAGTCAACTTTCTTTGCAACTTGGTCAACAGTCATTCTCTTGATTGCATCCATGTTTGCATCGTCGGCGAGTTTGTGAGCGTGTTCCTCGGATACGCCCAGTTCCATTAGTCTCTTTTTAGTTGAACTTTTTACTGCCAAATACACACCACCTTCCAACACAAAACACGGGCTTGTAAATCAGAAACGAACTTTTAGAGGGGAGATTGCCTCTTTTCGTCAAAAGCGTTATTTGACGTTGTTCGTATCTGAGCCACAGGCCCATAGCACATGCTGGGCTATCGCCGGACTGAGGGGGTATTTATCAATCTAATGGTAGAGGCATGGCTGCCACTGGAGAGGGGGTGCAGGTTAGGATGTCCTAATCGGCACACCTAAACCAAGGGGGGCAATGATAAAGGTTTGGAAAAAAAAGGAGGTTTTGAGGGTGAAAAAAGATATTTCAATACAAGATGAATACGTTACTTCAAGAAATAATTCTAAAGAAATTGTATTCAACTTCGATAATGATAATAGATTCGAATTATTAGTTCCAAAAACTGTATATCCACCAAGAAAAGATTCTGAAATGTTAGCTGATTGTATTAACAATCTAGGTGAACCTAATGGCAGAGCTATGGAGATAGGTTGTGGCACGGGATTGATAAGTATAATTTTAGCAAAAAATGGTTGGAAAGTAGAGGCATTTGACATCAACCCATATGCAGTGATTTCAACAGAAGAAAATATATCACGGGCTTCAGTTAAACAATCCATATCAGTGAATGAAGGTGGGCTAGGAGAAAAGAACTTTTCAATATCAGAAGACACTACGCTAATTGTGTGGAATTTGCCATATCTTACACCACCTAGCGAGGGTGAACCAAAATTAGAATGGATCGAGGAGGCATCTATGTCCGACTTAGAAGGAGATGGTTGGGGGCATCACTTAGCGGATTTTTTAGACATAAATAGAGAGGTTTCAAATCCAGGGTTATTAGTATTATTATTACAACGTAAATTCCCTAAGAGCCCTAGTACAACTAAATATTGGTCAGACTTAGGTTGGTCACATCGTATTTTGAAATCTAAATGGCTATATGATGAAAAATTAGAAGTTGTAGCATACTGGAGACCAGGTTTAGGAATTCTTCCCCGAAAATTACAAACATGCAATTCTACAATGGATGAAGCGAAAAAATTACCAGAAAATGGCTGGCAAAGAGTAACCACTATGTCCCAAACAAGCGGAAGAGGAAGAAGAAAATCACAATGGATATCAAAAAATGAAGATTTATTGGCTACTTGGAGCATTCCTAAGACAATCCTAAAAGAATTAGATCCAGGGCTACTGCAGGTATTAATTGGTGCTAAAATCTCTGAAATAATCGGCCGATATTGCAAATGGCCTAATGACATTGTAGATCAGAATGGTGAAAAAGTAGGGGGTGTATTGATAGAAATGGATTCTGAAAGTAAAAACCTAAGAATTGGCTTAGGAATTAACCAATTCGGCGCCATAATAGGGGATTTAAAAATTAGAGGATGGAAAGAAACCACGCCAGAATTGGGCTTAGACACATTATTTTCTATAATCGATGCTGAATTATCAACTCTTTTCGAAGACCATCCACTTTTGCCTACAAATATAGATCTCGAAGTAATAAAATCGGAATCATGGCGTTCATTAACAAAGTTACTTTCTAGAGGATATTCCCTCAATTCAGAACATAGAAGTTCTAGAGTAACAAAATTAAATTTGAATGGTGAACTGTCGATTATCTCAAATGAGCAGCAAGAAGATTTACATGACCTCGACTTGTTTAACTGGTCATTTAATGCCTAATCTTTCACGCACTAACCTTATTTTCCCAGAGGAAGTTAGTGTTTCTAAAGAGTCATCATTATTGATTAACAACAGAGAGGATTTATATTCCTCAAGAGGAACTTTGATTATACATTTATAGAAACCATCACTTGTTTTGAAATCAAAAAGCCTCCAAGACAGATCGGATAATATCACTGTAAGAATTCCCTCACACTTTTTCCGAGAAATATTACTGCCTAGCAAATGAAAACCAACCCAACGATGCTTCCCTCTAGCCGCCTTGTTGACCTTGGCCATGACACGTTGGAGGCGGACATAGTTAAGGAACAAACGGTATATGACCCTCTCAAAGGCCACTAACTACTGCTACTATCCTTATTCGACCAACCATTTCATCACTGGCTCGAGCTCCAAGAAGGACTTGACAATCTGGATCCAACCTAGATACAAATTCATCAGTAACCTGATTTAGATGATAAAGAGTCATATCTGGACCCCCCTCAACTTGAATCCAACAACCTTTAGCACCATCAACACTCAAATCCGACAATGGAGATTCGCGAGCTGTTTTAACTACGTCCGATAGTGAATTTGTCGAACCTGAACCGACTAAAATAGTAGCATTCCCTGGTCTCTCGACAATTGTCCTAAAGTCCATTAAATCAAGATTTATCTTACCTACTTTAGCAAATGTTGTCAGTAAACCCTCAATTAATTCTTCAATCCAGCCAGCACCATCTTTCCAGTCAATATCTCTTTGATTAGCTTGCCAAGACAACCTTTCAAGACTAACTTTGATACAAACATTTGAGTTATCATATACTGATGAATAATTTTCCTCTGCCAATTGATACCTCATAGGTTGTTCAGCAAACGGGAAACCAACAATTGAAACTACCATGCAATCAGATTTCCGTGCTAAATTAGCGAATTCTGCTGTGGCACCTGTGCCAACACCACCTCCAAGACAAGTAAGAATCACAACTAATTCTGCACTGTCAAGTAACGGTTGAATATCGCTAATTCCTTCTTTTAAACGATGTTTCGCTAACATTGGTAAAGCAGCAGCGCCACGTGCTTCCCCCGATGCGTCGAGATGTAGGCAATGTGCTTCAGGGGACCCTGTAAATGTTTTTTCATCAGCGTCAATTAATAGCAGGTCTGAGAATTGTGAACAACGAGAATGAGCTCTTTCGGCCCAAAGGCAACCTAAACCTCCCACACCTACGACTAGTAGGTTACCCTGATGCATGCACCTAAGGAGGAGAACTAGTGTTTAGATATACTTCAATCATATGATAAATATCGGCTATATTTACGCCTTTCATCTCTGGCCCATGCATTATCTGGTTCAATCTCAAGAACTAAGGAATAATGCGCAACTGCTGATTCAAAATCCGATAAGTGGCGTCCATACATGTGTGCTAATACATTCAAAACAGGGACACAATCAGGGTTATCTTTCTTCATATTCAGAAGTATAGATTCTGCCTTACCTAAATCCATCTTTTCGATTAAATTTTCCGCCTCATCTAGATCTTTTAATTGACCATCAGAAAGGTTGTAAACATTCTTCCACGGGGGGTTCGCCATACACTTGATGCAACACTACTTTTGGTTTGAGGTTTCTCAAGGCTAGGCACTCAAAAAAAGGGAATGAAACTGATAGTCTCGAAGAGGCCTAACTGGAACGTTAATATCCCTCGTTAAGTTGGCAAGGCACATCCATTGGTGAGAGACTATGAGTGGCATCAATCTCATAACACGTCGCACTTTGATTTTAACCGTTGTAGCGCTATTTTTAGCAACCTCAACTCAAGCCTACCACACTGGCATCGGAGGAGACCCTGAGAGTAAAGGAGATGTCGCTTTAGCTGGATGCACATGCCATGCTGAAGAACCGGATAATTCTGTAACCGTATTATTGGACCATGTACCTTACCATTATGAATCTGGAAAGTCATATGCTATGGCCTTGCAATTAATTGGAGGAGCTGAAATTGGCGGTGAACAAACTGGAGGATTTTCGATGAGAGTTTCTGAAGGCACTCTTAGCCCAGGAGTTGGTTCGGAATCTGATGTACAAAACTGGGAAGAAGAGTTAGATACCCTAACTCATACCAATTCAGGTTCAAAGACAAACGACAGAACATGGAACATAGTCTGGACCGCCCCCGAAAGTGGAACTGGGCCAGTGCAATTCTGGATTGCAGGCAATACCGTCAACGGTGATGCAATACCTTCGGCATTAGATAGATGGAATAGATTGACTATTACGCTTGATGAAGGAACTGACAATGAAAAAACACGCACCTTATTTTCAGGAAATGGAGACATCAATCCGCCCGCACCAGCTGAAACTCAAGTAGATTTACACCACATGGGTGCTGCACTAAGAGCGCACTGGCTGGGTTTACTGGGATTCTTTGCAGTCATCATAGTGATTATATTCTGTGGATTCTTCTTAAGATATGGATTTTCAGCAAACTACACTGGAAGATCTAATCTATTAAGATTAAGAATTAAGCATGAAAGAAGAGGTGACCAGATATGAAGGATGATGTCGTACTTCTATTACTCAAGCAAGTAAAGTCGGGAGAAGTCTCGATAGAAGATGCTCGCACTGCATTAGAGGGAGTTGATTTGAGTGAAGAGAACTATACTTCAGCCATCGACCATGGAGTATTCAATGAACCTACTGCTGGGACCATAGTAAGGTCTAGTATATCTCCAGCAGGTGACTCCATCATGATCGTACTTGTGGGTATTTGGGGAGTTCTATGGACTCTGTTTTGGGCAGGGTCCCTAAGTTACGGGCTCTTCAACCATTGGGACCAACAACTTCTATCACTATTTTTAGCTATGACTTTAACTACTCTGATTATCATGGGAATGGTATACTTGAGATTTGTAATGCCGGATATAGTAATAATAAAACATAGAAGAAATAAGTATATCACTCCAAAAGACTCTGAAGGTTGGAAAAAATATGAGGTGTAATAATGAGTAGAAATTTTAGATTACGCCCGCTATCTGGTACAGATGATAATACGGGTGAAAAATCAAACCTAATCGACAGGAGAGACTTCCTTAGATACTCGTTTAACACTGCAGCAGGAGGCATTACGATGGCGAGCCTAGGAAGCATAGGATTCGCCGCTTTACTAATGGGTCAAGCAGAGGCATCTGGCGGAGACACTGCAGTTAGGTTTTGGGTTCCAACTGGCGCAGAGGATACCGTGTGGTACGGAGATAGTCACCTTCAACCAATGAGTTACGATGCTTTTGTGCAAGCAGCAGCAAATAGCAATACCGGCATGACTGGAGCACAAGGCGTTTGGTCAGGTATGCCAGTTAACGTGGTTTACGTACCTGATAATGAGAATAAAGACACCGGATTAGCATCTAACAAACCTCGATTTCAATATATGGAAGGCTATAATTCGGGAGGGAAATACGTGGGTTCAGGTTATGAACTATACGAGAAACCAGAATATGCATCTCTTTCAATACATGATAATCTTATCATAGTATTTTCAAGATGCCCTCATCTATGTTGTATACCTGGTTGGCAACTCGTAACTAATGATTACACGAATGATAGTTGGGAAGCAGGAGGCACTGAATCTGGAGGGAATAAATTATTTTGTATTTGTCACTCAAGTAGATTTGATCCAACTGCTATTGAAAAGAATAGTATGGGTAGAGGGACGCCATTTAACTATATAGGAATTCGAAGAGTGGGAGGGCCAGCGCCCAATGGGATGCCATTAGTACCATTCGTATTAAATGGAGATATGATAGAAGCTTTACCAGATTTTGTAGACTGGTATGCATACTGTTCGTGAGGTTAAAAAAATGATTCAATTCTGGTTTTTATGGCTTTTTATAGCAATAGTTGTTGTCTTAGTAGCATTTACTTTACGTAAAGAAAGAGATGATTTACCCAGAAAAGATATTTTGAGAGCTGTCGAGACGAGCGCGTCTGGAATGGGCATGGCTGAAAAATTATTTTTATGGGCTTTCTCTTGGTTAGATACGAGATTTAGAATTCAAGATTATTGGGGCATGAGTCGTAATGCGTACCATAGTATGCATAGACAGATGCCTTTGACCCATGCTGAGAAATATAAATTAAGAATAATTTGGTATTGGTACCCTCTATACTGTTTAGGTGGAATCTCATTCCTTGCCTTTGTAATATTAGTCATTACTGGAACTGTTCTTGGTTTGTACTACGTGCCCGGAGGAGAAGGAGACCCTACACCTGCATATTCATCTATGGAGTTCATAATGACTCAACTTCCATTTGGATATATCATTAGATCAATACACCACTGGGCTACTCACTTCATGGTTGCATCTGTGTTTTTACACATGTGTAGAGTTTACTTCACAGGCGCATACCGAAATCCACGTGAACTGAATTGGCTAATTGGAGTTGCATTGATGTTTTTCACTATCTTCTTTGGATACTCAGGTTACCTATTACCATGGGATAGTCTAGCATTTGGAGCTGCAACTATTGGAATAAATATGGCTACATCTACACCTTTGATAGGAGGTTGGATGGCTAAAGCACTATTCGCAGGGACCTCATTGTCAGGTCAAACCGTCACTAGAATGTACTTTTTACACGTATTTATCCTCCCGGTAATAGTCACTACATTAATCATTGCTCATTTATTCATAGTATGGGTTCAAGGCATTGCAGAGCCACATTAGGAGATTTTGTAAATGGGAATAATAGAGAGATTCGGTAGAATTGCAGACGTCTACGTCAGCGAGAGAGATGGCCTGGTCGAAGGCGACCAAGAGAGAAGAAGACCACATATGGGGCATCCATTCTGGCCATCTGAGGTTCTGAGAGATACAATAATCTTAGCATCAATGATTTCTACGCTAGCATTTTATTGTTGGTTAATCCCTCCACCATTACATAGTGCAGCTGACCCTTTTGCTCAAGCTGGTTTCGTATTCCCTGATTGGTATGTATTATTTTCTTACGGTTATCTAAGATGGGGTGAATACCTACCAGCATTTACTATACCTGCCGGACCAATAGGTGCTTTTTTTGGATCTGAGTATATATTCTGGAATGCTGCTTGGTGGGGAGCAGCAATAACTGGAATACCAGTTGGACTCTTGGCATTGCCTCCATTTTTACCAGGTAGAGAAAAGAGAGGAGTAGAAGATCCTTGGTTTGCAACCGCAGGAGCAGTATACTTAGCCCATGTATGGTTTATTTCAGTTTTCTCTATTAATATATTTTTAGAACTATATGCAAAGGATTTGAGCAACTATTGTTGGTCTGATTCTCATGGATACTTATTCTGTGGTAGACAACAACCTTGGACCGCAGAAATATTCAATGCAATACCATGGATTTTAACAGGTATATTCATATTTGCAATCATCTATTTTGGAGTGAGGAAATTTGGTTTAAACGCATTAGGTGCAAGATTAACCCCCAATTTAGGAAGACAAATCGCAATTGGTTCAGCAGTTGGTGCATTCTTAATATGTGCAATAACATGGCCAATTTATGAATCTGGATTTTGGGATTATGGGGGATTAGGAGCAATGGATGAAGTTAGTGAATTAGATAAACTAAGGACACAACCATCAGACACTCTAATACATACTAATGAAGGAAATTCATGGGGTGAATGGGCGGATGAATGTTTACCATACGAACAATCCTCGGATTTACTTCTTTGGGATACATTAACTCATGGTGAAGATTTAGATGATTACTGTATACTCCCTGCAGTACATTGGGTAGATTGGGGGATTTATCAACCGACTAAAGAGATAATTATGGATTATTCTGGAGTTAATCAACATTCTTTACCAGAGATAGGTCGGAATTCAGCTATAGGTGATATGAGTTATACTGGTTCAACTACAGGTGAAGAAATTACTCATACAGATTCATTAGTGTTTGGTGTAGAAGATTTCGGTATTGGTGAAGTTCCAGCAGACATTGGTTGCAATTTCAGAACCACCGTAAGAGGGGCTGGTGTACACTCACAGGTCCTAACTCTTATTGACTCGAATAATGATATATTATGGAGTACAGAAGATAATTCATGTTCATCAACTACAATGTACTTAGATGCAGGTAAATCATATACACTACAATTTACTACAACCAGTAACGAAGTAAATGAATCAGTGAGTATGATTACTGACTATTCAGCAATAGTATACCAACCACTTCTATTGAATGGAGATGGTACTGCTCTTCTAAGAGCAGACACGGCATTAGAACCTGCAGAGTTGACTCAACTCATGGTAGATAACCCCACATACCATAAAAATCCAAAAAGCCTTGATGCAAAATTAATCTATTCACTTTTCATACCTTGCTTGGGAGTTGGAGCAATGGTATTCATGCTCATGAGAAGTATGGCTAGAGGTTATGAATGGGAAATGAATAAATGTTATGGATGTGATTTATGCGATGATGCATGTCCTGTAAGATTGTTTAATGCTGGAGATAAACTCAACATAATATATAATTCATGGAATAATGAAGATGATGGCGTACCTCTTTACTCATGCTTAACATGTACTGCATGTACAAACGCTTGCCCTCAGTTGGTAGACTACGATTCTTATGTAGATATTAGAAGGAGTCTGATTGTAGGTGGACCACCTGCAACTGAAATACCACACACAGTATTACAAGCAGTACTTGCAGCAGAAGCTGAAGAAGATGCTGATGAAGCATTTATCAGCGTAGATGAATATCCTATCGACTCAAATGTAGGATATTATCCAGGTTGTGTTGACTATATTGATCAAGAGATGATATTTAGCCATGTAAATGAAGGAACAATGAATCTTGGAGATACTACTACTGCAGCATTTACTTTATTCGAAGATATGGGTTCAGAAGTCACATACTTAGGTAGAGATTTTTTGAAATGCTGTGGTCACGACCAAAAATGGCAAGGTATGACTGAAGTATTTGAAAAACTAAAATCTTATAATCAAAAGAAATTAGATGAATCTGGAATTGATACATTAGTCACATCATGTGCTGAATGTTTCAAAACGTTCGCAATTGATTATGAATTGGAAGATATGAAAGTCATGCACACTACAGAGTATCTAATTGAGAATGGGTTTGATATGAACTTAAAATCAGAAGAAGATCTAACTGTAACATACCATGACCCATGTAGATTAGGTAGACAAATGAATATCTATGATGAACCAAGAGAACTAGTGCAAGCGGTTCAAGGCGTAGATTTAGTTGAAATGGAACATACAAAAGAAGATGGTTTATGTTGCGGAGTATCAAGCATGATGTCTTGTAACGAGAATAGCAGATCATTAAGAATTCAAAGATTCGATGAAGTAAAGGCAACGGGAGCAGATATAATGTTAACATCTTGTCCGAAATGTGTAAGTCATTTCGAATGCTTGAAATTCGAAGGTGATCCAACACATGACTTTGAGATATTAGATGTGGTCTCATTCTTAGCTAGACAAGTTAATGCAAAAAACCAATAATTAAGCAATGAATGCATAATATGCAGAAACTAATGCTAAAATAGAGTTTATACCAACTCCAATTATTGTAGACTTGGCCATCCTAGGATTATCATAGCCTAAAGCAATTAGCCAAAGGAAAAATCCAATCAAAGCCCCACATGGCAAAGATATCCAAGCTACCTTTAAAGAGAGGAATAAATACATCATTAACCATAGAGAAAAGGGTAATAATAAACTTAACAAAACCATAGAGTCTTTCCACCAACTAACTTGACCTTCATCGCCACTCATATTTTTAGTGGCAACGGAGGTTAGAAATTAATCTGACTATAGGAAACATAGTATTGAGTAGAATGATACACTCGCAAGCATCATGACGGACGCATCAGAGGTATCCGAACGTCGTAAAAAACAACAGAGTAAAATACGTATTATGTTGAATACAATAAAGGCAGGAGAAATGGCATCCATAAAAGGAGGCGAGGAAACAGTTGCTTGGGTTAAAGAAGAACTTTGTATTGGTTGTGACCAATGCACAATAGTTTGCGATGATGATGCTATAGAACTTTACAATAAGCCATTGGCTAGCCCCATAATGAATATTGAAGTTAATAAAAAGGCAAGAATTTTGAGAGATCCATGTACTGGATGCAAACTTTGTGTATTAGCATGTCCAACGGATGCTATAATAATGATTAATAGGTGATAATATGAAAGAAGAGGAACCATTAAGATTTGGCGCAGAATTTGGACCTAAGAGATCTGAAAATAGCAAGGGAGTATCACTATCTACTTTCAAAACGTTAGTTTGGGCTTCAAATCTAGGTGGACTTTTACTTGTAGTAATAGGTCTAGAATTAATGATGGTACAGTCTCAATTTTATATGGCACTAGGTTGTATCTTAGGAGGAGTTGTAATCGCACTATTCCCATCTAACTATGAGATAGTTGGTATGGAAGAAATAGAAACGGAAAATAACTCATTAGAGGATAATAATTAGATATTCAACTAAAATTACTCCAATCACTAACATCATCGACTAAATCCATCACATTACCTTTCCTTAGACCATTTGAATAATCTGTAAAGTGCAGTGCATGGAAAAGTCTGATTCCAATTGCCATATCTGGTTGACTCTTTAAAATTGGAGATAAACGACCATACTCTTCAGCCCACTCTAATGCATGAGGCTCTAATTCGGATATTAATCCTCCAATTATCTTTGGAGTAGTAGAAGTCCCAGCTGGAACCTTAGGCCTATTAATTATTTTTTTAGGTAAATTCGTTAAATTAGCAGCGGCTCTAAGGGCCATTTTTTCATTCACATCATTAATTTTCCATTCCAATGGTATTTTATGAGAATCATCTCTATGTTTTTGAGATAAGAATGGGACACGAGTTTCTAAACCAAAAGCCATACTGTGCCTATCCCCCAATCTAAGTTGGAAATTAGATAATTGACCCCTGTCTAGCTCGAATTGTAGGGTATCTCTCAGATTAGAGAAGTTTTTCTTTGCAGAAAAATCATCATTAATCCATGGTTGGCCTAATCCCACGCTACTTTCATCAATAGATATATTACCCACCAAGGATAACCTTTTATCAATTATTTTTGCATGTTCAGATAAATTCCTATGCCTTGAGTATCCTGCATGTAATTCATCAGCACCTTGTCCACAAATACCTACTTTCACTTTCTCAGACATTTTCTCAAACAGTGGTTGCCAAAATAAAACTGATATATCTAAATCTTCGCCACTCCATATGAAATTAGGAAGTGTTTCCCAAAATTTTTCTTGATTAATTATCATAGTATGATGATTAAGCTCATTATGTGATGCTAAATCTATTGCCGCAACCATATCAGGATTGTCTTCATCACCTGCAACCGTCCAACATTCAGGAACAGGGCGGCCACTAGAATTAGCAGCATCTTGTGCGAGAACGGCTAATAAACTAGAATCTAAGCCTCCGGAAAGAACCATCCCTATTGGAGTATCAGACATCATTCTATCGTTTACACTAGAATAAAGGCCATCCAAGAGTGTCTTAGCACCAGACTTAGGGTCCCAATGTTGCCCTGGCGATATTTCATCTTGACTGTACCTACAGACTCCTGTAAGGACTGCACGACCTTCTAAATCTAGAGACCAAGTTTCTATAGTACCTTGAGCCACGGATGTAACACCTGAAAATAATGTAGTATAGTCTAGGGGATACTCATATGCTAATCGTACTGCAAGAGCATTGATATCTGGTTTAGCAACAAAATCAGGATGTCCATAAAATGACTTGATTTCAGAACCAAATAAGAGAGTCCCATCAGGTAACAATGTTCGAACTAGAGGTTTCACCCCCATTGGATCTCTGCAAAGTATCAATTCGCGAGAGGAAGGGTCCCAAATTGCAAAACCCCAAACGCCATCTAATTTCGAGACCCATGACTTATGTTTTTCTGCATTGTTTCCTTTTTTATCCGCACCCTTACTACGGAATAGCTCTCCGATTTGTCGACCTTCGGGAGTAGATAGTGATTTTTTATTATTATATGCATGTATTCGATGTAGGGCAAGGATAGATTCACCATCTCCTGAGGTTTGCCAAGGATAGTTAGGAATCGATTTTCTGATTTTTTTATGATTATAGATTTCCCCATTTTGAATTAGAACGCAACCATGATCAGACTTGATTGGTTGCCATGAACCATTAAGATCTAATATTGCCAACCTAGATTGACCAAAACAAATACTGCCATTACCTATATCTGATTCAAAGTTGCCAAATCCATCAGGACCTCTATGAGATAAACAAGACACCATGGAACTAACGATAGATGTGTCGCCATTACCTAAAATACCAGTAATACCACACATAATATATCCTATATTTGGTGCTATTTAAAGACTAGTTTCGGTGGACATAACTAAAAATATATTACGAAAATCCCTAAAGAGGCAAGTGATGCAATGACCCAGACCATTACATAAGTATTCTGAGAGAGTGACGATTCTATGTTTCCATTTTCTTCTTCTTCAACCATGTTTATCATTCCTTCGAGGAACAATAAGGATGTAAAGATGACGCCATAGCGGCTAAAGAATCGGTTCAATAAGTAATAAAATTGTCAATGGAAGAAGTACCATTGTAGCATTATCGTCGATCCATTTGACACTGGGCAGTTCACCTAAAACAGTCAATGGTGCCAATATCATTGAGGCTAACACCGGTGTACCTAACAGGTAAGAACAACTAAACCAGATAATATAAGATATTATTAAACCACCAATTATTGCAGCTTTAAGACCTTTTTTCGAACGTTTTATTTCGCCCATAATTGGATCTACAAAAGTTAAGCCCCAAATTAACGGAGCAGCATAAATACCAGATTTCATACCTTCGGAGGAGTTTGATTCAGGAGACAATAAGAGTGCAAGGCAAACAGCGAATGCGCCCCAAGCGAGAGCGGAGATTTGTTTCGCTTCATACTCTCTCTGACCTACAATGATTATACCAAAGTATAATCTTATCATCTCAAGAAATATTAAAATAAAACAGGCAACCATTACAAATTGACTGGAAGTCAATGAGAATATTCCAGAAATTTGTTCACCTTTTGTGAAGTATAATACTGGAATTAAAGCCATAATGACATGAGTAAATCTTCTGAAGAAATGCCCACCTAATCCTCCAACAGAGTGCTCAGCATGGTCAATATCTATTGGAATGTTATTCTCACTCATTTCATCATCTCTTAGAATTAATTATTCAAAGCCTACTCAACGCCTCATCAAGGTTTATTCTTCCTGACTCTAGGTCTAATAATATATCATTGAGTGCGGGGTTGGAAAGTAATAAAAAATCCCATGCAGAAAGTAACCTTTCTTTGATACGAAGAGAGTTTCTTTCTTCATCTATTTCTAACATTTCAACTACATCTATTAACTCAGATATACCAGTTTTATTCAAAGCAGAGGTTAGAATAACTAATTTATCACGATTATTATTTGAATAATCAAATGAGGTTTTTATTGAATTAGCAGCATTCTGAGCATTGGGTAGATCTGATTTGTTGATTACAACTAAATCTGCTAATTCAATAATTCCTGCTTTTTCGGCCTGAATAATATCCCCTCTATCAGGTCCATCAACCAGCATTACCCTATCTGCAAATGCCACTATTCTAATCTCAGACTGTCCACCACCTACAGTTTCAATAATAATTCTTGACCAGCCACATAATTCCAGTAAATTAATCATATGATCTAAAAATGGTATCAAACCACCAGGATGATTCCGAGTTGCTAAACTACGTACAAATACCGACTTACTAGAGTCAGCAGATGACATTCTCATCCTATCTGCAAGCAATGCACCACCGCTTCTTGGAGAGGATGGATCAACAGCTAACACAGCAACCTTTTCACCTCTCTTCACCCATTCTTCTATCATTACACCAATTAATGTTGATTTACCTACACCTGGTGGACCAGTTACGCCTAATACCCATGGATTAGAAGGATTAATTGGTAATTTCACACCAGATTCGATTAATGAAAGTAGTTTCCCTAGTTCTCTTCTATTGCCCTCTTTGGCCAATTCTATACGTTGTGCTATAGTCAATCCCATCTCCACCCAGGATTATCTCCGACTCCTACTTCTAAGTCACTTTCCTTACGTTTAGAAATTGTTTCTAAAAATTCAATAATTGAATTTGTCTGTGTACCAGGTCCAAAAATAGCCCTCACTCCTAAAGAATAGAGATGTTCCCTATCTGATTCCGGAATTATACCCCCTGCAAATACTACTATATCACTCATATTATTAGCTATTAATTCTTCACATACCTTTGGAATAAGTACATTATGAGCACCGGATAATGTAGAAAGCCCTACAGCAACTGCATCTTCATCCATTACTACACGAACTATTTCTGAAGGTTTGCGCCTTAAACCGGTGTAAATAACCTCATGACCAGCATCACGTAATGCACGTGCAATGACTTTAGCACCTCGGTCATGACCATCAAGACCCGGCTTCGCAATGACAATACGCATACCCATACTGAACTTATCGGACAGGTCAAACAATTTCAAACAACCGATTTACTAATTATTGAGAGTTCCCTCATGGGCAATGCTAATTGGGTGACTCTCTCCATTGCCATATTATCATATGTCAGGCGTGAAGGAACGTATCGACGACCTTCGTCGAAGAAAAGCACAGTCAGAGGCTGGAGGAGGCCAAAATAGGATTGCTGCTCAGCATTCAAAAGGGAAGTTGACTGCTAGAGAACGAATTGAGTTGCTACTAGATGAAAATTCATTCATGGAAGTAGATTCACTAGTAGAACATAGGTGTAGAGATTTTGAAATGGATAAGAATGTAATTCCTGGTGATGGAGTAGTTTGTGGACATGGAACAATTAATGGAAAGATCGTTTATTGCTTTGCTCAAGATTTTACAGTATATGGGGGTTCATTGGGAGAGATGCATGGATTAAAAATATGCAAAATATTAGATATGGCTCTAAAAACAGGGGCTCCAGTTATAGGATTAAACGATAGTGGTGGTGCTAGAATACAAGAAGGAGTTGCTAGTTTAGGGTCTTATGCAGAGATATTTTTTAGAAATGTTAGAGCTAGTGGTGTCATCCCTCAAATCTCGGTTATTATGGGTCCATGTGCAGGAGGTGCAGTTTACTCACCGGCAATTACTGATTTCGTAATTATGGTAGATAAAACCTCTCATATGTTCATTACAGGCCCAGAAGTCATTAAAACGGTTACAAATGAGGAAGTATCTTTTGAAGATCTAGGTGGAGCATCAACACATGCTACAAAATCAGGAGTTACACATTTCACCGCTGAAAATGACGAAGATGCCCTTAATATTGCTAGAGAACTTATTCAATTACTACCTTCAAACAATCTCGAGAAACCCCCTGTTTCACCAACAAATGACCCACTTACAAGAACCTGTGATGAACTAGATGAGTTGATTCCAGAAGCATCAACACAGCCTTATGATATGTTAAGTGTAATTGAATCTATATTTGACGATGGGGCATTCCTAGAGGTACAAGCAGATTTTGCACCAAATATAATAGTAGGATTCTCCAGATTAGGCGGCCACACAACTGGAGTTGTAGCCAATCAACCTAAAATTTTAGCAGGTTGTTTGGATATTGATGCATCTGTTAAAGCGGCAAGATTTGTGCGATTCTGTGATGCATTTAACATACCAATAGTAACTTTAGTTGATGTCCCTGGATTTTTACCAGGGGCTAACCAAGAATGGGGCGGAATTATACGGCATGGAGCAAAGTTACTCTACGCTTATGCTGAAGCTACTGTCCCAAAAATTACAGTAATCACACGTAAGGCATATGGAGGAGCTTATGACGTCATGTCATCAAAGCACATAAGAGGAGATTACAACATAGCTTGGCCTAGCGCTCAACTTGCTGTAATGGGAGCAGATGGTGCTGTGCAAATAATACATAAAAGAAGAATTAATAGTGCAGGAAACCCTGAACAAGAGAGAGAAAGACTTGTAGAGGATTATAATGAAACCTTTGCCAATCCTTACCAAGCTGCTGCATTGGGCTATCTAGATGATGTCATTAAACCAAGAGATACAAGGAAAGTGTTGACAAAGGCATTAGGTGCCCTTTTAGAAAAAGAAGAAAGTCGTCCTGCAAGAAAACATGGAAACATCCCCCTATGAGGAATTAAGATGGTGGAAAAAAAGGATAGAGAAGATTTCCTTAGGAAAGTTGCAATTGCTACTGTAATTTTACATTCATCTCGTGGAGATCACCTAGTTCCATCAAACCATAGAGATAGAGGGAAGGAATGGTCAATTGATCATAGAAGGACGTTAATAGGTAGAAGAAATTTATTTAGATCTAATTCAAAAAGAAGTACATCGAGGTGAAATTGTGGCAGAGAAAAGGAAAGTCACAGTAGATGGTGAAGAATTTGATGTTGCTATTGAGCGGAATGGCGAGCATTGGGATGTCGAGATAGAAGGGTTTAATTTTTCAATAAAAATAGATAATGATAATAAGAATGATAATTCAAAAACAAGAAAAAGATCAGGAAGTAAGAGGAAATTATCTGGGAAAATATCTTCATCAATACCTGGTAAAATAGTCTCATTAAATGTGAAATCAGGAGACTTTGTTACGCAAGGAGAGGTTGTAATGATATTAGAGGCTATGAAAATGCAAAATGAAATCCAAGCACCCCTTTCGGGAAAAATCATAGAAATAAATTGTAAATCAGGAGATACTATTGAAGCAAATATGCCTTTAATCGTAATAGAACCTGAAACTACCAACAAAGACTAGAGAAGTTCAATAAGATAGAGTTAGGTGTGAAATATATGGAGAATTGTGATTATGAAGGTTGTTCCGAAATTGGAGTTAGTGTAAGCCGCTTGTCCCCTGAAGGTTTTCTGGTTGCTACTGGAAACAAAGCATACTCGTTTAGAGAGGCATATAAAAGATTTCATTATTGTGAATTACACCATGAATTATTAATGAAAAATGTATGGAACAGAGTAAGAAAAAGTGAAAACAAAGATGATGATCACGTTGCACCTACGGCAATATAATCAAATTAAACCTAATGCATCTTCTATACGATTTAATTCAGGACCGGTTGAACCTGAACCTACGAATGCCTGGGTATCAGAACTAACACAACCAGCTCCCACGTATGGGGAACCAAAACAGACAGTACCTACCATTACAGGAACATCCATTACTGACTCAATTTCATTAACTTCGTATGATGTAATATCAGGATGCGATAAAATGCCCTTATTATTAGCTACTAGTAGTGAACCTACTGTATCTTGACCTGCTACTCTAACTCTAGCGGTTTTAACTCCAAGTATCTCACCAATTAACTCTACACCAGGATTAGGGATCGATTTGCTGACAACTGCACCATAGTCGTTGCATTCTACCAAATTACCTGCAGCATTGACTCCACTTTCTAATATAACGATGTCACCAAAACTGGAAAGTTTGTCCAAATCTTCATCTGTAGCTATATCAGCTACTGCGATTCCTTTACTATTACCACAGACAAGACTACCAAGTAAAGCAGAACCTCCAATTAACAGAGGATTCATTTCAAGATCGAATACCTGTTCTATTTCTTCAATAGCTGGTTTAGCGAGAGAAGTAGGATAAAATAGATTCTTTCCAACTATACTAAGATATACTCCTACTTGAGAGTGACCTAAGATATCTCCTGTTGAAATTGTCATACTATTTCCTTCCTTATTTCATGGCTACGCCCATGATTGTTATAATTTGTGCGGGGAGGGAAGAGAGTGTGGCACAACGACAAACGTTTCCGTGGGCTTTCGCGCCACAGTACAAGAAATGACGCAGAAGGGCTTGACTTCCGGGTTCGATATGGGACCGGGTAGTACCCCTTCGCTATGGCCGTGCACAACTCTCTTTTGAATATGTGAATTGATATGACTGTTGGACAGAGGCCCACAATAGAGCCCTGTATTAATTTAATTTTAAAAAATTGGTGTGTAGAAATTGATGAATGCTCGGGGGGTTAGTGCAGCTGGGCTGAATATCTCGGGCGAACCCTCGATACTTACACCCGCTGTCTATCAAACTCATCTTCTCTGAGTCCCCTGAGATGCCTCGTCTTTCGGATGACTTCGAGCTTAGATGCTTTCAGCTCTTATCCACTGGAGCGTGGCTACCCAGCATTGCCCTGTCGGACAACTGGTAAACTAGTGGCTCCGAGTCCTCGTTCCTCTCGTACTAAAGGACCCTTCCGATCAGGCATCTGATACGCCTCAACCACAAAGCAACAAACCTGTCTCACGACGGTCTAAACCCATCTCACGATCCCCTTTAATGGGCGAACAACCCCACCCTTCCCAGCTGCTGCACCAGGAGGTTGGGAAGAGACGACATCGAAGTAGCAAGCCACCAGGTCGATATGTGCTCTTGCTGGTGACAACTCAATTATCCCCGAGGTAACTTTTCTGTTATCAATGACCCCCATAAATGAGGTACATTGGTTCGTTAGGCCCTGCTTTCGCATCGTCGATCGTTATTGGTCCGATCCACGTCAAGCCAGCTTTTCCCCTTACGGTTAACGGTGGAGACTGAACCACCTAAGCTGACCTTTGGGCACGCCTGTTATATTTTCGGGCGCGTGGCGCCCCACCCAAACTACCCACCAAACGGTGTTCTCTAAAAGAGTTAGAATAATTACAAACTAAGGACGGTGTCTCTATGGACGACTCCCATCTGGACTGGCGTCCAAATGATCAACATCTCCCGTCTACTCAGCACATAGTGTGCGATTATTCAACGCCAGGCTGTAGTAAAGCTCTACGGGGTCTTCGCTTGCAGGTTGAGGTTACTGGACTGTGCGCCAGTAATAGTCAATTTCGCCGGACGTATCGTGGAGACAGTGGGACTCTCGTTGTGCCATTCATGCAAGTCGCCAATTAAGCGACAAGGTATTACGCTACCTTAAGAGGGTCATAGTTACCCCCGCTGTTTACTGGTCCTTCGTCAGGTTGAAACCCGATTTCAGATACCAGCACTGAGCAGGATTCACTGACTATACACATCCTTTCGAACTAGCAGTCAGCTATGTTTTTATTAAACAGTCGGAGTCCCCTTGTTACTGCGACCAGGTTCTCTCGAACCTGGCACTCCTTCTCCCGAAGTTACAGAGCGATTTTGCCGAGTTCCTTCACGATACTTTGCCCGTCACACCTTAGGCTTCTCACCTTGGGTACCTGTGTCAGATCTTGGTACGATCACCTCTTACGGTTTTTCATGGGACCTAGGCCTCATCTATCTTTTGCTCACGTCTTCTCAAACTTCTCACCATTACGGTTCTCCATTCGATTATTGAACGCTTCGACGCACCATGACAGATGCGCATAAACTAGCCCAAGCCGTCACCATTAATGTAAGAGGGGCTTACGAATATTAACGCAATTCCCTTTCGATCATTTCGGTTAGGAATGACCTTAGGATCGGCTAACCCTCGGCTGATAACCATTGCCGAGGAACCCTTACCCCTTCGGTGGTGCGGATTCTCACCGCACTATGCTGCTACTCTTCCCTAGATTCTCATACATACACGGTCCACCCGATCTCAAAACCGAGCTTCTACCCGAGCATGTCGCCGCGCTACCTCATCTTCTTTCGAAGGATTAGTGTATCGGTATACAGTTTTAGTCCCGTCCATTTTTCGGGCCCGCAAGCTTGACTAGTGATCTGTTACGAACTCTTTCAAGGATGGCTGCCTCTAAGCCCACCTTCTAGTTGTCTTCGACCACGGACTCCGTTTGTAATTAACACTTAACTGTAATTTTGGGACCTTAACACTAAGCTGGTTTCTTCACCTTTCGTCACGGTAGCTTACCCACCGTGGCTCACTCCTCGCGTCTACGACGATTACAACTTCGGAGTTTGACAGCGTACCGAGGAATTGCTCCCCCTAAATACCCAATCAGTGCTCTACATCGTAATCTATCTCTGCGAAGATCTACCTGCGAGTAGTCTCGCGCGGAACCTGCTATTGCCCATCTCGATTGGACTTTCACCCCTATACCCAGCTCATCCGAGCGATTTGCACATCAGCAACGGTTGGATCCTCCACCCAACTTTCATCGGGCTTCAATCTGGCCAGGCATAGATCGATAGGCTTCAGGTCTCCCACTAATGACTCCGGGCGAGAACACCCAGTCCCTCACCGCCTAAGCGGCTGCGGACCTTTCGGTTTCCCTTCGGCTTCGGAGATCAACTCCTTAACCTCGCCATTAATCAGAACTCCCAGGGGCATTATTCGAAACGCACGAATAGACGCTGCTCATATCATCGCTTTCACGCCTATTCAGCTTGTTCCCGACTGGTTTCAGGTTCTTTTCACATCCCGCTAAGGATACTTTTCAGCTTTCGCTCACGCTACTTGTCAACTATCGGTCTCGAGTAGTATTTAGGATTGGAGGTTTATGCCCCCCATATTCACGCGCGATATCCAACGCACGCTACTCAGGATTCATCACTTGATCATATCATATGCGTATACGGGTCTTTCACCCTCTATGGTGCGCCGTTCCAGGCGACTTCTACTTCTATGACTTAGACTACAGATGGTCCATACCCCACATCTCTTCATGATTTCTCATGAAGATTCGGTTTGTCCTATACCGTTTTCATTCGCCACTACTAGCGGTATCTCATTTGATTTCTTTTCCTCTCCCTACTGAGATGCTTCAGTTCAGGAGGTTCCCTTTCCATTTAGGAATGGCACATTGTGCCAGGAGGTCCCATTCAGCTATTTGTGGATCCAAGAGATTCATGCCTCTCCCCACAACTTATCGCAGCTTGTCACGACCTTCTTCGGCTCTCGAGCCGAGCCATCCCCCAGTCGGGTTGTAGCATTTTATTAATTTCTACATTCCCACTTTCTATTATTATCTTAACACAGGGACTCATTGTGAGTCCTCTGGTGTCCAGGCATATCAATTCTGGTATCTCAGACCACTCCGTCTCCCCGCAGGGCGAAGCAGTCTCAACCACTAACCTTGATACATATCAGTACCAAAGCGCACTATAAGCAGCCTCGCGACCTACCATTGGTATATGAAGTAAAGGGTTGCGACACCCCCTACAAAGGGACTGAGTATAACGAATATCAAGTTCATAGATTATCAATTTATCTCAATAAAATACGAATTCAAAACGCCACTATTCCACTAAAAACCCAAGAAAAATAGTGACTTTTGATAAAATATTATTCAATAATTATCAAGAGATAAATTATCAAAAAACTAACTTATTCCGAATCGAGATCTAATCCTTTTGAGCTTAATTCACCCACGTCGATGAGTTCAATATCCTTGTATACTAACGGCGATAATGAGAGACTTCCTACAACAAGTATTGCAATCAGAGCCACTGGGATAATAGGAGTTGACCAGTCGATTGCATACCTTATGACACAGTAAACAGTAGCTATTGCTAACGTCATCAACATAATTGGGAACCCGGTTCGGAAAAATCTGTTGAAAGAGATATCTTCTCCAGCATCTTCGGCTAGACCTGCGGCAACCACATTGGCAGATGCCCCTATAATTGTCCCATTGCCCCCTAAGCAGGCACCTAGCGCTAAAGCCCATGCCAAAGGCCCCAAAGGTAAATCGAGAGCAGGATCGGTCGCAAGTTCAATTACTACAGGCACCATGGTAGCGGTATAAGGAATATTATCGATAAATGCTGACGCTATAGCTGAAACCCATAGAAGTAAAAGTACTGCAACCATTAACCTATTACCTGCTGATGCTTTTGAAATTGTCCCTGAAATTAGATCTGCAATTATTTCTATAAGCCCCATATATTCAAGTCCATGAATCATTATGAATAAGCCTGCAAAGAATATGATAGTTGTCCATTCAACGGCATCTAATTGTTCCTCCACACGATGTGGAGAGGTCACAAGAAGCATTACTACTGCACCTGCTATCGCAATTGTAGCAACTGATAATAATGGGTGATGTATTGCTGAATGAAGGAAAAAAGACAATATTACTACTATGAGAATTATCCCTGATTTCTTGAGTAAAAGTTTATCTTTTATACCGTACTTAATCCTTAATAATTCCACATTCCTAATTCTATTCCCTGACAATCCTGGCTTCTCTAATTTCCTCAACAGCCAGAAAGAAGGGATCATAATTATGAGAATTGCTGGTGCCACATGGATTATGAAGTCAGTAAAACCTATACTCTGACTTGCAAGATCGGTCCCACTGAGGCTTTGAGCAGAAAGTTGTGCCCCAATAATGATGTTAGGCGGGTCACCAATTTGCGTAGCTGCGCCTCCGATATTAGAGAACATTACTTCAGCAATAATTAGAGGAACTGGTTCCAAATCTAAAACTTTGGAAATTTGAATAGTCACAGGCACTATCAAAAGAATTGTAGTCACATTATCCAGCAATGCAGAAAACAGTGCAGTGATTACGCATAATATAAACGATAACCTCCATATTGAACCACCACTTTGCGCATAGGCTTGCACTGCCGCCCATTCAAATAGACCTGTTTTAGAGAGAATATCAACCATCACCATCATACCTATTAGTAAACCAATTGTTTCCCAGTCAATCCAAGTCATAATGACCATCAAATCAGGGCCCTCACCTACTACGTGGAGAGAAATTACTGCTGCTATACCACCGAGAGCTGCTGCGAGTGCCCTGTGTACTACTTCGAAAACTATTAACCCGTATACCCCAATTAATATCCCAATGGCTAGAGGAACTGCCCAACTTGGCATCTCAGGTGCAATCCAACCACTTCCTGAAGTACTTGCAGCAGAAACTGACATTGGCAGAATCACAAAAATAAAGAATACTGAAAGGTAAAAAAAAGACATTTTACTAGATGAAAACCCTCGGGCATTCTTTATCATGAACATCCGTACAGTATTACCTCTAAATATCTCTCCGTGTAAAACTTACAAGAGTGTTTAATAAATCTGTATTATTAACCTGACCAGAATACAGCGGTATTCCCTCTTTGATGCACTAAAATAGAGCCTGATTCAGATGAAATCGAATCGAATAGCTCTTTCCTATCCGAAGCACTTGATGCTACTCCTTGATTTATCTTCATTTTAACGAGTTTACGTTTCAATAATTGTTGTTTTAATTCATCTACCAATGAGTCATTCAAACCAAGTTTACCAACTCGAATGGTAATTTCAAGATTTTTGTCTAGAGCATTTTTTTTAATCGGATAAGGTATTTTCATATTATTACATCCATTTCATATTGGTCGACGAGTTATTTTATTACAGCGCTCACATGTAGTTATTATTGATTTATTCTTAATTCTAACTTTTGAGTCCGTTCCAAATTTCATAACTGACTCGCAATTACGGCATATGAAAATACGAGAAAGATACTTGTTTGTCTGCCCATGCCTTTTACTCATTCTAAGTATATCCCTAGCTGCAATATCTCTAACTCTATGTGAATTCACCTCAGGGGTTAGAATAATGCTAGAAAGACCCGAAATAGCCTCTATTGAACGATTCTTTCGGAGAATTAAGTCCTTCGATCTTCGTCTAGACATAGTTACCTCATTTATCAGATAATTCAGAGATGATATCATCACCCACTTGTTTAATCGACCTATTACCATTAATTTTTACTAATAGACCTTGACTTTCATACCAACCAGCGAGAGGAGAGGTTTGCTCATGATATGCAGAGAGCCTAGTTCTTACTGTAGATTCATTATCATCTTTTCTTTGAATTAAACGATGTGCTATAGACTCAGGTGCTGGATTAAATTTTATGTGGTAAATATTACCAGTTTCTGGATCCATACGTCTCCCAACTATTCTTTCTACTATCGACTCATCTGGCACCTCTATTGAAATTACTGCACTAAGATGAGCAATTTTGGATAACTCTTCTGCCTGAGCAATTGTACGTGGAAAACCATCAAAAAGTACACCAGAGGATGCATCTTTTTTCTTTAACCTCTCATTAATTAGACCTATTATGACTTCATCCGGGACCAGTTCACCAGCTTCCATAAATACTTTCGCTGCCACCCCCATTTCACTTCCTGAAGAAACTGCTTGCCTAAGCATATCACCAGTTGAAACTTGAGGCTTAGAAGTTAAATCAACAATTCTATTTGCCTGTGTACCCTTACCTGCGCCAGGTGGACCAAACAGTACAATGGAACCCATCATACCTCAATGGGGAATGTCCATATTGATAAGTCAAACCCAAACTAAGGTTGGTTCTGTTCCCACCAGAGGTGCCCATAAGATTGCCATTGCTCCATAGTCCAACCATCGGGTAAACCACTCAAAGGCAATGGTGCTGCACCCTCTGGAGTAATTAATAATTTACCGGGTCCAGAAGCTGCTAATACTGCCTGGATTTCATCTTCACTGACACCACCAGTAAGCGTGTCCCCGGACCCTAATGAGGTATCTAATGCCGCAACTCGGCGCTCATTAGAACTCCCTGATAGTAAAGCAGAACCTTTGGGTATTAATTCTTCCTCAGATGACATTAATTTTTGAGAGTTATTTCTCATTTGGATACCTAAAATTGACACACCTGCTAAGGCGAATAAAAATAGTAAAGCCAAGGTCCATGATGGTAACCCTACTGATTCAAGAATTCCAGAAAGTCCCCCTGAACTTGTTGTTCTCTCCTTGCTCATCTGTAAAACTAATTTAGAGTTCGTAATCTCCGTATCTGAGGGGAAGAAATCAGTGGCATTGGCAGAAATCTCTAAACTCGAAAGACCGTAATTTGCGTTTGATTGAGGTTTAACAGATACTTCCACTAACCTAGATTCACCAGGTGATATCCCTTCCATAACTGATTCACTCAATTCTATACCCCAGCCACTAACTTCAATGAAATACACATCCGCTCCTGTCACTATATTTCCTGCATTAGTCACATTGATCAGAAATACTGCTTCATCTCCAGATGAAATATCGTCAATGAATATGACCTCGGAATCTAAAATAATCCAAATAGAAGGTAATACTTCAACAATTAATTCAACGGTCTGGAAATATACGTCACCAGCAGGTGTTGTAAATTCTATGATTACTGATACAGTTTGATCTAATTCACCCACTGCTAAACCTCCGGGTAAATCAAGACCTACTGAGATAAATGCCTCTCGATTCATATCCATTTCAAATGAATTACCAGATAGGAAACCTCCCGACCATCCATTTGGAAGACTTCCTATTGTCAAAGATATATCCAGAGGAACATTCCCCACATTATGTAATTTAACGGGAGCTATCGAGGATTTACCTAGAGCAACCATTATTCGGTCGGGGCTCTCAATATCAAGAGATGCAAATTCTTCAATAACGAATTTAGTGCCGTTAATCAGAGTTTCTCCATTTTCTAAAGTCGTTCGAATTATAATTGTATTTGAATCTCCCATACTAGATGAAAGAGGTACAATAGAATTCACGAGTATTGTCAATTCATCCCCCGCTAATACATTGACAACAAGGTCCCCATTCACCACTTCGTTAGTACCTTCAATCAATTGTGTCTGCCAACTATTTTGTACTTTGACCGTGAATTGGGAAGGAATATTTCCTTCATTAGTAATTACTAATTTCGTAGTTACTAAATCACCATTTAACACAGATCTATCATCTGCAAGACCCAGAGGTCCGAGAGATTGATCACTCTGAGAAAAAATCTCTGTAGTGAAATCACGACTTTCAAAGACTTCTAGAGATGCTTCATCAATTGAGAATAAGCTAGGATCATTAACAGATTGAGTTGTACAACTAACATCTTCAATAGTTCCAGATGTTGGGGCCCCTAGAACATCATTAGGAACCCTTACTTTAATGGTGACTGGAAGAAATTGAAGTCTTGAAAGAGGTTCCAAGTTGAGAACTGAAGTACCACTATCACCTACTTTTATAATCCAATGAGTCTCTGTTTCACAAGAAATTGTATATTGAGTAGGGCCATTACCAGTATTTAGGATAGAAAGAGAAAATTGTGCAAAATTACCTGGTGTCGCACCTAATTCATCCGCTCCAGCGACGACTGTCACCAGACCTTCTACTCGTTCCACTATAGTCTTTAATTGCAAAGAATGAAATACAGTGGGTGCATTCTTATCCCATAATGTAATTTGGGATACAAAAGAACCAGGTAATGCATATACATCATTCTCGACATCTGCATCTACATCTGAGAATTCTAAAGAAACTAAGGCACTATCCCCTGAATCCCCGGATGGAGAAAGAGTCCACGGACCAGATTCATTGAATAATTTCCACCATTCATCACTAGGAGACATGAGTATGCCTCCGACTTCTAATAATTGTACAGGAGATGCAGAGATATCAACAGTAATCTCAGAAGTGCCTTCATTTCTTAGTTCCAATTGGAAAATAACTGAACTTGAAATACTTGGATCTAAATGCCTTACTCTCGATTGATCAATCTCAGAAGGATTTGATGGTAAAGAACCATCTTCTAGGAGAGGAGTGAGTCTGACTCCTACTTGGGAAACATAGACATCAATTTCTATAATATTATTATCGATACCTGTCGATTCATCATTTAATTCTGTCACCTCAAAATTAGAATCCAAGGTTAATTTAATCGTATGTATCCCAGTAGTTGAAAATACATGAGGATATGAAAGAGATGCTAAAGCCCCTCCTGAAAGTGATGGTTTAACTTGGCTGAATATAACCGAATTATCTGTTAAATCCTCGACCAGGACTGAATAACTCCCAGTAGGTCCAGATGCTTGATTTTTCCATTGAGCTTCAATCAAAAAGGTATCTCCTTGCAGAGGACTCTCTACGGAAGTAGTTAGAGAATTAGGAAATACGGTTAAATCAGGTAAGACTGTTTCAGATATATCCCCAGTTAGGACCAATACATAATCTTGAAGATAACCTCCTGAATGACCTATTTCTACAGACCAGGTGCCTATTTCAGGTAAGTCAAGTCTAACCCTTTCAACATTGTTTAAATTATCTTTTACTCCACCGATTATACTAAAACCATTTATGAAATTATTACCATAATAAATTTCACCACTAGGAGATGTGACTACAAGATCAAGGTCATTTACTAACTTAGGAGCTGATTGGTTCGCAACAGCTGAACCTTCACGATCATTCCAGACAAGTGTAAGGTCAAATTTAGAATTTGTACCAGATTCTATAGTATAAACAAAAGAATGACCCGGTTTTAATTCCCTAGAACCATCATATAATAAGTCTAAATTATTATTAGAAGAGGATGGAAATATAGTATTTGAAACGTTAATTTGGCCCCACCCTTCCATCGAGTTAGGAATATCAGGAATACCTAAATCATCTGCACCGTTGATTAAGAGAGCACGTATAAGATCTGAACTCGGTTCAGCTATTGATTCCGTTTCACGAAGATACTGACGTACCATAGTAGCAGCACCTGCAGCTACTGCAGTCGACATAGATGACCCATTGAGAGTCATATAGAGAGGGTTTCCTGTATCGCTATGTGTTGATGAGGAACAACTATCACCTTCTGTAAACAGTGCTTCATTCGCTCGAGCAGAGCATATCATTACCCCTGGTGCAACTAGATCTGGTTTGATACGGCCATCAAGAGTAGTACCCTTAGAGGAGGTTGAAGATACTTCCCCAGCCTCTTGACTATCATATGATCCAGTGGTTGAAGAACCAATTGTTAACACATTTTTTGCAGTACCAGGTGGTGTTATACTTTCATAACCATTCTCACCTAAATCCCCTGCAGAGAATAATGCTAAGAAACTAGGTTGGCTAACCAGATAAGAATCAGCAGATCTTGAATCAGAGCTATATTCACCTACAAGATTGACATTACCCCAGCTATTAGTTTGAATTCGGGCATTTTGTTGATAAGAATGAGCGAACATTTCGTAAAGAGAACCCCATCGAGCTAAGATACCAGAACTATCTGCTTCGAGTTGATAAAAGTGGAAAGTTGCAGCAGGTACTATGCCTTGTGTGAATGATTCACCAGTTCCATCTCCGAGTAAAGTAGAAGTTACGTGAGTACCATGTCCACTATTACGATCTTGATGGGAATTATCAGGTCCATATTGATTATAAATTGCCCTTATACGGCCATCAAAATCACCGTGGTCATCATCTATACCAGTATCTGAAATTGCTAATATTTCCCCACTCCCGTTTAGAACGACACTTGATTGAGCTAAAGCTTGTGGGACTCCGATTAATTGCTTCGCATTATCATTATGAATTGTAATTATAGATGAAGGGTTAATACTTAGAATACGCCCATCCATTGCTAGAACTGGTATCCATGAAACATCTATCTCCTTAACTTGACATAAATGAGCATCACAAATATTTCTTGAAAATGAGCTTTCAGATAGATGTTCGAGATCATTTTCTAACTCAATTAATCCATCAAATCCTATATCAGATGCTGGTATTAAATCTAAATCAACAATGATTCCACCTCTACCTGAAAGACTGACTAAGTCTAGAGATACTCTCCAGGCAATTGGTAACTCTCCAATCCAACGTACATGTTCAGATTTTTCTAATAGTGACTTAGATTCTAATATCTCATCAACTGGTAATCTTATGACCAGTGCTGAATCAGGAATTACATCAATAATAGGAAACTCATGTAAATTTAATAATTCCATTAAACCAGTCATATCTACGCTATTTGACTGAATTATTGCTAAACCTGTACGATGAATAGCGAATGAATCATATAAATTCTCAGGCCCAAGAGGCATAATATCAGTTAAAGGGTCAAAATCACCGAATGGAGAATTTATTATCCCTGAAAAATCTTTAACTTCATAAACGGATTCAGAAACAACAGACAACTTACTCCATTCCGGTATAGGAGAATCATCAAAAAGAGAAGTATCTGAATCATCAGAAGAATCATTTAGAGCAACTACTACGCTAGACCAAGAGGATAATAAAAGGATAAACAATATCGGAAAGACATGTCTGACGGTTTTCATATCGTACGTGCGACACATGAAACCCTTTTGACCGTTCAGACTCAATGACTCGTCAAATATCGATATATACGTTAGAATTAAAGACCATAATACTCAGATATTGCTTGATCAGTTTTAGCAACACTGACTCTCCAGTCTTTTTCAGTGCCCATCAAAGCCCTTACACAATCTACATTTTCAGGGATAACATCGCTCTCTTGATGTATTGCTTGGAAATAATATAGCCTATCATTGAGTAACTTAACGCCATCCTCCCATACAAATATTTCGTGTAAATCACCCCATTTCCGTCCTATATCTCTAGCCATTTCCATGACTTCAGCGGTAGTCGGTATGCGGTCATCTTTTCCATTCATGACAACAATTCTTGGAGTGTTTTTCCACATATCAATTATCATTTCCGTGGACAAACCATGGCCTTCGGGTAAATCTGCAATAATTGCATGAACATGCATTAGTGTAGTTGGCACCGCAACTGCTAGGGAATTTATTTGGATTTCAGGCTTAACAGTCATTACATCAGGACCATGGTGGCTAGGGACTTGGAGAACTGGCTTGATTGCATTAATAGGCCCTTTATCAGAATCTCCGGGATCAGCTGCTCTTCGAATCATAGTACATTCAACTTTGAGAGATCCACAAAAATCAAAGAGAGGGACTAATGTCCTTGAAAGACCGGTTGTATTACATGAAACGACACGTGTGCCTTGTGCGTTGAAATTTTCAGCATGATTGGCACAAGAGGTGTATGAAAGACCTGTAAGCGAATGTTTCTCACCTCCTTGAAACATATATTTCACCCCTGCTGACTTGTATTTTGCAATATTATCTGCTCCCATTTTTCCAGGTGCACAATCAATAACAATATCTGCAATTGATAACAAATCAGATAAACCTCCTTGACACTCATAGCCATGTTCTGCAAAAGACGAAATTTTCTCGTCATCATCAAACGTACAATATAATGGAAATCCTCTTTTAACTGCTAACCCACAACCAAAGGAAGGTCCTGTCTTAGTAACCCCAACTATACACATATCTTTCTGTGCATCAATTGCATCTGCTACACGCTTACCTATTGTACCGAAACCATTTATTGCGACTTTGATAGTTACCATATTCCACACACTTACCCGCAGGGTGTTTACCATGCCCGGGCAGAAACTCTATCAATATACCCATTCTAGAATGAAGATTATTTGAATATTGGAGTATATATGGATTAACACCTCGAGCCGTCAGAATCAAGACCGAATACACTGTCAGAGTCATGAGATTTGTATGCGCGAGGTCACAGCTAAGAGTATAAAATTGAATCGCGACCTAGAGAAAATGCTCTCAGAAGCTCTAGAGCGTGACCTACTGGTAAGAATAGGTTGGGGCCGAGGAGGAGATGAGAAACCTAAGGATGGAGAGATAGGAGTAATCACTCACCTTCCTAAAAAATCAAGAGTACTACTTTTAGGTAATTTAGGGGAATGTGCTGGCGCAATGAATCAAGGTGGAAACCTAACTATACAGGGCAATTGCTCTACAATGGCTGGAGCTTTTCAAAAAGATGGAATGTTAATAATTGAAAAAGATTCAGGGTCGAAAATTGGTTCACACATGAATGGAGGACTGATCAATGTCCAAGGTTCAGTATCGAATAATGCGGGCGAGTCAATGAAAGGCGGTACTATACTAATTAGAGGACATGCAGGTGAAAGAACAGGCGCTGGAATGTCAGGTGGCTCAATAATTGTATTAGGCTCAGTGGGTAAGGAACCAGGAGTAGGTATGACTGGAGGTAAATTAATCGTAGCTGGAAGTTGCCCCCCACCTGGTCATGGTGCAGACATGAGAAGCATAAAATCCGACGAAATATTAGAAATTTCTGAACTTCTTGAGCCACTCGGTTTATCTATAAATAAAGACGCTTTGGTAATATTTTCATCTGAAAAAAAACAAAGTCATTTAGAGTTACCAGAAACAAGTGTCATTGAAGGATTTGAGAAAATATCAATAGTTTCTTCGACAAATAAGAGACTATCTCCACATAGCCCTCTTGATAATTATACTCTAATTAACTCTGTAGGGGATGATGAAAATGGACTCTTATTCCCAATACCATGGTTAATCGAAAGAGAGCATTTAGGGGAAGAAGATTCACATATGCTTTCTAAACAACCATGTATAGTAAAATCTAATCCTAGAAGTATAGATTTACTATTGATAGATGAAGAAAATATAGTTGAGAGTTCAAAATATTTATCTCAATGCTCAGGAATTGTCCTTAACCTAGATCGACTTCCAGATATGAACGATGCTGAAATAGATGCATTATTAGTATCATTAGCAAGCAAAATTCGAGAAAAATCATTAATAATTTTAAAAGACAGAGTAGATAGAGTAGATAACCTATTCAGATTAATAGTAGAACTAAACTTGGATGGAGCGATAATAGATGCTGCAAGTTCTGGAGGAAGCAGAGCTGCTGCTGCATTACCAAAGATTGGTCTGGCAGCTAGAGCAATGAATATAGATCAGCAAGGAAGACATCTAATGATTGAATTAGATGAGTCACCAAGTGCTGAAGATTTTATCGTAGCTAGGGGCGCAGGTTGTTCAATAATCGTAGCACCAGCAAATGATGAAGTTTTAGAGGAAAATTTATTGTGGTTAGACTCCACCCTAAAAGGATGGATGATAGATTTAGGTATTGAAAGTATTGAAGACATTACAAGAAGAAATCTAAGAGCAATCGACTATGATACTGCAGCGATCTCTGGATTGAGATTAATTGGTTATGAACGTCCACTACCAATGTGGCTCGGGAATTGAGGGATTATCATGCCAACTCTAAAATTTAACCATAGCATATTGCAATTTATGCAAGATAAAAATGGAATAAAATATAATCCAGAAGAATGGGTTGAAAAAATGCCATCAATAGGCTGTGTAGTTGAGGGAAATGACGAATTAGGTATAGAAATAGAGATATTTCCAGATAGAACGGATTTACTAAGCCACGAAACAATTTCCAGGGCTGCTAGAGCCTTTCTCAACTCAGTTGAATATTCACCGGATTTTGAAATAGCACAAGGAGAAATAAGTTTAACTGTCGACCCTGCTATTGAAAAAATTCGTCCAGTAATACTAGGAGCAGTAGTAAGAGGAGTTGACAATGGAACTAATACTGAACAAAGAAATGAATTTATTCAATCATTAATGGAGCACCAGGAAAAATTACATCTGACCCTGGGTAGAAAAAGAAAATTTGCATCGATTGGAGTACATGATTTATCAAAATTAAAACCACCATTCAATGTGATAGGTGTTGATAAAAACCACGCATTTATACCACTAGCTGAAAAAGAAGAGATGACTATTGAAGAAATCTTAAAATCCCATCCAAAAGGGAAAGAATATGCTAGTTTAATGGAAAACATGAACGAATATCCAATAATAATTGATTCTAATGATAAAGTATTGTCATTTCCTCCAATTATTAATGGAGATCACACTACAGTTACAGAGAATACCACTGATTTTTTCATAGATGTAACTGGTTGGGACGAAAGATCTTGTGAAGCATGCTTACTATTGGTTTGCTTATCCCTTGCTGAAAGAGGAGGAGTTGTAGAATCAATACAAATTAAGAATTGGGATGGAGAAATCGCCAATGTACCAAGAGGAGATTCTAAAATTCACAAAGTACCTGATAGATTAATATCAAAAATCCTGGGCATTGAACTTGAGAAATCTGAAATTGCAACTGCGATTAAAAAAATGGGCGGTGCGTTAGTTGACTCAAGAACAGTGACTGATGGACCAGATAAAGCCGAAAAATGGGCAGATTGTGTAGTTGGTGAAAAGGAACATATTATTGCAATGCCAAGGTGGAGGAATGACATTATGCATCCAGTAGATATTGTTGAAGACATCGCTATAGGATATGGTTATGACAACCTACCCGAACAATTATCAACGGTTCATTTAGATGCTATTCCATTACCTTCATCAAACTTACGTAGGAGAATTAGTGCAAGCCTATGTGCGCTAGGGTTACAGGAAACTCAAAGTTTGACATTATCTAATAATCGTGATCAATTTGAAAAATTACGTTGGCAAGAAGTTGGTAAAAGTACAGTTATTTCAAACCCTATTACTCAAGATCATACAATGTTAAGGCAATACATACTCCCTTCCTTGCTAAACCTATTATCGGCTAATCGTCATCATGAATTACCACAAAAAGTGCATGAATTAGGGACCGTAGTAAGAGATTCAAATAATGCTAGTCGCGTAGCATGGGCTTGTGCAGAAGTAGGAGGAGGTTTTTCAGCGGCTAAAGGGATCGCTAGCGCATTGCTAAGAGACCTTGGTGCAGACTTAACACAGGTGAAATGGATACCAATTAGTGAAAACGAAGGCCCTTGGATTAAAGGTAGAGGTGCAAAAATAGTATTGAATGGTTTAGTATTGGGACAGATTGGTGAAATCGACCCAAATGTCTCATTCCAATTTGGTCTTCGTGTACCTATCCAAGCAGGAGAATTTGATGTCGATGCACTAGGTCAAGTAATAATTGACCCAGTCCTCTAATTGAGTCATTATCACTCATTTTTTTCATCTGAAAATAGAGCCATCGCATCTATAAAATTTTTATTAGTAAGGTGGGAACGATCATTTTTTTGATCTTTATCCGTTCTAATTTCTCTTTCATATTCGACTACTTTATTTTTTTCAATTTTTAATGCTTTTGCGCTGACGATAGTTTTTTTCTTGAATGGCCATATTGGCGACATGATAGTTGAGATGCGACTAAGGACATGAATACTTCGTTGTTTTAGAAGCGAAACAGGGTGATAATCAAAGAGGTGGCCACCTAGGACTGGGTATGCGTAAAGATGCGGTGACTGTAGCAATGGTGTTACTAATTTTACTGCAAATAGGAAATACTGTTGAGATACACGCATTAGAAGAGGAACAAAATACTATATTAAAACAACAAAATCAAGATGGAAACTCGGTTATAAGTTTAGATATTCTCCTAGTAGGAAACTCTTATACAAGTTCCAATACACTAAATCAAAAAGTTGAGAGAATATTGGATGATTCAGGTGTAAATTCTGATGTGGAGGCAGTGACTGGAGCTGGTATGAAATTATCAGATCATGCAGAGGATGCAAATCAACAAGGTAATGAGCTCAATACAGTACTCTCAGAAGGGCATGATTATGTCGTTTTACAAGATCAGAGTCAGGTTCCATCATTCCCTACAAGTTCAGAATTTTGGATTGAAAGTAATAATGCAGTTGAGGAACTGAATGAAAGAATAATATCAGAAGGGGGAGAAACAATACTTTTCATGACTTGGGGGCGTAAAGATGGTAGTACAAACAATGCAGCAAGGAATCCAGATTACCTTACCATGCAATTACATCTTCAACAAGGCTATGAAATGTTCCTCGAAAATTCAACAAATGAAAATAAACCAATTTTTCTTGCTCCAGTGGGACTGGCATACAAAAATCTATATCATAAAGTAAATGAAACGGGAGTAGATCCTACTCAAGGTTCAAATGCCTTTTCAACACTTTATTCGACTGATGGATCACACCCCTCTTTAGATGGTTCATATCTTTCATCCTGTGTCCTATATTCCGTTATGACTGGAGAATCCCCTGTAGGTGAATATCACCCTAGTCAAATATCTCCAGAAAGAGCACTAGAGCTTCAACAGGCTGCTGCAAGCACTGTATTTAATGAAACACCTGACTACATATATCCATTTGAAATTGAATCACCAGGTATTGAGTTCGGTCCTGATTCAGGTTCTGTTTTCTCAATAGATCCGGGGACATTAATTAATCTAAATATCAACTATACGAATTTAGGAGAATATAATGATATTGCTAATATAAAAATCATAGGTTCTGATGACTGGCAGATTGCATGGAGCTATTCATTAGATACGCATTTAGGATTTAATTTCGATGCTCAATCTGATGTTACTTCATGGATACAATTTTCAATCACTGCACCGATTACAGAAAATGGAATGCCTTTGGCAAATTCATTACATCAATTTAGTATGGAACTTACATCTAATTCAACAGGGGCTAAAGATTGGTATAATTTTTCAATGAGATATGGTTATTTCCATGGAGCAGAAATTATAGATGGGGGAGGTACTTATTCGATATCCCCCTATAATGTAGCTATAATTGAAATGAGTGCGAAAAACCTTGGGAACACTCAACGCGATCTTGCAGTCAGCATTAGACCAATAGATGAAAATGGGAGTGATATCGGGGATTATTCTCAGGCTTTTGCTTTAGATGAATGGAATGTATTCATCCAAGATAAAATGGAACTATCCGGAATGTGGCCAAATGAAACCGGAAAAATTCGATTTCAAATTCAATCACCACTATTAGTGAGTGGAAGTATATTTTTCGAAATAAAGGTATGGAGTACAGCAGTACCAGATGAAGCAGTGTTTGCTATTCAGAGAGTGAATATTGTCCCTCGCTCAGGAGGCAACCTAGAATTAAACAATATTGACTGTCAATTCGAAACCAGTCCAGGTGAAATTTGTCGAACAGAGTTAATAGTCGAAAACACAGGAGATATCTCTTATGATTTTGAATTGAAATTAAAAGATATACCTGAATGGATTGATGTAAACCTTAGTCAGAACAAAATATCATTAAATGCAGGAGAAATAAATAATCAGATATTCCTCAATGTATCAATCAAAAATGGAACTCCATCTGGAGAAATCGCTGATTTAGTTGTTGAGTTATGGGTAGATGGGTGGAATCCCGCAAGTATTAATTTTGAAGTCAAAGTAGGAGATTATTTCGATTGGGATTTAGTTGAAGAATTATATGAACATAATTATGATTATGAAAAACGAATAGCAAATGTATCAGTTTCTTGGACACTTACAAATATTGGAAATACTAATGATGGCTTAGTAGTGAATCTAGATTGCAATATTTACACTGATTTTGAATTGGATATTCCAGCAAATTCCGAAACACAAACAACTGAAAGCCCACGTTCTTTTGAGATATTAGGCATAGATGTGGGTGATTCAGTTAGTTTTACAGCATGGATGAATATCTCTTACGATAAAATATCTGAAAGTATGTTCGATACTGAAAGACCCACATTAATAATTGAAGCTAGATCAATAAGAGATCCTAGAATCATATTTCAAGGAAGTGAATCTGAGGACAAAGATTTATTTCTTGACAAAGGAGTTTTGAATGAAAATAATAAGGAACCAATATTCATTGAATTCTTTAGAATCTGGCAAACTGTAATTCTAAGCATGATTGTCATATTTTTCGGAAGTGTTGGTGTAGTGAAAGCTATACAATATAGGTTGAAAGAAGATAGGAAAAGGCTAGGATTACCAGTTGAAGAAAATGATACAGTTAATGATTGGATGTTAGGATTTACAAAAAAAACTAATTTAAAAGTTATCATTGATAGCGAAACAATAGATTCAAAGGGTTTTGAAAAAGAATTTATTCAAAAATCTAAAGAAAAAAAGATTGAGGAGAAAATAGGACCTACAAAGTTCAGAGTTGAAAAAGCTGGTTCTTCATTAGATAAAGCAATGACTGAAGAGGCATTAAATGACATTGTAGAGTTAGCTGACGATTTTTCTGTAGAGAAAAACATACACCCAGATAATCAGTTACTTGAAAAAAGAAATGATTTTGAATCTCGAATATCTAAATTAGAAATAAAGAAGAAAACTAATGATGAGGATTAGAATGTATAAAATTGGAGTGGATGAAGCAGGAAGAGGTCCAGCGATAGGCCCCTTGGTGGTTTGTGCATTATGTGTTCCTGATTCTGATATAAAAATTCTAGAATCAATAGGTGCTAAAGATTCTAAGGCAATTACTCCAAAGAATAGAGAGTTGCTATCTGTAGAAATAAGACTAATGGCTGAGGAAAAAAAATGGCCAATTGGAATGATTATATGTGATGCTGATCGAATAGATATAGAAAGAAACAAAATAAATCTAAATAAGTTAGAAATAGAATTATTCAAAGAAGCAATACAATCTACTGGCATGGCAGAATATCATGGATTGATTCAGGCTGATGCTTGTGATGTCAATGAACGACGATTTGAACAACGAATCAAATCAGCATTGGGAGAAAAATGGGGTCATTGGAATATCGATGCACGGCACAGAATGGATTCTGAAGAAGTATTAGTAGGGGCAGCGAGTATTCTTGCGAAAGTTTGCAGAGATAAAGAGATTAATCGGATAAATAATCTACTTGATGTAGATATAGGGAGTGGTTATCCATCGGATCCAAAAACAAAAAAGGCTGTGAAAAAATTAGTTAATGATGAATTGCCTAATCAATTCTTAAGATGGTCATGGGCTACAGTCAAAAATGCATGGAACGAGGTACATGGAACTCAGATTCCTATTCGTCAAGAATTAGGTGATATTAAAATTCAATCATCACTTAATGAATGGTGAAATACTGAAATGTGAAATGTAGTAGTCTAGTGGTAGAGTCTGATAGTATGGTTGACGAGAGCGATTGGAGCCAAGATATACTAGCTATTGTTAGGAAATATTCGTTACAGAATGCAGTAGAATATAATGGAGAAGGACAACCTGGTTCGGTATTAGGAAGAATATTAGGAGAAAGGACCGATCTAAGGAGTAAAGCAAAGGAACTCAAAAAGTTAGTTGAAATTGAAGTTGAAATTGCAAATAAATTAGCTCATGAAAAAGGAGTTGATGCTGCACGTAAAGCCTTAGAGGAAACAAATCCAGAGGCTCTAAATAGGCAGAAACAAACTAAAAGGATTGGTTTGAAAGATTTACCAAATGCAGAAAAAGGTAAGGTTGTGTTGCGATTTGCTCCAAATCCCAATGGTCCATTGACACTAGGCCATGCCAGAGGAGTAACAATAAATTCGGAATATGCAAATTTGTATGAGGGGAAGGTCGTATTAAGATTTGATGATACTGATTCTAAAGTGAAAATACCAATAAAAGAGGCTTACGAGTGGATAGAATCTGATTATAAATGGCTTACAGGTAAGAAACCAGACATTATAGTTAGAGCTTCAGAAAGAATGGAAATTTATCTACAATATGCAGTCAAAATACTTGAAGAAGGTTTTGGATATGTCTGTAAATGTTCAGCACAGAAATTTAAAAAATTAAGAGATAACTCTCTCGAATGCCCTTGCAGGAATAAAGATTCTAAAGAAAATCTTTCAGACTGGAAAATGATGGAAAATGGAACTTTGAAGGAAGGAGAAGCAGTTGTCAGAGTAAAAACTTCCATGGATTTACCAAATCCTGCATTAAGAGATTGGCCTGCATTAAGAATTCAACACTCATTACATCCAATGGTTGGAGATAAATACAAAGTGTGGCCATTATTAGATTTTCAAAGTGCAATTGAGGACTACGAACAAGGTGTAACTCATATAATTCGAGGAAAAGATTTGATGGATTCAACCCGAAAACAAACATTGCTTTATGAACACTTGGGATGGAAATATCCTGAAACTTTGTATTGGGGAAGAGTAAAAATTCATGAGTTCGGTAGTTTTTCAACTTCAGGGATGAGGAAGGATATTGAGGAAGGTACTTTCACTGACTGGGATGATCCTCGTTTACCAACTCTTCGTGCATTACAAAGAAGAGGATTTAATTCAGATGCAATGAGAGCTTTTTGGATAGACTTAGGACTCACACAGAAAGATGTTTCAATTTCATTACAAACTATAGAAGCATTTAATTCAAGTAAAATTGATGAAATGTGTGAAAGAAGATCATTCATTAGAGACCCTGAATTATTAGAACTCAACACATCGAATAATGAACATATTAAGGATGAGATATTAATAAATCGTCATCCGATGAATCTTATCGAAGGAGTAAGAGTTTGGAATATTGATGATAAAAAAATATATCTTGAAAGAATTGATGTAGGCAAAGAGCATATCAGATTAAAAGATTATGCAGATATTCAAATTAAAGGTTCAAATGCTATAATTCAGTCATATGAACGATTAGATAGGAGACCAATTGTACATTGGTTACCAGCATCAATGGCAAAAAAAGCTACTTTGACTATTCCAAAAGGAAATGAGATTATTATTCAAGAAGGAATGATGGAAGATTTCGAAATAACCAAAGGGAGTATCATACAACTTGAGAGAGTTGGCTACGCAATAATCGAATCAGAGATGAATTCAGATATTATCAAATTATTATGGCTACATGGATAACCACCCAATGACGTAACAGATTGCCATAATATGTATCTATTAAGCGTCGCATTCAAGGCTAGTAAGCCGACCAGTAGGTAATATGAGAGGGGACTCGGATGTCAAAGCCTTGGCTCTAGTTGCATTATTATTCGTTTCCTTTTTCAGCGCTCCCGCTTATGCTCAAGACTCACAGAGTGAGGTCACAGCTTGTTGCAGTGATACTGACTTTGACTTATTTTTATTAGATGAATCAGCAAATGGCAGATTATCTCCTTTTGAAAGTGAATTATCTGAAGAATACTCGGCAACTGTTTCTGCATGGCAACAAGGAGAAATCGAAGTAGGAACTTGGGAATTAATATGGGGTACGGAGGGAGATTATCCTACTCAAACTTGGTCATTTACTATTCCATATGCAGTTGAAGGAGCAGTTGGAGTAACAATAAACTCAACATTAGATATTAGAATAGGTGGTTCTTTTTACTCAGGAAATACTGGTTTTAACGGCGTAGAACCATTTCTTAATGGAGAGGGGGAATTGGAAATTTCAGTTCAAGTTTCATCGGGTACAATAAATGATGGAGATAAGGTAGAAGTATCTCTAGCAGTAAATAGTTTACTTTTCTCAAATCCTACACAAGATGCAGGGTTGAATTTTTATTGGGGCTCAGATGAATCTGTTGCAAAAGTAACAGGGCGTATGCCGTTGGTTGATATTAAAATCAAAGAGGCAAGTGTCACATCAGGATTAGTATATTTCCCAATTATAGTTAATTCAGGATTCGATGGGGACATGTGGTCATTATCTACAGGGAGTTTTTCACTCCAAGGTACTCTTTTAACACTTAGTCCAATTGCTACAACATTAGAATCGGGTGTTGAAGTAACATTCGTTTGGGAAATGCCTGAAGGCACAGAAAATGGGATTTACACTACAGAATTCATAATATCACCTCAAACTGGACTAGATATTTATACATCAAAAACTCATGAAATAAATGTTGAAGATAATAGTGGAGGCGGTGGAGGATATTATCCCTCATCAGAACCACTACGAACTAGTGGGTCGATTGTAAGTATTGAAATAGACGCGAAATTTGAAGGCGATATGATTCAAAAGAAAATTGAAATTTCATTCGATAGCGCTATGTCTCAATGGATGAGATGGGGAATGGATAATATTGGTAATACAAGTCTTGACTCAAATAGTTGGTGGAAAAACCTCAACTCATATTCAGATTCAGTTGCTACCTCAAATAGAAATAATGGAAAAGTTGATGATGATGAATTACTAGCACTAACATCACACATTACTGGTTCGTCATCAGACATGAGATCATTTATGCAAAATGGCCTATCCCTGGATATTGAATCAATTATAGGTGTAAATCCAGTAGATCTTGGACCAACCGAATATCAAATAGATATGGGTGGAACTAGATCATTTGCAGCTGAAACTATTACTATTAAAATTGAAACATCATATTCAATTATAAATAATGAGAGGCAATTATTGATTGAAAACTTCATTCGTAATCCTACAAATAATTATTGGAAAGAAGTTAATGTAGATGTTGAAATTAAAACAACAATGTTAGCAGGTTTAGGCCCAGTTTCTGCCGAAAATCTAGATTTTAGCCATCGTAGATGGATATTCCTAGAAACTATTCAAATTAAAGAAAATCAAATTGAGGAAAATGAAGATTTTAGGATAGAATTTTTACCATCAGGAAATATGGCCTTCAGTCCATTAATTTCAGCAATGATTTCAGTTTTCGCTTTATGTGTTGCTATAGCAATGGGACTATTCCTAACTAGAAAAAGAAGTAGTGTGCCATCATTAATCGCTGTAGTAGCATTAGGAGGACTTTCTTTAGTAGTATATATCCTAGGCATGCCGATGCAAATTGTTCTAGCCATAGTAGCTTCAAGTGTGTTACTTGTATTCCCTATATCGCTTGTATCACCTCGATCAAACAAGGAAGGGAGTAGGATTAGGGGAAGAGGGCCAAAAATAGATTGTCCTGCTTGTGGTACGAGTAATCCTGTTGATTCAAAGGTACGTCCTCTAAGGTTCGAATGTTCAGGATGTGACGTAATGTTAAGGATTGAAGAATAATTAAATCATTCCGTCCCGAATTAATTTATCGATTAATTTACTAGAAGCGACATTTGGATTAGAGTCATCCCAATATTTTCTTGCAGTAGATATCTGACCAGCTAGATCAGTAGACCAACCTGGCGCCATTACACAATGCCACACAATCTCTTCTAGCCTAGATGTAGAAGGAGTAGAACGTACAAGTGATGGACGTACGAGGTGAGATAAGGCTCTTGCTCGACCTTCCATATCAAGATTAATCCATCTTGAAGAGATAGCATCTAATGCATTGTCATCTATCCAATCATAATCAGATACATTTGGATCAGATACTTCAGGTAAGGGAACTACTCTAATAATTCCTTCATCTGTAAGGAAATCTCTCAAGGCACTATAAAGTGGGTCATAAGTGTGATCTAATGCAGAATTAATCCAATTACCAGAAATTAGCCAAGGTCTTAATTTACGAGTACGAACACCATGGGGGGAGATTAACTGGGCTAATGCATGAGACTGAGCAACAGAAGTTAATGGGCCCTTACGAGAATCTCCTTTATGTCCAGTAAGTCCCTCTACTATTAATTGAGAAATTGTTAATCTGAAAGGATTGGTCTGAATTTTAGTATTTGATGAATCATCATCAATAATTTTTATCCAAGGACTATTTTCAGGTTCAGTGAGACTGAATTTCCTCCGATATGAGATTCCATTGTCAACAAGTGAGGATTCAATGGCAGCTATTGAAAGTGAACCAATGAGAGTAGGCTTACATAAAAGCAACAGTGAATCACTTAATCGATTAATCTCTAGAGATGCTGCAACTAATGTTTCTGAAACATCAGAGTATTGAATCTCATCAATCAGTACCCTCATGGTGTACCGTAGAGGCTCTTAGTTCAAATCTTATGTGTAGAAGTAATCATTCTACCATCAGTCTTAGTTGGTCGCGCTTGTAAGCCCAACTAGATGATAAGCGACCTGTTTCTTGGTAATATTTTGCTAAACGGCGAATTCGAGATTCACACAACTCTAATTGACGACGATTGTGTAAATCTTTTTTGTTAGAAACAAGATGATCAATTAAACTCAAAGCCTTACGCATAAGATTCATCATATCTTCAGGGTATGTTGAAGTAAAATCATTACGAGTTAGAGTTTGAGAAATTCTCTCACCCATTACTAAACGAACATCTGGTACAGCATGCATATCTCTAAGCATTGTACCGATTTTAGCCGATGAATGCCCTTCTTGGGCATACTTTATAATCAATTCTTCGACAGTATTTTTATCGGATTCTGCCCATGAAGGTGCCACATCATTATTTGGCTTAGAAGAACCACTTGTTCCTTTTCCTTTGCTGTGCATACGCGCCATATCAAGACCTCAGTTATCCGGCCGACCTGCTGCCCCTCTTTAATCGCTACGCTAACTCATACAACCGATTTTACTTACAAACGGTGTTGCGCACGTGCTAATCTACTAGGTCCATCTGGCCATTCCCAGCCTGCTGCTTCAGCTCTTGCAGACCCTATTAGATTACTATCTTGATACACTAATACCTCATCACCTATTCTTATATGGCCTTTAACTTCAATAACATTTGATGCAAACAAGTCTCCACGCCAGTCAAATCCAGATACTAGATGAGCTTCAGGGAACTGTCCACTTTCTGCAAGTAATGGAAGACATGCCTTCGTAAATGAGAAACGTCCCAAACGAGGGTTCCATAATGCTAATTGAACGCCGTCTCTACGAATTGTGAAGATAGGGGGGCGGCCTTGAATCCCAGTTCCTTCAAGCCATTTGTCAGTACCATGTTGAAATCGAGATAATGACATTAGTTTCCCTAATCTATGTTTACTTTCTTTCAAATTTTCAAGATCAAAATCTTCTACTGATTTATCGATGCTTTGTTCGAGATTTGCTAACGCATCTGATGAACCTGCAGTCAAACCTTGCCTAGTGTCAATAATTTCAACCGAATCTAAATCCAGACTTATTCCACTATGATTTATAACTCGAGAAAAATTATTCCTAGACACATATTCAGAGATCATTTCACGTATTACTCTGAGTTCATCAATATCCCAATCACCTGTAACAGGAATATCATAATTAGCAGCAGGCCAAAGATCTTCCAATTCTCTCGGCACTAAACCAAGAGGTGCTGTGACTATTACTTCATGAATTGAATTTGAATTAATTGATCTACTGAATCTTTTATGTGATGAAGATAAGCGATATGGTTTAGTAGCGGAACAAGGCAATAATACGAGAACTTTTGATTGATGTAGAGGAGGAGTATGATCTCTTGTAATTCTTTTTCGCCAATCCTGAATTAGTGGATCGTCTCTACTAGAATAACTATGGCATCTCAACTCATAGTATTGGCCTTTTACACGTGATAACCCGGATATACTGCCATCTAAATTAGACATTTTAGAATCATGGATACGTAACCTTTCGACCGAACGTGGACTAGATATTGCTTGTTTCTCTACTAACTCTCTGAGGTTACCTGCCCTTATTGCAGACCTAGTGGCTGCAAGAGAATTTTTCCACGCAAGAATTTGGGAGCTCATTGAAGCATCTTCATCGATTGATTCTTCTATTTCTCTAGGACCATTCTCAGACAATAATATTCCAAGTGAACTAGCATGCCTAGATCTTGCTAAATCAAATAAATCAGCACCCATCCAAGTTAAAATAGCACAATTATCAGGTCCTCCTATACCAGGAGTCCAAATTAAAGATGAAGGGAAACGAGTTCTGAGAATATACAATGCTTCACTTAATAATCCCTTTTGATTAGCTAATTGGGGAGCATCAGTAAGTATAATTATTGATGGTTGGAGGTTTTCATTGTTTAATGATAAATCATGATGAAGAGATTGCCAAGACACCGGTAATATTTCATTTCCTATTGCGAATTCTCCAGAATTTGATTCTACTAAGCTCGGAGGTAAAACTAGTCCTTCTGTAGCGGTCCATAAATCTAAGCCATCGAAAGGGAGAGTTAGGTTTGTTCGAGTTTGGACAGATAACTTAGCAGGTAAGGACTGAGAATCTCTAGAAAATTCGAATGGGGCTAAAGAAAAAGGTAATTTTTCATCATCTTTATTCAAAATAAGAGCAGGGGACCAGGAACTAGGGGAACTTCTATCGCCGAGACTAAATAAACGTGCAAAACGCTGTCTTGCGACAACACTGCGTGCCAAGGGTCGTTCTTCCATACATACTGCGGACGAAGCATTTCGCTTGAAGCATTCTAAGAGGAGGCCCTGTCCGAAGAGGCGTGAGACGTGTCGCTGCGCTGTTCTTGGCAATATTATTTATTGGTAGTAGTGCGATTAGTGTTAGTGGTCAATCGGAAGATAAAATAATATTGATTGAAGAAGAAATAAACTATTCAGGACCATTTTGGTACAGTATATCTTGCTTGGAAATCAATTGTCCGGGATTAACTCTAGAAATAAATGATGGAGTTTTAAATCATACAATACAAAACGAACATGTGCTAGAGTGGTCGGGAATATTACTCGCAGGATCAAAATTAACAGTCTTATCTAATTCAGATGTATCTATTACCGATATCTCCACTCAAATGATTAAGGTTGACAATTTGACAATGATTGAAGAAGAGGATCTCATAGATACAATACCCTCACCGGGTAACCAAGGTAATTACCAAACTATAGTCACATCTGATGTTTGTATTTTAGGCAATTGTGCACCAGGTATTCAAGAATCTCAGAGGGAATTAGACTTCGTAGGAATTTTAGATAACTATTCAGATAAAGATTCAATAAGAATTCATGGAGATTATGGAGACATTATAGAGATCTCTGAGATTGTTGGTGATGGAAATATAAAGATTGAAGTTTGGATAAGAGATAATGATGAAAAAAAATTGATTTTTAATAATCTCATACATTCTGAGAATCATTTTTTCGAGTATCCTCAAGACGGTGAACTTTGGCTAAGAATAAGTTCAGATTCAAACAAGGAATTAAATCCATATAAATTCACAACCTATAGAAATAATCAATCAAAAGAAGCACCATTCGGAGGAGAACTATCTGTACCATGGAGTCATGGTGAAGCATTAACTTACCATGATTCATTGTTTTATGAATCATATATTTCTGAATCAGATACAGAAGGAGATTCACTGCTTTTTAGAATGGGGTCAGATACAGAAATCGGCTTAGAATGTTTAGCAAGTAATATTGATACAAATTTCGAAATATATTTAATTGCTTTTAGCGGAGAAATAGAAAATATATCTTTAGCTGATGGAACTTGCCCTGAGATAATACAATCTAATGAGGATACTAATTCAATAGAGCTGATAATTAAATCGGAAACAACTAGCAAGTGGAATATCTCATTTATGCTAATCCAACCATTAGATGGAGGATTATTAGCAGATGCTCCCGAATCAAGATGGTTAGAAAATCCAGATAATAGGTGGAGTCTCATTGAACTAAATACAGATGTTTCTGGAAGACTACACCTTGGAGATAATGTAGATATTTATTTAATTAGAATTTTAGATCTAAATGGTTCAAGAATTTATCTTAATGAACTTGTCAAATCAGAAGTCAACTATACAATTCAAGAGATTCACCAAGATAATGGTAATCTTGTAAATACATCTAATGGAGAGACTATCGTTTTACCATATGGAAATCACTCATTAAGAATTGAAAGAAGAGCGGATTTAGGAGTAGAAGTGGATTACCTTTTCAAACTTGAATACTTAGGAGAATATGAGTCACCTGAACCCATAGATTATGAGGATTTATCTTGGATGTTTGATGATTTTTACAAACTAATTGGAGTTTTAATGCTAAGCCCTCTTATGATTGTTATATTTTGGAACAGAAAGACTATTGTTAGTCGAAAGAAAATATCTAGTGAGGTTCAATCGCATGATAAAAAAAGATTGTTGAGAATTAGAAAAAGACTTGCTGAACAATTAAAAAAAGAAAATTCAATAGATGAAAAAATTATTGATTCGGCGTTAGAACAACTGGGAGAATGTCCTTGGAATTCAATAAATGAAGTATGGGGTAAACCAATACTAACTCACATGACTGAGGAAATAGAAATTTGTGCTTGGAAAATTGTAGAAAAAAACAAAAACCTTCTTTTAGGTATAAAAGTAGGTAATTGGGACTGGACAATGGCTGCAATGAAAATCCATTTCCCGGAAGGATCAAAACTCACTATTACGGATATTTCTCCAAAGCATTTATTTCAAGATGACGAAATATTCCTTGGCACTATGGGCAAACAAACTCAAATTTTCATTAGATTATCTATGGAAGGGGAATCAGCTAACTTAGCATTACAATTATCAGGATTAGTTGATGATAAACCTTTAGCAGCAGTACCAAACAAAGTCATAGATTGGTGATTATCCTCTACGACGAGATTTCGCTTCATCACGAATTTTATTATTTAGCTCGTCATCTGAATAGCTTAGATCTTCTTTGAGATTTAATAATTTTTTCTTTAATTCACGTGATATTTTGACAGGAATGTCCAATTTCAAAAGAACCATGACAGAACCTCGTCCATTGCGAGATCTTTGACTGGGAAAACCTCTTCCCTTCAAAGAAAGAGTTTGACCGGGATTAGAACCTGAAGGAACCTTAATTTTCAATAATTCACCATCTAAATGAGGTATTTCAATTGTAGTCCCCAGAACTAGATCAGTATAACTCAATGGAACTGCCATTAATAGATCGGCACCATCTCTTTCAAACCATTCATGTTCTTCTATATCTATTTCGATGTACAAGTGACCTGAGTCTCCATGCTCAGTTTTAGGAGATTCACCATACCCTGACATACGTAGCCGGGTTCCATTTTCGATCCCAGGAGGGACACTAAATTGTACTTTCTTAGACTCATTAGCGCGCCCTTCTCCTTTACAGTTAGAACAAGGATTCATGACTATACGGCCCTCTCCTCTACAAGAAGAACAATCGCTAACAACTTGTTGAGTGAATGGTCCAACTCTCTCAATTTTTTGGATACGACCTCTACCATCACAAGCAGGACATTCTCTAACTCCGTCTTGAGTTGGAGAACCAATACCATTACAATTTTGACATGTTTTAAGAACCTCAAATTCTATTGAGGCTTCACATCCATCCATTACCTCTTCAAATGATATGGAGTGTCTGACGAGTAAATCGGAGCCCCTTTGTCTTTTTGCTCGACGATTACCACCAGAACCAAATATTGAACCAAAAACACTCTCAAAACCTCCTCCAAATAAATCTTCAATACTAATATTAACTCCTTCGAAACCACTGGAACCAAAGGGAGAACCACCGGGCCGATTATGCCCATAAGTATCGTATTTTCTCTTCTCATTAGGGTCGGATAGGATTGCATAGGCTTCTTGAACTTCTTTAAATTTAATTTCAGATTCTGAATCACCTTGGTTTTTATCCGGATGATATTTTCTTGCCAAACTACGGAACGCATTTTTGATTTCTGCAGCAGTTGAATCTCTTTTTAATCCAAGAATTTCGTAGTAATCTCTCTTAACTGACATAAACTCACCTAAATATTCTTTTAATCGGTCCTCTTTGAATAATTCCCTTCTCAAGATATGTAAGTACCACAAGAGGTACAGTAAGGATTGCTAGAATTATTTAAGGTACCACATTCCTTACATGGAATTACAGATTTTGTTAAATTCGATGAAGTTGGCAGATCCCAATGATTATCTGAACTTTCAGAATTCTTTTTGGGTTGTAAATGAGGTAGAACTTTATCCTTCATTTTCATATTTTTTCTTTCAACTTTCAATCTTTTTTTCTCTAACCTTCTAGATGCAGATTTTTCTAATCTTCTAGATAAAAATGACTTTCGAGATTCTTGTTTAGTACTATCTAATACACTTTCATCAATAATTGTATTAATAGTTCGATGATGAGTTCTGATTTCAATATCTAAATCCTCATCTACTTCAATTTCAGAAGACTCAACATTCAAGGAACCAATATTGCCAGACATTTTGGCTTGAACTAATACCGCTTTACGACCTTTTAGTTCAGATTTCGAATCTTTTTCAAGTCTTAAAATTGTATTTTCACTCTTATCCCAAAGGCCTTTATCTTCTTGAGAATATGACTTACCTAATCTTTTAATTGCAGCTGACCGATGATATTCGTGATCTTCAACTACTCTATACCTCAGATACATGAGGATACCAAGTAAAATCGCTAGACTGTGAATTACTAGTTCAAAAACTGTATCATTAGAGATCACCTCATCAACTACTGGCAGACCGTATCTAAGAGCAATTACACATACAGTTGGCATGAAAAATAGTGCTCCGGCCACGGTACCTGAGCGCTCAACCATGATACTTGTCATCAACTATTCAATTTCAATCATTCGTGTACTTGGGAGAACATTCAAGCAGAGAACTCATCACTACTGGCACACTGCGATAAGTCATGGAACCACGTATTATCATCTCATCACTTGTTAGACCATATGAAAATATTGAAAAAGTGATTCAGTCTATTAATGTATTTTTTCCAGACTTTAAGACAGATGAAAAAATACAAAACACCTCTTTTCCGACTAAAAACAAGAATTTGATAATAAGTGGTAAATCTGAATCATTAAACCTTTTACTTAAGCAAATAAGGATTCAGAGAATATTAGATACAGCACTTGATATCATGTGTATGGATTTAGAGATTGACTCAACTGTCTTTGATATATCAAGACAAGCTGCAATGGCAGGAAAAGTTTCTTTTGTTTTAGATAAGAAAACACTTGGTGGAAAAATAAGTATTAGTCTAGCAGGTGAGGAACTGAATTTATGGCTCGAAGAACAAACTTGGCATGAGGGAAGAAATGAGATCCCAAGATTTTCTAGAGACGAGTACTCGATGAGATATAATGGTGAGCCAACCGAATGGTTCGACAAAAGAGGACATCCAACTATCAATCAAGAGGAAGATTAGGTAAGCCCTGAATAAACCATTTTTTTAATATAGGTAAATCTGCAGGTAACCACTTTACTTCTAGTAATTCTTCACGAGAAAGCCACCGCATCTCATCATGTTCAAGTAATGTTATTTTATTCGCAGAAACAACACCACAGTTTAATATAATTAATTCCACTTGACGATCATCATAATCATAAATTACTCTTTCTTCGATTTGAGATGGAGATATTCGTAAATTTAACTCTTCAAATATCTCTCTAGTAAGTGCCTGATATGGATTCTCATCTACTTCTATTTTACCACCTGGGAATTCCCACCATCCACCCCATTGGTCATTTTTTGGCCTTTTACAAGATAAAATCCTTCCATGATTGTCAAATATTAGTCCACCAACTACCTTTAATTTGGGTTTTTGGATAATGCAATCTAGAACACTCTCTACCACCTCTAATTGCTTGATGAAACTCAAATTTTCTTCAGATGGTAGATGGATAAAAAGAACTGGAAGAGTTTTATTTTCTAAATTACTTTTGGAAAGTGCGGAGAGAGTTTTAAAATATGTTTCGTTACAAATAAAACGCCCAGGGTTGGAACTCCAACAAATATATTTATTATTATTAAGTAATTGATCGATGCCATAAATTGAAGCTGTCGTTTCATATATTTCTAAATCATCTTTAATTATTGACCCTGAAACGATTTTACGACCAGAATTATCTGAATTAGCCATCTCATACTCATTATATGCAAACTTCTCTAAAGAAATAATATCTCTATTGACTGAAAATCCTAAATGAATTATTGCATCAAATTTTTCATTATTAATTATTCGATTTGCTGTCATATCTGAACCATTTTCATCAACAGATAACAATGAAGTAATAACCTCAAAATTTGGAAATATCTTTTCATTCAAGTATTGAATCATTTTTTCTGAAATATTTTCTTTGAAATTAGAGAACTTAGGGTAGCCCGTAACTAATACTACTGGCTTACCCATGAGTGATTGGAGAAGTGTTTGATAGTTGGCATTTTCGTATACATCGAATAGTTATGTTCATGATTCAATAGCGCTTAGCAGGTATGATGACTGAAGACCTCATAGTTAGTCTCGCAGAAGATAATGAGCCTATGAAAGTTAATTCATTTGGTGTCATAGGAGTGATTTGGTGGGAAATAAGTGGAGGAATCGGCCCGTGGGGAACTATGCGGCCATTGTTCACCTTGGTTCTAGCAATTGTCCCTTTTCTTTATCTAGGACAGCATTTTAATCGACAACATGAGAAAGCAAATGGCTGGTTTTTAATCCAGTTACCTTTACTTTTCACAATAATCCTATGGTTTGCTCTTTATTTATGGTCAATAGGGGATGCTCTTTGGGTTTCAAGTAGATTAGTTGCCAAATCTGAAAATTAACAATTAAAAATTCTCAGGTAACTCTAAAGGGCTAAAAAGATGTCCTGGACTAGTTGATTTAGCCAATTGAGTTCTTATTATTTTCTCCCAATCTCTCATTAAGGCTACAACATTAACAAATGGTATTTCTGAACCATTCACTATCGTTCTAATTATGGTATCAAATATATCCATCCTATCTTGATCAATTGTCTGCATTAATTTTTCCAAAGGGAAGTTATCAATACGTGGAGGTTCGATTACACTGACTATAGGCCAAGGTTTAGTGATATGCTCAGGTAAAGTTTCTCCTTCCGATAATGCAATTCTTTGCAACTCAGATAAAAGAATATTCAAATATTTCGAGATAACCAATGCGGATTCAATTATTGGTAAATTGTATTGTTTGACAAAATTTGAAAGATTTTCTTGAAGAAATAAAAGTTTTTCTTCCATCGGCTGAGATGGACTGGGTATCTCCCCTTCACTACTCATGGACTATCCGTGAATGTTTTAGCAAATTAATGCAGTGAAGGTTAGGACGTAGTTCTATCGTCATAACGTATTGGAGAGGCACTGTTACCTCTGATCCCATCTATCATATCATCTTCAATTTCAAAATAGTCATTCAGCCAATCTCCATCAGTATCCCAGTTCGTAGGATCGGTCCCATCTGCTATTTGGTCACCATCAATATCTAATACCCACCAACTAAACACGTATTCACCAAGTCCCGTATTGGGGAGATGATATTGATCACCGGCAAATCTATCATATGAATCAGTCCATTCACCACTGCACAAAGTTTCATCATCAGTAGTATCTAAGTATTGGTAATCAACATCTTTATCGTCAATAATTAATGCAAATAGTGGGTCATTATTATTGATTTTATACATTCTAAAATAGTTAGATGCCAATGCAGAAGAGCCTGAACAGGTTCCAAGTAAAGACTCTCTTAACTGCCACCATTCTTCAACATAATTCCCAGAACAATCACTCAAGAATGCCTGCCTGACAAGGGTGGGAGATGATAATGATGCATTGACTAAACCATAATATTCTTGAAAATTATTATATTTTTCATAGATGCAATTACCACCGGAACAATCCCATCCGCCATCCTTATCTGCATCTTGACCTGCATCATCGGCATTTGTAGCATCATGAGTAAACCATACCCACTCTAAGATAGGACGAGATATAATGCCATCAGATATATCTACTGGCTTCCAATTATTAGATGAAATTTGCTCCCACTGCACTTGGATTTTAAGATAAGATGACCAATTATCATTAGTTTCATTCCAACCCCTATAATATTCATAAAAATCAGGCATCATATCTCCATCAGTATCATTATCAAGAGGATTTGTACCATATTTGAAAACTTCACGGCCATCACTTAGATTCATATTCTGAATATAGTCAGTTACTTCTCCATTTGTAAAAACAGGTTCCATAACCATTGAGTCATCGTCTGAATCAGGATCCATAGGATTTGTACCATTATCGTATTCCATTAAATTACCATAGAATAAACCAAGTACACCATTATCGATTTGATTTTCTAAATCAAAAGCTGTAAACTGACGATTATCCCAAATACCTTGAGTTGCAGGATCATCAATCCACTGCCGGTCGTACCAACCATCAGCATCAGGGTCATAATTGACATCGAGAGGATTGATCGGATTCATAGACCACCTATAATCGTTAATTGGCAAATACTCACCATAAACAGAGAAACAGTATTCCCAACCATCAGGCATACCATCTCTATCAGAATCTGAGTCAGTAGGATCACTTATTCCAGCTAAACTTAGATTGAAGTTATTAGGATTGATTTCATTAATTAATCCTGATTTTTCGGAAGCAAGTAAAGATTTCGTACTGAATGTAACGTATAATTGACTGAATGCAGCAGAATAACTCATTCCCTGTTCATCAATATACGCATTAATAGCGTCAGCACCATAAGACACAAGTCCAGTACCATTGGGTATACTATCTATTGCTAATTTTTTCCCATAAATTCTTGATTCAAATTCTGCTAGATTATCAAATTTTTCTGATGGAGAGATTATACCATCATTATCACAATCATATGAATCATCATCTGAATCAAATGAAATATCGGTATCAGTAAGTAAATTCATTTCCCATCTATTATCTTCAAGGTTCCATTCGGTAAACCAGTATTCATATCCATCACTCATACCATCTCTATCAGTATCCACTGAGGTTGGGTCTGAGATACCAAATAATGCTTGAAGTAGAGGTTTAGCTGGAGATCCACCTTGCCAGTCTTGAAACTGTTGTAATGCGAGTTGAGCTCTACCTTCTTTATTGAATAATATTCGATACACACGATTTTCCGCTTCTGATGGATCAAGGTATTCTGCTTCTTCCCATAAACGAGGAGCATCAGGAGGGGATAAACCACCATTGAATGGATTATTCAGAGTTAGGTTAAGCTCAACTTGATCAGAAATACCATCATTATCAGAATCATAGTATCCATCATTAGGTACAAGAGGATTCAAGGTCCAAACATTATCTGTAGAATTCCATTTTGTAAAGATTAACTCAATCCCATCTAAGAGACCATCTCCATCAGTATCTGGATTATTTGGATCAGAGGTCATTCCTGTTAAATTAATTTGTTCAGGAGTTAGGAATGAACCAAATGAACTAGCAGATTCAGCGGACAACCAGGGGTTTGGAAGATACTCACCTCCAAAATAGAGTAAGTAAAATTGAGGAACTGTTATTAGAGAATTTATTTCAGTAAATTCACCCGAAATTACATTGTATTCTTCCCAATTATTCATACCATCTCCATCCGGATCTCCAATACGGTCTTTTTCATTCACAGGATTTAAGCTCCATGAACCATCAAAAAGACTCCATCGTGCATTGAAAAATTCCCAACCATCAGGCATACCGTCAGCATCTGAATCAGCATTTAGTGGATTTCCTGAGCCAATATCGATTTCAGTAGTCCCATTGACTAAATTATTATATGAATCAGTTGCATATTCACCAAATGACCCTCCTGCAAAATTTTCCCAAGTATCATTGAATAGTAGAGTAGTGAAATTCTCAGGGAAAGGTATGCCATTATCAGTACTGTCAGAAAAAATTAGGTCAGATCTCCAATGGAATTCCATCCAATTAACAAGACTTTCTTCTAATTCAAGAACCCCATTATGATTCACATCATAACCATCTCCATCTGGATTATTTAGAGCATCGGAACCGTTCATAGGATTGATTCCAGCTGCGTTTACGGACCAAGAACATGAATATCTAGCCTCCCAACCATCAGGAAGCGAATCCCCATCTGAATCTACATTATTTGGGTCCGTAGCACTCCAATTCAAAGCAGCATCAGATGTTTCACCATGAGAGGGTAGCCCTTCTTGAGATACAATCTGCAGAAGATTAGACCATTTATATTCGCAAAGATTCGATAAACCATCATTATCTGCATCTTCATCTGCGTCACTAGGATCTCTAGGGTCTAATGACCATAAATTACCTCCATTATATACATCACCGATCCAACGACGATTAGATATTTCCCATCCGTCAGGCATGCCATCATTATCTGAATCAATATTAGTGGGATCTGTGGGGCCATCAGTACCTCCTCCGGCACCAGAGCCTAGCCAACCTTCTAAGTGAACTGCCTGAGATAACAAACCTACATCTTCATCACAAATATATTCATCATTTAGGTAATGGCAATCGAAATTCGTAGATTCAGTAAACCATCCCCAATATTCTTCACCATCACTAAGGCCATCTCCATCAGTATCTGTCTCTCTTGGGTCGGTGCCATTAAATCCATTATCTGAATTAGTAACAAATCGATATTCATCAAGATTTGTCCAACTTCTATCAATACCTTCACCGATTTCAGGATTATAGTGTACTCCGTCAGCATCAGCATCACGGTCTCTATCGTATGGATCAGTAGGATCTAAATTATGAATAAACTCCCAACCATCTGGCATACCATCAAGATCTGAATCTGATGAACGTGGATCTATTGGCATGATATTCATGTATCTACCTGGCGAGATTCCTGCGAACAAATGTACCGCAGTAGAAGATTCAAGTGTAACTAATGCACTTACTAAACCAGGTAAGTATGTTTGATTATCTGAAATACCAGTGACACCTTGATACCCACCATCTAGAACCCATGTACCATCTCTTGAGCCAACAATAATTTGATTATTGATAGTGTGTATCGAATGGATATCGTTAGAACCAGATAACCAGTTTTCTTCTTTCCACATTCTATCTGAATCGAAAGCTTGGAGAGGCATGGAGATTATTTTCCCAAGATCAACTAGATGAAGTCCGCCTGCAGTGCCAATCCAAGCGCCAGTAATTAATTCATAATTACCAGAGGAATCTTTTGGTCCTGCTGGGACTATTATGTTAACAATTGCTGATTTGGATACATTGAGTAAATCTGCTTTTTTAACAAAATTTTCAGAATTTTCTCTGTTAAAAACCCACCATGGATCGCCAGTAGAGTCTGAACCATCAGTAGTATTCCAAGCTACTAAGCCACCATCTGTACCAATTAGTAGCAATGGACCACGTCCATCCATTTCCAGATGTAATGCAGTATTGACCTTGGCGGCATTATTTACGAGCAACTCCGATATTGACTCTAGGTGAACAGGAGTACTAATTGTTGAAGCAGTTATCGATATTGTCCAAACATCTTGGTCTGAAAATATCATTAAATCTAAGTTGCTACTACCTGTATTTAGTACAACCATTTCGTTGATCGAACTAATTCGTACACTAGAGTCACCAGTGCCAATAGAAAATGATTCAATTAATGGAACACCATTCTGAATTTCTATAACAGATACACCATAATTAGTAGACATCACGAGATAATCTCCATTATCGTTAGACCATTTCATCATTGATTTAAGCTCAACACCAGGGGGTAACTCTTGAAGAGTAGATAACTCATTGAAAGGGTCAAAAATTGTTATTCCATATTTCGAACCTATGATTAAACGATCTCTTTGATTATCTGGAATTATTGTATGTACTGAAGCATCAACTAATTGAGGATTTGTTGACTGATCAAAAGTTGAAAATATACTCTCTGATTCAGAAAATTCAATACTTCTTAATCCAGGTGTGACTGAAATACCATCATCATAATGAATCATATATTCTTCATAATTACTGAACGATTCACCCCAACTTGACGTAGCGACTGATGTGTCAGGTATTACATAACCATCTCTGTCTAAATCCCAACCATCTGAGTCAGAATCGACTATAGAGTCGCTAGCATTTCTCGGATCTAATCCATAATGTACTTCCCAACCATCTGGTATACCATCACCAGGTACTACAAGACCCACGGAAATAATTTCAGCCCATGAATAATAGTCTGAATCGGATTCGGTTGGATCACTACCGAGCCAACCATCACCTGTTTGTCTCTCTACTGCTGTTTGACAAGAACCAGGCATCAATAAATTAATTTCACCAAAACACCAAAGCCCATCCCTCTCAGTAATCCAATCATCTGGTGCACCAAATATATACTCCTCTGAATTTGAATATATTTCGGTCATGTCAATAACTCCGTTACGGTCCACATCAAAACCATCTCCACAACCAAACGTAAAGTCATAGCAACGATCAATATCTTCCCATTGATCACTAGGATCTAATGGATCAAACCAAAGACAATTCCAAGCACTTGTAGTGTTAAGATATCCCAAACCACCTTCTGTACACATATATATTTCATAACCATCGGGAAGTCCATCACCATCTGTATCTGCAACCCTAGGGTCGAGCCATTCACGAAATCCTGAATCACTTAGTTCAGCAGGTTTACCTGTTAAAGCAACTCTATCTGTGAAGCATTTATCTAAAGTATAGGGCCAACAATATTCGAGTAAAGCGCTAGCACCATCATTATCATGATCAGACATGTTATCAGTTCCATTTTTAGAATCTAATCCAGATATACGTAATATTTCAGAACCTGTATCATACATTATATCGTCTCCAAACAATATCGACTCATGGAAGTCAGGTATTCGATCACCATCTTCATCAGTTACTGGCGGTCCACCTCCAGCAGCATCTCCAGGGTTAGTATTCTCTACAGGAGCTTGGGGGCGAGTTTGAGAAACAAAGGCTAAACTTGAGAGAATTAGTACCGTCAGAAGTAGAGCTGTTTGTTTGCGTCTCATGATATGACCTCGTCTTAACTACCCTTAGCGACTTTCGTGCATTTATGACCATGATGGAGCGTCGTTCGGACAAGAACATATGATTCAGAGAGTACGGATTAAGATTTATCGTATTAAAAAGGGTAGATTTATCCATAAAAAACAGATTGATTAAGGGCTAAACGCATCCCCATTATGACATAGATATGGGGCTAGAGATTACTCACCTAGGTTCAGGAAGTAGAGGTAACTCTACACTTTTAGTATCAAATGATTCAAAAATTCTTATTGATTGTGGATTCTCACTTAAACAAACTGAATTGAGATTATCGAGGATAGATGTGGACCCTAAGACTATTGATGCGATCATAGTAACTCATCACCACGGAGATCATTCGAAATCTGCACTAAGAGCATCCGAAAAATGGGGAGCAAGGCTCTACTCAAATATAGAAACAGCAATAAAAATGGGATGGAATCCAATCTCAGAATGTAGAACATTCGCAGATTTAGAAAGATTAGAGATAAGCGATAGCCTGAGCATTTTACCAATCCCTATACCTCATGATGATGCAGAAAATATTGCATTAATTGTAAGTAATGGAGAGGGTCTAAGAGCTGGTTTCGCCACAGATTTAGGAGAAGCCACGGTAGAATTAAAAAGGCATTTAAAAGGATGTTCACACATATCTATTGAAGCTAATTATGACCACCAGCGATTAATGCAAGGACCATATCCTGATTCATTAAAAAGAAGAATTACAGGAAGAGGTGGGCATTTATCGAATAGTCAAACTGCAGATATACTTAGCGAAATTCTAACATCAGATCTTAAAACGATAGTTTTATGCCATTTATCTGATAAGAATAACGCCCCTCATATAGCAGAAAGTGAAGTATTAATGCAAATTGCAGATGATTTTGAAGGCTCAATATTTATTTCTGGACAAGATGGCCCAGACTTTAAAATAATTGTTGGTAACAAAGATTTAAAGAAAATTTGAAAAAAAGTATAATTATTTATGGCCCATAACTACTCGATGAACAGAATTTTGAACTTCCTTCATACGGTCATTAGCTCCTAATTCCCTAAATACAGATAGGGCTTTTTGAAGATAATCCATTCGTTGTGACCGATCAGTCTCAACTTCTCCTAGACGTGCTAATAGTTCACCTTTCAAATGACGGAAATCATTAGCTTCGGCTAAAGCAAGTCCTTCCAAATAATGTTCTGAGGCCTCTTCTTTTCGACCTGCATCACTAAGAACTTGGCCTAGTAACATTTCGACTTCTACTGCGCTATGAGGATCTGCTTGCTCGGAAAGTATATCTAAAGCACCTGAATAATGTATCATGGCTAAATCATTATCTTTTATTTTAGCATAGTACCTGCCTAATACTGCTCTTGCTCTAGCATGTAAGGTATCTTGCCCATTATCTTTAGTCTCGTCATGAGCTAACATTGCATGGTCTCTGGCACGGTCTAATTCACCCATTTCTAGAAATGCAGAAGCAAGTCGGATTCGTGAATCACATAATTCAGGATTATTCTCTGATTCTAACAATTCTTCCACATTACTGTAGACTTCTAGAGCGTGCCTATTATCTCGGCGTCGACGGAAAATATAGCCCATATTGTTGTAAGATCTAGCAGCAGATACTGCATCTCTGGAACTGATTTGGATTTCAAGAGCCTGTCGGTGTAACTCCAAAGCATCGTCCATAGCACCCCTCTTAACTGCTATATCTGCACGAGAGGAAAGTAATCTAGCAAGTTCTTTATTTTGCTTATTTTTACGAGCTATTGGTATAGCTGAATCATACTCTTTCTCAGCATCATCCCACCTGCCTTGAATTGATAAAATATCACCTCTAAGTTCACGGACAATAACCCACGATTTAGAATCAAAACCTTCCCTGTCTAATGACCTTAATATACCTAATAGTTCAGTATGACCTGCTTTAACTAATGCATGACCCTCGGTTGATAATACAGTTGTTAACTCGTCCATTTGGTCGGAATTATGAAGATGATGGATGAACTCTATCCTGTCTGTTGCGCTCTCTTTACGATTCCTATACCAATTAACAGCATTACTATGTAACTCATTACGTAAATTCGATTCCATTGATAACACTAAAAATTCACGAACTAAGTCATGAACATCATAATTTTCACTATCTGCCTGACGCGCTAATCCTTTTTCGACTAATTCATCTAAAAGATCAATCGCTGCATCTAATTCACTGAGAGCAGCTAAAGGCATCGGCTCTCTAAAAACTGCAATCGCTCCAAGAAGCCTCTTTTGGGGTCCTGATAACCGGCTAAATATTTCTTTCTCGACAAATGTCTCTAAGGTAGCATGGAATGTTCCACCTACGCTTCCTCGATTAATCAATTCTAGAACTAGTGGATGGCCACGTGAAAGAGAATAAATATGAAGGAATTCAGAGGAATCCATATCAGGCATTGATGAAAGAATTTGTTTACTTGACTCTTTATCTAAACCATCTAAAGGCATAACTAAGGTTAATATTTTACCCTCTGAATCTTTCTCAGGTACTACCATTCTAAACGACCTAGAAAACATAACTACGCCAACTTGATCAAGAGTAGGTATTTTCATACAAATACCTCGTAATATAGTGATTAGAGTTTCATCACCTACCTTATGTAAGTCATCAATAACAATCAAACTAGGTGAATTAATTAAACCTTTTAGTATCAAATCTATAGCCATATTCGGCTGGGGAATTGAAGTGGCTGCTAAGTAATCCGATAAATCATTACAACCCATTGTCGATTGCCATTCAGCAGTAGCTTCAAGAAATGATCGTGAACCTTCCCAGTCTTGGCAACGGTGGTATAAGAGATTTCTTTCATGAGTAAATCTCTCAAGTATTTTTCCTGCTAAGGCAGTTTTTCCAATTCCGGCGATCCCTGGTACAAGTATAGAAGAGGACCTCGCTTCAAGTAAGTTCACCATATCATCAACCTCTTTCTGTCTACCAAAAAATTTCCTAGTTCGAGGAAGATCATTGAAAGATGTCACTAACTGTTTTTCAATATGTTTAGATAAGTCCCGCTCGATTAATTCAGCGGAAAGTATTGATAAATCAATACTACCATTATCGTCAATATACCTCAAAATATCAACATGCCTTAGAGGTAAATTAGTTAATTCTAATGCATTAACGAGTGATACATTGTCTACGCGACCATCTGGATGTTTCAGACGTACAGGTTGTGCACTAACTTTATCCCAAATACCATTAGCAACTTTAATACCATCATCAGTCAGGAAATATGCTTTTCTTTTACGTGAGACACCAGTGACGTGAGCCTGTTTCTCAACAAGAAGCCCCTGTTCTCTCATACCAGATATAGCCCTAGGGACATTTGATCGTGCTATTGCTACTGCATTGGCTATTCCCATTTGGGAAAGAGCAAATGGTACTTCCACTCTCCCTGAATGCTCGACGTAATCTCTGAGATGTAATAGAATCCTCTCTTGGACACCAGGCCTTGGGGTTACTGGCATACTGCTCATAGACACAGCAATCTGTAATACCTCATGAAGTTTCGCTGGCTAAGTTTCCCAATTGAATCATCAAGATTCATAATCGGGATCTTCTATCCAGTCATTAGAACTTTCATCCCAAATCCATCCTTCTGAAGATTCAGTATTTTCAGAGGATTGAATATCACTTTCATCATCATCATCATCATCATTATCTATTTCGACAAAGAAGTAAACAAATACTCCCGATAAAAGACCAAGAATTACAAATGAAATAAATGCAAGCATAGCATGAGATAAACCATCATCAGGCTCACCAACAGAAATTTCAACTCCACTTGAATAATCTGCGCCTACATACCTAAATACAGGAGTTACCGTTCCATCACTGAATCTAGATGATGAAATACCGACAGTCCAAGTAGAATCAGGATTAACTATTGTACTATTAGCTGGGACTTGATTAATTAGTGCTGTCACCGTTTTTCCAGGAAGACCAATACCTGAGAAAAAGATACTTTCACCATCTTGAATAACTGTAACTTCAGGATTATCAATTTGGAAAGTTACACCAACTACTCTGAAATTAACTGGAATAGAAATTTCTTTTGAACCGAAAGGATCAGTTGCCATAAATATAACATTATCAAGTGTCCATGAAGACATATTATCATCATAAAAGAACATTGATATAGGGTCATAAACAGCGATACCATCTTGTCCCACATTAATTACTAATGCGAAATAATCATCAGATGTAGAATCAACACTAGGATCATCATAAACAGACAAAATTAAATCTTGTCCTATGTCTAAATCCGAGAAAAATAGATTCAAATCAATTTCACCCTTGGTGCACCTATCTTGAGACTGAGACGTAATTTCACAGAATAGAACTATTTCTTGCAACCATCCCTCTGAATTAAAACTAGGCTGATTGTTACCTGCATCTGAAGGATTGTCAGCAATTATAGTGATTGTACTCATCACACTAAAATCATAACCATCATATGACCTTATGTCTATAGCATACTCAAAGTCATGTTGAAGGATAGTAGGGTCCCAATCAGTTGACCAAGCACCATTATCTTCAAAGTCAGTTACAGACTGCTGATGGACAATTATTCCACCATTGTAAATATCTCTTACAGTTATATCCACTCTCGATACAGAACCATCATTATCTCTTGCAACCCCATCAATTATTGTATCTGAAACTGAAAGTCTTTGACCATCTTGAGGAGATAATAAACTAATGAAAGGTATGGAATTAGAGTTGTCAATAGTTAGAGTCATTGTAACTGCATCACATTCATCAATCACACTCAAGCAAAAGTCTGAATCAGATGCCCATATTGTAAATGTATATTCAGCAGTCGTTCGAGGCTGTCCACTGAAATCCCATGTCCATGACCAATCCGCACCACCAGATGTAGGCGTTGTACCTTCGAAATTAGGTCCACTTATGTAGAAGTAAACTTCACCTATATCCTTACTGCAATCAATAGGACAGCCATATTGATCATATGCTGTTCCTTCGAAAGTTACTGAACCGTCGGACCAAGTAGACCCATCACTAGGAGATGATACCGAAATCACAGGAGGTGCTGCATTAAGCTTAATTGTTCTCGAAATAATTGGGCTGTATTCTATACCATCAAAAGATCTAAATTCAAAAGTATAATCTGTTTCTTGATAATCAGACATATCAAATGAATAGTACCAAGAATTGAATGGATGATTGAATCGAGTTACAGAACCAGGTTCTGCTCCACTATTGTCTACTCCAAGTCCAGCTGATGTCCATTCACTTGTGAACGGATCACGTACCTCAATTGAATGAATGTATCCTTTTTGATCCCATTGAGCAAGAGAATCTGTCGCATAAAAACTTGCTAATTGCCCATCATGCGCAGAACCTGTGAAATTTACTACTTTTCTGAATGAATGACCAGTTTCTTGGATAACTGAGACAGAAGGCCCAGAATTAAAGAGATTAATAGTATCCTGATAGGTCACATCTTGTATTACGAAATCGCTACGTGCATAGCCAAATCCAAAACGATATGCTGTGTAATAATAACGAGATAACTCGCGGGTACCAGTAGTATAATCACAATCTAAATCGTCATCATCAATGGTTAAATCGCCGTCATTATCGATACCGTCGGAACAGGAGTCCTCATATTCGTCGTCTGCAAAACCATCCGGATTATCCCCTCCAGCTAATCCTCTGAAGTCAAGATGTGAATCAGATGCTAAGGCGAACCATGGTGTGTAGCCGTCTTGATCAGTATACAATGAATATATATCATTACCGAGGGCATCTTCAATAAGCACATTTGTATTTTCAACTCTTACTCCATCAACTAATGTTTGGAATCTTACCATTTCCGCTCTACGTACCTGAACTGCATATTGAGTTGGTTGAGCTTTAATAAAAATCTTTGAAGTATCAACATTAGATAGATTAGCAAATGTAAATACAGTAGAGTTATTGTCCATACTAATTGCTAATGGGAAATTAATGGGTGTCAAATTAGTGCAACTTGCACATTCTGAAACTTGAGTAGGTATGATTGCACCTTGGAAACCATTTGCAGGCCATGCTTCTTGATCAGGCCATTCAAGAATTACTGGGAAATTTCCTGGAGGTGCACTAGGGATAAATTCAGATTGAACTGTTACAGATGATTTTGACACATTATAGGCAGTTTCAACGCCGTTCCAGGTATTAAGTGAAAAGAAGCCCAATGACCCATATTGTTGAGTATTAGCAAAACCACTATCATAATTACGAATTACTGCACCAGTACCGGGCGTGTTAAACAAATTTCTTTGAACATCTAGAAGTCCTCCTATTGCCCTAATCCCATCGGCGTCGCCGCCCATACTGAATTCATTATCGTAAAGTGTAACTCCTGAACGGAATAGGCTAACTGCGGGGCAAGTATATTCACCACCCCAATAGGTGAAACTTGAACAAGTACCTGGAGCATTAACACTCACCGTATTATTCGAGAAATGAAGTCTTGAAGCAGATGGTGCTGGCCCTGAACTGCTTAATTCACCGACTTGTACTGGAGTTTTCGCTGTGTCTGAAATAGTGTTATATTCTGCTATTACATCAAAAGTTCCGGTTAACCAAAAACCATTCCATCCACCTATAGGGCCGATATCATTATGATGAATATAGGCCTTACTTGATTGTACTGTGATACCTGAACGTTCACCAACTCCTGAAATTTCGTTATTATGTAATTCAACATTTGCGCCATCATAAGCGGTTATTCCGGAACCTGTGTCAGTTGTAATTTCATTATTTCCAATCTCAATAGTAAATTCTACACCTTGAACTGCTTTAATTCCATTGATATCAATGCCGTTGCAGTTAACATTGATATCTGAATTAGTAATAAGGCCTGATGAACGTGTTAAAGAAAAACCATAATCACCGGTGTTAACAGTAGCATCATTAATTTCGATAAAGGTACCTTCAGCCCAAAGAGTTGGACGTCCTCCATCATTATTACCACAACCATTATCTGTACCAATAAAAAATGGTGAATTCATAACAAGTGGTGAAATTTGAGTCCCAGAACCATAGATCTGAACAGCAGAACCACCAACTCCACTCTTACCATCATTTCCTGCGACATATGTGCCACCCTCAAATGTAGGTTGAGCAAGATTTGTAGTCAATACACTGCTTGTATTGATGTTTGAGAAACGCATTTGAGTTAATGTGGGTGATGCCCCATCGATAACCATGGCACCATATCGCCATCTACTGATAGAGTCAATATAGTAAGGGATCCCCCAGGCATCATCAATTGTAATGTGCCTAAATCCAGTTTCAGACAAATCGATAGAACTACGGATTAGCATCCCCTCAAAACATGAAGCATCTTCAATCTGAACTTCCTGAGTTCCTTGCATCATCCCTTTACATTCGCCAATCGCACTAGAGTTTGAAGGGTCAGTCCATCTGAGAATGATTTTATTGGCTATACTAGCATCACCTGATGCACCACATGATGCTACACCCGCACAAATATTTCCTCTAACATCTAGATAAGTCCCATTTGGGAAAATAACAGTGGTTCCAGGATTAATAATTAATTTAGCACCAGAAGCAATAGTTACGTCGCCCGTCAACTGATGAGTACCAGACCAAGTTTCTGATGTTGTTATAGTTCCAGAGGTTGTTTCATTGTTAGCCATTACAGGAGTTGCGGGCCCTACTAAAGCAATAAGGACGCTAGATAACATTAGAAAAACGAGGAACGAACTTCTTGCACGACGCTTTGACATGTTTTACCGTATTAGAATATGGATTTAACCAATTTGGGAGCCCGTGCATAACTAATATCTGATTAAATTACATCATTCTATGCAATATTGAACGAAAAGGACACTTCTTCGGACCATTTTACTACATCCAGACTACCATAACCAGAATGAGAATTGTGCGCATTACTTCCAAAATTATTTCGATTACAGGAGGTAGCCAATGATTGTTTCACTAGATTCATTTCTTCTTCATCAATGACACCATCAGAGCCAGTAATGGCATCTCCAAATTGCTGAATTATAAGAGCCAATGCACCTGTGACGAATACGGTAGAGTCACTGGTGCCAGAAGAATATGCATAAGGTGACGATAGACTACTCGAAGCGGTAGAAAATATATTCACACCTGGTGCGATAACTTCTGGTTTTTGATTAGGATATTTCCTAACTTCATCTGAAAAAGTGTCATTGATTGAGCCATAAGCACTACTTCCCCAAACATTACCTTTAGAGTTTGAAGCACCAACTGAAATCACACCGGCAATACTAGATGGTTGGGATACATCATCAACATCTGAATTAAGCCCGGTATTCCCAGCAGCTGCTACAACAAATATTCCAGCTTTGAGTGCCTCTTCAACGGCGATATTAGTTTGAGAATTTGATGAGAATTCGGAAGGTTCACCTCCGAGGCTTAATGAGATTATATCTACTCTTTGAGTAATCCTACACCATCTAATTGCTTGAGCAACACGATCACCTGATCCAGAGGTCCCTTCATTATCAAGTGCTAAAGCAACAGAAAGGTCAACCAATGGTGCAGAACCCGTGAATGTACCATTAGAAATTAATAAACCAGCCATTAGTGTCCCATGTGAATTATCTCCAACATCTCTTATGGAGTCATGATTACCCTCGACAAAATCTCTAAAACCTAATAATTCTTGATGAGCAAAATCAGGATGACTCATGTCAATACCTGTATCTACAATGCAAACATGTACTCCTTCTCCGAAAAACCCCTCTGATTGAATTTGCCTAATTCCAGTTTCATCATATGCCCATTCAGAATCTGGTAAAATAGGTATTAAGTATGCATTTACCCATGGCCAACTTGCAATTAATAAAATTGTAGCGAATGAAAAAAGTATCGCACCATTAGGCCAAAGGTACTCCTTCATAGGGCCAATTGGCCACCTTAATTCATGAGCTTCTTGATCAGTAAGTCCATAATCGGCCCCGGGGTAACCAGGCGCAGAAGAATCAATAGCGGTCAAAATTCTATGGTCATCTGGCTCAGGTAATAAGTCCAAGTTTTCGAGAGATCTCAAGTGTTCACCTTCCTATAGTCTTAGGATAGAGATTACACTTAAGAATCCCTGTTCTAAAAGTTTCTAAATCTAATAAAATTAGAATGGAGCACCAGGACGTCTTGAACGCCCTTTAGTCAAGTATGCAATTATTCCAACTAGAATTATTATTAGAATTGGAGCAATAATATCAGTGCCCTCATCATCAGTAACTGCCGGAGAGCGAACGTCTACATTCATTGTACCAATTAGTACACCATCAACTTCATTCCAAGAGCCATCATTAATATTTTCTTCACCGAATACACTAGCATTAATTTCGAGAACTAAATAATAAGGTCCCACTGTGATATCAGACAAATCAAACAAGAAACTAAACTGCATTTCTGATTCTGCGCTTATATCCATTATAGTAACAGCACTAACGGATGTTGGGTTTTCACAACTTACGTCATTACAAAGAGTTGCATTCAGTTGAACTTGCTTTGCATCAACTAAACCAGAATTAGATATTGTTGTAATATAAGTTATCTGACCACCTGCTTGAGGTTCTCCGCCTCCTAATGCTTGAACATTCTCAATCGTAAGACTCGGTTCAGAACTTATTACATTAATTACAATCGTCTCATATGAATTACCTACCTTATCAGTAACTGAAACATATATCGAGAATTGATCACTAGATGATGCATCTTCAGGAGCAACAACTGTTACGCTGTGAATAGTACTAACAAATCCACCTAATGTGTGAGATGTAGGACCAGTCCTACTCCAACCATCTGGTAATTCTGAATCATCAAATTCAAATTCATACTTCTCATCACCATTTCCTGAATTAGTAAATTCAATTGGTATTATCAATAACTCACCAGGATATACACCATATATGTCATCCATAGGAGTGGATAATTCAAATCCATGTAATTGAGGTATCCTAACTATTAATTCATGAGTTTCTAGATAACCATCTTGCGTAGAAATACTAATTGTAATTTTATGACCATCTTCAAATGCATGAGCAACAGATTGGTTAGGAGCAACTACTCGAATATTCAAATCATTAAACATTTGACTATTATCGAGACCGACTTCAAACTGAGTGGAAGTATTCCATTCCCCTGAACCATTATCGAATTGTAAGCTCCATTCAGCACTATCAGTACCTGAAACAAGACCCCCTACAGCATAAACATCGTATGATTCATGACCAAGATAATTTACTTCAAGAGTGAACTCAACAGGCTCAAAACCATCAGTAGAATTAACTACAAGATTTACATCATCAATAGAACCAATATAACTCTCATGACCTGATGTAAGGTTTAGAGTCTGAATAGTAATGTCATGATTTGAGACTCTGTTGTATAATAGAGATAATACTGGAGATTCTTGACCAGAATATACATCTACTCCTCTACCTGCCATGTATTCCATAACAATTCCTCTTTGTTCAACTTCAAAATCACTTGAAAATTCGACATTTCCATTAGGTAGAAGTAAATTCAAGGTACCGTCTGCTTCAACATCCTGTATCCACTTAATCCCATAGCCGATATCAATGACTATATTGGCATCAACAATCTCTCCGAGATTATGAGATACACCATCGTAGTCTAACCATTCAGTATTTACATCAAGGAGACCTCCCCGTGTTAATTCCATATCTAGATTACCACCATCAATAACATCTACATTTAATAGACCCATGATAACTAAATCTTGAGTAGGTACACTAGCACTGACAATCCAAAGACCTGGTTCTAATTGAGCGGACCAGTTACCAGACCAAACATTATCACTATACGATAATACTGGAGTAACAGCATTACGGACAAGGCCTTGAGTAGGTATTATTGTAAGAATTATCTCATCTGCTGGAATACTTGTTATTCCGAGGTCGTAAGAAATATTACCTGAAACATCTACTAGACCCGCAGTTAGTTCAAGAAGTACGTCATTAGATGTATCCGAAACAGATACACTTTGTTGTATACTCTCAAATCCATCATAAGATGTATTAATCTGCCAAACGGTATTTGCAGGAACAAATAACTCCCAATCACCATTATCTCCTGATTCAAGAGTGTTATTTGACAAAGTATCATTTGAGAATATCATAGTAACATCTGAAATCCCTTCACCTACGTTAGATGCATTGTTGTCATTCAGATCCCAATACACAGTGCCTGTTAGTGCAACATATAGATTTGCAGTCAAATTGTAATGATTATTATCACTTATATCGATAGAGATTGGATAATCATCAATCAGCCACCTCTTACCATCTTCAGTGTAATTAAGAGAAACAATCCATTCTCCGGTTACTAAATTAACATCTGTTAATCCACTAGAGCCAGTAGCTTCAATACTGAATGACCCTAAACCCTCTGCAGACTCAAGTAACAAACTTATTCCTGATAGAACATCATTACTTCCGTCTTCAGACAGTGTGAATGAAACATCTGCAAGTTCACTGGTTGACATAGTTAAATTCGTTGCAGAATTCTCAGAAGATACTGAAATTAATTCCCTTAGACCTTCATGAATCCCATTGGCTATTGTATCGGTAGTCACTATCCAATCTCCTTGAGAGATAAAACCAATTATGCTACCATTAATATCAGTTGTTCGTGAAAGTACCCATCCATTTTCGACATTAGTTAGTCTAACTAATTGCTCAGATAGGACTCCTCCACTTTCATTTGTGAATGACATACTTAATCGCCATTCTGGATCAAAACCTATTGCGCGAGAAATCGTTGAAGATTCCATTCCTACTTGGAAATTGACATCACCAGTAAGGATTCTTGTACCGAATAATTCACCTGAATTCGCATCTGAAATATCAACCGATATTCGATAAATACCTGGCTCTACTGAAATCTCAGCAGATCCTGTACCGTTCCATTCAGAATCGCTAACATTTATTTGGTAATCTAAACCATTAATCATTGAGATTAAACTGAAATCATAACTTACTGGAGTTCCATTAGAAAGATTATTGTCCCCTGAATGATCTAAGAAGAAATCAACCAATAACAATGAATCATCAGGGTAGATTATAACTTCAATAGTATTGTTAAAGTTATCCACATTAGTCACATTAGTACCAGATTCAAATTCATCAGAATCAACCGAGAATTCCCAGTTGCCCTTTGGAAGGACCATCTCAAAGAAGCCACCATCATTAGCCTGAGCACGCCATTTGACATCGTAATCAAGATTCTCAGCAATTACAGTTACAGATTCCCAACCACCAATATCTGCATTGTATAAATTATCAGCTCTATTAATGCTGATTGCACCGGTGATTGATTGACCTGGACGAGCAACCATAGTCACCTCATCCATAGACACATCTACGGTAAATTGAGTACCATTAACTAATTTTAAATCAACTCCTAATTGAGCAATTGCATCAACTATAGATCCTTCTGGGAGAACTAAAGAAAATCCTCCATCAGATGAGGTTGTAACAGTAGTACTGAAACCATCCCAATAGAAAGCAATATCTACTCCATCCAGCACCTTACTTTCATCAATTGAAAGATCTGTTGAGTTTTCATTGTAATATAATGTACCAGTTACAACTTGACTAGTATGAAATTCGTATATTGTTGAGAAGTCATCCAGTCCTACTTCAATTTCTTCCCATAATTGCTCAGTGTCAGAAAGTGTATAATTCAATATCCAAACACCAGGTACTAGTTCTGCATAGTAATCATTGGTCGTTGAATTGAATTCGGCATTAACTGCTGAACCAGAACCATTCTTTAGATTCAGTATCAGATTCAAATCATTTACAAATGTGTTGCTTCCATTTTCATCTCTTACCAATGAAAAGGTCAAATCAGTCGTCAAAGGAATAGGGGAGGGGAATATGAATGAAGAGTCAATATTAGCATCAAATATATGCTCTCTGTATACTTCAGAGAAACCGTCTCCATCCATATCAATTTCTATAATATAATCACCTGGCATAATTGGGCCATAATCTAATTTAGAACCAATTAATTTATCCTCGTCCCATGATAATTCAGGGGAAATCAGACAAGGAGCATATATCACAACATTACAATCATCAACAGCATCAGAACTAACAGAATCGTTAGTTCGCAGAATAATTGATGCCATCAAAGGAGCTCCAGATTGATCAACTAAATCACCAATTATTGAACCACCATTAATATCTATTTCAGTAATTGAATTAATAGGTTGTTGAGGTATAGTATACCCATCATTGATTTCAACCCGTGTCCCATCACTAAAAATAACCACAACGTCATAATCACCCGGTATTGCATCTACTACGTGGAATGTGCCTGGTTGAACCATTGAACCACTAAATATTCCCATACCAGTAAATGTACCAGTACCATTTATAGTACCGTAACTGCTCAATGTAGAATCAGATGTATTAGGAGAAAATACACCTGAACCGATTAGAGTTGCTTGGACAAGCTTTTGAGTGAAGGATGCAACACCATTGGCTGTAAAGCGACCAGTTGCATTAACTATACCATCTAAGAGGTATTTACCATCTGATTGAATACACAAACTAGAATTTTCAGGCATTGTTTCGTTGACTCCACAATCCATCAGTTCCTGAATCTCATCAGTTATTATACCATCAATAACACCTTTACCAGCAAACTCGCCATCGCCATTTAAACTATGGTTATTGAATACTGTTTGTGTATAATTGCCGGTGAAATCAGAAATTTTTGCTGTTGATGAGGTAATGACACTACCTTGACCGGTAAATGTTACTTCTCCAGTACCAACAAATCTTAGATTATCTCCTTCTATAGAACCATCAGATGTAGATAATAGGTATGGATCTACATTAATTAAATCCCATGAAGGCGATAACTCAACAGTAGCATTATCTAAAGAATCGCCAGAGAACATTTCTGACCCAACCCAAACTAATCTACCAGTAGATGATGCTGGCTCGACAATAATTGGTGCAGATATAACAGATTCTCCATTACTATGCCCATCAGTTCCTGAAATATTAACAATAGTTTCAGATAACCAAGTAGAACCGGAAACGTTACCTAGAATTCCAGTAATTGGATTTAGGCTTCTAACACCGGGTGAATTACTTTCGAAAAGATCTCCAAGTGATTGACCTACATTAGAGGTCATGATTAGAGTACGTGCAGAATCTAAATTAGACTCCCCATAGAATGCTGAAACTCGGATTTTACCCGCAGGGGCAATGAAACTATAATCTCCATTTTCATCAGCATCAGTCGTACCAATAGGAATCCAGTAGGTTCTCGAATCTCGATCTGTAACATGGCCATCTTGTTCAACCTCATCTCCACTAAAGGCATCACGTTCAATTAAAATCCTTGCATTTGGAACCGGACCTAAACCATCTAACTCAACAGTGCCTTCAATAGTAGCTCCGCTATAGTATTTCATTACCTTAACTTGAGTATTAGCACTTCCAATACCAAGGTTAGAACAATCTAAATCTAATTGAGTTCCATTATCGTCAGTCTCACAGTCTGGTTCGTACCAGTTAGACAGAACCATATGATTCATCATTGCACCAGGAAGAGGATATGCATTCTCTAAATATGAACCAGGAGCACCCGAGGTATAGAAATGTGGCGCAGGTTGTTCTGCATCACCGGGAAGACCTAGTGTCGAAGTTCCATATCCAACATAAATTCGTGCAACCATAGTGTCAAAGAATTCAGGTTGATGCTGATAATCAATATCCACCATTCTAATCATCTCATTAGCATCAGTTAAAGCACCCGATTGTTGACGGATTACATCGTTAAGATACTCTGCTTCATATTCAGCAGCTGTGCGTGGAATTATCGGTCCATCGCCTCTCTGAGTTTGATATACAGAAGTGATATATGTTTCAGTATCTAATCCAGATAATGAAGTAGGTGCATGGAAAATACCCGTAGTCTGTCCTTGATGATAACTATAATCTTCATAGTAATTTCCTCCAAGAGGATAAAGTCGATTATCTACTGCGAAATATCTGATCTCATTATTCCTTGAGATAGTTTCTCCCAATGAACCTTCATAATTCTGAACATCATATACTAAAGTAGTAGAAATATCATTGTATAACGAATTCATACCGTTTGAATCAAATATTTGTAAGAGTAGTGCACGACTTAGTGCAAGTTTTGCATTAACACGATGTAAACCTGTGGAAATATCATCGTAATCTTTAACTAAATCAGGAGTATATCTATATCCAGCAATATCATAATATTGAACAACTAATTCACCGGTATCGTCTCGATCTAGTTCAGAAAAAGAGTTTGTTACATTCCTAAATGCTGATATCCCTGATTCTTCATCATCATAGCTACCTGATTCATCACCATCATCGAGAATAAACCATCCTTGATTATCACTTGGTATACCGTTTTCATTAAGTTTGTAACCAGTTAATAATTCATACTTACCATCAATGGCTACTACAGACAATGAATGGCTCAATACGATATCAGAATCTCCTTTTTCAAGGCGCATAATAGTATCAAATTCATCATATTGTTCTTGAGTCATGTGACTGCCGAGAAGTAAATCTTCGAAAGCAGGTGTAAAGCCAGATGAATCAGTAGATCTTCTATCGCCCTGAGCTAATGTAGTGATGAATAAAGAAAGTGTATCTTCTTGACTTGATGATAACAACATTGCACCACTATTTGGAATTCCAGACTGGAAATTGTCTGCAACTGTTGGGTGCTCACCTTGAGTAAGAGCTTGGAAACCATAATCCCACCATGATACAAAGGCAGGACGTTCGGAGAAGCTAACATCAGTATCCTGTTCTGAAAGCCACTCATAAGCCATATTCCATGAACCTGAATTGAAACCAGGACCAAAGGTACCCATATACCATAAATCACCATTTGCATCATAATTCTCACTATTTAGCAGAGACAAACCAAGTATTTCTTGCCTAAACACGTCTGGAGTAATATCATGAATAGTTTGATCGATATCAGAAGCAGATTGTTCGCCTCTCGGTATACCTGAGTCAATACCATAGGTCATATGCTGTGAACAAACTAGCATTAGAACTAGAATAACTGCAGGAATTCCCGGATGTCTCTTTGAAGCGGACCAGTTAGCCCAGAAACGAGACCTTGGAGTTCCAATTCCTGATTTTCTCCACTCTTTAGTAAATCCAGAGAAATTAGCATAATTCCACATCATGGCAATACCGATTCCACCTACTACTGAAATTGCAGGTGTAGCATTGAATATGAAACGACCTGCTGACCAAGCCATGTATATTGCGATAAGAACCCATAATCCAAGAAGAATATGGCTTTGTTTCTCTTTACGTGCACCACGCCATAATAACATTACAGCAACAATGATTGCTATCAAAGAAACTATAGGACCATATGAAGCGAAAAGAACGCCTCTACTAGGTGCCTGTGCTTCACCGATAGTACCGAATATTTTATTCTTAGAGAAATAGAACCCACCTGTGAAAAGAATATCCCAGCCATCGTAGTAGTTTAATTCTTGAAGTAAATAAAGTATGGCGAGAATACCTCCCATTAATACTACAGTACTTCCAAGTACAAGTAGCCAAGGCCTATCACGATATGATGATGCGATCCATCCCAACGCAAATGTGAAACCAATGATATAGAACATTGGTTGGAAACCACTAGCGGCGAATAATAAATCAAGTCCAGGCCAGGAATAGAATGGCAGTGGAATTACAAATGCAGTGAACATCATTTGTAGAGATGCTGCAGTAATAGGCAAACTATCTCTACGCCTGAACATATTGAAGAAAATTTGGAATGCGAACGCAATAAATAATATTCCAGGCCCGTAAACGAAACCTTTCCAACCAAGAGCAACAATAGCAAATGATACACCCGATAAGGTAGCATTAGCCATAACTTTACTATTTTGGAGCCACATTTCCCTTATTCCTGCAAGGATGTAAAGTGGATTCAAACTTGGAGTAGTAAATAATCTCTGATTAGTAATTTCATCCATTGCCTTAACCCAGTAATAAAATGCAATTGCTAAGAATAGCATGGCAAAAGCATCGTGATCTGCGAGACCAAAGGTGGAATGGCTGATATGACCAGGCATGAGAGCAATTAGCCAAGCAGCAACTACACCTGCCATATTACTGTGTAATTTTCTAGCAAGGCCAGCAATAGGAAGAACAATCAATGCACCAAAAATTGCTGGTAAAGATGAAACGCTCCACCAAACTGATTCTTCCATAGCCATACCAGATAACCATGAAAGAAGGATTCCTCCAAGTGCAAGTGACCAAGAGAAAAGAGGAGGACGTGGATTTATTGCAATCATAGGATAAGCTCTGTCAGCGTCAATGATTAGATGACTTCTTTCAGCCACTACATAATCGACCACTCTCTTCATGTACCAAGGGTCTGAACCCCCGGACATATCCCAAAGACCGGTTCCAGCAGCATTCATAGCGGGCAGCACATTCCATCCTGTTCGAACGGCTAGAGCAATAAAAAGTGCAAAACCGACCATTATGCCATATGAATGTTGATTCCACCATTTACGGAAATCAGAATGTTCTCTGCGAGGAGATATATCGCCAAGAGCTCCACGGCCCGCGACCATCATAGCACCAACGTTTAGCCAGAATACCAATAAAAACCATGTAAAGACACCAACATTATCATTTTCGTTAAGTACTGCTAAAGGTAATTCATTACCAATCTCTTGCAAATGAGCTATGGTATAAATTGTCCAGTTTAATCCAACTACAATTCCTAGTACATGCCACCTCTCAGAATTACAAAATGATACAAATAGAATAATAATTGTTGCGAACATAGCCCAAACAGAACCTAGATAGTGATGATTATTGTAAGATTCAATATTATCGAGAGAACCAAGCCAAATTAATGGGATTAGGTTAACAAGGAATACTAAACCAGCAGTAATCAATCCTGCTTTCGGCATAATTGAAGGTATATCTCTAAACCAAGGTCCAGTACCAGGAATAGCTATTCTACCCCTCATTGCTAATGTCACAAGAATACCAAGAGATATTGAAGCAGCCCATGATGCAAAGAAAATCGAGCCAATAGAGCTTCTTACGGCGTCGATTAATTCATCCGGATTACCTCCCCAAGAGGTGTCGTCCAAAGCATACATTGTTGCGAAGGAAATTGCAAAATGGAATCCGATAATGACTGAAAGTAAGATTGATGATTCTTCATTTCTATTTTGTGATGCCAAAAGTAGAGATGCTACAGTCATAAATGCGAAAGTTAAACCATGGACGGGTTCAACAAGACTAATGAATTCAATTGCTAAAACTGAAAATACTATGATGAAAATTGAAACCAATGAATTTCGAACATTAGAATTAGATATAGACTCACCATATGTTTTCAAAATCCTACCAAGAAACGCAGCAAAAGCAGCGATAACTGGCAGGATCAAGAGGTCTACATATCCGTCGTTCTCTATTCCAGCATTCGCGACATAGTTAGTTCCAAAGAAGAGCACCATCAAAGTTGCTAGCACCGCAGGAACTGGGAGTAAATCCTCATTAGAAAATACACCAACAGTCGCATCATTATCATCGTTCATTATTCATCACCATATTGTCGAGCCTGTAGGCTCAGGTTGGCGCGAAAATTGGAGATGTTATAACCGTTAGTGGGTTAACTATTTTGAGAGTGAATAAAATTAACCTAAAATATCCGTCTCAAAGTCCTCTATGAGCGATATCTGAACGATAGTAAGAACCGGATAATTTTATACTTCCCATCACTTCATATGCTGCTTCTACAGCAGTTCTTAATTCCGGCGCTATTCCGGTCACTGAGAGCACTCTACCCCCATTTGAAACGAGTTGCCCAGAAGATGAAATCAAAGTACCAGCATGATGGACGAATGCATAAATTTCTCCTTCTTCAATATTATTTTCAGCACCAATAATTTCTCTTCCTGTTATTGATGTCCCCGGATAACCTTCTGACGCAAGAACTACCGTAGCAGACGAGTAAGGATATGTCGTGAAATTGTATTTAGAGATTCTCCCTTCAGCACAGGATAGTAGTAATTCACCGAGGTCACTTGAGATCAAAGGCAATGTCACTTGTGTTTCAGGATCACCAAAACGGACATTATATTCGACTACATAGGGCGCACCGTCTTTATCAATCATTAATCCAACATATAGGCATCCACGGTAAGGGACATCTTGATTCCTGAGGAAATGGTGCATTGGCTCAATTATCTCAGATATTGCCCTTTGTTGTACTGCTGGCGTGTATACTGGAGCGGGAGCATAAGCACCCATCCCTCCAGTATTTGGTCCTATATCGCCATCAGATAAACGCTTGTGATCTTGACTGGCTGGAAGACAGATATATCCCGATTCATCCATTACGACCAACACTGATGCCTCCTCGCCTGATAAAAATTCTTCGAGAAGAACAAAATTATCCAATTCAATGCCTTCTCTAAGAGCTTCAAATGCTTCTTTGCGTATTCCGGTAACAATTACTCCTTTACCCCCAGCTAAAACGTCCCTTTTAACTACCCAAGGAGGAGGAAATGTATCTAATGCATCATTTATTCTATCTATATTTTCGATGATTATTAACCCCGCTGTAGGTATATTCAGAGATTTCATGAGTTCTTTAGCATAAAGTTTAGATCCTTCCAATTTAGCACCAATTGAATCAGGACCAAAACAAGCAATTCCTTGTTGATTTAATTTATCAGATATACCCGCAACTAGAGGTCCTTCAGGACCTACAACTACTAAGTCAATATCTAATTTTTTGGCTAGATTAATCATCCCATTAATATCACTTATAGGAACTTCATGATTGGTACCTAACATCGCTGTACCAGCGTTACCAGGTGATGTATGAATCTGATTTACAGAATTACATTTTGCAAGGCTCAGAGTAAGAGCATGTTCTCTTCCTCCGCCCCCAACAACCAAGACATTGATGCCGACCATGTACTAGTCCGATGCAATCAAGGAATTAATAAATTCTAATGCAGGTTTTGGGTTTTCAACTAATATGGAACATCTTTCAGTCCAAGTTTATACCCAATTATATTGAATAAACGATGGATGATTGGTGTCACCAATAATAGAAATAATATCTCTTCAATAAGATTAGGATGAGTGATTATTTGCCCATTAAATAATATAAAAGAAGTGATGAAAATAGCAATAGCAAATGGAATAGTATCTAGTAAAGGGGCTTCTGAACTTTCGTCACCTTCTCTCTTTAACCCTCGTCTACGTTTTATGAAAGAACCAACCATATCCCCAATCATACAAGCGAATCCTAAGACAAATCCCATTGTAAAGGCAGCTATAAAACCACTATTATCACTCTCAATTAACCAAAACCAATCATTTGAATTAGCATAAAGCAGTGGATCTACGAGCGGTGCATTAGCACCATTAGAATTCCATAATTTATGAGCAATCATGAAAAGAAGACCACTGACTAACCCCCCTCCAATTAATCCATTCCAAGATTTACCATCTCCCAATAACCTGTGACCATCAGAGTGATTCCGCCCTCTATCAATCACTACAACTGGAATCCCTATTTTTTCAGGAATCCATTTGCCAAATAGCATTGCACCAGTATTCGCTAGGTAAGCAGAGCCATACATCAATAATACACATAATACGTTCACAAAAAACGAACTTATATCGGTAGAAGCGAATGGTTCTTCAAGAGGAATAGACATAGTTAGTCCAAGAGATACCTATACATGAAACCATGCATCATAACAACCTAAGGAGCCCAATAATTCATTGGCTATTACTATCTCGCAAGTATATGTCTTGTACCAGAGCATTGACTCAAACCTTAATTATACTCTTGTCAATACTAATGTTTACAGTTAATCCTATTTCTGCTGACAATCATGGAAACACTCTTGTAATTGATGAAATTATAGAGTGGACAAATGAACAAGAAATTAGTAAGGATATACACATAACAGGCAATGGCGAACTTACGATAAGTAATTCGATTACGTTTACAACTGAATCGTTAATTATTATAGATGAGGGAGGTAAATTAAATCTGATAGATCAAGCAGAAATTATCTCTGATAAAAGAGCAACATCTCTGAAAACTATGGGTTTAAGTGATGAAAATAATAGATCTATGATTGTAGTTCCTACTTCAGGATATTCAGACGAAATGAGAATTTTAATTAATGCTGAAGAAGGTGCACTATTAAACGGGAGTCATGTATATGTTGGTGGTATGAATCCTATAGAAATGAGTGGCGAGGTATTCTCAATAGAGATACCAGAAGGCGAAGATGATACTCAGCTTGGTTTCACAGGATATGGCCACTTTCCGATAATCAGCTCAATTGTTTTAGAAAGTATAACAGGGGATATAATAAGTGAATATCTAGCAAATGAATTGCCTCATCAAAACATGTTACTACATGGTGAAAATGGAGTCACAATAGAATCTGCTGGCATAATCGATATTTCAGGTGACTCTATGATTAAAGGTTTAGATATATATTCCAGTGGAGAAATAATAATCATAAATGGAATAATAAGGGACAGTTTCCCAATCAAATTAACAAGTGATCAATCGTCAATAACCATCGAAAGTACTGAAATTTCAGGTAGTCAAGATGATCACTATATACAAGCACAACCGTACTCAATAATTAACTGGGGAATCTCTGAAGATGGTGAAGATGTATCTATCAAGGGTTTCTTAATCGATAGATGGGAAAGAATAATCATTGACCAATCATTGATTTTTGATTCAGTAGGTGTTTCTTACAGAATTATTGGCAATAGTCCTAATGGAGCATTAGACATGAGTGGTTTTAGCGGCAATGATGGAATATCACTCATAAATGGAGGAAAAGAAAGAGTCATAGAAATCGGATGGGCTAATGGGCTAGTAACAAAAGAAGATGCGAATATTGAGATTATTGAATATAGAACTGCTTGGAATGTAGAAGGTAGTGGCATAGGTAATTATGGCCCATCGATAACCCTGCTCACATGGGAAAAAGAAATTGATATGACTTCAAACAAACCAATTATCGAATGGGTTCATATTGATACAAGTGAGGATATTGCAAACACAGGTAGTCCTCTACAAATCGCTGCGACTTTAGCTAATAGAGGGAGTGAATCTGCGAATTTCTTCTTTGACTGTTCAGCCTATTCTTCAATAGATTCGAACTCCGAAACCATAGAAACTGGTTTAGCAGCAGATATAGGTGGTTATCAGAATGTTAAAATCGACCCTAATGAAGAAGTTGAAATTTATTTTGGTTGGAGAAATGTTGAGCCAGGAGAATTCGGCCTCATATGCACTATTTTGACACCCACACAACTGGTTGACTATGAAAATTCAGATGCTTTTGGAGGAGGCGAAATATCTACTAAAATTATTATGTGGGAAGAAATTGAAGATAAGACTAGTTTGACTATTCTCCCTATTTTAATATCAATAATGATAATTATGATAGCAGGTGGAGTATACTGGGTCCATCATTTATCAAATGATGCTGAAGAAACTGCAGAAATATTAGAAGATTTCAATAGAGAAAATATTGAAGAAGACGAAGTAGAGTTAGATGTCTAATACTACCTGAGCCATCCATCCGGGGCCTTCGAAAGCAGGAATATTCGGTTCTAAACCAGCTACAATCTCACTTTGATTAATCATTCGCATCACAAGTTCATGCAGTGTCACAGCTTTAATTTCTATTTCTCTTTCAACTAATTCTGAATTCACCCATGATACATGAGCAGAAATAGATTCGTCATCGATCTTGACAATTAGATCGACTAGCCATTCATTTTCAATTGTACCACGATATAGTACTTCTTCAAGAAATTTAACAAGCCCTCTTTCTAGATCTTTGTCATTTAAGGAAATCGCCCATACGCCTGTTGAGCGTGTTAATTGATTAAGTGAATCAAGAGACTTATCTGACACCTGTATTGATTGAAGACCAAGAACACACTCCATTATTACACTTTCAGGCGAAGATGAAAAAGCACGTATACCTATATCGGCAGTTGTAGGAAGAATCCACCAAGACATACTAATTTTCACTCAAACTGATTGCATAATTCACCTTGACTAGGGAAACTTACAGGGTCTTTTGGATTAGTATTCCATTTATTTTCACACTTATTCAATGAACCATCACCATCTGAATCGATATTAGCATCTGCAGCGTCATATGGATCGAAACCAAAGAAATATTCCCATCCTGCCCACATACCGTCACCATCTTGATCTTGATGGAATACTTCTGAACCGTCATTCCACTGATCTCCATCAGTATCGTTTAAAATAGGACTTGTACCATTCTGCATTTCTTCATAGTTAGTATAATTCTCAAGGTCATCATAGAACTGTTTACCGTATGAGGTCAGAGGGTCAATATGGCATTCAGCATTTTGAGAATTATCCCAGCCAGGACAATATCGGTATAGAAGATTAGTGCGATTAAGACCGTCATGATCGAAATCCTCTTGTCCATCATCCACACCGTCTAAGTCTGAATCAATCATTGAAGGATCCATAGGTCCTCGAGCACCTAAAGCATTCAGAGAATTGTTATCTACAAGCCCTAAAGATATTGATTCACCAGAGTAGAAAACTTCCCAACCATCGGGTAACTTATCACCATCAGTATCATCATTAACTGGATTTGTGTTCCATCTGTCAGGAGCTTCAAGTTGATTCATCAGAGTATCGTTATCAACGTCATAGATATTATCAATCATTGACCCATAAGCTGGATCAAGGGCCCATCTACCATCATTTGGAATTACAAAACCAGAAAGATTCATCTCATGAAGGAAATATTTTGGATCCATAATTCCATCTCCATCTCTATCGCCTGAAGTTGAAAATCCTTGAATATAGTTTGTCCAAATCCAACCACCAGGTCCAAGTCCACACTCAAACATATTATCACAACCTGGAGGAAGCCAATTTGTACTACTAATCCATAAGCTATGACTATTAGTATTCTGTTGAACTGAAAATACTTGCATCTCCCAACCATCTGGCTGCCCATCTTCATCAGTATCATTAATCAGAGGATTAGTTGCTGCTTGCCACGGGCGTGGGATGAATAATACTTCTCCACCATCATCTAATCCATCTCCATCACTATCTGCATTATTGCCATGAGTGATATATTGGTCGCGGCCATCTACAACCTCTTCACCATCCGCTAAACCATCATTATCAGTATCAAATGAGGACGCATTAGTGAAGTATTTTTCAGTGATATTCCAGTAAAAGCCATCCATTGCCTCAGTAAAATCTTCTAACCCATCACTATCTGTATCTCTATCGGTAGCATTAGTAAATGTCTCATAATATTCCACGGCATCTGATAGACCATCACTATCTGTATCGAAAACACCAGGGTCACTTCTAACAAGTACATCCTTTACTCCATTGTCAACAACTCTAATTATCCAACCAATCACCTCTATACCATCAATCAAACCATCATTATCAGTATCTGCGATTAATGGGTTTGTTGAACGACCATCAGTGATTCCATCACCATCTCGGTCTCTAGCATTATACTCGTCTAAATTAGTGAACCTTTCGTCCTGTTCCACGACAATTGCTAAATCTTGAGTTCTGGTCATTACCTCATCACCTACTTCAACATTTATTTCGTAAATCCAGCCTTCTGTTTGGGTTTTAACTGGTATATTCACATATACGCTATTTTGAACGGTTCGAACCCAGAGTATAGTTTTGTTAACCGGTACATATTCACCTAATTCGACGGAAATAAGGTGTATCGTACTGACCCCTACAAGTTCGTCGAACCTAACGCCACCATCTCCATCTGAATCATAACCATCGAAATCAGGATCTTCCAATGCATTTGCACCATCGTCATTAGGATGGATTCCACTCAAATGCTCCCAACCATCTGGCATACCATCATTATCAGTATCCGCAAGTAAAGGACTGGTGAAATTATCAGGACCCCAAGTATATGCAACCTCATATTCTTCGACATTGTTAAGTCCATCTTCATCTCTATCACCATATGCATCTGTAGCATTTGCAGGATTTAAAAATCTCTTAGATTCTAGATCTAGAGCGTAACAGTATTCGTAACCATCTGGCATACCATCTCCATCTGAATCCCAGTCACCAGGGCCATTAAGACGCCCATCGCCATCCATATCCTGCTCGAACCAAGTCATATCACCTGGACCTGACATATACTCATGGTATGGGGATTTTAGAGTCAAGGTACCAAACTGAGTAACTCCACAGTGGACTGATAAATCTATATTTCCAAAAGCAATTTCATATCTATCTGCAATTAAGTCACCATCACTATCTTCTTCTAACGGATTCGTATCATATCTTTCTTCAACGTAATTCCTTAGACTATCTGGTTCAGGTTGTTCTAAATCTAACAATGCATCACAAGAGTGGCCGAACTGATTCCCCATTTCATCAAAAATACTGGCACCTATATCTGCCCTGATTTGAGCTTTTACGTCTGGAGTAAGTAGATAGCAATCCCAATTACCATTTAATGGATCAAGAAGTTTAATTTGACCTTGAGGTGTTTCTACGGTATATGTATAAAGTGACTCCCAACGATCATTTAAACCATCACCATCAGAATCTTGAAGATTTGGATTTGTACCAAGAGTTGCTTCATCTACATTGATTAAGCCATCTCTATCAGGGTCTCCAAATGGACCATTGTCAGGATTAGGAAAGGTTTCATTTAACTCAGTATTTTCGTCGTTTTCATCAGGGTTTGTAGTTTGTGGATCGGGAGCTGCTGCCTCGCCACTATCTAATGGATCAAGACCATTATCTATTTCCCAACCATCCTCTAAACCATCATTATCTGTATCTGAAAGTCTCCAATCAGTACCATAGAGAGTTTGTTCCATTCGGTCAGGTAATCCATCACCATCTGTATCGATTCCTTCCTGATGGTTCTCAGAATCTAGAGTCTCTATATCTACAGAACCATCTTCCCAACCAGATACTGTTGCTAATCCCGCACCAATAATTGTATAAAATCCTGCCAAAATTAGTGTTGCTGCAATTGCAGAGACAGCATATTGATTGTGTGTAAGAGCCAATTAATCACCTCGGCCCCCATAGGGGGCATACAGTTGTCATTAGGATATGATATAATGTTTCATTCGCCGTGTGCAGAGATTTATGAACTTGCAATCTCTGTCATCGACATTAATTTGAGTACATTAGTATCTAATTCCACTCTAAATTCAGACTTTACGTTACGGCCATAGGCTCTTTCCCAACATCCGCTTAGAACTCCACAGAATATTGCAGGATGGAAACAAGATGAGAAAAAAATTTCAACGCCACCAAAATTATCAATTGAGTTTACTGAGTCAATAGTACCTAGACCATTACGTGAAAGATGTCGCCTCCCAACTACGATCCAATCTTGATCTTTAGAAATGATTACATGATGGCCCTGATTAAAGAAAATTTCTCTTGTTGTATCTGAAAAAATAGTCCATAAAAAACTTTTTTTCTCATCTAATCCATGCCATAAATATGAACTTTCGCGACCTTCATGAATCCCATCGATATAAGGTAAGAAATAGCTTTCAAAGCGAAGAATTAGGTCTTGATGAATCATAGCCACCCTATTACCCATTATTGACCAAGTTCCATCATCATCAGCAAGTAATGTATCCCATGATTCATCATCTATCCCTGAAGATGAAATATCTTTATTTTCAAACCAAGAAATATTAAATGAACTAGGTGTTGGAATTATTACACTATCTTCAGATAGACTCAACATTAGGCTTTGAGAAGTATTTTGATTCCATCTAAAACGATACCTAGATTTAGCCGCATACTCCCATATTGCTGAAAAAATACCTGCACACATCGGTCCATTCATTGGATTACTGATATGGACTCTAGTTTCTTTTCCATCATCAACTAATTCGAATAAACCTAAACCTCTTTCTTGCCAATCATACCTTACCTCTTTCCATTTTTTAGGACTTCTACCATGAGGTAGTTTGACATTAGAGGTAGTCATTAACCATTCTTCTGATTCAGAAGACGCATGAGCCAAACGTCTCCCTAAACTCTGGCCGCTTCTCATCTCGAGACCCGAAAAAAAATCTTCAAAAGAATTAACATCAACTTTCCATACTAAATTATTACTCTTTTTAGAATCGATGATGAAACCATTCAATAGCATCACCCATCTATCCTTTATTCTTTCAGATAACTCTGAATCATTTGCTTTTGAGAAACCAAAAAAACTCATCGTATCAACTACTTAAGAACCGTTCAATTCTAAGAAATGCTTCTTCTAATATTGAAATTTCAGGTAAACATACCATTCGAAAATGACCAGCCCCAAATTCAGGAGAAAAACCAGAACCATGGACAACTAAAACATGTTCTTGATGTAACAAATCTAAAACCCATTTTTTATCATCTTTGAAATGCTCAGGATTGGTTAATCGGACAAATAAATAAAATGCACCTTTAGGGCTCTCACAAGAAATACCATCTATTTCATTAATACGTTTTAAGCAATAATTCATTCTTTTTTCGGTTAAAGCACGATGTGAAGAAAGCCAATCATGAGAGCTTTGTAACCCTGCTAAATATCCATATTGGGCAGGTGTAGATGCGCAAAGACGACTACGAAGTATTCTTTCAACACCGTCTCTGACAAGAGAAAGTCGGTTTTCTGGGTCATACCAAGCCATATACCCTATTCTCCAACCTGGTGCAAAATATACTTTAGATACACCATTAAGAGTAATCACAGGAACTTTTTGAGAAACCGATGCCACAGACGTAAATGAGTTAGAGAAATCTAAACCATCATATATTTCATCCGCTATAATAGTACATTTTGGCCAATCTTTAGCTATCTCAATTAATTGTTTGATTTCTGACCTAGTAGCCACATTACCAGTTGGATTATTAGGGTTAATTAGAACAAGGAGCTTTACTGAATCATTCATTTTTCTGCGAATATCATCTAAATCAATCTCCCAATTATCAGAAGATTTAAGCCTATATTCAACAGTTTTCGCACCATACATTTGCGGATAAGCCATATATGGTGGATAATGAGGACCAGGCGCCAAAACTGTATCATTTTCTTGAAGGAAGGCAGCAAAAATAACTTGTAGAGCTTCAGTTACACCGTGCGTGACATAAACATCATTCGAGTCACATTCCCAGCCTTTTGAACATTCAGAGATTGATATTGCTTTTCTTAATTCATCTAAACCATATGATGGGCCGTATCCATTATCTTGCCTATCTAAAGCATCCTTATAACCTTCAATCATATGTTTTGGAGTGGGCAATCCATCATATGCCAATGGATCACCAATATTTAATCGGATAATTTTATGACCTTTTTTTTCTAATTCTATAGCAGGAACTACTACATCTCTAATAGCATATTCAATTGATGAAGCTCGTATAGAAACCTCAACTTGTTCCACCATGCCTCTGCGAGGAGGCGAAGTCTCATGAACCAAGCGGATGAAGAATCAAATATCTAGCAATTTTCTCGCTGCATCAAGTGCATCAGGAATTCCGTCAGGATTTGAGCCACCACCCTGTGCGAACGAAGGTCTTCCACCGCCACCACCATTAATATGAGAGGATATTGAATTAAGTATATCTACAGAGTTATACATCTCAGATGCTTTTGTATTTTCAGTTGTAGCTACAATAATTTTCCCACCACCATCGCGACTCCCTATGATAGCTAAAGTAGGATTAGATTCATCCCTGGTTAACTCAGAGAGCATTTTCATAAGCTGTTTTGAATCACCTGAAGATTCCATTATGACGTATCTAACACCATCTCTCTCTAACGCTTCATCACCTCCACCACTAGTCCTTAACCTCACAATTTCAGCCTCTAAATTTGAAATTTTCTTCTGCTGAGATTTCCATTCTTCAAAGAACTTCAAGACCGCTCTTGGGAGATCATCGGTTTGAACTCCAAGTATATCAGATGCTTCACTAAGAATTCGTTCTTGTTGTCTTGCGTGCTCACGCGCCGTATCCCCTGCCACGATTTGCAGACGCTCTACCCCGTCTTGGACTTGACTAGACCTAACTATCCTTAGTTCGCCAACTTTTCCCGCCTCATCATGATGTGTTCCACCACACGCTTGTGTATCAAAATCGCCTATTTTGATTATACGGATCAAATTATGTTTAGGAGGCCCGCCTTGGTATATATCGAAACCAAACTTAGAATCAGCATCAGCTCTATTCATTATGATTTTTTCAATAATAGGGTTAGAAATGACTACATCATTTGCTTCATCTTCAATTAAATCAAGTAATTCCCTAGACATTCTAGAATGATGAGTCAAATCAATACGTGCATAATTTTGACCTTTATTAGAACCCGCTTGACGTATATGTGGACCTAGTATTTTTCTAGCAGCGCCGCCGACAATATGTACAGCAGTGTGATGATCCATTAATTGTCTTCTACGTAGATAATTGACCTCTGCATTGATTCTTCCAACGCTCATTTCACCATTGGTGAAATGAATTATTACCCCATCCTCTATTTTTGTATCAAGAACCTTTTTCGTAGTTCCAGAGTCTAGAATTAATATACCTTGGTCTCCAAGTTGACCACCACCTTCAGGATAGAACAAAGTTCGATCAAGAACTACCAAATGAGTGGGTTTCTCAGTCACCTCATTAGAGAATGATAAGGAGGAATGTTGTTCAGTCGATATTTCTGCACAATACAAAATTTGAGCTTCGAAATTTGTTTTACTTGTATCTAAATAATAATCGGGAGAAGTTTTTGCTAAGTTCACTGGAAGAATTGTATCTTTAACCTTGATTTTAGCGGCATCTTTAGTCAATTTAGCATTTCTATCTGCCATGTCAGCAGAAAATCCGACTCTTACTGAAAGATCTTTCCAGCCAAGTTTATGCGATATCGAGATTGCCATATCTGGATTAATACCTCTTTCCTCAGATAATCGGAATAGAATTGAATCAGGCACTTCTAAAGAATCTTTAGAAATATCTTGGAATGCTGTTTTGACAGCAGATTCACCCTTCCTTAACATCTCATAGTAACGTGATTCTTCTAACTCTAAAAGAGTTAGAATACCCTCTTCTGTTTGTATAAACTTACTCATATGTAAATTCGTTTCCATATGGTGTTTCCCTAATTCTAACAAAGTAACATCTAGATTTAAGTCGGATTTCATCCGGCATACTCTCCTAGCAAGCATCCTAGCTAAATAACCAGATTTAGTATTACTCGGAACTAAACCATCACCTAGCATATTACATAATGCATGCATATGATCAGGTATCGCATAAATTGCAGAAAGTGGCTCAGTTAAACGTTTTAATTCAGATACTGAAATGTTTATGTTTAATTCCTGTAATCTCTCAATTAATTTCGTATATAATGATTCGACATCAGTCCCAACATCAATATTTAGTATACCAGCTAACCTGGACAATTCGGATAACAAAGCTGATGTATCAACATCAAGAGATAAATCCTTAACCATTGATTCAAAACCTATTGTTTCTTTCAACCAAGATACTGATTCAGGGTAAATCGCTTCATAGATTGTTGGAGTCCCAGCAGCTGCCCAACAAAATCTTTCGAGACCATATCCTGTATCGATAATTTGTAAATCCATTTCACGATAACTTAGACCTTTGATAAGTACATCACCGTTTTCATGTTCCTCTAAATTCATGAATACGAGAGTTGCTAACTCTAAACCCCCAACAATTACTTCAAGAGCTGCTCCAGCATTACCTCCACCAGACCAAGGGTTTTCAACATAAGTTATTTCCATCGGGTTAATTCCAAATGAGTCAACCAGCATATCATCACAGTATCGTACACACTGATCTATCCAGTATATGACTTCACCATCATTTGGACGATTGAATGCGTGATGCGCCATCATTTCGAAAGTAGTCAAATGCCTCCCTGAACGGCCTACTGCTGCAACATCTGTCAACCTAATGCAGGGTTGAGAAATACATAAAGGATTAGCAGGAGGAGGAACTTGACCACTCGTTACATGAGGTTGAAAATCTGCAATACTAGCTATTGTCAAATGAATATCATCTCTCCATCTAGCAATTACAGGATATGGTTCTATTACTGTATGATTATTACTTGAAAAATAATTAAGAAATGACTTTCTCATTGCATCTTTCAAATCCTTTCCTCTCATAGGGAATCCATCGATTATAGGACTTCCAATAAAAGTGTAAGGATCCTCATGTGTATCACCAGAAGTTGTTCTTGAAATATCACGAGTCCAGAAGTATAATCCAGTTACTGAACAAGTCCTACGTATATGGCCTGAGTCTTCCCAAAATGGAATATGAACCTCACCAAACGTCATCTCCTGCACGGCCTTACATGTCTCGGAATGGTTAAACTATCTTGAATGCGATTGTTGAAAGTCCTGTCCGACTTATTGAAATGTATTGGTTAATACGGTGAACTATGTCTGCAGTATGGAGAGAACATCTGCAATCTGATGGCCCGGGAAGAATTCGTATTCGTAAACACGGTTCAATGAAGACAGATGCTATATTAGTTGCAGACCCAAGTCACCTTGGAGAACATACTGATGATCGTTCACCAAGCCAATTAGTGAATACTGCATCATTAGATGGAATCGTAGGAAATGCTTGGGCTATGGCAGATTGGCATTTTGGATATGGTTTCCCGATAGGAGGCGTTGTCGCTACAGATGTAAATTCAGGAAGTGAAGGAGGTGCTATCTCGCCCGGTGGAGTTGGTTTCGATATTAATTGTGGAGTCAGATTATGTGCCTTAGATGTAGAGTTTAAAGAAATTAATGGTAAAAGTTTAGCTAAAAAACTTGCTGAATTAATCCCAGCAGGAGCTACTAGTAAGGGCGGAGTGATACTAGATCCAACAAATATTGACTACATACTTTCAGAAGGAGCAAATGCGGCTATTGAGATGGGTTGGGGGGAGTCAAGAGATTTATCTGCCATTGAATCTAACGGTAAATTAGAAACTTATGAAAGAGATATTGGAGAAAGAGCAATGAAAAGAGGTAGTAAATCTTTAGGAACTCTGGGCTCAGGAAATCATTTTCTAGAATTACAAGTAGTAGATACAATAGTTGATGAAAAGGCTGCCAAAGCATTTGGAATACGGAAAGGACAAGTAACTGCAATGATACATACTGGTTCAAGAGGATTGGGGCATCAAGTATGCTCAGATCATGTGTCAAAAATCGAACAAAATTATTCTAAGAAAAATGGTAGTTGGTATGCTGAAAAATGGGATATGACAATAGCAGATCGTCAACTTGCCTCAGCACCAATATACAGTAAAGAGGGGAAAGAATATTTTGATGCAATGTCGGCAGCAGGTAACTTTGCATTTGCTAATCGTTCAGCACTAACTCAAAGACTAAGAAATTCATTGAGAGAGGAAATTGGGATAGATAGTAATTTGGAAGTTATTTATGACGTTAGCCATAACATTGCTAAAATTGAAGACCATAAAGTCCATGGAGTTTCATGTAAATGTTGCGTGCATCGTAAGGGAGCAACTAGGGCATTGGGAGGTGATCACCCCGAGTTGGCTTCAAGGTTTTCTGGCATAGGTCAACCGGTACTTGTGCCAGGGGATATGGGAACTGCATCATGGATATTGGCGGGTCCAAAAAGTGGAGGAAATGATGCATTTTCATCATCCTGTCATGGTGCAGGAAGAAAATTATCAAGAACTGCTGCGAGAGAACAGATAGATTCGGAAAAATTGAGAGAAGAACTTGAAGCCGCTGGTATAAATGTACATACTAAGACTCCAAATGTCCTTTCTGAGGAAGCTCCAAATGCCTACAAAAATGTTGATGAGGTGATCAGACTAACACATGAGGCAGGGTTAGCAAGACCTGTCGCTAGGATGAAACCATTTGCTGTAATCAAAGGATAATTACTTTTGACGATAATAAATCTCAATGTCATCATTATTAGACATAATATAGTTTCCATATTCATCGTTAATATCGCCATTAACATACATGACAATTTCATAATTTGAATCAGCAACATTATCCATTATCTGCTCTGAATTAAATATCTCGCCCCAAATATTGAAGAAAGCACCAATAGGAGCGTCTATTTCACTTGGTGTTTCAATGTGTAATCGACCAGTATCGTCATGCGTATGTATACCTCTCATACCATCTGGACAAGATTCATCTTGAATACCAATATTCTGAGAAATAGATACTTCACTACCATCTATGAATATAGCTAAGTTACTATGAATATGACTTATATCGCTTGAATGACTACCAAGACAAGTTTCTTCGATTGTCCAAGATTCATTTTCAATCAACTCAGTATTACCAGTTACAGTTAGAATTACAAATGCAATTGTTGAAAATATAGCAGCCCCATACATAATCTTCTCTAAATCCATATTGAATCCGAGAAAGGTAGGCGTCTTGAACTATGAGGTCTTAGCCATAGGCATGGTATCATTCGGTGAAAAACCTAAATACTGGGATTTAGCTAAAAAAGTACTTTCAGAAAATGATGAAAAAATAGCACAAATTATAGAAGAATATCAAGATTTAGAATTAATCTCACGTGGAGATTTATTTTTCACCTTAATTAGATCGATAGTAGGGCAACAAATATCGGTTAAGGCAGCAGCGACTGTATGGACGAGACTTAGTGAAAAAGTAGGTGACATAACTCCTGAGAATATTTTATCGAAAGAATTTGAAGAGTTGAGAAGTTGTGGTTTATCACAAAGAAAAGTAGAATATGTCAGAGGAATTGCATCATCATGGGATGAATTTAGACATTATGAATGGGATCAAATGAATGATGAAGATATTATTAATAAATTAATTCAACTCAGAGGAGTAGGGAAATGGACTGCAGAAATGATTTTAATTTTCACCCTATTACGTCCAGATATATTTCCGATAGGAGATATTGGGATGATTAGAGGTATAGAAAAAATCTACAACTCAGGTGAAAAAATGACCACGGAAGAGATATACAAATTATCAGATAAATGGAAACCATGGAGAACCGTTGCTTGTTGCTACATGTGGCGAACAGTTGATCCGGAACAAGTCGAATATTAATTACATGCAGTAACCACGACGTGGTTGATTAGGAATAGTAGGTGCGGCACCTGATTGCACACCATCGGCTTCTTCCATAATGACCGTTAGTAAAGTATTAACCAGTACTTTCAGGTCTTCTACCTCGTGTTTTAGTTCTTCCACTGTAATTGCTTCGCTGTCTGTATTCATCCCAATCCCATCCAAGGAATTACTTCCTCAGTAAGAACTTCGTTGCTAAATAGTCTATAAATACAAATGGTACCAACTGCTTAGATATGGCAATTAGAAGGGGGTTTAACGCTCCCCAACTAATTGATTATACTATTCATCGGAATCTTCATCATCTTCAGGTTGCCAATCGCTTTCTTCGTATCCATCATCGTCATCATCATAGTAATAATCATCATCATCACCTCGACTTCTCATCACAAGAATTGCAACTAATGCTACTGCAATTACTGCTACACCGATAACCATGTATAATGCATTACTTGATTCTTTTTCAATTGGTATGGGTTCTACACTGATACCAGTTATATCAATATTCATACCATTTGAGTTTAGCCAATCCATCTCACCCGTTTCAGGATCTTCCCATATCAATACTAGTAATGGTTGACCTGCTTCTCTTGACTCCCAAAGGAAGGTAGCTACTACACTAGATGATTGAGCGCCTAAAATTATCTCAGTTTCTCCATCTGCGAATGTAGTCTGTGCAGGTGTCCAAGAATTAGTCGCAGGATTTAATTCATATAGACCCACTTTAATTGTACCATCTCTCTTGCCGTCATTCTCCCAGAATGTTTGAAGAGTTAACATCTCACCTGCCATAGGTGTGCTTGATGGATTAATTACCACACGAGTGAACTCAGGGTTAAACTTCATTATTCTCAAAGTAGGCATTCTTGGTGCTGACTCGCTACCAAGGCCTGTAACTGTATTCCCTGCCTTATCAGTAGAGGTCACCCAAAATGCAATTTGATCACCTTGTTCAATGCTCATTCCATTCAAAGGACTAAGATCTAGACGACTTTGATAGATATCTTTAGATTCTCCCTCTTCTATCATTATTAATTGACCAGTATTTTCAGACCCTGCAACTGCAATACCTGACCTTAGCACTACCCAAGATACATCGAGAGGACCATCAATCATGCCAATTTCATCAACCATTGTAACAGTTACAAGTACATCATTAATCAAATCTGATTCTAAGATTACCAATGAAGAATCAGGATATGTTGATTGATCAAATAATACAGTAGGGGCTTTTGTATCGACTGTTACAGTTGCATCTGAATTAATATCAGATACACCTAAGCCCGGCATATTAAGAACCTTAGTAGATACGTCCATAGTTGGATTTAATGGAACTCTTGAAGGTAAAATCATAGAAGTATCGAAACTTCCATCATCATTAACATCAGTTGTTACCTGTATCTTTTGAGTACCATAAACTACTGTATATTCAACTTTTAAATCCTCAGAAATATCGATTGCAACAATGCCTGAACCAGAATAATAAACCTGCCCGGACATTCTAAATTCGTCACCTTGACCTAAGAATATAGATACGCCAACTGGAGATGCTTGAGGAGGAGTCATGTCCTCTATCTCATCAGGTATTGCAATATATTTGTTATCAAGGTACCAAGATAGTTCCCCTATATTATTTTGATATGCTACTGTTGTGAAATCATCAACTACTGAAACACTAGGTTTACATGAATTTTGGCCATCTTCCCAAGGGAAATTCCAAGAAACTTCGAATAATAATGATAATTCAATAATATCTTGATTTTGTGTTGTTTGAACAGAGATTGGAGTGACAAAACTAGTAGTTTCATCAGTCCATAATGTGCCTCTTGAAGCATCATAACTCATTTTACCAAGCTCGGTAATTCCGTCGCCACAAAGCATAATGGAGATATTATCTAATGTATTTAGGCCGTTTGCTTCTTCAATTTGCATTGTGAAAGTATGCTGTTTACCAGGTAACAAGAATCCTAAATCACGATTTAGAGAATATCCTGCTGATTTCAGACTAGTTGGTTCATCTGTTGCTACAACAACGGTAGCCCAAGAATTAGATGCACCTGGTCCACCACCGGTACCTCCTTCTTGGTAACTAAGACCTGCCCAATCAGTGCCCTCAATATACAGATGAACTGGAGAGTTAAAAGATTGTTGTGAAACATCTATTCCAATGAAATTTACTTGCTGTTGGCCAGTCATACCGGGAGTTAATGGCTGGAATACAGATAAATATTCATTTTCATCAGCAATTCCGTCAGCATTAATATCATCGATAGAACCTCTCCAATAATTAAGTGTCAACAATTCACCTCTAGATTCTGATTCGTCGACTGTGACGAATAAAGAAAGAGGAGTTGTGGGGTCCCATACTTTTCCATGAGCTTCTTTCAAGCCAGATGGAGTATTAACTTCTAGTGGTCCTGCCACTGGAGGCTCATGATCAACTCGAACATTAACTAATGGAGGCGTGCCAGTAACATCTTCGGCACCGAGACTATACCCTGTAGGACCTACAGTATTCATCATAGGTGACAGATATACGTTAGAAAGTCCGCTAGGCGCAGTAATAATCCCTGAATAACCATCTACTCCTGAGGTCAAGAGATAACTAAGACCTGAGATATTAAGACCTACTGTATAGTGAGCAGATAATGGCCTTACTGCAATAGAATCTTGAAATTTAACGGTACCTGTGATGTTAAGTACACTTGCATCAATCATCGTATATGGGTAGAATGTTGAATATTGATTAGACAGAAGTCTTCCAAACTCATCTCTGACCTCAAAGGAATCAATAGTAAGATCATTTTCTACTGCATTCTTACCTGAGTGCCCACTATGAGATACAGCAGGCCACACAGATTCTCCAGATGATTCAAATGCTTGTGAAACCCAACGAATTGAACCCACATCATCCCACATCCAACTTACATCGAACTTCCAATGTATAGTGACATCATCATATCCATCACTATGTGTTGTAATTTCTAATGATGTCGAAGAATCCATTGGAGCTACTGATGAACCAGAAATTTGATTGAAAGAAACAGAATCTGAACCTTGTCCCCATAAACCGTCATCACTATTAGATACTTCAAACATCAATATTTCACCATCTGATGCAATACCCCTTAGAGATATTGTTTCAAGATTTGAGTTATCATATAAGTGATGATGTTTGGTTGTTATTTCTACTACTTCACCATTAGGATACAGAGTATTAGGAACTTGGAAATCTCTATTTGTGACGATATAATCGTACTTTAGATCGCCATCTATGGAAACTGAACCCTGCTCGGCAGTAATATTAACAGGAATTGAAACTTGATTAGGTGGAGGATCATCTTGAGTCATTAAAGTATGATAAGAAGCGACTGATGGGCCTAAACCTGAAACATTTTCAAATATCAAATACCCAATTCCAATACTTGATACTGATACTGTTTGAGTAGTAGCTGATTCAAGAGTTAATGATACATCACGCCATTGCCTTCCTGTATCATAATCAGTATGAGATGTAGTTAGAGAATTAATTCCTGCAATCTGACTATAATCTAATACACAGTAATAGATATTATGACCGGCAGAACCCGTCTGACTTGAAGAACCTACAGTCAAAGTAACAGGAGAATCGAATCCATTAGAATCGGGTGATATGGCAATCATACCATTATTAACCGCTGCTAAAGATGGAACTCTAACCATTAATGAGTTAGATACACCTGCTTCTAAATCTAAAATTGTGCTAGTAGTAAAGGTATCTTGGGAGTCAGAAATTAATGATTGCCAACCATAATGGCCATAATCTGAGCCAATAGGGAATGACCATTCAGTAGAACCATCATTAATTACATCTATTGATGGGTTAACTGCAGGTTCGGCGAAATTAGAAGAAATTACCATTCGATCAAGCCATCCATTTGTAGGTAGTGATATTGATAGACCAAAACCAGTCTGTGGCACAGAGAATGGAATGGAACCTTGAGATGTCTGACCTAACACTGCACCAGTTGATGATAGCGCAGTAATCGTCAAACCAGAAGAAAAGTTACCAGAAAGAGTGATACTTTTTATTGGTCTGGATGAATGAATATAATCAGAAGTTATTGTACCTGCAATACTTGTAGCATTTAATAAATCATCTAAAACCTCTACACTAGGACTAAATTCCCAGCCATTAAAGTCAGAACTAGTTGCTGCTAAATATCTCTTACCACCAATACTTATTTTCTTAAGCATAGGAGAAGCTTCTTCATCATTCGTATCTAGGAGAACTTTCAGCCTAATAGAGGGGTATTGTGCAGAATCAATACCTGCAAGTGAAAATGGGAATGAAATGTTATCATATCCAGGGATTAATACCTCAGATGAATCCAATACTGAACCTCTTATTGAAGTATTCTCAGGTATTGATGATTCAATATCCACCCAACCATAATTGAAAATATCAATGTCGCCCATGTCAATTAAATTACTTACCCAATAGCCCCCTTGACCATAATTCGCGATTAAAATACCAAAATTATCAATATATCCGCCTTGGTAGGTTACAGAAGTATCAGTAGATAACCTAAATCTAAATCGAACTTCGTCACCCGCATAACTAGACAGTGGTGCTTGTCTATTCTCAAAATTTGTCTGACCGCAATCTCCACCCATCCATGCATCATGACCATACATCTGATTACCAGAATAGCCAGGTGAACCATCATACCAACCAGCAATTTGAGGGTCGAAATAACTCCAAGAACCACCATTTACTTGTATTTGTAAACCGATTGCATCCCAGGAGTTTTCAGTACATATCCATTTGTCAAAGGTAACATATGCTAATCCATCATTAGGTATATCATATGTTGGTGAAGTTAGTAGGGAGTTCTGACTATTTGCATAATTCCCATTAAGATTAGTACCATATAAATATGGGAAAGAGGGTTCATCAGTAGGACCTGCAGCACTACCAAGTTGACCATATGACCATGCCGATTGCTTAGACCAACCTATAGCATTATTACTACTAGGGCTAGATGCAGTAGAATCTTCAAAACCAAAAATTTGGTCCATTATTCCACCGGTAAGTGTGTAATAAGACCAATCATCATAACCAGCAGCAAGTGTACCTACATTAGTACCATAATGATACATTGACAAAGGATTCTCTAAGTCATCCCTGAATAGTATCGTACCAGAGTTATCAGTCACTCTAATATCTTCAAGAGTAAAACCTTCCACAGAATCACCAGGGTAGTTTCCACCATAATTTGTAAATGCATCAGTATCTACTACGAATCTAATATATACGTTAGCCTGATTTTGATATGCAGAGGGAATACTGTAACCTACAGTTTTAATTCCATTACTTTGATCACCGGAATATCCGGCATAACTAGGATAACCAGGTATTGCTCCACTACGATCTTCACATGCTATTCCTGTTGAGGTCGTACCAGTGGATGAAAGATCATACCAAGTATTGTTGTTTAGAGACAATTCGATACATGCATTATCCTGAGTACTGCCTTGTAAATCCCATTCCATATCTATCTCAATACTAGATGTAGAATTTGTTCCTGATAAATCAATAGTTCTTTGAAGTGCTCCATATGCACTCGCTGCATAATTACAGGATGAAGATGTAGCCGACATGCAGCCGTGATGCCATACACCAAAATCTACACCATCATTATTGAAATCAATATTATCTAAAAACCAACCTGGTCTTTCATAAGATGCATTAGGTGAAGTCCAAATATGGAACCTGAACTGTATTTTCGAGGCATTATCTATATCTGAGATAGATGAAATACTCAAATTCTCACTTTGCCAACCACTATGACTAGGTGATGCAAAGACTGGAACTGCCCCACTAGGTGCACCGTTTGGTGATGGTGCATCTGTAGACATAGTACTAGTATATCCGCCATCAGGAGCAATGTATGTCCAGTCATCCCAAGTCCCAGTATTAATTCGGTACTCAATCCAAGCACCATCGCCACCTCCTGAAATTGCACTATCTAGATGATACCAGTGATCAAAAGTCATGTATAATCCATTGAATGTATCTGCAGCTGGTAAATTCACCATAGGCAATAGGAAATAACCACTAGTTCCACGAGGTAATGCTGAACCCGGCATTGTTCCAACCGAAACAATACCTTCTGTTGCTGATGAAGGAACTGTCCCATAAGACAATGTTTGTTCACTACCTAGATTTGTACCATTAAGACTGAAAGTTGTAGCTTGCCATAACTCATCTATATTGCATAAATAATCGGTATTAGATATCTCATTCGAGTCTAGAATTGAATCATTATCGGTATCCATACCCGCTGTTACGACATAACCGCCTAGCATACAATTTGCAGACGAGCCGACTGAGATAGAATTGACACTTATTTCATAATCAAAGAACCCTCCTAATGTTGGTGTAATATTGGCAGATGAACCTGCTGAAGAACTTGGAACTATAGTTGGAGCACTAGTATAACCACTGCCTCCATCGGTTACAATTGCGTCATAGATTGAACCAGTCGTCTCAAGAACTGGAGATAGTGAAGAACCGCTACCTGCAGTACTAGATACAATGACATATGTTGTTTGTTGAGAAATATATCCTGAGCCACCATTTGCTAATGCCACTGTGATTATTGAACCATTAGATGCAACAGAACCTACTGAAGCAGTAGCCCCACTACCTGCACATCCTCCAGGGCAAACAAATGAAAGTGAGTCTCCTACGACATATCCGGTGCCTCCACTACCTATGGTAATACTTGCAATAGCAGAACTAATGCTATAAGTTCCAGAGAAACTGCTACCTGAGCCGCCGGTTGCTGACAATGTTCCAGCAGAGTAATCATATCCGCCAGAGACTACACTAAGAGAAGTAATACTATCTTGCAAGGCATTACCACTACAATACATGATTGTATCAGTAATTTCATTGCTATCTAGCGAATTATCAAAATCATTGTCATATCCATGATCAACCCATGCTCCTGAAAGATTATTGCATTCTGTAACAGATGTTGAAGAATCAACTGAATATAAGTGCTGCCATCCTGGAGCATAAGTATAAGCTGAATTCATTTCCACAGCAATATCTCCTGCATCAAAAGTGCTTATATTAGACCTAGTACCATCATCTAAGAGAGTGATCTGTTCGAGACTATCTTCGAAGGTTGTACCAAAAAAACGTCCAGAATCTAAATCAATTCCTTCCCAAACAATCCCTGGATCCAGAGATGTCGCCATTTCAGAGTCAGTTACATGAATCCAGCCATCTTGAATAGTTGAGTTACCCGGTGCCCGGAAGCCAGTCAAAGTTATGCCCTCATCAGGAGGATTCACAGAACTCGGTCCAGTCCAAGAAGAGGTAGCAGCAGATGTCAGCGGGGCAATTATCATGAGTAACACTAGAGCAAGTGCAGTCCTACGGCGGTCAGACATATTAGTCTCGTTTGTTTGTTAGATTATGAACCTATTTCCGTCAAACTGCTAGACCTAGCAAATATGTCCTGTTTTTAATCAGTAAATGAATGGAGCCACTGGGGAGATTTGAACTCCCGACCTTCCCATTACCAATGGGATGCTATACCCCTAAGCCACAGTGGCGACACATACTCCAGCAACAATTTCAATTTAATGACTACGGAAGAAGAATCAAAACTCACATTTTCAAAGCAACAGACTCAAAATGTAGAGAAGAGCCCGAGGTAACGTAGCCGAGATCGCATAGCCTGGTATTGCGCATGACTGGAAATCATGTGGGATTTTCCCTCGGGAGTTCAAATCTCTCTCTCGGCGCCATTAAAATTAAACCTTAGAGAAAATCTAGGCAATCGACAATTAATCAATAGTAGTTAGAAATATCTAATTTGAACTAATTAAGCGAGTCACTTAATGGATGATTTCACCCCGCATACATCTGAGGGGGCGACGATTCAATGAAGAGTAGTGAAGAATTAGATAAGAATAATACCCTAAGGCTCAGTGAAATATCATTAAAATATCGTATTTCAGAACACAATGAAAAGTTGAAATTTATAGATACAATAAGAGAGGAATTAATATTTCATTTCAAAATGATTTCTAAAAGATGGGGGTCATTTGAATTCACGGCATTGGGGGTCGGTATACTAGCGATAATATTGGGGTCATGGGATTATGGAATAGACGAACTGGTCAGTGGCGGGGATTATAATAGATATAGTTTTAGAGGTATCTTATTCCTTAGTGATTTGTCATTAATATTAACACTTCTTTCAATCATTGCATGGTTTGGTTTCTTGACACAATTATTCATACGTTTCCCAATAATGAGAGAAAACTTAGTGTATATGTTTCTTGGAATGATAGCTGTTCAAATAGGCTATATCTACGCTCATGCTAAAGTACCTGAAATCTCACTAATGTCATCATTAATTAGCCCAGGAGTTATACTAACAAATCTAATATTCATTTTCTTAATAATATTCGTAGTGCATAGGGCGGTTGTTGAAACGAGAGACGTCCATGTGTTGGAGAGGCATGCTCACCCCGATCCAAGAATTGTAGATATTGCATGGAAAGACCATAGCCTCAAACTCTGGAGCATAGGACTTGGTTTGTGGATGGTTTTAGTGAATTTATTCTCTTGGTCAGGTTCACATGCTGTTGCACTTAGACCAATCTCTTCTGCACCTAAAGAAACCGTATTTGACTTCCCTTGGCTTTACTTAATTTGTAATATGATTTCTATATTTTTATTGATTCATATAATCTGGTATCCACAATTTATGCTTGGTGCCGCTGGAGATAGAATTCAATCAGTAAGAGCCAGAGAAGTTTCGGGAGAAATGAGTATTAATGCTATTATTAAAACGCAAGGAATATGCCCCATTTGTAGTGAAGAAACTACTGCTATTCTACAACCATCTGGAGATATAACAGTCCAATGTAAAGAATTGCAATGCGATGGTTTAGGGAAACCGGGCACTATTTGTGAAGAATGTGATATGACATTCCCTACCAGGATAGAATGTACAAATTGTCATTCTAATACTACAATTTCAAGTCATTTCAATCGACAAGATGCATGGTAACTTATTATCTGGTGAATCATTTAAGAGGATTTAATATGAGTATAATCTCAAATGAACCAAATACCGCCCGAGATACAGAAGGAAATTCAATTATTGAAGATGAATTAAACAATCGAAGGGATGCAATTGGTATTGTCATTGGCATTTCTGGAACTTTGATTACAACTTTCATTTTAGCAGTAATTATTCTTTGGGTTTGGTCATCAATAAGTGGAGGAGTTTTAGGACTAAACCCACCACAGGCATTATTGACTTGGGAAGATGAATATAGGGACCTTACAGGTGTTAATTCACTGGATGGTTTAGATGGAACCGGAGTATCATTATGTATTGTAGACTCAGGTATTGACATCAGTCACCCAGACCTAGCAAATATTAACTTAATAGGCTGGAAGGATGTAGTTAATTCTTACGATACACCATATGATGATGATGGTCATGGCACTGCGATGGCGGGAATAATAGTAGCTGATGGTGGACTCAATGGCGTTTCTAAAAATGTTGATTTATTAGTTGCTAAAGCGATTGATTCAACCGGCTCAGGGACTGATGAAGGCATAGGTGAAGCAGTAGATTGGTGCGTAGCACAAGAGGCTGATATTATTTCATTAAGCCTAGGTGGCGGACAAGGTTTTGGAGCAGGAATAGTAACTACAGATACACTGGAGATCGCTGTTGAGAACGCAATAGATAACGGTGTATATGTCATAGCAGCGGCAGGAAATGACGGAGAGAATGATGATGGAGATGTTTCGTCCCCTGGTTCTGTAGACGAAGTTATCTGCGTAGGTGGCATAACTAGACTTGGAAATCTCTGGTCAGGAAGCTCAGAAGGAGATAATAATGGCCAATTATGGCCTCCAAAACTTCCAAGAAACAATCCTGATAAAAAACCAGAAATTGTAGCTCCGGGACATGAAGTTCCAGTATTAATTCAAACTGGTGTTTCGGGGTCATGGTGGGGTTGGTCAAGTGGGACTTCTGCTGCGACTGCATGGGTATCTGGGGGACTTGCATTATTTCTTGAAGAATATCCTGAATACCAACGCAATTCAGATAGTGACTCAAGTAAAGTTGAAGAAATCAAACAACTCATAAGTCAAAACTCACAAATGAAAGAAGGGCAAAGTCAACATGATGACCATTTTGGTTATGGTATGCTAAGAATTGATATATTAATTAATTCTGTAAATAATCCATCTAATAATTCATCTAATAACTTACCAGTTTTAAAATATCATCAAGTAGAATCGATTTATGATTCTAACATTTTTGATATTTTTCAAATAGAGCGACGAATGACGGCTAACGTACCACCAGATAATTCAGCAAATGCCATTGAATGATTGATATTACAATCCTGAATTAGTTCCATCCATTGATTGAATGAATTTACTTTCTTTTGAGCATCATTAGGTTCTTGACCATCTTCTGGAACACCTACATCTCCAGTTGGAACCTCTGGCTCTTTGATTAATATGAAGCCTCCAATAGAGACTACTTGTAAAGCAGCTAGAGTAGCAGAAGGACGATCTATTTCAAGGGTATCAATGATAATTAGATCAATCGGTTGAGGCAAGGGGGAAGGTTGAGCGCTAGAAGGTAGAGCTGCTGCTGCTGCCGACCAAGAATGGGTTTCAGCAGTAATCTCTTGCCATGGGCGAGTTAAAATTTGAGTCCACTGTTCGGCTGAATGTCGACGAATAAGACGGTCAATGATAACTCCAAACTTACCCGCAGGCTCAATTATTCTAAATGACTCTGGCCTAGGACGAAGATTCACAGGAGGATTTGCAGGGTCTCCTGTCCATAAATCAAGTAACCAGGCGGTAAGATGACCTATACCACCGCCTACTAAAACTACATTTTTAGCAGGGATTTTAGAGGTGATATCTCTAATCCTGACTCTAAATGAACGAGTTAGAGGTATAAGATCCATGTGTAACATTTGTTCACCAATGCTAGCAGCAATTGCTGGTTCATCATCACTGAAATCTGAATCAGGAGAAAGTAATTTTTCAAACATTTCACGTTCAGACATTTGAGGTAAACCGAATCCGCCTGTCCCGCTCATGCTTGGGGCAATATTAACTCTAATTTCAATCATCCCATGCAAGGATGGATTCAATAAAGGGTGTCATTCCGAAGAGACGTGGAAGATACCGATACCGATACCGATGTCGATGAAGAAGTAGTTGATGTCGCAGTTTGTCCTAAATGTTCGAAAATGACTGAACATGAAGTTCTGAGAAGAACTATGAAGGGTAATGGAGAAGACCTGTTAGCAAGATGCGTTCAATGTGGTAATGTCCAAAATCTCCAATTGAGACCACCAAAACCAGTAGTCATAAAAACTACATTATCAGACAGAATGGATAGTAAATTCGCATTAGTTGATTCAGATGAAGATGAATTAATCTCAAAAGACGATTATTTCCAACATGAAGAACTGACTTACAAAATAACAAGAATTGAGGATTCGACATCTAAAGAATCATCAAAGCTTGAAGCCGCAAAAATATCAGCAATGTGGGCAGTAAGAGTAGATCGAACAATCGTTCCACTAACAATGACTCAAGGTGAAATAAGTGTCGCTGGTAGTATAGAATGTGATCCTGAGAGAGTATTTTCTTGTGGCGCAATCATGCAGATGAATGGAAGAAGGTGGAGAATAAGAGCTCTACACACCGGAAAAACAAGGACTCTTCATGGGAAAAGAGTAGCTAACGAAATAAGAAGAATTTATCTACACGTCCCTGATGATGAGGATGAATCTACCAAGGTAAACTATCGTAGATGAGAAATTATCTTCTATTGGTCCAAGGGAGAAGTAGAGCTTTCGTGGCATGCCATGCAATGTCTGGATTTTCTCGTATTCTTCTAATTCCATATTCATACCATTTTGTACCATATGGGACATATACTCTAGTTAGATGTCCCTGAGACGATAACTTTCTCCGAAGATCACCTCTTACACCTAAAAGAAATTGAAACTCATACCCTGATCCTTTGCCTATTCGGGACCCTGCAGAGTTAATTCTAGGATCCTCGCAAGAAGACATCTGAAGTTCTTTTAATTTTTCAAGACTATGATTTATTATTGGATAATCATGAGAAGCGATTGCAGTGTAAGACCCTGAATCTAGCATAATATCAATACAATTATTGGTGGCATTTACAATATCTTGGTAACTGGTATATGAGATATCCTTAGGTTCAAGATAAATTCCTTTACAAATTCTAAAGTCGGACAGTTGTCCTAATGATTTACTTATTTTCTTGATATCATCTTCTGTTCTAAAAAGTCTGCCCTGCAATACAGTACCAATATTCTCAAAGCCCATCCCCTGCATTAATATGACGATATCTATTGTTTCTTGAGTCACCCTGTGATCTTCCATATCTAAACGAACAAATATATCATTAACTGCTGCCTTCTTTAAAATTTCTTTAATATTTTCAATAGCAACATCTCTATTCAACAATAGCCCTAAAGCAGTCGGTTTAAGGGAAATATTTGCATCGATGTCATTCTGAACAATAGCATCAAGAACACGGGAATATTCTTCGACAAAAAATCTTGCCTCATCTAAACTCGTAATTTCTTCCCCCAAAACATCAATGGTAAAACAAGTATTTTCTTTATGCATTTCTTTCATTAAAGTAATCGCAGATTGGATATCTGAACCGGAAACATACCTTCCAGCAATACGCTTAACTATAAATTTAGGAGCAAGAGGTAGCATCCCAACTATAAATCGGCCAATGACACCCATATGCCTACGGAGTGAAGGAGAGATTTGACTATTCTCTTTGTAAGATTTCCTTACCCCTTCTGACTTCAACACCTAATTCACCTAATTTCTGAATAATTGCTGAACGTTGCCAACCTTTGAATGATTTTCTATCTAGATGAGCAAACACATTACTATTAGGAAATGAAATTTTTGTGGACTCTACAGCAGTAACTACGGAACTAATCCATGGACCTGAAGGTTCTTTAGATACATCAAAATCATCGAATGATAATGAATAATTAGCAATTACATGACCAAGATTTACATTAGAATCAAGAATGATTGCTTTATGCCTAGGTGCATAATGCCCACCACCAAATCCAATCATAACATCGAGAGTATCGTCAATATATGATGACCCTGATGTAAATAGGCCTAATACATGTGATATTGATTCAGCCCAGCAATCTGCTACATCATCTCGAACCCATTCTTTTTCAGTTGATCCGATCTCAATATAAAGAGTTGGTTTATTCAATACAGGTCCATGATGAGTTGTTTCTAAGGTAAGATCAAATTCACTATCTAATTTTCTTTCTTTAGCAAACTTACACATAGTTCTGAAGAGTGGTGCAAAAAATGGATTAGGTGGGACTAAAATCCCATTTAAACCACCAGAACCACCATTTTCACCAAAAGGCAGTATCCCTGGAATTCCTATTGCGTGCAAAGTCATAGCAGGAGTTTCAGAAGATGATACATGGCGTGATAATATCAATACCCCCTCCACAGATACTCCAGTAGATTCATGATAGTCAATATCTATATTATCAGCCCTAATATGAAGCATATCAATCAATAACAAATTAACTAAACCTGATTCATGAGTTCTATGTTCTCCGACTGTACAATGAGAGGAGGTATTCCAACCCTCTAATCGCAGCATAGAATGATATAATGTCATTGAAGCGATGTCTGAATTAGAAGCTACAATAAGCATGACCATGATGAATCCTAAAGGCATTGAACTTTCAATCCTCTGAACCACACCTTCAAACACTGGAGATAATAGGACAGAATATGAAAGGGTTAGATATAGGATTTCCACCTATAAAAATCGACTCAGGTGAAAACATACATGTGATCACAGGAGTTTCTGGAGAATTAATGAAATTAAATAATAATCTAGAACCAATAGGTGAGATATCTAAACCATTTCCATCTTCAATTATTTCAAGTACCATATTAGGTGAAAAATGGATAGGAGCATGGGTTGAAGTAGAACTTAGGCAGGCAAGAATGGCAGCGCTAAATGTAACTGATGATTGGAATGATGGAGTTTCTAAGGCAGAACTAAGAAACAGTGACAGAAAGAGTCAACTGCACCCTGAATCTAATAGTTGGTCTCAATTACTAGACACCATACCTACTGCGCTTTCTGAAATTGATGGCAATATCTGTTTCTCATCATCAAATAAAGGCATTTACAAAATTAACAGTGATTGTAAAGAGATATGGAGGGCAGAAATCCCTAGGTGGTGGAATGATAAAAAAATACAAACTCAAGATTTGATTGTTGGCTTTGTTCAAACCGATGAAGGAATTGTATCAATATCACAAGCAGGAGGCGTCGCAATATTTGATGAAAATGGAGTATTAATTCAGACGAAAATAATAAATTTACCTGAAATAATTACTGGTTTCGCTTTCAATCAAAAGAATGGATGGTTCATTAAATTAAATGGAAAATGTTTCGCCACGATGGAATCAATTCAGGAGGACCCAAAGGTTCATCGTACCAAAGGCCCAATTTATCACGTAGTATCTGTAAATGGAATATGGAAGTGGACTGGATGGAGACATGATGGAATGATGACCAATGGAGTTATCACAACCAAATCAAGACCAGATATTGGAGTCGGAATTATCGACAACGTAGTGCTTACTAATAATGGTAAGTGGGATGAATTAAGAATTTAATTATTCTTCTTGATTATTTGAATTGTGTCCGCATTTACCGCACACTTTTCGATCATTATGAACTCCAAGGAATACACCTGGGCCACATGTTGGACAGAACTCACCTTTTCTTACGAGAGAGCCTCCGTCAATAGTATATTTTGACCACTTTGCCTTTGGGTTGGGTCCTTCGGTCATTATTCATCGCCTCCTTTTTCGCTAGATGTACGTGTTTTTTGATGTCTGTCTTGAACAAATTTTGGTTCAAATGCAGCAGATTCAGCGGAATCATAAACAAGAGCAAGTCCTGTAGTCAATGGGCGGCCATATCTTGTATTCACATTCTTAACGAATACTAATTCGCGATTTGCACCCGGCTCTGCCTTAGCAGCGGAAGTGACCATTTCCGAAAGTGTAGGTGTTGGCAGATTCACATGATTCCACTCAAAGGTTAGTTCGACTCGACCGAGAAGCGGGTTTTCTTTTCTTTCAATTATTTGCATGTTTTTTCCTCCTTATCTAATGTTTACCTTCAAAGCGTAAGTCCCTGGACTCTTTACATTAAGTCTAGCAGCTACTTCTGATCTCTCAGGATTAAGAATAATCACATATCCTTGCCAATCAGTAGTTATTGGTGCATTCGGGCAATGTTTGCATTGAACTATGTCGCCCTTATTCTCAGGTTCAGGAAGAATGCGATTACATTCTCCACAAGCAAATGGTTGTTTAGCCATTTTAATCCTGCTCCTGTATCCAATTATAAGCGCCAAGTCCGTCCATTTTACAATTAAGACCTATTTTACTTGCTCTAGGATCATTTTGGTTAATTGCTTTAGATACGACTCGAGAACGGATGTATGATCCTTCTTCTAAGAATTTACCACTTGAAGCACCTTCTATTCTTTTGATACCTAAGTTGACATTAATAGGCTCATCAAGAATCTGGGATTTGTGTAATAAGGCTTCCATTGGTCCAATCCTTACGAATGCTCCATATTCAGAAATCTCTGATGCATATCCATCTACAACTTCATTATTTTCCATATTGAAGAGTAATGCCTTAAATCTAACACGCTGATATATAGCACCATCACCATGGATTATTTTACCACGACCCATCGGTTCATGATTAAAGGTCAATAGTGTATAATTTTCGTCTGTATCGAAACGCCCTTCGAAAGCATCATTAGCTAATTCATCGATATGATCAACTAGGTTACGTCCTGCTCGGATGTACTCTGCTGGTATGCGTATTGTGTCTTCACGTGTGACTATACTGTACATTGGTATTCTTCCTCCTATTAACGGACCGCTCCGAGGTTTGTCGGAGGAAGGCGGATGACCCCCCGTCCCTCATCGGCAAAGCCTCCAGAGGAGAAGTCCGTTGGCTCGCCGACCTGCCACTCCTGTATAAGCACAACGGATGGTGATTATTGCTGGTAAATGCCAATCTCCTAGCAGACCTTAGGTCTGGACGAGAGTTTAGTGCCAATGTTCAAGTGGGTATTGAATCCCATTTGATTCCTAATGACGGAGCCCGCTATGCCAGGTCGCCCTAGTAAATTCACTATTTGCTTGTTAATGACCTTTTTATTATTATTGATGCCTCATTCAGGATATCTATCAAATATTAATAATCAAGATTTAGATTTAAGTGATGAAATTACAATTTCACACACATCAAATTCTCAACTAGTCTGGGAGGATGGTGGGCAGCCATGGCCTCAATCAGGTAAAACACCAGGTAGACAATCGGAACCCCCAACTCATAGCCCTGATGGAGGAGCAGGAATAGGAAGTCCAGAGAATGCATCTGAATATATGTCAATAGTTAATCCAATTATTAATTGGCAATATAATGATTACATATATTCTACTGACTCTTTCGCTACTCCAGTTGCAGATTTGAAAAATTCCATTGCAACAAATGAGGATTCGAGCGAGAGATGTGGTGGAGATTCATTATTTACGATAATAATACAAACCGAAGAGGTTAGTGGGAGTAGTCACAGTTTTTTACGAATTATTGAAGGAGAAGATGCAGATTTAGCATGGGAAGTCGATCTCGGAGAAACTGATGAAATTAAAGCATCTCCAGTAATTGTCGATTTAAATGATGACGATAAACAAGAAATTATCGTGTCTTTCGATATGAGTGGCACATTCTATGTCAAGAGTTACTCGCCACAATTAAGTTGCACAGTGACAGGTTGGTCTCCTAGTGGCAGCCATATCACTGAGCTATTATGGACTTATTCGGATTCGTCACTAATGATAGGAAGTACAGACGGTCCATATGTAAGTAGTGCATTAGGTGGACATAAACCTACAACTCAACCATTACTAGCGGATTTAGATTTAGATGGAACAGCAGAGTTAGTACTTTCACTAATCGATACGAATTCAGAAGACCCTGTAGTTCTAGCACTTGATATCACAGGTACTGCTGCAACCTCAATTTGGCAAAAAACACTTGATAAAGGAACACATCCTTCTGATCCTGCGTTTGTTCAAACTGATGAAAATACCGCATTCATTCTACTTACTTCGGTTCAAAGTTCAACAAGCGCAATGTGGGTTTGGAAATTAGATGCCAACGACGGTGATGCGAACTGGGATGGAAAATCTCTTGAAAACGTAAATGGATTCGACTCAGATGTACCTCACATACGATTACCTGGGCCAGTCATATCAAATTTAGATTCTGATAATGCAATGGAGATGATAGTCACTATCCCATCTGATTTCGATGGTAATAGTGCAGCACATGGAGCTGAATACTATGGTTTAGAAATTAGTGATGGCACCAAAATATGGGATATTGAGGCATCAAATGGATTTGCAGATTCAGCACCAATAAGTATCGATACTGATGGAGATGGCGACCATGATAGAGTTTGCTGGATAACTTGGGCAACAAATAGTTGGAATACTAACAGAGATGGTTTCACCGGTTGCCACGATGACACAGATAGTAGTAGCCCACAAGAAGCATGGAGTAAAGAAATATTAGAACCTCAAGGAGCATTTAATGATGGAATCGCGGTAGCGTCTCCAATTTGGATGAATATTGATAATTCAGATGAACCGGAATTAATAGTCCCATATGGCAGAGAATTGAGAGCTTATGATGGAGAACTTGGCACTATGGCTGGAATAAATCCAGAATGGAATGGAGCGATTTCAATAGGACATCGATTATGGTCATCACCTGCATTGGCTGATATTGATGGAGATGCAACATTAGATCTAATCTTGGGAGATACAGTAGTTTCACTAGAAATTGCAGATATCAGACCTCAACAAGATAGTAGGAGTATAGAATTTAGCCCGGTTGCACCGGATCCTAATGAAATTGTGACAGTAACTGTATCTTTTGAGAATGCAGGTACTGCAGAAACTGATGAAGACACAGATGCCATATTATATGCTGATGGAGAAGTCATTGCTAGAGAAAGATTCGGCAATATGCAGCCAGTAGATCCCACAAGCACTGGTTCATTATCTACATTTACAGTTGAATGGTCAGGAGGTCTAGGTGAACATGAATTTACCTTAATACTAGACCCATATGCAAATATATCCCAGTCAAGATATGATAATGACATCCAAACAACTATTCTCAACATCGTAAATCCATATAATGCTAGTTTTGAAGTTCCGACTGAACCGACTAGAGTTACACCCGGTGAAAGTTCAATAGTATCTCCAAATATACGATCTACAGGGCGACTTGCAGGGATTTGGAGCCTCGGGATTGATGATAGTAATTTACCAAATGGATGGACATGGAGTGATGAATCCAGCAATGGAATCGACTCAATAGAAATTGGAATAGATGAAATTTGGAGTCCGAATTTAAGAATAAATGCACCAAGTAATGCATTAGGATCAGATTCAGGATATTTATCATTAACATTAACTTTGGATGAGGATAATAACGTGAGTGTTTCGACTTTATTGCCTGTTGAGGCGAATAGAACAAGAGGCCTTTCAATTAGGGGTCCAGATGGAACTGCCAATAGCTTAGGTCATGGATTGACCGGCGAATATGCAGAAGCATGGATGTTAATTCATAATTTAGGAAATGCTGTCGAAAATCAAATCAGTTGGACATTCCAGACAACATCCTGGGGAAATGATTACAAATTTTTTGATTTAGACGGTAATCAAATATCAGCATTAATACTCGAACCTGATGAAATGATATTTTTGACCGTTCGATTACAGGTCCCAAGCGGAGCTGAACTCGGAGATAGTGTCAATACACCCCTAGAAATGTGTGTAAGCGAAGGAGTATGTCAAACAATTGAACTTTCATTCATGGCAGCAGGAGTAGTTACTGATGTACACCAAAGAACTCTACCAGACAACCTATTGTCTTGGGATATTTCAGCGGATATGCCGGTTGGAGTGACTCAGTTAGAATGGTCAATGACAGATGCAGGATTGATTATCCCAGGTTGGTCATGGAGCACATCAGGAGACTTAGAAATAATTGACGATGTATTGATTTTGAGTAGGTCTGGACCTTCGAGAGTATATGGAACAATCAGTCTTAATTTACCTCCGGATGCATCACCTTCATTCCATATTTTCTCTGATTTAAGTGTTCAATCAGCAGACCATTCCCTAAAATTTTCATTAGAAGTATTACAAATCTATCGAGCGGATTTAACTATAACTTCCCCGTTAGAACAACCTCATGAAGTAGAGGTTGAAGAAGACATCTTAGTGATGATTAAACTTGAAAATCCAGGGAATGGTATAGATTCATTTAGGTTAAATTCAGAAATAATAATTGACTCAGAGATTAACGAAAATCTTGACATCAGCATTTCATTTACAAGCGAACGAGTAACCCTTGGCCCTGGAAGTTTGCAGACTATTCCAGTGATAGTAAGATTACCAGAAGATACACCTGCTACCACGCCTATTCAAATAATGATTATGATGACATCAGAGGGTAATCAAGAAGTTAGTGATTCAGAAATAATATTATTATCTGCTAAGCAAGATCATAGATGGTTGATTGATGCTTTCCAATCTGGAATTAATATTAAAAATAACACTATAATTTCTCAACCTGGTGAGATTCATCAAATGACTATAGAGGCGACGAATATTGGTAACCTTATTGATAACATCTCACTTGAAACCTCAGTTAATATCGTGTATTCAGGTTCTGATTCATCAATTGGTTGGAATGCATCTGGAACATCTATTGAAAATATCGCAGTGAATCAAACAGGCTATCTCTCTTTGAACTGGTTTATCCCAGTAAATTCTTGGAATGGATCAATCATGGAAATATCTGTACATGCTATTGCAAAGGGTGAAATCATAGAGACTTTCATGTTCAATGTAGAAGTTCCACACATAAAGAAATGGAATGCGATATCTAGTCAGGTAGATTTGGAAATAAATCCTGAAGGATCATCTATAGATATCGAAATCGTCCAACTTGGAAATTCACCGTCAAAAGCTTTTGCGACAGTGTATGTGAATGGATCTAATAACTGGATTGTTGAAACACCTGATGAATTACCAATTCTTGAACCAGGAGAAAGTGCAATTATGACGTTGAATATAATCCCACCAGGAAATGCTCAACATGGAAAAACTGTAGAGTTACATATTCGCCTCAGAGAAGGAAGCTCATTATCTGAAACTATAGTTCCACTGAGAGTATCTGTAATTCACCAGTTTGACTTAGTAGGTGAAAGCCCATGGGTTATATCTACAGATGGTGGGTACCCTCATGCAACATTATTGAATGAAGGAAATGCACCGACTACAATTAATCTTAATGTTAGAAGTTTACCATCAGGATGGACGATATTAGGTGAAACAACAGTTGTTTTGGCTGTTGGCGAAATAAGAGGTTTACCAATACAAGTGATTCCAAGCTCAAACTGGGATGGAGAAATATACACTATTAAGATAGAGGCAATAGATGAATTAGGGAACGTAGATGAAATATTACTTGATACCACACAACAAGAATATTCATGGTCTACATCACCAATAATAAATGCAATAAGTGAGGATAAAATACTCTTAAGAATACATGGAACAAATTCACAATCTATTGTTACCGATGATAGGCAAGGTATACTACAATGGGATGAAAGAGGAGGTTGGTTGTGGCTTGCTTCTCAATCAATATCAGATGGGGAAATAACCATAAATTCTGATGAAGGACTAGTTTATACATCATATGTCTCAGAACTATTACTGCGAGATGGAATTTGCACATTATCAGGACTTCAGGGTGACATTGTCGCATCTTGTTCAATAAATAATGGAACTGGAATCTTTGATTATACTATATTACTAATAGATGATAATGGGATGTTACTAGACTCATTCTCTGGAACATTAACAGATAATATGTCATTAGATGAAATGAATCTTTCAACAGCCGATTGGAATCCAGAGC
>Ga0308010_1000015_pt1 | contig 187891 bp, 190 predicted proteins | sample Neamet129_FD_202368 | JGI IMG/M metagenome (GOLD analysis project Ga0308010, IMG submission 202368) | Marine microbial communities from water near the shore, Antarctic Ocean - #129 | ecosystem: Environmental > Aquatic > Marine > Unclassified | place: Southern Ocean | collected 2014-07-24 | reverse complement strand
CGGCACTGCGTAAAGTATGCCGTGTGCGTCTGACCAACGGTTTCGAGGTTTCCTCGTACATCGGTGGTGAAGGCCACAACCTGCAAGAGCACAGCGTCGTGCTGATCCGTGGCGGTCGTGTAAAAGACCTTCCGGGTGTGCGCTACCACACCGTGCGTGGTTCGCTGGATACCTCCGGCGTTAAAGACCGTAAGCAGGGTCGTTCCAAGTACGGTACCAAGCGTCCGAAATAAGGCCGCTTGATCCTTTTTATTTAGTTGAGTCGATAAGAGTAAGGTCGGGCGCGGCGTTCGCTGTTGGTCCCGAGCTAACCTGAAGACCGTTTGAGGGCTTATCAATGCCAAGACGTCGTGTAGCAGCAAAGCGTGAGATCCTGGACGATCCGAAATACGGAAGCCAGATCCTCGCCAAATTCATGAACCACGTGATGGAAAGCGGCAAGAAGGCCGTGGCCGAGCGCATCGTTTACGGTGCTCTGGACACTGTCAAAGCACGCAAGAACAGCGATCCCCTGGAGATCTTCGAGAAAGCTCTCGACGCCATCGCTCCGCTGGTCGAAGTGAAGTCCCGCCGTGTCGGCGGTGCTACCTACCAGGTTCCGGTCGAAGTTCGTCCGTCCCGTCGTAACGCCCTGGCTATGCGCTGGCTGGTGGACTACGCGCGCAAGCGCGGTGAGAAGTCCATGGCTCTGCGTCTGGCTGGTGAGCTGCTGGATGCTGCTGAAGGCAAAGGCGCTGCTGTCAAGAAGCGTGAAGACGTGCACCGTATGGCTGAGGCCAACAAGGCTTTCTCGCACTACCGCTTCTAATTCCGGCTCCACTAACCTTGCGAGGGCTTTATGGCTCGTAATACAGCAATTAACCGCTACCGTAATATTGGTATCTGTGCCCACGTTGACGCGGGCAAGACCACCACTACCGAGCGGATCCTGTTCTACACAGGCCTGAGCCACAAGATGGGCGAGGTGCATGATGGCGCCGCGACCACCGACTGGATGGTTCAGGAGCAGGAGCGTGGTATTACCATTACTTCTGCTGCTATCACCACCTTCTGGAAAGGTTCGGTTGGTCAGTACGACAACTACCGCGTAAACGTCATTGATACCCCCGGTCACGTTGACTTCACCATTGAAGTAGAGCGCTCGCTGCGCGTACTCGACGGTGCTGTCGTTGTGTTCTGCGGTACTTCGGGCGTTGAGCCGCAGTCCGAAACCGTATGGCGTCAGGCCAACAAGTACGGTGTTCCGCGTATCGTCTACGTGAACAAGATGGACCGCCAGGGCGCCAACTTCCTGCGTGTCGTCGGTCAGATCAAGAATCGTCTGGGTCACACCCCGGTACCGATTCAGATCGCCATCGGTGCAGAAGAGAACTTCGAAGGTCAGGTCGATCTGATCAAGATGAAGGCTATCTACTGGAGCGACGACGACAAGGGCACTACCTACCGTGAGGAAGAAATTCCTGCCGAGCTGGTAGACCTGGCCAACGAGTGGCGCTCGAACATGGTCGAGGCTGCTGCCGAAGCCAACGAAGAGCTGATGAACAAGTACCTCGAAGAGGGCGACCTCTCCGTCGAGGAAATCAAGGCCGGTCTGCGTCAGCGCACCCTGGCTAGCGAAATCGTTCCGGCTGTCTGTGGTTCCTCCTTCAAGAACAAGGGTGTACCCCTGGTTCTCGACGCCGTTATCGACTTTCTGCCTGCTCCGACTGAAATCCCTGCAATCAAGGGCATTCACCCGGATCTGGCCGACAAGCCGAAAGAGGAAATCGGCGAAGGCGATTACGACGAGCGTCATGCTGATGACAGCGCGCCGTTCTCGGCTCTGGCGTTCAAGATCGCTACCGACCCATTCGTTGGTACGCTGACCTTCGTCCGCGTCTACTCGGGTGTTCTGGAGTCTGGCCAGTCGGTCATCAACTCCGTGAAGGGCAAGAAAGAGCGCGTTGGTCGTATGGTGCAGATGCACGCCAACCAGCGTGAAGAGATCAAAGAAGTGCGCGCTGGCGACATCGCTGCTCTGATCGGCATGAAGGACGTCACCACTGGTGAAACCCTGTGCGATCCGGACAAGCCGATCATCCTCGAGCGTATGGACTTCCCGGAGCCGGTTATCTCGGTAGCTGTAGAGCCGAAAACCAAGGCTGACCAGGAGAAGATGGGCATCGCACTGGGCAAGCTGGCTCAGGAAGACCCGTCGTTCCGCGTCAAGACTGACGAAGAAACCGGTCAGACCATCATCTCCGGTATGGGTGAGCTGCACCTGGACATCCTCGTTGACCGCATGAAGCGCGAATTCAACGTCGAGGCCAACATCGGCAAGCCGCAGGTTTCCTACCGTGAAACCATCACCAAGGACGCTGTCGAGATCGAAGGTAAGTTCGTTCGTCAGTCCGGTGGTCGTGGTCAGTTCGGTCACTGCTGGATTCGTTTCTCGACTCCGGACGTGGACGACAAGGGCAACATCACCGAAGGTCTGGTGTTTACCAACGAAGTCGTAGGTGGTGTGGTTCCGAAGGAATACATCCCGGCGATCCAGAAGGGTATCGAAGAGCAGATGAAGAACGGCGTCGTTGCCGGCTATCCGCTGATCGGCCTGAAGGCTACCGTGTTCGATGGTTCCTACCACGACGTCGACTCCAACGAGATGGCGTTCAAGATCGCTGCCTCCATGGCGACCAAGCAGCTGGCCCAGAAGGGTGGCGGTAAGGTGCTTGAGCCGATCATGAAGGTAGAAGTGGTAACTCCTGAGGATTACATGGGCGACGTGATGGGTGACCTGAACCGTCGTCGTGGTCTGATCCAGGGTATGGAAGATTCGGTGTCCGGTAAGGTTATCCGTGCCGAAGTTCCGCTGGGCGAGATGTTTGGTTACGCTACCGACGTCCGTTCCATGTCCCAGGGTCGCGCCAGCTACTCCATGGAATTCTCCAAGTACGCAGAGGCTCCGGCGAACATCGTCGAAGCACTGGTTAAAAAACAAGGCTAATCCCGCCCTTTAAGTAAGAGGTTTACTGTCGTGGCTAAGGAAAAATTCGAACGTAACAAACCGCACGTCAACGTCGGCACCATCGGTCACGTTGACCACGGTAAAACCACTCTGACCGCTGCTCTGACCCGCGTCTGCTCCGAAGTTTTCGGTTCGGCCAAGGTCGACTTCGACAAGATCGATAGCGCTCCGGAAGAGAAGGCTCGTGGTATCACCATCAACACTGCGCACGTGGAGTACGACTCTGCCGTACGTCACTACGCACACGTTGACTGCCCGGGTCACGCCGACTACGTGAAGAACATGATCACCGGTGCTGCCCAGATGGACGGCGCGATCCTGGTCTGCTCGGCTGCCGACGGCCCGATGCCGCAAACCCGTGAGCACATCCTGCTGTCCCGTCAGGTTGGCGTACCGTACATCGTTGTCTTCCTGAACAAGGCTGACATGGTTGACGACGCTGAGCTGCTGGAACTGGTCGAGATGGAAGTTCGCGACCTGCTGAGTACCTACGATTTCCCGGGTGACGACACTCCGATCATCATCGGCTCCGCGCTGATGGCTCTGAACGGCCAGGACGACAATGGCATGGGTACCACTGCGGTGAAAACCCTGGTGGAAACTCTGGACAGCTACATCCCTGAGCCGGTTCGTGCCATCGATCGTCCGTTCCTGATGCCGATCGAAGACGTGTTCTCGATCTCCGGCCGCGGTACTGTAGTTACCGGTCGTGTAGAGCGCGGTATCGTCCGTATCCAGGAAGAAATCGAAATCGTTGGTCTGCGTCCGACCACCAAGACCACCTGCACCGGCGTTGAGATGTTCCGCAAGCTGCTGGATGAAGGTCGTGCTGGTGAGAACTGCGGCGTGCTGCTGCGCGGCACCAAGCGTGATGAAGTCGAGCGTGGTCAGGTTCTGGCCAAGCCGGGCACCATCAAGCCGCACACCAAGTTCGAAGCTGAAGTGTACGTTCTGTCCAAAGAAGAAGGTGGTCGTCACACCCCGTTCTTCAAGGGCTACCGTCCTCAGTTCTACTTCCGTACCACTGACGTGACCGGTTCGTGCGAACTGCCGGAAGGCGTTGAGATGGTAATGCCGGGCGACAACATCAAAATGGTTGTCACCCTGATCAAGCCGATCGCCATGGAAGATGGCCTGCGTTTCGCGATTCGCGAAGGCGGCCGTACCGTTGGTGCTGGCGTGGTTGCCAAGATCGTCGAGTAATCAACGATCCGCGGTATGGAAAAGGGCCCTTCGGGGCCCTTTTCTTTTGGATTGGTTAAAAGTTGACACCCCCAGGGGGCATCCGTACAATTGCGCCTCCCTCGAGCGGGCGTAGTCCGTCTGTGGGGATTAGCAGCTTGGAATCTGAGGTCAAAATGCAAAACCAACAAATCCGTATTCGGTTGAAGGCTTTTGACCATCGCCTGATCGATCAATCTACCCAGGAAATCGTGGAAACCGCGAAACGTACTGGTGCTCAGGTGCGTGGTCCGATTCCTCTGCCTACTCGTAAGGAGCGGTATACCGTTCTGGTCTCCCCGCACGTCAACAAAGACGCGCGCGATCAGTACGAAATCCGCACTCATAAGCGTGTTCTGGACATCGTCCAGCCGACGGATAAAACCGTTGACGCGCTGATGAAGCTTGACCTTGCGGCAGGCGTGGAAGTGCAGATCAGCCTCGGCTAAAACCTGGCGGTTTTAGTCGTGTAACGCTCTGAAATGGGCGGCCATAGCGGGTGAAAGCCCCGTACACTCATGAGGTTTACAACATGACTATTGGTGTAGTCGGTCGTAAAGCGGGTATGACCCGTATTTTCACCGAAGAAGGTGTCTCCATTCCGGTTACGGTCATCGAGATCGAGCCGAATCGCGTCACCCAGTTTAAAACTGAAGAATCCGATGGCTATCGCGCAGTGCAGGTCACTGTTGGCGAGCGTCGTGCTTCGCGTGTCACAGCAGCTCAAGCTGGCCACTTCGCCAAGGCGAACGTCGCGGCAGGTCGTACTGTTCTGGAATTCCGTCTTGAAGAAGGCGACTACCAGGCTGGCGATCTGATCAACGCTGAAATTTTCCAAGCTGGTCAACTGGTCGATGTGACCGGTCAGTCCAAAGGTAAAGGCTTCGCCGGTACCATCAAGCGTTGGAACTTCCGCGGCCAGGACAACACTCACGGCAACTCCGTGTCCCACCGTGTTCCGGGTTCCATTGGCCAGTGCCAGACCCCGGGTCGCGTATTCAAGGGCAAGAAGATGTCCGGCCACATGGGTGCTGAGCGCGTTACCGTGCAGTCCCTGGAAGTCGTGCGCGTAGACGCCGAGCGTAATCTGTTGCTGGTCAAGGGTGCCGTTCCTGGCGCTACTGGCGGCGACGTTATCGTTCGTCCGGCTGCCAAGGCGTAAGGGGAGAATCTGAGATGCAATTGAATGTAAATGGCGCTCAGGCGATCGAAGTGTCGGAATCGACCTTCGGTGGCGAGTACAACGAGACTCTGGTTCACCAGGCAGTCGTGGCCTACATGGCTGGCGGCCGTCAGGGCACCAAAGGTCAGAAGTCCCGTTCCGACGTTTCCGGTGGCGGTAAGCGCCCGTGGCGTCAGAAGGGTACTGGTCGTGCTCGTGCTGGTACCACTCGTGGTCCGATCTGGCGTGGCGGTGGTGTGACCTTCGCAGCGTCCACCCGCAACCATGATCAAAAGCTGAACAAGAAGATGTACCGCGCAGCTCTGCGCTCCATCCTTGCTGAGCTCGTTCGTACCGACCGTCTGGTCGTGGTCGAAGACTTCGCCGTTGATGCGCCGAAGACCAAGACCCTGCTGGCCAAACTCAATGGCCTGGGCCTGACCGACGTGCTGATCGTATCCGACGCTGTCGATGAGAACCTGTACCTGGCTGCCCGCAACCTGCCGCACGTTGATGTACGTGACGTTCAGGGTTCCGATCCGGTCAGCCTGATCGCGTACGAGAAGGTGCTGGTCACCGTTTCGGCCGTGAAGAAATTCGAGGAGCTGCTGGGATGAACCAGGAACGCGTATTCAAAGTGCTGCTTGGCCCGCACATCTCCGAGAAGGCCACGGTTCTGGCTGACAAGCAAGGTCAGTTCGTTTTCAAAGTCGCTACCGATGCGACCAAGCTGGAAATCAAGAAGGCTGTCGAAGGCCTGTTCGGCGTGAAGGTTGAGCGCGTTACTACTCAGAACGTTCTGGGTAAGAGCAAGCGCACCGCTCGCGGTCTGGGCAAGCGTAACGACTGGAAGAAGGCAGTTATCTCCCTTCAGCCGGGCCAAGAACTCGATTTCACCAGCAGTGCTGAGTAAGGAAGGGGTGCATCATGGCAATCGTTAAATGCAAACCGACTTCCGCTGGCCGCCGTTTTGTGGTCAAGGTGGTCAATCAGGAGCTGCACAAAGGCGCTCCATACGCTCCGCTGCTCGAGAAAAAGTCGAAGTCCGGTGGTCGTAACAACAATGGCCGTATTACCACCCGTCATATCGGTGGTGGTCATAAGCAGCATTACCGTCTGGTCGATTTCCGTCGCAACGACAAGGATGGCATTCCTGCCACCGTCGAGCGCGTGGAATACGATCCGAACCGTACTGCTCACATCGCTCTGCTGAAATACGCTGACGGCGAACGTCGCTACATCATCGCTCCGAAGGGCGTTTCTGCTGGCGACCAGCTGATTGCGGGCATCATGGCTCCGATCAAGCCGGGCAACAGCCTGCAGCTGCGCAACATTCCGGTAGGTTCGACCGTTCACGGTATCGAGCTGAAGCCGGGTAAAGGTGCTCAGATCGCTCGTTCCGCTGGTGCTTCCGCTCAGCTGATCGCTCGTGAAGGTGCCTATGTGACTCTGCGTTTGCGCTCCGGCGAAATGCGCAAAGTCCTTTCCGAGTGCCGTGCGACCCTGGGCGAAGTCTCGAACTCCGAGCACAGCCTGCGTTCGCTGGGTAAGGCCGGTGCCAAGCGCTGGCGCGGTGTTCGTCCGACCGTTCGTGGTGTTGCCATGAACCCGGTTGATCACCCGCACGGTGGTGGTGAGGGTCGTACCTCCGGTGGTCGTCATCCGGTGTCGCCATGGGGCTTCCCGACCAAGGGCGCGAAAACCCGTGCTAACAAGCGCACCGACAACATGATCGTCCGTCGTCGCAAGTAAATAGAGGGATACGACAGTGCCACGTTCTCTGAAAAAAGGTCCTTTTATCGATCTTCACCTACTGAAGAAGGTCGAAGCGGCGGTGGAAAAGAACGAACGCAAACCGGTTAAGACCTGGTCGCGCCGTTCCATGATCCTGCCGCAGATGGTCGGTCTGACCATCGCTGTGCATAACGGTCGTCAACATGTCCCGGTCCTCGTGAACGAAGACATGGTCGGCCACAAACTGGGCGAATTTGCCGGCACGCGTACCTATCGTGGTCACGTTGCCGACAAGAAAGGCAAGCGTTAAGGGGTTTGGAAATGGAAGTAGCCGCTAAGTTGTCGGGCGCTCGCATCTCCGCCCAGAAAGCTCGCCTGGTCGCCGACCAGATCCGCGGGAAGAAGGTGCCGCGTGCCAAAGGCCGTGCTGATCGCATCGTCAAGCGGTCTTGCCATATCACTGTCAAGGTTGCGGACAAGTAACGGAGTCGATCAGATGGGTCAGAAAGTACATCCCGTTGGCATCCGCCTGGGAATCGTCAAGGATCACACTTCGGTTTGGTATGCAGATGGTCGCACTTACGCCGACTACCTGAATGCCGACCTGAAGGTTCGTGCATACCTGCAAGACAAACTAAAAAGCGCGTCCGTTAGCCGTATCGACATCGCTCGCCCGGCTCAAACCGCACGCATCACCATCCACACCGCTCGTCCCGGCATCGTGATCGGCAAGAAAGGTGAAGATGTTGAGAAGCTGCGTCAGGACCTGACCAAGCAAATGGGTGTGCCGGTGCACATCAACATCGAAGAGATCCGCAAGCCGGAGCTCGACGGTATGCTGGTTGCACAGAGCGTAGCTCAGCAGCTGGAGCGTCGCGTAATGTTCCGTCGCGCCATGAAGCGCGCTGTACAGAACGCCATGCGCATTGGTGCCAAGGGCATCAAGATCCAGGTGAGTGGTCGTCTTGGTGGCGCTGAAATCGCCCGTACCGAGTGGTATCGCGAAGGTCGTGTGCCCCTGCACACCCTGCGTGCAGATATCGATTACGCCACCTACGAAGCGCACACCACTTACGGTGTGATCGGCGTCAAGGTTTGGATCTTCAAGGGTGAGGTCATTGGTGGCCGCACTGAAGAGCTGAAGCCGCAAGCGCCCGCTCCTCGTAAAGCTGCTAAGAAATAAGGAGTACGCATCATGTTGCAACCAAAGCGTACGAAGTTCCGCAAGCAGATGACCGGCCACAACCGTGGTCTGGCTCAGCGCGGTAGCAAGGTCAGCTTCGGCGAGTTCGCGCTGAAGTCTGTAGCCCGCGGTCGTCTCACCGCCCGTCAGATCGAGTCCGCTCGTCGTGCTCTGACTCGTCACGTAAAACGTGGCGGCAAGATCTGGATTCGCGTATTCCCGGACAAGCCGGTTACCAAGAAGCCTCTCGAAGTGCGGATGGGTAAAGGTAAGGGTGGCGTCGAATATTGGGTAGCCCAGATCCAGCCAGGCAAAGTCCTGTACGAGATCGAAGGCGTTTCCGAAGAGCTGGCGCGTGAGGCTTTCGCCCTGGCTGCTGCAAAGCTGCCGCTCGCCACCACCTTTGTTAAGCGGACGGTGATGTGATGAAAGCGACCGAACTTCGTGAAAAAACCGCACAGCAACTGAACGAGCAACTGCTCGGTCTGCTGCGCGACCAGTTCAATCTGCGCATGCAGAAAGCAACTGGCCAGTTGGGGCAGTCTCACCTGCTCTCGCAAGTTAAGCGCGACATCGCTCGTGTGAAAACTGTGCTCAACCAGCAGGCAGGTAAGTGATCATGGCTGAAGCCGAAAAAACAGTCCGTACGCTGACCGGCCGTGTTGTCAGCGACAAGATGGACAAGACCATCACCGTTCTGATCGAGCGCCGTGTAAAGCACCCGATCTACGGTAAATACGTCAAGCGTTCGACCAAACTGCACGCTCACGACGAAACCAACCAGTGCAAGATCGGCGACAAGGTTTCCATTCGCGAAACCCGTCCGCAGTCCAAGACCAAGTCCTGGGCTCTGGTTGAAGTCGTCGAACGCGCAGTTGACGTCTAAGGGCTAGGGGTCGGAGAAATTTTATGATTCAGACTCAATCCATGCTCGATGTGGCTGACAACAGTGGTGCACGTCGTGTTATGTGCATCAAGGTGCTGGGCGGCTCTCATCGTCGCTACGCCGGCATCGGCGACATCATCAAGGTCACCGTCAAGGAAGCAATTCCGCGCGGCAAAGTGAAGAAAGGTCAGGTCATGACCGCAGTGGTTGTTCGTACCCGTCACGGCGTTCGTCGTGCCGACGGTTCGATCATCCGCTTCGACGGCAATGCTGCTGTTCTGCTGAACAACAAGCAAGAGCCGATCGGTACCCGTATCTTCGGGCCAGTGACCCGTGAACTGCGTTCCGAGAAGTTCATGAAGATCGTCTCGCTCGCCCCTGAAGTGCTTTAAGGAGATCCGACATGCAAAAGATTCGTCGTGACGACGAGATCATCGTGATCGCCGGCAAAGACAAAGGTAAGCGCGGTAAGGTGCTCAAGGTTCTCGCTGACGACCGTCTGGTCGTCGGTGGCATCAACCTGGTGAAGCGTCATACCAAGCCGAACCCGATGTCGGGCGTTCAAGGCGGTATCGTCGAGAAAGAAGCGCCTCTGCACGCTTCCAACGTTGCCATCTTCAACTCTGAAACCAACAAGGCTGACCGCGTTGGCTTCAAGACCGAAGACGGCAAGAAAATTCGTGTCTTCAAGTCCACCCAGAAGCCGGTTGGCGCTTGAGAATCCGTAGGTAAATACCATGGCACGACTGAAAGAGATTTACCGGAAGGAAATCGCGCCCAAGCTGAAGGAAGAACTGAAGCTGGCGAACGTGATGGAAGTTCCGCGCATCACCAAGATCACCCTGAACATGGGCCTGGGCGAAGCGATCGGTGACAAGAAGATCATCGAAAACGCTGTTGCCGACCTCGAGAAGATTACCGGTCAGAAAGTCGTTGTGACTCATGCCCGCAAGTCGATCGCAGGTTTCAAGGTTCGTGAAGGTTGGCCGATTGGCGTCAAGGTCACTCTGCGTCGCGAGCGTATGTACGAGTTCCTGGATCGTCTGCTGTCCATCTCCCTGCCGCGCGTGCGTGACTTCCGCGGCCTGAATGCCAAGTCCTTCGATGGTCGTGGCAACTACAGCATGGGCGTGAAAGAGCAGATCATCTTCCCGGAAATCGATTACGACAAAATCGATGCGCTGCGTGGTCTGGACATCACCCTGACTACCACTGCCCGTAACGATGATGAAGGCCGCGCTCTGCTGCGTGCTTTCAACTTCCCGTTCCGCAACTGATCGGAGTCTGGATAATGGCCAAGACAAGCATGAAGAACCGCGAGCTGAAGCGTCAGCAAACGGTTGCCAAGTACGCCAAGAAGCGTGCCGAGCTGAAAGCCACCATCGCTAATCCGAACACCAGTCCGGAAGCGCGTTGGGAAGCTCAGGTCGCTCTGCAGAAGCAACCACGTGACGCCAGCGCCTCGCGCCTGCGTAACCGTTGCCGCATCACCGGCCGTCCGCACGGCGTTTACCGCAAGTTCGGTCTGTCGCGTAACAAGCTGCGCGAAGCCGCCATGCGCGGTGACGTACCGGGCCTGGTGAAAGCCAGCTGGTAATAGCAGTAAAAAAAGCGAAGCCGGCCTAGTGCCGGCTTTGTCTTTATTTGAACAAGCCCCTTTTGGGGCTTGATTCATTTTTGATCGGTCTCTAGAATGTCCGGCTCTCCTGAGCCTGGTATTTCCATGCCGAGCTTTTGGATGATCCCACAGCCCTCGGGCTGTTCTTTTTGTATCAGGAGCGTCTAGCCCATGAGTATGCAGGACCCGTTAGCGGACATGCTAACTCGTATCCGTAATGCCCAGATGGCTGAAAAGTCCGTCGTAAGCATGCCTTCTTCCACTCTGAAGGTAGCCGTAGCCAAAGTTCTGAAAGACGAAGGTTACATTGCGGGTTATGAAGTCAATGGTGAAGCCAAGCCACAACTGTCCATCGAGCTGAAGTACTTCGAAGGCCGTCCGGTCATCGAGGAAGTCAAGCGCGTGAGCCGTCCTGGCCTTCGTCAATACAAATCCGTCGATGACCTGCCGAAGGTTCGCGGCGGTCTCGGTGTTTCCATCGTCTCCACCAATAAAGGTGTGATGACGGATCGCGCTGCGCGCGCTGCCGGTGTCGGCGGCGAAGTGCTCTGCACCGTGTTCTAAGGGGGGGATAAGCATGTCTCGCGTTGCTAAGAACCCCGTTGTGCTGCCTGCCGGTGTCGAGATCAAACTCGCCGGTCAGCAGCTCTCGGTCAAGGGTGCCAAGGGCGCTCTGGAACTGAACGTTCACTCGTCCGTGGAAGTGATCCAGGAAGGTAGCGAACTGCGTTTCGCCGCTCGTAATGGCGACCAGCAGAACCGCGCTATGGCCGGTACTACTCGTGCTCTGGTGAACAACATGGTCATCGGTGTCAGCCAAGGCTTCGAGCGTAAGCTGCAGCTGGTCGGCGTGGGCTACAAAGCTCAAGCCAAAGGCCAGGTGCTGAACCTCGCACTGGGCTTCTCCCACCCGATCGACTACGAACTGCCGGAAGGCGTCGTGGCTGAAACCCCGAACCAGACCGAAATCCTGATCAAGGGTATCGACAAGCAACTGGTGGGTCAGGTGGCTGCGGAAATCCGTGACTTCCGTCGTCCTGAGCCCTACAAGGGCAAAGGCGTTCGTTACGCGGATGAAGTTGTCCGTCGTAAAGAAGCCAAGAAGAAGTAAGGGGCTGAAAAATGACCGACAAAAAAGTTACTCGTCTGCGTCGCGCTCGCAAAGCACGCCTGAAAATGCACGAGCTCGAAGCCGTGCGTCTGTGCGTGTACCGCTCTTCGCAGCACATCTACGCCCAGGTCATCTCGGCCGACGGCAGCAAGGTTCTGGCCAGCGCCTCTACCTTGGACAAAGCACTGCGTGATGGCGCCACCGGCAACGTCGACGCAGCCAAGAAAGTTGGTGCGCTGGTTGCTGAGCGTGCGAAAGCCGCTGGTGTGACCCAGGTGGCATTCGACCGTTCTGGCTTCAAGTACCACGGCCGCGTCAAGGCGCTGGCTGATGCTGCTCGTGAAGGCGGGCTGGAGTTCTAAGTTATGGCAAATAACGACCAAAAGCGCGACGAAGGCTACATCGAGAAGCTGGTTCAGGTTAACCGCGTTGCCAAGACCGTAAAGGGTGGCCGTATCTTCACTTTCACCGCGCTGACCGTGGTAGGTGATGGCAAGGGTCGCGTCGGTTTCGGCCGTGGCAAGTCCCGCGAAGTTCCGGCTGCTATCCAGAAGGCTATGGAAGCTGCTCGTCGCAACATGATCCAAGTTGATCTGAACGGCACCACTCTGCAGTACCCGATCAAGTCCGCTCACGGCGCCTCCAAGGTGTTCATGCAGCCGGCTTCGGAAGGTACCGGTATCATCGCCGGCGGCGCCATGCGTGCCGTGCTGGAAGTGGCTGGTGTGCAGAACGTTCTGGCCAAGTGCTACGGCTCGACCAACCCGGTGAACGTGGTTCACGCCACTTTCAAGGGTCTGAAGACCATGCAGTCTCCGGGTTCTGTTGCAGCCAAGCGTGGCAAGAGCGTCGAGGAGATTCTCTAACCATGGCTAATACCGTCAAAGTGACTCTGATCAAGAGCACCAATGGCCGTCTGGCCAATCACAAAGCTTGCGTCAAGGGCCTCGGCCTGCGTCGCATCGGTCACACCGTAGAGGTTCTGGATACTCCGGAAAACCGCGGCATGATCAACAAGGCTTACTACCTGCTGAAGGTGGAGGGTTAATCATGCAACTGAACGATCTGCGTTCCGCGCCGGGTGCCCGTCGCGAGAAGCACCGTCCGGGCCGTGGCATCGGTAGCGGTCTGGGTAAGACTGGTGGCCGTGGCCACAAAGGTCAAACCTCCCGCTCCGGTGGTTCCATCGCTCCGGGCTTCGAGGGTGGTCAGCAGCCGCTGCACCGCCGTCTGCCGAAGTTCGGCTTCGTCTCCCTGAAGGCTATGGATCGCGCTGAAGTGCGTACCTCCGAGCTGAACAAGGTAGAGGGTGTTGTAACTCTGCAGGCTCTGAAGGATGCCAATCTGGTAGGCCATCACGTACAGCGTGTGAAAGTCATGCTGTCCGGTGAGGTTACCCGTGCGGTCACCCTGAAAGGTATCGCCGCCACCAAGGGTGCGCGTGCGGCTATCGAAGCAGCTGGCGGTAAGTTCGAGGACTAAATGGCTAAGCAAGGTGCTCTCTCAGCGCTGGCAGGTGGCGGGTTGTCCGAACTCTGGGCTCGTCTGCGTTTCCTGTTCCTGGCGATCATCGTCTACCGGATAGGTGCGCACATCCCGGTTCCTGGCATCAACCCAGACCGACTGGCGGATCTGTTCCGGCAGAATGAGGGGACCATTCTTAGCTTGTTCAACATGTTTTCCGGCGGCGCGCTGGAGCGGATGAGCATCTTTGCACTGGGGATCATGCCGTACATTTCGGCATCGATCATCATGCAACTGATGACCGCTGTCAGCCCGCAGCTGGAACAGTTGAAGAAGGAAGGTGAAGCTGGCCGTCGCAAGATCAGCCAGTACACCCGCTACGGCACTCTCGTTCTGGCGTTCGTTCAGGCCATCGGTATGTCCGTTGGTCTGGCTAGTCAGGGCGTTGCGTTCTCGGGCGATTTCGGCTTCCACTTCGTGGCGATCACCACTTTCGTGGCGGGCGCGATGTTCATGATGTGGCTAGGCGAGCAGATCACCGAGCGCGGTGTCGGCAACGGTATCTCGATGCTGATTTTTGCAGGCATCGTGGCCGGTCTGCCGTCGGCAATCGGGCAGTCTTTCGAGTCTGCTCGTCAGGGCGATATCAACATCTTCGCTCTGATCGCCATCGGCCTGCTGGCAGTAGCGATCATCGGTTTCGTGGTGTTCATTGAGCGTGGTCAGCGTCGCATTGCGGTGCACTATGCCAAGCGTCAGCAGGGCCGCAAGGTCTTCGCTGCACAGACCAGCCACCTGCCGTTGAAGGTGAACATGGCGGGCGTAATCCCGGCCATCTTCGCCAGCAGCCTTCTGCTGTTCCCGGCCTCGCTGGGTGCCTGGTTTGGTCAGTCCGAGGGTTTGGGCTGGCTGCAGGACATTTCGCAGGCTATCGCTCCTGGTCAGCCGTTGAACATTCTGCTGTTTAGTGCAGGGATCATTTTCTTCTGCTTCTTCTACACAGCGCTGATGTTCAACCCGAAAGACGTAGCGGAAAACCTGAAGAAGTCCGGTGCCTTTATTCCGGGCATCCGTCCGGGCGAGCAGTCTGCACGCTATATCGATGGCGTTCTGACCCGCTTGACCATGTTCGGTGCTCTGTACATGACGGCCGTGTGCCTGTTGCCCCAGTTCCTGGTGGTTGCAGCCAACGTTCCGTTCTACCTTGGCGGGACCTCGTTGCTGATCGTGGTCGTGGTTGTAATGGACTTCATGTCCCAAGTGCAATCGCACCTCGTGTCTCACCAGTACGATTCCCTGATGAAGAAAGCCAACCTGAAGGGCTATGGCAGCGGCATGCTCCGCTGATCCACCCGTAAGGTTCGAGGAGTTGGTAATGAAAGTTCGTGCATCGGTGAAAAAGCTGTGCCGTAACTGCAAAATTATCCGTCGCGAAGGTGTCGTGCGGGTGATCTGCAGCGCAGAGCCGCGTCACAAGCAGCGCCAAGGCTGAGTGTGAACCACGCGTGATAAGCCCGGCAGCTAGTGCGCTGCCGGGTTGATTATTTGTTATTACAGCGTTAATATCTCGCGCCCTATTTCTTGGCTTCCGGGGCGTAGGTAGCTGTCAATTGGAGTTCCACTGAATGGCCCGTATTGCAGGCGTTAACATTCCGGATAACAAGCACACTGTTATCTCGCTGACCTACATCTTCGGTGTTGGTCGCACCACTGCACAGAAAATCTGTGCCGCTACCGGTGTAAACCCGGCTGCGAAAATCAAGGATCTGACTGACGAGCAGATCGAACAGCTGCGTGGCGAAGTAGCCAAGGTGAATACCGAAGGCGACCTGCGTCGTGAAGTGAATATGAAGATCAAGCGCTTGATGGATCTGGGTTGCTACCGTGGCCTGCGTCATCGTAAAGGTCTGCCGGTCCGCGGTCAGCGTACCAAGACCAACGCTCGCACCCGTAAGGGCCCGCGTAAGCCGATCCGCAAGTAATCGCATTCGCGAATCGACAGGAATTTAGTCATGGCAAAACCTGCTGCTCGTACTCGTAAAAAAGTCAAAAAGACGGTGGTTGATGGCATCGCCCACATTCACGCGTCTTTCAACAACACTATCGTGACCATTACCGACCGTCAGGGTAACGCCCTGTCCTGGGCTACCTCCGGTGGTTCGGGTTTCCGCGGCTCGCGTAAGTCCACTCCGTTCGCTGCCCAGATCGCCGCCGAGCGCGCTGGTCAGGCTGCACTGGAGTACGGTCTGAAGAACCTCGACGTCAACGTCAAAGGTCCAGGCCCAGGTCGCGAATCCGCCGTGCGTGCTCTGAACGCCTGCGGCTACAAAATCGCCAGCATCACCGACGTGACGCCAATCCCGCACAACGGGTGCCGTCCGCCGAAGAAGCGTCGCGTGTAATCAGGAGACAGTGAGAAATGGCTCGTTACATTGGTCCCAAGTGCAAACTGTCTCGTCGTGAAGGCACCGATCTCTTTCTGAAGAGTGGTGTTCGCGCGCTTGAATCTAAGTGCAACATCGAAGCAGCCCCGGGTATCCACGGCCAGCGCCGTGGCCGTCAGTCCGACTACGGCACCCAGCTGCGTGAGAAGCAAAAAGTTCGTCGTATCTACGGCGTACTGGAGCGTCAATTCAGCGGTTACTACAAGCAAGCTGCCAGCCAGAAAGGCGCCACCGGCGAAAATCTGCTGCAACTGCTGGAGTGCCGTCTGGACAACGTGGTTTACCGTATGGGTTTTGGCGCTACTCGTGCCGAGTCCCGTCAGCTGGTTTCGCACAAAGCGATCAGCGTCAACGGTCAGACCGTAAACGTACCGTCCTACCAAGTTAAGGCTGGCGACGTCGTTGCTATTCGCGAGAAATCGCGCAATCAGCTGCGCATCGCTCAGGCTCTCGAGCTCTGCGCCCAGCGTGGCCGTGTTGAGTGGGTAGAAGTAGACGCCGAGAAGAAGTCTGGTGTGTTCAAGAACGTACCGGCTCGTGGCGATCTGTCCGCTGACATCAACGAGAGCCTGATTGTCGAGCTCTACTCCAAGTAAGGGCTAGAAAATAGGTGCATCCATGCAGATTTCGGTAAATGAGTTCCTGACCCCCCGTCACATCGATGTGCAGGAGGTCAGTCCGACCCGCGCCAAGATCACTCTCGAGCCTCTCGAGCGTGGCTTTGGCCATACCCTGGGCAACGCGCTGCGTCGCATCCTGTTGTCCTCCATGCCTGGCTGTGCAGTAGTCGAGGCCGAGATCGATGGCGTACTCCATGAGTACTCCGCGATCGAAGGTGTGCAGGAAGATGTCATCGAGATCCTGCTCAACCTGAAAGGTCTGGCTATCAAGCTGCACGGCCGTGACGAAGTGACCCTGACTCTGGCTAAGAAGGGCCCGGGCGTAGTTACCGCTGCCGATATTCAGCTGGATCACGATGTCGAAATCGTCAATGGCGACCACGTAATCGCCAACCTGGCCTCCAATGGCGCGCTGAACATGAAGCTCACCGTGGCTCGTGGTCGCGGCTATGAGCCGGCTGACGCGCGTCAGAGCGACGAAGATGAAAGCCGCAGCATTGGTCGCTTGCAGCTGGATGCTTCGTTCAGCCCTGTGCGTCGGGTTGCTTACGTGGTGGAAAACGCCCGTGTCGAGCAGCGCACCAACCTGGACAAACTGGTTATCGACCTGGAAACCAACGGTACTCTGGACCCTGAAGAGGCTATCCGTCGTGCCGCGACCATCCTGCAGCAGCAGCTGGCCGCGTTCGTCGACCTCAAAGGTGACAGTGAGCCAGTGGTGGTCGAGCAGGAAGACGAGATCGATCCGATCCTGCTGCGTCCTGTCGATGACCTGGAACTGACCGTACGTTCGGCCAACTGCCTCAAGGCAGAGAACATCTACTACATCGGTGACCTGATTCAGCGCACCGAAGTAGAGCTGCTCAAAACCCCGAACCTGGGCAAGAAATCCCTGACCGAAATCAAGGATGTTCTGGCTTCTCGCGGTCTGTCCCTCGGTATGCGCCTCGACAACTGGCCGCCGGCAAGTCTGAAGAAAGACGATAAGGCCACTGCCTGATCGTCATCATCACCGAACGAACAAGTTTGGTAAGGAATTGAACCATGCGTCATCGTAAAAGTGGCCGTCACCTCAGCCGCACCAGCGCTCACCGCAAGGCCATGTTCCAGAACATGGCGGTCTCGCTGTTCGAGCACGAGCTGATCAAAACTACCCTGCCGAAAGCCAAGGAACTGCGTCGCGTTGCCGAGCCGCTGATCACCCTGGCCAAGGAAGACAGCGTTGCCAATCGTCGTCTGGCCTTCGATCGTACCCGTTCGAAAGCCATCGTCGGCAAGCTGTTCAACGATCTGGGCAAGCGCTACGCCACCCGTAACGGCGGCTACCTGCGCATCCTCAAGTGCGGTTTCCGCGCTGGCGACAACGCTCCGATGGCTTACGTTGAACTGGTCGACCGTCCGGTCGGCGGTTCGGTAGAAGCTGCCGAGTAAGTTGCTGGTTGTACAAGAAACCGGGCCTTGTGCCCGGTTTTTTGTTGCCTGAATTTATTGCGTTGGGGGCGCGTACTGGGTGCTGTTGGCGGTTTCTGGGGCCGTGCGCAGGGTGTTTGGCTCATGAAAGAAAATAACTATCGCGCCGTTATGCTTCATGAATTGGTTCGTCTGGCGAAGCGGGTCTAGGCTTGTCCCATTGTTGGTCGCACTCGCTGGGACCGACCCGATGAGGAGAAGGAGAGAACCATGTCGAACCAAGGTAAATGTCCGTTCAACCACGTCGCTGGTGGTGGCACGACCAACAAAGATTGGTGGCCGAATCAGCTGCGTGTGGATTTGCTCAATCAGCATTCCGACCGATCCAATCCGCTGGGTGAAACATTCAACTACGCCGAAGCCTTCAAGAAGCTCGATTACAAGGCGCTCAAGGCCGATCTGGTCAAGCTGATGACCGACAGCCAGGACTGGTGGCCCGCCGATTTCGGTCACTACGGTCCGCAATTCATCCGCATGGCCTGGCACTCTGCCGGCACCTATCGCACCACCGATGGCCGTGGCGGTGGCGGTCGTGGTCAGCAGCGTTTCGCGCCGCTCAACTCCTGGCCGGACAACGTCAACATCGACAAGTCGCGTCGCCTGCTGTGGCCGATCAAGCAGAAGTATGGCCAGTCCATTTCCTGGGCCGACCTGTACATCCTCGCCGGTAACGTCGCGCTGGAATCCATGGGTTTTCGCACCTTCGGCTTCGGTGCCGGTCGCGAAGACGTATGGGAACCGGATCAGGACGTCAACTGGGGCGCCGAAGTCGCCTGGCTGGGTGTCGATCCCAAGCGCGTCAATGATGAACGCGAGCTGACTGCACCCTTTGGCGCCACCCACATGGGTCTGATCTACGTGAACCCGGAAGGTCCCAATGCCAGCGGCGACTACATGCTGGCGGCCAAGGACATTCGCGCCACCTTCTATCGCATGGCGATGGACGACGAGGAAATCGTCGCCTTGATCGCTGGCGGCCACACTTTCGGCAAGTCCCACGGCGCCGCGCCGGAATCGCACAAGGGGCCTGAGCCGGAGGCGGCGCCGATCGAGGCGCAGGGCCTGGGCTGGATCAGCAACTTCGGCAGCGGCCACGGCAAAGACACCATTTCCAGCGGCATTGAGGTCACCTGGACCAAGACCCCGGCGCTGTGGAGCAACAACTTCTTCGAGAACCTGTTCAAGTTCGAATGGGAACTGACCAAGTCCCCCGCCGGTGCCAAGCAGTGGGTGGCCAAGGATGCACCGGAGATCATCCCGGATGCGCACGTGCCGGGTAAATTCCACAAGCCGACCATGCTCACCACCGACCTGACCCTGCGCTTCGATCCGGAGTTCGGCAAGATTTCCAAGCGCTTCTATGAAGATCCGCAGGCCTTCGCCGATGCCTTCGCGCGCGCCTGGTACAAGCTGACCCACCGCGACATGGGGCCGAAAGCCCGCTACCTGGGTCCGGAAGTGCCGAAAGAGGACCTTATCTGGCAAGACCCGCTGCCGGCTGCCATCCACAACCCGAGCGCTGCCGATATTGCAGATCTGAAAGCGAAGATCGCTGCCTCCGGGCTGTCGGTGGGTGATCTGGTGTCCGTGGCCTGGGCTTCGGCCTCGACCTTCCGCGGTGGCGACAAGCGCGGTGGTGCCAACGGTGCGCGCCTGGCGCTGGCGCCGCAGAAGGATTGGGCCGCCAACCAGCGGGCGATCAAGGCGCTGCCGAAACTGGTGGAAATCCAGCAGGCATCCGGCAAGGCCTCACTGGCCGATGTGATCGTGCTGGCCGGTAATGTCGGTGTCGAACTGGCCGCCAAGGCTGCCGGTGTGAGCGTAGACGTACCCTTCGCGCCGGGCCGTGTCGATGCGCGTCAGGATCAGACCGATGTCGACTCCTTCGATGTGCTGGAGTCTGCTGCCGATGGTTTCCGCAACTACAGCAAAGGTAACCTGGGCGTGCCCACCGAGGCGATGCTGATCGACAAGGCGCAGTTGCTGACACTGACCGCGCCGGAGATGACTGCTCTGGTCGGCGGCCTGCGTGTGCTGGGCGCCAACTACGATGGCAGTCAGCATGGCGTGTTCACCGACAAGGTCGGTGTGCTGTCCAACGATTTCTTCGTCAACCTGCTGGATATGAGCACCGTATGGAAGGCAGCCGATGACAGCAACGAAGTCTTTGAAGGGCGTACACGCAAGGATGGCCAGGTGAAATACACCGCCACCCGCAACGACCTGGTGTTCGGCTCCAACTCGGTGCTGCGCGCCTACGCCGAGGTCTACGCCAGTGCTGATGGCAAGGAGAAGCTGGTCAAGGACTTCGTCGCCGCCTGGACCAAGGTGATGAACCTGGATCGTTTCGATCTGGCTTGAGTCTGACCCGCGCACCGATGGTGCGTCGTTAAACCGCAACGCCTCCCTCGTGGAGGCGTTGTGCTTTTGCTTGACCGAACCGGGCGTCAGGCGGAGCATTGCCCCCTGCTCACGAATGCAACAAGGATTGCCGGCATGAAAGGCCATACCGAAGTCATCGACTATCTCAAGCACCTGCTCAAGGGCGAGCTGGCTGCGCGCGACCAGTACTTCATTCATTCGCGGCTGTATGAGGACTGGGGCTTCAGCAAGCTCTACGAGCGCATCAATCACGAGATGGAAGAGGAAACCCAGCACGCCGATGCGTTGCTCAAGCGCATCATCTTCCTCGAGGGTGTGCCGGACATGGTGCCTAACGCTTTCACGTTCGGGCAGACCGTACCCGAGGCACTGAAGCTGGATCTGGCCCTGGAGTACGAAGTGCGCGCGGCCCTGAGCAAGGGCATCGAGCTGTGCGAGAAGCATCAGGATTACCAAACCCGCGACATCCTTCTGGTCCAGCTCAAGGACACCGAGGAAGACCACGCCTACTGGCTGGAGATTCAGTTGCAGCTGATCGACAAGCTGGGGCTGGAGAAGTACCTGCAAAGTCAGATGTAAGCTGACCTGCCAAAAAAGAGCCCCGCATCTGCGGGGCTCTTTCGTTTCAGGCGCGGTCGCGTTCCAGCAGCGGCTTGAGGAAGTGCCCGGTATGCGAGGCCGGGTTGGCGGCCACCTCTTCCGGTGTGCCGGTGGCGATGATTATCCCCCCCTTGGAGCCGCCCTCGGGGCCGAGATCGACCAGCCAGTCGGCGGTCTTGATCACGTCCAGGTTGTGCTCGATCACCACCACGGTATTGCCGTGGTCGCGCAGGCGGTGCAGCACGTCGAGCAGTTGCTGGATATCGGCGAAGTGCAGGCCGGTGGTCGGTTCGTCGAGGATATACAGGGTCTTGCCGGTATCGCGCTTGCTCAACTCGCGGCTCAGCTTGACCCGCTGCGCCTCGCCACCGGACAGGGTGGTCGCGCTCTGGCCCAGCTTGATGTAGGACAGACCGACGTCCATCAGTGTCTGCAGCTTGCGGGCGATGGCCGGCACGGCGTCGAAGAAGGCGCGAGCTTCCTCGATGGTCATGTCCAGCACTTCAGTGATGCTCTTGCCCTTGTACTTCACTTCCAGAGTTTCGCGGTTGTAGCGCTTGCCCTTGCACACGTCGCACGGCACGTAGATGTCCGGCAGAAAGTGCATTTCCACCTTGATCACGCCGTCGCCCTGGCACGCCTCGCAGCGCCCGCCCTTGACGTTGAAGCTGAAACGGCCCGGGCCATAACCGCGCGAGCGCGATTCCGGCACACCGGCGAACAGTTCGCGGATCGGTGTGAACAGGCCTGTGTAGGTTGCCGGGTTGGAGCGCGGCGTGCGGCCGATCGGGCTCTGGTCGATGTCGACCACCTTGTCCAGGTGCTGCAGGCCGTCGAAGGAATCGTGCGGCGCCGCTTCCAGGGTGGTCGCACCGTTCAGTGCCGTAGCCGTGAGCGGGAACAGGGTGTTGTTGATCAGCGTCGACTTGCCCGAGCCGGACACGCCGGTGACGCAGGTGAGCAAGCCCACCGGAATCTCCAGATCGACATTGCGCAGGTTGTTGCCCCGTGCGCCCTTGAGCTTGAGCAGTTTCTTCTTGTCACGCGGGGTGCGCTGCGCCGGATAGCGGATCTTCTCACGGCCGGACAGGTATTTGCCGGTCAGCGAGTCGGGGTGATTCATCACCTCGTCCGGCGTGCCTTCGGCGACGATGCGGCCGCCATGCACACCGGCGCCCGGACCGATATCGACCACGTAATCGGCCATGCGGATGGCGTCCTCGTCGTGCTCGACCACGATCACCGTATTGCCCAGGTTGCGCAGGTGGTTAAGGGTGCCCAGCAGGCGCTCGTTGTCGCGCTGGTGCAGGCCGATGGAGGGCTCATCGAGGATGTACATCACGCCCACCAGGCCGGCGCCGATCTGGCTGGCCAGGCGGATGCGCTGCGCTTCGCCGCCGGACAGGGTGTCGGCGCTGCGATCCAGGGTCAGATAATCGAGGCCGACGTTGACCAGGAACTGCAGGCGTTCGCGGATTTCCTTGAGGATCTTCTCGGCGATCTCGCCGCGCCGCCCGGTCAGGTGCAGGTTGGCGACGTAATCGCAGGCATCGCCGACCGGTAGGCCGGTCACCGCCGGCAGGGTCTTCTCGCCGACCCAGACATGCCGCGCTTCGCGGCGCAGGCGCGTGCCCCGGCAATCGGGGCAGGGCTGGGTGCTGAGGAACTTGGCCAGCTCCTCGCGCACGCTGGCCGACTCGGTCTCGCGGTAGCGGCGTTCGAGGTTGGGAATGATGCCCTCGAAGGGGTGCGAACGTTTGACGATGTCGCCGCGGTCGTTGAGGTACTTGAAGTCGACGCTCTGCGTACCGCTGCCGAACAGAATGACTTTCTGGTGTTCGGCGGCCAGGTCGTCGAAGGGCTCTTCGAGGCTGAAACCATAGTGTGCGGCCAGCGAACCGAGCATCTGGAAGTAGTAGACGTTGCGCCGATCCCAGCCGCGTATGGCACCTTCGGCCAGGGTTAGCTCGCCATTGACCAGGCGCTTGGCGTCGAAGAACTGTTTCACGCCCAGGCCGTCGCAGGTCGGGCAGGCGCCGGCCGGGTTGTTGAAGGAGAACAGCTTGGGTTCCAGCTCGCTGATCGAGTGGCCGCAGTGCGGGCAGGCGAAGCGCGCGGAGAAGATGATCTCTTCGCCCGGCTCATCATCCATGGGAGCGATCAGGGCGATGCCGTCGGCCAGGCCGAGGGCGGTCTCGAAAGACTCGGCCAGACGCTGCTGCAGATCTTCACGGACCTTGAAGCGGTCCACCACCACGTCGATGGAGTGCTTCTTCTGCTTGTCCAGCTTGGGCAGCTCGTCCAGCTCATGCAGCTTGCCATTGACCCGTGCGCGGACGAAGCCCTGGGCGCGCAGCTCCTCGAACACCGACAGATGTTCGCCCTTGCGTTCGCGGACCACCGGCGCCAGCAGCATCAGCTTGCGGCCTTCCGGCAGGGCCAGCACCTGGTCGACCATCTGGCTGACGGTTTGCGCTTCGAGCGGCACGTCATGATCCGGGCAACGCGGAATACCGGCGCGGGCGTACAGTAGGCGCAGGTAGTCGTAGATTTCGGTGATGGTGCCGACGGTCGAGCGCGGGTTGTGCGAGGTGGATTTCTGTTCGATGGAAATTGCCGGTGACAAGCCTTCGATGGTGTCGACATCGGGCTTTTCCATCATCGACAGGAACTGCCGGGCGTAAGCCGACAGCGACTCGACGTAACGGCGCTGGCCTTCCGCGTAAAGGGTATCGAAGGCCAGGGAGGACTTGCCGGAGCCGGACAGGCCGGTGATCACGATCAGTTTGTCGCGCGGCAGGGTCAGGTCGATGTTTTTCAGGTTGTGGGTACGAGCCCCACGAATCAGAATCTTGTCCACTTAGGGAACCTCTAAAAGCTATCTGCGTTGCAAGCGCTGCGTTGAAAGCCGGCTCAGAATGCTCATTTACAGCTCGTAAACCCGCATGCGGGCCCAGTGCATTCTTCGCCTACTTTCGCCTTGCGCTAGCTGCCTCGCTAACGCTTTTACAGGCTCCCTACAACGGCCTCGCTGGGCGGGCGGAAAACGGTCGAGTATAGGGCTTGCTGCTGCCCTGCGGCAAAGTGTGCGCCTGTGCCGAAACGATGGCGGCTGCTAGAATCGCCGGCTGATTTCCTCAGGGTTCATTCGATGCACGATCCGCACAGCGAGCGCATGAGTAGTAGCGAGACCCGCGCGGCCGGCGGCCTGGCTATGGTGTTCGCGTTTCGTATGCTGGGTATGTTCATGGTGCTGCCGGTGTTGGCCACCTACGGCATGGATCTGGCGGGCAGTACTCCCGCGCTGATCGGCCTGGCCATCGGTGCCTATGGTTTGACCCAGGCTGTGCTGCAAATACCCTTCGGCATGCTCAGTGACCGTATCGGCCGACGCCCGGTGATCTACGCTGGCTTGCTGATTTTTGCTGCAGGCAGCGTGCTGGCGGCCAATGCCGATTCGATCTGGGGCGTGATCGCCGGGCGTGTGCTGCAGGGGGCTGGAGCGATCTCTGCGGCGGTGATGGCGTTGTTGTCGGATCTGACTCGCGAGCAGCACCGCACCAAGGCCATGGCCATGATTGGCATGAGCATCGGTCTGTCGTTCGCCGTAGCCATGGTGGTCGGCCCGCTGCTGACTCGTGCGTTTGGCCTGTCCGGGCTGTTCTGGGCGACGGCGGCGATGGCGTTGCTCGGCATCCTGATCGTCGCCGGCATCGTGCCGAAAGACGCCGGCCCGCTGCAGCATCGCGAATCCGGCGTGGCGGCACAGGCGCTGTGGCCGACCCTCAAACATGGCGACCTGCTGCGTCTGGACTTCGCCATCCTGGCCCTGCATGCGGTGCTCATGGCCAGTTTCGTCGCCTTGCCGCTGGCGCTGGTGGAGCAGGGCGGGTTGGTCAAGGAAGAGCACTGGTGGGTTTATCTCACCGCGCTGTTGATCGGTTTCTTCGGCATGGTGCCGTTCATCATCTATGGCGAGAAAAAACGCCAGATGAAGCGCGTGCTGCTCGGTGCCGTCAGCGTGTTGCTGGCCTGCGAGCTCTTCTTCGCCTTCTTCGGCAGCAGCCTGCGGGCGCTGGTAGTGGGTATCGTGGTGTTCTTCACCGCCTTCAATCTGCTCGAAGCCTCGCTGCCGTCGCTGGTCAGCAAGGTGGCGCCGGCAGGCGGCAAGGGCACTGCGATGGGCGTCTATTCCACCAGCCAGTTCCTCGGCGCAGCCCTGGGCGGCATTCTCGGTGGCTGGCTGTACCAGCACGTAGGCCTGGGCGGTGTGTTCATCGGCTGCGCCGTGCTCTGTGCAATTTGGCTGGCTATTGCTGTTACTATGCGCGAACCGCCGTACGTGACCAGTTTGCGCCTGCCGCTCGATGCCGCGGCACTGGCCGATGTCGGACTGGTCGAACGCCTCAAGGCAACGCCGGGAGTGGCGGACGCCGTGGTGGTGGTCGACGAAGCGGCCATCTATATCAAAGTCGATACCCAACAAGTGGATCGCACGACGCTGGAAAGCCTGATCATATCGGCACCGGCGGCGTGCCGAGTCTAGGAGAACGTTATGGCCCGTGGGGTTAACAAAGTCATTCTGGTCGGCACCTGCGGCCAGGACCCGGAAACACGCTACCTGCCCAGCGGCAACGCAGTGACCAACCTGAGCCTGGCCACCAGCGAGCAGTGGACCGACAAGCAGACCGGGCAGAAGGTCGAGAAGACCGAATGGCACCGTGTCGCCCTGTTCGGCAAGGTCGCCGAGATCGCCGGCGAGTACCTGCGCAAGGGTTCGCAGGTGTACATCGAAGGCAAGCTGCAGACCCGCGAGTGGGAAAAGGACGGCATCAAGCGCTACACCACCGAGATCATCGTCGACATGCAGGGCACCATGCAGCTGCTGGGTGGTCGTCCGAGCGGTGATGAAGGCGGCGCTCCGCGTCAATCGCGTCCGGCTCCGCAGCGCGAGCCGCAACAGGCCCCGCGTCAGGAGCGTCCTGCTCCGCAGCAGGCCCAGCCAGCGCCTGACTACGACAGCTTCGATGACGACATCCCGTTCTGATCTGAGCGGGCTCTAGCCTATGCGAATGCGCCTGATGCTGCTGGGCGGTGGTAGTGCCCTGGGGCAAGCGCTGATCCGTCTTGGCGCCGAGGAAGACATCGGCTTCCTCGCGCCACGCCCGTCGGAAAATGGCTGGGATGCGGCGAGCCTCACCGAGTTGCTCGACGAGACCCGCCCGGATGCACTGATCAACCTGGCTTACTACTTCGACTGGTTCCAGGCCGAGTCGGTGGCCGATTCGCGCCTGCAGACGCAGGAACGCGCGGTGGAGCGTCTGGCTGAGCTGTGCCAACACCATTCCATCGTCTTGCTGCAGCCGTCCAGCTATCGCGTCTTCGATGGTTCGCGTGTCACCGCTTACAGCGAAAAGGAAGAGCCGGTCCCCCTCGGGCTGCGTGGCCAGGCGCTGTGGCGTCTGGAGCAGAGCGTGCGGGCCATCTGTCCGCGGCATGTGCTGCTGCGCTTTGGCTGGCTGCTCGATGACAGCCGTGAAGGGTTGCTGGGGCGCTTTCTGCTGCGCGCCGAGCGCGACGATGCGCTCTACCTCGCCGATGACCGACGCGGCAACCCGACGCCGGTGGACGATGCTGCGCGGGTGATTCTGGCTGTGCTCAAGCAGCTCGATTGCGAGTCGCCCTTGTGGGGCACCTATCATTACGGCGGCCATGAAGCGAGTACGTCGCTGAGCCTGGGGCAGGCAGTGCTGAGCGAGGCGCGTCACTATCGCAGCAATCTGGTCGAGGATGTTGCGCCGCAGGCGCACGCCGCCCGTCCGGATGCAGCCGATGAGCCGCAGCATGCCGTGCTGGCCTGCAAGAAGATTCTTCACACCTTCGGCATCAAGCCGCGCGCCTGGCGCTCCGGCCTGCCGAGCTTACTGGATCGTTACTATCGCCATGGCTGAGTTTCTCGTAACGGGTGGTGCAGGCTTTATCGGTTCAAACTTGGTTGACGCCTTGCTGGCCGCCGGTCACGGGGTGCGCGTGCTGGACAATCTGTCCATGGGCAAGCGCAGCAATCTGCCGCTGGACAACCCGCGTTTGCGCTTCATCGAGGGCGATGTCGCCGATGCCGAGGTGGTCGCGCAGGCGGTGGCAGGTTGTGCAGGGGTAGCGCATCTGGCGGCGGTGGCGTCGGTGCAGGCCTCGGTGGATGATCCGGTGTCCACGCACCAGAGCAATTTCATCGGTACCCTGAATGTCTGCGAGGCCATGCGTCAGCATGGCGTGCGACGCGTGGTCTATGCCTCCAGTGCGGCCATCTATGGCAATAACGGCGAGGGCGTGGCAATCGATGAAGCCACCGCCAAGGCACCGCTGACGCCTTACGCGTCCGACAAGCTGGCCGGCGAACACTACCTGGATTTTTACCGCCGTCAGCATGGTCTGGAACCGGCGGTGTTTCGTTTCTTCAATATCTTCGGGCCGCGCCAGGATCCATCCTCGCCGTACTCCGGGGTGATCAGTATCTTCACCCAGCGTGCGCAGCAGGGGCTGCCGATCAGCGTCTTCGGTGATGGTGAGCAGACCCGCGATTTCTTCTATGTCGGTGATCTGGTCATGCTGTTGATGCAGGGCTTGCTCAGCGAGCAGGTGGTGAGTGATCCGCTCAATGTGGGTTGGAGCCAGGCGGTAAGTCTCAACCAATTGCTGGCTGAGATCGGCGTGCTGTGCGGCGGCCTGCCGCCGGTGACGCACTTGCCGGCCCGTGCTGGCGATATTCGCCATTCGCGTGCTGACAATGCGCGCTTGCAGGCTCATTACCACATGCCAGAGCAGACGCCGCTGCGTGAAGGCTTGCGCCAGCTGCTCGGTGTGTGAATCGAGCTCATGAAAAAGCCGGCATGCGCCGGCTTTTTCGTTTCTGCGAGGGTTATCAGAACTTGTAACCCAGGCCGACCATGTAGATGAAGGGGTCTACGTCCACGTCAACCTTGGCCCGCACACCGAGGGCGGTGTTGTCGACATAGGCGGTGGTGTCGATGTCGATGTAGCGCACCTGGGCGTTGAGCATCAGGCTATCGGTCAGCATGTAGTCGGCCCCCACCTGCCAGGCCAGGCCCCAGGAATTCTTCGCACGGAAATTGTCGAAGCCGTTGGCGCTGGCGGCGCTGCCGACGTGCTCGTCGAAAATCCAGGTGTAGTTGATACCGGCGCCGACATAGGGCTGGAAGGCCGACTTGGCGTCCAGCGGGTAATACACCAGGCTCAGGGTCGGCGGCAGGTGCTTGAGGCTGCCCAGCTTGCCATTGGCTGCATCGAGGACGGTGCCCTTGATCTTCACGTCGTGCTCGAACGGCGTTGCCGCCAGCAACTCGATGCCCAGATTGTCGGTGAGCATGTAGGCGAAGTTCAGGCCCAGCTGGGTGTCACTGCTCATGGTCGCCTTGCCGCCCAGGTCGGTGCCGGCGAGGCCGCCGCGATCAACCTTGACGCTGGAGGAGTCGGCCTCCGGGTTGACGGTGATGGCGCCGGCACGGATGAGGATGTCGCCGGCCTGGTGGGCCTGGGCAACAGGGGCAGCGATGGCGAGGGCCAGCAGCGAGGCAGTGAACAGTGATTTGTACATGGCGAGCTCCAGTTCGAGTCGGTTGTGTCTTTGGCTGGAATCAATGCTAAGCCAAGCAACAATCCACTTTTTGACCTGGCTCAATAGATCGGCGAGCTCTGTTGTGGTGTTTTGTCCATTGCTTCGAATGCGCCTGTAGATGATAATGTTTCTCTTTTTGAAGCAAGCCCGTCTGTCGAGGACCCTCTGCGCATGAATCGCTTCCCCCTCCGTTCCCTGGCCGTGGCACTGATGCTGAGCAGCGGCTCGCTGCTTGCCGCGCCGCTGGATGCTGCGCTCGACGAAAGCCAGCGCCTGGCCGCCGAGGCGAAAGCCTCCCAGGGCCGTGTCGAACAGCTGGATGACGCCAGCCGTGAGATGCTCAATGAGTACCGAAATGCCCTGCAGCAGGCTGAGGCTTTGAAAGGTTATAACAGTCAACTTCGTGACCTGGTCGAAGCCCAGCGTCAGGAACTGGCCAGTTATCAGAAGCAGCTCGATGGCATCGAACGTACCCAGGAAGCGGTGAGCCCGCAGATGGTCAAGATGGTCGAGGTGCTGGGTGAGTTCATCGCCGCCGATCTGCCGTTCCTGCCCGAAGAACGTGAAGACCGTCTGGCTCAGCTGCAGGATCTGCTGCCGCGCGCCGACGTCAGCCTGGCCGACAAATACCGCCGCATCCTCGAGGCCTACCAGATCGAGAGCGACTACGGTCGCACCCTGGAAGCCTGGCGTGGCGAGCTGAACCAGGCCGATGGCGGCTCGCGTAGCGTCGAATTCCTGCGCCTGGGCCGCAGCATGCTCTATTACCAGACCCTCGATGCCCACGAGAGCGGCTGGTGGAACCCGCAGTCCAAGGCCTGGGAAGTGCTTGGCGGTAGCGCGCGTCGCCCGTTGACCCAGGCCATCGCCATTGCCCGTCAGCAACAGGCGCCCGCCGTGCTGTCCCTGCCGATCAAGACCCTGGCCGAGGAGGCCGCACAATGAGTCGTCGTGTTGTAGCCGTACTGGCGCTCAGCCTGTTACCGGCCCTGGCCGCCGTAGCCGAAACCCTCAGCCCCGATCAACTGCTGCAGCGCATTCGCAGCGAGCGCGCTGCTGAAGTCAGCGCCATGCAGGAGCGCGAGCAGGCCTTCCTGGCCAAGCGTAGCGAGCAGGCGCAGTTGCTGGCTGCCGCGCGTTCCGCGCTGAATACCCAGAAAACCGAAAGCGAGCGTCTGAAGGCCGAGTTCGACCGTCAGGAGGCTGAGCTGGCCGAGCAGGAAAAACTGCTGGCGCAGCGTGTCGGTCACCTCGGTGAACTGTTCGGTGTGGTACGCCAGAGTGCCGGTGATGTCGCCGGGCAATGGCAGGACAGCCTGCTCAACGCCCAGTATCCGGAGCGTCTGAAGCGCCTCAAGGCATTGGCTGAAAGCCGCTCGCTGCCGTCCGCCGACGATCTCGACGGCTATTGGATGCTGCTGCTCGAAGACCTGGCCGCCAGCGGCCGTATCGAGCGCGTGCAACTGCCGGTGGTGAATACCGATGGTTCGCGCCAGGAGCAGCAGGTGCTACGTGTCGGCGCCTTCGCCGTCTATGGCGAGGATGCCTTCCTGCGCTACGACGCCGATGCCGGGCAACTGGTGGCGCCGCTGCGTCAGCCCTCCGGCCTGGGCCAGGTCAAGGACTACCTGAGCAGCACCGATGCGCTCGCCACGCTGCCCATCGACCCTAGCCGTGGCAGCCTGCTGGCGCAGCTGCAGCAGCAGCCGGGCTTCTGGGCGCGCCTGCAACAGGGTGGCCTGGTTGGCTGGGTGATCGTCGCCCTCGGCCTGTTCGGCCTGGCACTGGCAATCTGGCGGATGGTCTACCTGCAGCGCGTGTCCGCCTCGGTCAAGGCGCAGATGCGCGACCTCAGCACGCCACGCGCCGACAACCCGCTGGGCCGGGTGATCGGCGTGCTGGGGCCGAAGCCGCAACTGGCGGATCTGGAAACCCTGGAGCTAAAGCTGGACGAGGCAATTCTGCAGGAAACCCCGCCGCTGGAGCGTGGCGTCGGTCTGCTCAAGCTGCTCGCCGCCGTGGCACCGCTGCTCGGCCTGCTGGGCACCGTGACCGGCATGATCGTCACCTTCCAGGCCATCACCCAGAGCGGTGGCGGCGACTCGCGGCTGATGGCCGACGGCATCTCCCAGGCGCTGGTGACCACGGTGCAGGGCCTGGTGGTGGCGATTCCGCTGCTGTTCCTGCACAGCCTGCTGGCCAGCCGTAGCAAGGGCCTGATCCAGATTCTGGAGCAGCAGAGCGCCGGCCTCATTGCCCTGCACCTGTCGGGAGCGCCGCGCCGTGACTGACCTGTTCGCCTTCTGGCTGCGTGCAGTCGACAGTGCCCATGCACTGCTCGACTTCATGAGCGCTGGCGGCGTGGTGATGTGGGCGCTGGCAGTGCTCTGCGTGGTGTTCTGGACCCTGGTGTTCGAGCGCTTCTGGTACATGCGCAGGATTTTCCCGCGCTGGGTGCAGGAGCGCCGTGAGGCCTGGCAACAGGTGCTCGCCGATGACAACGGCAACTGGCAGCGCGCCGTGCGCCTGGCCTGGCTGGCGCAGGCGCGTCAGCAACTGGCAGCGCCGCTGCGTCTGGGCAAGACCCTGGTGGCGCTGTATCCGCTGCTGGGGTTGCTCGGCACCGTGCTCGGCATGATCGCCGTGTTCGACGTGCTCGCCCTCAACGGCACCGGTAACCCACGCGGCATGGCCGCAGGCGTCTGGCAGGCGACCCTGCCGACCATGGCCGGCATGGTTCTGGCCATTCCTGGATTGTTCAGCCTGGCGCGCCTCGAACGCGAAGCCAGCCAGGCCATCGAGCGGCTGGCCGACCAGCTGCGTCACGACTGAGATCGCCCAACATGAGAATGCGTCGTCACCACCAGCAGGACGAAGACACCGGTATCGACCTCACGCCGATGCTCGACGTGGTCTTCATCATGCTGATCTTCTTCATCGTTACCAGCTCCTTTATCCGCGAGTCTGGCGTCGAGGTGCAGCGCCCGCAGGCGGAAACCGCCAGCCCGCAGGACAAGGGCAATATCCTCATCGCCGTGACTGCCGACGGGCAGATCTGGATGGACAAGCAGCCGGTGGACATTCGCAGCGTGCGCGCCCATGTCGAGCGCATGCGCGTCGACCAGCCGGAAGGCGCCGTGGTGGTGCAGGCCGATCAGGATGCGCGTACCGGCCTGGTCGTCCAGGTGATGGATCAGGCGCGTCTGGCTGGCGTGCAGGATGTTGCCCTGGCTGCCGGTAGCGGAGTCAACTGATGCGCCTGCCGCTGTCTTTTCTCGGCGCCTGCCTGATGGCCTTGGGGCTGTTCGCCCTGATGCTGTACATGGTCGCGCCACCGAGCGCCAAGGTGAACCAGGACCCGGTCAGCGTGGCCAACTTCGTGCGCATGGACGGTAACGCCAGCGAGACCGCCAGCCGCACCCGTCAGCAGGCACCGCAGCCGCCGCAACCGCAGACGCCGCAGCCCCCCACGCCGCCGACGCCGCAAACGGCCACGCCAAATGCCAACCTGCCGGCGCTGGATATTCAGCTGCCCAGCCTGGCCAGCGGTATTGCCGTCAACAGCGCGCCGGCACCGAGTCTGTCCGGCCTTGCGCCGGGTGCTCCAGCGCCGACGCCACCGAGCGAGGCCGCCGAGTCCGGTGGGCAGATGGGCGGTATGGAGAGCGAAGTCATGCCGCTCAACGACGTGCGCCCGGAATACCCGCGTTATGCGCTGCAGCGTGGCATCGAAGGTTTCGTCAAACTGGCTTTCACCATCAATCGCTCTGGCAACGTGGAGAACATCCGCGTGCTGGAGGCCAACCCGCGTAATGTCTTCGAGCGCGAAGCGCGCCGTGCTGCGTCTCGCTGGCGCTTCGCGCCACGCACCGAGGGTGGCCTGGCGGTGGACCGCGAGGCGGTGAAAACCCTCTACTTCCGTCTGGAAAGGAGCTGACCATGTACCGTTGGTTGTTGCTCGTGATGCTCAGTGCTGTGGCCGTGCCTGGCATGGCCCAGCAGACCGTCGACCCGGCCGTGTTCAAGGCCCTGAACACGGCGCAGGTTGCGCAGCAGAAGGGCGACTATGCCGCCGCACGACGTGTGCTGGATGACGTCCAGGCCAAGAGCGGCAGCCTCGAAGAGGCACTGGTCTGGCGCAGCAAGGCCTACGTGGCCTGGTCTGCTGGCAACAACGGCCAGGCCATCGACTGGCTGGACAAGGCCGTGCGCAGCGGCAAGCTCGACGAACAGATGCTCGCCGGCGAACGCCTCAACTTGGCCAAGCTCAACCTGGGCGAGCGCCGCTACGCCAAGGTCGTCGAGCTGCTGGCGCCGAATCAGGCCAGCGCCTCCGAGGAGGTGTTGCAGATGCTGGTGCAGGCCTATCAGGGCATGAACCAGCCGGCCAAGGCGTTGCCGCTGGCCGAGCGTTACGTGCAGGCCAATCCCAATGCCGATGACATCTGGCTGCAGTTTCTGGTGGGCGCCAACGCCGACCTCAAGCGCTATGCCCAGGCCGAGCGCTGGCAGCGTCAGTTGCTGGCGCGCCAGCCGAACGATGCCAAGGGCTGGCGCCAACTGGCCGGTCTGCAGCAGATGGCCGGCAGCAACGACAAGGCGCTGGCGACCCTGCGTGCGGCGCACAGCAAGGGCCTGCGCTTCAGCGAGGCGGAACTGGACAGCCTGGTGCTGCTCGCCGGCGCTGCGGATCAGCCCTGGCAGGGCGCCAAGCTGCTCGCCGGCATGCTCGACAGTGGCCTGCTGGCCAACACCGCCGCACGTCAGGAGCGCCTGGGGTTGTTCTGGTGGCAGGCGCGTGATCGTTCTGCTGCGGTACGCGTGCTGCGCCCGTTGGCCGAACGCAGCGGCAACGGCAAGCACTGGCTGTACGTCGCTCAGCTGGAGCTGGAGCAGTCGCGCTGGCAGGCTGGCCTGGATGCGCTGGCGCGCGCCGAACGTGGCGGTGCCGAGCGGGCCAAGGTGCGCTCCTGGCGTCAGTGGGCGGAAAGTGAGCTGCGTTTCGAGCGAGAAAATAGGGTAGCCAGTCGCAGTTGAGTCGTTCTCGGTGCGTCGCGCGCACCAAGTAAAAAGCCAGACCTAGTGTCTGGCTTTTTCATTGGAGGTGTCGTTAGGCACGGTAGCGTATTGGCTTTTTGTAGGAGACGCGCCTCGCGGCGAATGGTGCTAACACCGCAGATGTTTCTGGATGACCGCGACCGCTTCGCCCCGAGGCGGGGCTCCTACAGGCTCAGCTATCGGGCAATTCGTAGGCGTAGATCTTGTCCGCTTCCATCTGGTAACCGACCTCGGCCAGCTCGCTGCTGACATGCTCGGTTTTCAGCGGGCCTTCCACCCAGAAGGGCTGGTACAGCGCATCGAGCAGCACGCCGAGTTCGCTGGTGACATGCACGATCTGGTTCGACGGCGGTGGCGGCACGTGGATGCAGGCGCCGAAGTAGGGCACCAGCAAAAACTCCACCACCCGGCCTTCGTCTGTCACATCCAGCGGTACGATATAGCCGGGCAGTTTCACCTGCTGGCCATTGAGCTCCTTGACCACCGGGGCGGCCGGCGATTGCTGCATGGCGGCCGGGCCGGATTCGGCCAGGGCGTCGGCCAACTGCGAAAGATCGTGGATCGGCGCGGGGTTGATAACCTGCGGCGGAGCATCCGGCGGAATCAGCTCCGACCAGGTGATTTCGCGCACATCGGCGGCGGCCAGCGGCAGGGCCAGCGTCAGCAGCAGGCTGGCGAGCAGGGGGCGGAACATGGATTACCTCTGTGCAGTGATTCGCCTGCACAGTGTACAGGCGAATCGCACCTTACAGGCGTATCGACAGGCCATCGGCGAGTGACTGCCGATAGGCCCGCCAGGCCGGTACGCTGCCCATCGCCACGGCGGCGGCGAGAATGCCGCCAAGCAGTTTCCATTCGTAACTCGACGGCGCGCTGAGTGCCAGATACAGACCGTAATTGGCCTGGACGAAACCCTGGCTGCCGGCGATGCCCAGATAGAGCAGCGCGACACCGAAGGCCACACCTGCCAGCGCCAGAGTGAAGGCCTCCAGCACCAGCAGACTGGCGATATGCCAGGGGCGAGCGCCCACCGAACGCAGGATGGCCATCTCCCGACGACGTTCGTTGAGGCTGGTGAGAATGGCCGTAAGCATGCCGATCAGACCGGTCAGCACGACGAACAGCGAGACCACGAACAGCGCCTGTTCGGCGGTGCCCATCAGGCTCCACAGCTCCTGCAGGGCGACACCCGGCAGGATGGCCAGCAGTGGTTCGCCACGGAACTCGTTGATCTCCCGTTGCAGGCTGAAGGTGGCGATCTTGCTGTTGAGACCGAGCATGAACGCGGTGATCTGCTTCGGCTGCAGGTCCATGGCGCGTGCCTGATCCGCGCTGATCTGCGCCGCGCCGCGTGCCGGCATGCCGTTCTGCCAGTCGATATGCAGCGCCTCCATCCCGGCCAGGGAGATGTGCAGCGTGCGGTCCACCGGGGTGCCGGTGCGGGCGAGGATGCCGACCACGGTGAACGGCTTGTCGTCGTGCTTGACCAGGCTGATGCGGGCCACGCCGTGGGCCAGGACGATCTCCTCGCCGAGGCCGTAGCCCAGCGCCTGCGCCACTTCCGCGCCCAGTACCACCTCGAACGGGTCGTCGGCAAACTCGCGACCCTGGGCCAGTTGCAGCGCCTGGCTGCGGGCGTAGCGGTAGTGCTCGAAATAGGCAGTGCTGGTGCCCATCACCCGATAGCCGCGGTGCGAGTCGCCGAGGGAAATGGGAATGGCCCACTTCACCTGGCGGTGATTGGCGAAGTGCTCGAAGCTGTCCCAGCGGATGTTGTTGGTGGCGTTGCCGATGCGAAACACCGAGTACAGCAGCAGGTTCACGCTGCCCGAGCGGGCACCGACGATCAGGTCGGTGCCGCTGATGGTGTTGGCGAAGCTGGCGCGCGCCTCGGTGCGCACGCGCTCGACGGCCAGCAACAGGCACACCGACAGGGCGATGGCAAATACCGTGAGCAGGGCGGTGAAACGACGGTTGGCCAGGCTGGCCAGGGCGATGCGGATCAGGTGCATCTCAGGCCTCCTGGGCGCGCGTGGCGCGATTGAGTTCGCCCAGCGACAAGCTGCGGTCGAACAGCGGGGCCAAACTCTGGTCGTGGCTGACGAACAGCAGGCTGGCGCCGGCGGCGCGGCATTCGGCGAAAAGCAATTGCAGGAAGGCTTCGCGGGCGTCGAAGTCCAGCGCCGAGGTGGGTTCGTCGGCGATCACCAGTTCCGGCTGGCCGATCAGTGCGCGCGCGGCAGCAACACGTTGTTGCTGGCCGATGGACAGTTCGTCGGCGCGGCGGCCGAGCAGCTCGGCGCGCAGGCCGAGGTGATCGAGCAGTGCCGCGGCGGCGGCATCGATGCTGCCATGGCGCTGGCGCGCGCGTTCGGCGCGCAAGCGCGAGAAGCGGCAGGGCAGTTCGACGTTCTCGCGCACTGAGAGAAAGGGCAGCAGGTTGAACTGCTGGAAGATGTAGCCGGTGTGATCGACACGGAAGCGATCACGGGCACCCGCCGAAAGCTGGCCCAGGTCCTGGCCGAGCAGGCGGATGTGTCCGTGCTGGGCCTTCTGCACGCCACCGAGCAGGCCGAGTAGGGTGGTCTTGCCGCTGCCGCTGGGGCCCTTGAGAAACAGGGTCTCGCCAGGCGCCAGGGTGAAATGGGGAATATCCAGCAACTGCGCCTGGCCAGGCCAGGCGAAGCCGAGATCGGCGAGTTCGATCAGAGGTTGGGTCATGGTTTCTTCGAATCGTCGTTCATGAAAAGCCGGGCATGGTGGCCTGATCGTCTGAGCCGAGCTCGCGGATGGCATTCACACCTGCGGAGCAGGTTTGTGGGAGGAGCTTTAGCGGCGAGCTTTTTCGCGGCTAAAACGGGTCACCAGCTGGTCCTCCCACAAAACTGATGGGGTGGATGAAAAGAGCGTCAGCTACGCGCCCCGATCCACCCTACGGCATCAGAAAGACAGACGTGGCTGGGCTGGAGTCAGTTCCACGCCCTGTTGGCCGTTCGGGCCGATCAGTTGTACCTGAATCTTCTCGGTGGCGGGGAAGCGTTTGAACAGCTCGGCCAGATCCAGTTGTTTCAATTCGTTGGCCTTGGCGCATTCGAAGCGGTAGTGCGCATGAATGTCGCTGTGTTCGCCTTCGTGCTTGTGATCGTGATGGTCATGCTTGTGGTCGTGCGCCTTACCAGCGAACAGGGGGCTTTGCAGTTCGACCTCGGTGGCCTTGCAGTCGCCGCTGGTCAGGGCGAACAGGCTGATGGGTTGCTCCAGCTCGCGCTTGGCGGCCGCGACCTTGGCCTTGTCGGCATCGCTTTTGGCTGCATGTTCGAAGCCGACCAGGTTCATCGCCGGGCTTTCGAATTGCAGCTCCAGCAGGTTGCCGTCCAGCGCGGCATTGAGGCTGGCGACACCATGCTCGTGGGCTCCAAGGCTGTCGTGGGAATGTTCGTGGTCGTGATCATGGCCGTGCTCATGAGCCTGGGCAGCGACCAGGGGCAACAGGGCGAAGGGCAGGGCGAGCAGCAGGTGGCGCATGGTTATCTCCAGCGTAGGTGCGATTTGATTGTTACGTTATAACAACTTTCGTGGCGAACTGGCCAGCCTGGCGCTGCCGTGGGAGCATGTGAATTCCTGACTGGAGGCTGAACATGGTGCGAATACGTGGGCGCATTGGCGACTGGCCGGTGGATCTGACGCTGGAGCTGGATGCTGAGGACTGGGCGCAACTGGCGCAGCACGTGGCGGTTACGCCGGTTGCCAATGTGGTGGCACCGACTCCCATGGCGGATGCAGGTGATGCGTTATGGCAGACCGCATTGCAGCTGGTGCGTGAGGCGGGGCAGGTCGAAGGGCCACGGCTGATGGCGCAGCTGGCTGCGCTGGCTGGTGGCGAAGCTGCAGGCAAGCGCTTGCTGGTGCGTCTACGTCATTGCGAGCAGATCCGCATGGAAACCGGCGCGGATGCGCCGATCTATCACTGGCAGGAGTAGTCGCTCAGGCTGTTAGGGTGTCGCGCGCTGCCATGCAGCGCGCAACGAGACGCTGGCGCCGCCATCGCTGGTGCGCACCACAAGGCGAGGGTCGTAGGGCGTACCGGGGCGCCGGCCGCTCGGAAGCAGTACGCCGTTGAGGGGAGTGTTGGACGTGAGTTGCGGTGCAGAACTTGGCACGGCCCGGCGGACTGTTCGCTGGCGCTCCTGAGTCCGCCCTACGTCAGAGTTCTCCTTCTGCTCTTGCTCTTGCTTGTAGCCTACAGCCAGCAGCCGCTTTTAATAGATCGCCTGATACAGCTTGCGGCGGTATGTGGTGACCAGCGGATGATCGCCGCCAAGCAGATCGAAGACCTGTAGCAACGTCTTATGCGGCAGGCCATCGGCGTAGCTGCGGTTGCGCACGAACAGCTTGAGCAGGCCGTCCAGCGCCGCTTCGTACTGCTGGCGCGCCAGTTGTTGCACGGCCAGTTGATACAGCGCTTCGTCGTCCTCGGCATTCTGTGCCAGGCGGCTTTTCAGCGTGGCCACTTCCGGCAGATCGGCGGCCTGGCGCAGAAAGGTCAGTTGCGCCCTGGCGCCGGCGAGCGCCTGCTTGTGTTCGTCACCCTTGACCGCATCGAGTGCCACCTGGGCTTCGCCCAGCTCGCCGCGCTCGGCCAGGCAGCGCGCGTAGAGGATCAGCGCGGCAGCATTTTCGTTGTTTTCGGTCAGCACCTGCTTGAGCAGTGTTTCGGTGTCGGCAAAACGGCCTTCGGCGAACAGCGCCTGAGCGGCCTCCATCGGGTCGGCGGCGCTAGGATCCGGTTCGGCGACGTGCGGCTTGAGCATCTCGCGGATCGCCGCTTCCGGCTGGGCGCCGGCGAAGCCGTCCACCGGCTGGCCGTCCTTGAACAGCACCACGGTGGGCAGGCTGCGAATACCGAAGCGCATGACGATGTCCTGCTCGATGTCGCAGTTGACCTTGGCCAGCAGCAGTTCACCGGCGTATTCCTCGGTGATCTTCGCCAGCATCGGCATCAGTGCCTTGCACGGCGCGCACCATTCGGCCCAGAAGTCCACCAGCACCGGTTTGTGGAAGGAGTTCTCGATCACCAGTTGCTCGAAGTTGGCGGCGCCGGAGATGTCGAAGATGTAAGGGGAGTCGCTCATGGTCGGTCTCGAAAAGCAGGGCAATGTTGTATTAATGCGGGCAGGTGGCCGGCGAAACAAGGGGGCGCCGCTTATTGCCTGTAGCCCGGATGCAATCCGGGGAAGGCTGGTACCTTGTTTCCCGGATTGCATCCGGGCTACGTCGGTCGTCGCGCATGATACAGGCTGACCTCGCGAAACTCCGCCGGCTCGGCCAGATCCGGCCAGGTGCAGCCATCCAGCAACGCCAGGCGCTGGTACAGCGGATGTTGGAAATCCTTGACCCGCGAATCGGCCACCAGCGCCTGACGGCCGCGGCTGAGAAAATGATCGAGCAGCGGCAGGTTGGCGCGATCGTAAAGCACGTCGGCGACCAGAATCAGGTCGTAGCGGTCGGCTTCGGCGAAGAAATCTTCCGAGTAGTTCAGCGTCACGCCGTTGAGCTCGGCATTGGCGCGGCTGGCGGCCAGCGCCACGGGGTCGAGGTCGCAGGCCACCACGTCGGCGGCACCCGCCTTGGCTGCGGCGATGGCAGCCACGCCGGAGCCTGCGCCGAAATCCAGCACGCGTTTGCCGCGTACCCACTCGGGGCGTTCGGCCAGCCAGCCGGCGAGCACCAGGCCGCTGGCCCAGCAGAAGCACCAGTAGGGCGGCTCTTCGAGGATGCGCCGGGTTTCCTCGGGGTTGAACGCGCGATCCATATTGCTGGCGTCGATCAGCCACAGGGCGATATCGGTACCCGGCAGCGTTTCGGCCACCAGGCGGGCATCGCCGAGCAGTTCGCTCAGTGCCTGCTGCAGCGCTTCGGGTGGCCTCATGGCGCCGGCACCAGTTGCAGGGCGCCAAGGTCCTGATCGCGCAGCTCGACGATGGTGCGTGCCGGCAAGCGTTGCACCAGGCGCCCGGAGTGACTGACCCGGCCACGCAGTTCCAGGCGCAGATCCTGCGGCACCTGCTGCATGTTCAGCGGCAGACGAAACGGCAGCGCTTCGCCGTTGCCACGCAGATGAACCTGGCCGAGCAGCGCGCGCGGCCTGCCGCGCATATCCACGCCCAACAGTGCCAGGTCGACATCGGCGCCTGCCGCGACGCCAAGCAACTCGCCACGCAGGCCAGGGCCCTGGATCGGCGCAGTGTTGGGTTCTGCCGGTGCAGGTGCCGGCATGGGGGGCGGCACGGTGGTGGTTGGCTCGCCGGCGCAGGCGACAAGCAGGCTGCTCAGGGCCAGTGGCAGAAGGGGCAGGTATCGGTTCATGGCATGTACTGCTCTTGGAGGTGCTTGCCCATAGCTTAATTTGTCTTGTGCCTGCCAAGCAGGCCTTCTCAAGGCTCCTTACATTTTTCAACGGCGTGCTATGCGCTACCATGATGCCTTTGCCGCCAATCAGTCAGCGCCTGCCATGCATTGTCCCTTCTGCGCCGCCAACGACACCAAAGTCATCGATTCCCGTCTGGTCGCCGAGGGCGATCAGGTGCGCCGCCGCCGCGAATGCGTGGCCTGCGGCGAACGTTTCACCACCTTCGAAACCGCCGAACTGGTGATGCCGCGCCTGATCAAGCAGGACGGCAGCCGTCAGCCTTTCGATGAAGAGAAGCTGCGCGCCGGCATGCAGCGTGCGCTGGAAAAACGCCCGGTAAGCGTCGAGCGCCTGGAAGAGGCCATCGCCCGCATCAAGCAGCAACTGCGTGCCACCGGTGAGCGCGAGGTGAAATCGCTGGTGCTCGGTGAGTTGGTGATGACCGAGCTGAGCAAGCTCGACGAGGTGGCCTACATTCGTTTCGCCTCGGTGTACCGGCGCTTCCAGGACCTCAACGAGTTCCGCGAAGAGATCGAACGCCTGGCCCGCGAACCGTCGAAAAGCCGATGAGCGAGCGCGACCACGTCTTCATGGCGCGCGCCCTGCGGCTGGCGCGCAAAGGCCTGTACTCCACCCATCCCAATCCGCGTGTCGGCTGCGTCATCGTGCGTGATGGCGAGATCGTCGGCGAGGGCTGGCATGCCCGTGCCGGCGAACCGCACGCCGAGGTGCACGCCCTGCGTCAGGCCGGCGAACGGGCGCGCGGTGCCACCGCCTACGTGACTCTGGAACCCTGCAGCCACCACGGGCGTACGCCGCCCTGCGCCGATGCGCTGGTCGCCGCCGGCGTCGGCCGGGTGGTCGCGGCGATGCAGGACCCCAACCCGCAGGTCGCCGGGCGCGGCCTGTTGCGCCTGGCCAATGCCGGTATCGAAGTACTGTCCGGCGTGCTGGAGGCCGAGGCGCGAGCGCTCAATGCCGGTTTCATCAAGCGCATGGAGAGCGGGCTGCCGTTGGTGCGGGTCAAATCGGCGATGAGTCTCGATGGCCGCACGGCCATGGCCAGTGGCGAAAGCCAGTGGATCACCGGCCCGGCGGCGCGTGCCGAGGTGCAGCGTTTGCGTGCGCAGTCCAGCGTGGTGCTCAGCGGCGCCGACACCGTGCTGGCCGACGACGCCCGGCTGACCGTGCGTCCTGACGAGCTGGGATTGGGTGTCGAAGCCACCTTCATGGCCGCCTCGCGGCCGCCGCTGCGGGTGCTGGTTGATGGCCGGCTGCGGGTACCGCTGAGCAAATCCTTCTTCCAAGTCGGCCCGGCTCTGGTGGCCACCTGTGCGGCCGCTGCCGCGCGCGACCGCTATCTGGCCGACGGCCACGAACTGCTTGCCGTACCGGGCAGCAATGGTCACGTCGATTTGCGCAAGTTGCTGCTGGAGCTGGCCGGCCGTGGCGTCAACGAGGTGCTGGTAGAGGCCGGGCCGCGTCTGGCCGGCGCCTTCGCCCGCGCCGGGTTGGTGGACGAGTACCGCATCTTCGTTGCGCCCAAGCTGCTGGGTTCCAGTGCTCGGCCGTTGTTCGAGCTGCCGCTCAACCGTATGGCCGAGGCGCCGGAGTTGCAGATTGTCGATATCCGCGCCGTGGGCGACGACTGGCAGATCACCGCGGTGCCCAAGGCCAGGTAGGGTGCGTCGCAGTTCTCTCTGAGTCCCCCTTGTCTGGTGGCAACCACTCGAGCGGGCCTGGCCGATCGGCGGTTGACCCTGCTGCGCGCAGCGCACCCTACAAGCCATGCGCCACAGCGATAAATATGGTAAAACGCCCCGCGGCCATTCATATGGCCGCAACGTTCTCAGGGCGGGGCGAAATTCCCCACCGGCGGTAATGGTTCGTAGAACCTAGCCCGCGAGCGCTCGCCATGGCTTCTGCCTGGCGAGGTCGAGCAGACCCGGTGCGATTCCGGGGCCGACGGTATAGTCCGGATAAAGAGAGAGCGGGATTCCCTCCACGGGCGCCTCGTGCGTGTCCGCGAAATCCCTATCGATCGGCATTGCCCTGTTTTTGACCAAAACAGGAGTTCGTCCATGCTGTTCAGCAATACCTTCAACGTGAAACCGGAGGGCGTATGTTCACCGGCATAATCGAAGCCATCGGCAGTATCCGCGCCATGACGCCCAAGGGCGGCGACGTGCGCGTCTACGTGGCCACCGGCAAGCTCGATCTGGGTGACGTCAAGCTCGGCGACAGCATCGCCGTCAACGGCGTGTGCCTGACCGCAGTGGAACTGCCCGGCGATGGCTTCTGGGCCGACGTCAGCCGCGAGACGCTGGCGCGTACCGCCTTCGTCGACCTCAAACCCGGCAGCGCGGTGAACCTGGAAAAGGCCCTGACGCCCACCAGCCGCCTAGGCGGGCACCTGGTCAGCGGCCATGTCGACGGCGTCGGCGAGATCGTCTCGCGTGCCGATAACGCCCGCGCCGTGCAGTTCAGGGTGCGCGCCCCGCGTGAGCTGGCCAAGTACATAGCCCATAAGGGCTCGATCACCGTCGACGGCACCAGCCTGACCGTCAACGCGGTCGATGGCGCCGAGTTCGAACTGACCATCGTCCCGCACACCCTGGCCGAGACCATCATGGTCGACTACCAGGCTGGGCGTAAGGTCAACCTCGAAGTCGACCTGCTGGCGCGTTACCTGGAGCGCCTGCTGCTCGGCGACAAGGCCGCCGAGCCCAAGGCCTCGGGCCTGACCGAAAGCTTTCTCGCCGAACACGGCTACCTGAAGAATTGAGGAGACGCCCCGATGGCGCTCAACACCGCTGAAGAACTGATCGAAGACATCCGCGCCGGCAAGATGGTCATCCTCATGGATGACGAGGACCGCGAGAACGAAGGCGACATCATCATCGCCTCCGAATGCGTCACCGCCGAGCACATCAACTTCATGGCCCGCTTCGCCCGTGGCCTGATCTGCATGCCGATGACCCGCGAGCGCTGCGAGCTGCTCAAGCTGCCGCTGATGGCGCCGCGCAACGGTTCCGGCTTCGGCACCAAGTTCACTGTCTCCATCGAGGCTGCCGAGGGCGTGACCACCGGCATCTCCGCTGCCGACCGCGCGCGCACCGTACAGGCTGCCGTGGCGCGCAATGCGGTTGCCGACGATATCGTCAGCCCCGGTCACATCTTCCCGCTGATGGCCCAGCCCGGCGGTGTGCTGGCGCGTGCCGGCCACACCGAAGCGGCTTGCGACCTGGCGCGCATGGGCGGTTTCGAACCGAGCGGGGTGATCTGCGAGATCATGAACGACGACGGCACCATGGCGCGTCGCCCGGAGCTGGAGAAGTTCGCCGAAGAGCACGGCCTGAAGATCGGCACCATCGCCGACCTGATCCACTACCGTCTGATCCACGAGCGCACTGTCGAACGCATCAGCGAGCAGCCGCTGGACACCGAACTGGGCCAGTTCAACCTGGTGACCTATCGCGATGGCGTGGAAAACACCGCGCACATGGCGCTGACCCTGGGCACCATCTGCGCCGAAGAACCGACCCTGGTGCGCGTGCACAACATGGACCCGCTGCGCGACCTGTTCATGGTCAACCAGCCGGGGCGCTGGAGCATGCGCGCTGCCATGGCGGAAGTGGCCAAGGCCGGCAGCGGCGTGGTGCTGCTGCTGGGCAATCCGCTGACCGGGCCGGAGCTGCTGGCGCTGATCAGCCGCCAGCAGCCGGCCAACCCGGCGACTTACAGCACCGTGGGCGCTGGCTCGCAGATTCTGCGCGACCTCGGCGTACGCAAGATGCGCCTGATGAGCTCGCCGATGAAGTTCAACGCGATATCCGGCTTCGACCTCGAGGTTGTAGAATACCTGCCTTCTAAATAAATCGGCTCCGCAGGAGCCGCATCCGATGACCCTCTCCCATTTATGGGAGAGGGTGCCCGGAGGGCGGGAGAGGGTGTTATGGCCAACGCCTAACCCTCTCCCCCAACCCCTCTCCCGCAAGCGGGAGAGGGGAGCTTAAAACCTGTAGCCCGGATGAAATCCGGGAATTCAGCGTCAGGCCCCGGATTGCATCCGGGCTACGCTGACAAACGAATTTTATTTTCGGAGCGCAAGGCGCTCCGGCTCTTTAACCCATGTGAGACCCGTCATGACCCTGAAGACCATCGAAGGTACCTTCATCGCCCCGAAGGGCAAATACGCCCTGGTGGTAGGCCGTTTCAACAGCTTCGTCGTCGAGAGCCTGGTCAGCGGCGCCATCGACGCCCTGGTTCGCCACGGCGTGAGCGAGAGCGACATCACCATCATCCGTGCACCGGGTGCCTTCGAGATTCCGCTGGTTACCCAGAAGGTCGCTCAGCGTGGCGAGTTCGCCGCGATCATCGCTCTGGGCGCGGTCATTCGTGGCGGCACCCCGCACTTCGAATACGTAGCGGGCGAGTGCACCAAGGGTCTGGCCCAGGTTTCCATGGAATACGGCGTGCCGGTCGCTTTCGGTGTGCTGACCGTCGACTCCATCGAACAAGCCATCGAACGTTCCGGCACCAAGGCAGGTAACAAGGGTGCCGAAGCTGCGCTGTCTGCCCTGGAAATGGTCAGCCTGCTGGCGCAGTTGGAGGCCAAGTGAGCAACTCCGGTAACGGCCAGCCGGCCAAGAAGGGCCCCAGCGGCAAGATCCTCGCGCGCCGCGAAGCCCGTACCCTGGCCATGCAGGCCCTGTACTCCTGGCATATTGCCGGGCAGCCGCTGAACGAGATCGAAGCGCAGTTTCGCGTCGACAACGATTTCAGCAAGGTCGATGGTGCCTACTTCCACGAGATCCTGCACGGCGTGCCGCGGCAGAAGACCGAGCTGGACGAGACCTTCACGCCCCTGCTCGATCGCCCGCTGGAAGAGATCGATCCGGTCGAGCTGGCCATCCTGCGCCTGTCCACCTACGAGCTGAAGAACCGCGTCGACGTCCCCTACAAGGTGGTGATCAACGAAGGTATCGAGCTGGCCAAGGTGTTCGGTGCCACCGACGGACACAAGTTCGTCAACGGCATTCTCGACAAGCTCGCGCCCAAGCTGCGTGCCGCCGAAGTCAACGCCAACAAGCGGTGAATGAGTTCGAGCTGATCCGTCGCTATTTCGCCGCCGCCCGTTGCGCTCAGGGCGGCGACGGTGTGGTTCTCGGTATTGGTGATGACTGCGCGCTGCTGGCGTTGCCCGCCGGTGAACAGCTGGCGGTTTCCACCGACACCTTGGTCGCCGGGGTGCATTTCCCCGAAGCCTGCGATGCCTTTCTTCTCGGTCAGCGTGCGCTGGCCGTTTCCGCCAGTGATCTGGCTGCCATGGGCGCTACGCCGCTGGCCTTTACCCTCGCCCTGACCCTGCCGAGCGCCAATGAAGCCTGGCTGGCCGAGTTCGCTCGTGGCCTGCAAACGATGGCGCAGAACTGTTCACTGGCGCTGGTCGGTGGCGATACCACGCGTGGTCCGCTGAGCCTGACGCTCACCGTGTTCGGCCGAGTGCCGAGCGGGCAGGCGCTGCTGCGTAGCGGCGCGCAAGTGGGTGATCTGCTTTGCGTCGGCGGCGAGCTGGGCGATGCCGCGGGCGCGCTGCCGCTGGTACTGGGGCAGCGCGAGGCGGCGGCGGACATCAGCGAAGCCTTGCTGGCGCGCTACTGGTCGCCGCAACCCCAATTGGCTTTGGGGCAAGCGCTGCGTGGCCGCGCCACGGCCGCGCTGGATATTTCCGACGGCCTGTTGGCCGACTGCGGGCATATCGCCAAGGCTTCACAGGTCGCCCTTAAGATCGAACTGGAGCAGGTGCCGCTGTCTGCGCCGCTGCGCGCCTTCGCCGGCGAGCAGCAGGCGCGGACCTGCGCGCTGGGCGGTGGCGACGACTACCGACTGGCCTTTACCCTACCGCCAGCCCTGCTCGCCGATCTGCAGGCCGATTGGCCCGAAATACGGGTGATTGGCCGTGTGCAGGCCGGTACTGGGGTAGAGTTGCTGGACGCCGCCGGCCAGCCCATCGAGCCGCCGCGTGGCGGTTACCAACATTTCTGACAGGACGGAGTACGCGTGACCGATCACCCCAACCAGGTTCCCGCCGAATACGTACCGCCCTCGGTGTGGCGCAATCCCTGGCACTTCATCGCCTTCGGCTTCGGCTCCGGCACTCTGCCCAAGGCGCCCGGCACCTGGGGCTCGCTGGTGGCGCTGCCGTTCGTGCCGCTGTGGCAGATGTTGCCGGACTGGGGCTACTGGCTGATGCTCGGGGTGACCATGCTGTTCGGCTTCTGGCTGTGCGGCAAGGTCGCCGATGACCTGCGCGTGCACGATCACGAAGGCATCGTCTGGGACGAAATGGTCGGCATGTGGATTACCCTGTGGCTGGTACCCGAGGGGTGGGTCTGGTTGCTGCTAGGCTTTCTCATGTTTCGCCTGTTCGACATCGTCAAACCTTGGCCGATTCGCTGGATCGACCGCCACGTACATGGTGGCGTCGGCATCATGCTCGATGATGTCATCGCCGGGGTCTTTGCCTGGTTGGCGATGCAGGGATTGGTCTGGGGCTGGGCCAACTATGGAGCCGGGCTAGGTTTCTAAGGAGTGGACATGCGCATGAGGCAAGTCTGGCTGGGGATGCTGCTGATACTCTCTGCCTTGTCTGGTGCTCAGGCTCAGAGCGAGCTGCCAGGTGAAATACGTCTGGCCAGTGAGATCTGGGAAGCCTATACCGAAGCCGATGGTACCGGTCTGGGCTGGGACCTCATGCGCGAGGTGTTCGAGCCGGCAGGCGTCCGTCTGGATATTCACAGCGTGCCATACACCCGTTCTGTCGGGTTGATGCAGCGTGGCGAAGCCGATGCCTGTGTCGGTTCCTATCGTGACGAGGTCGAGGGGCCGGTGTTCTACCCCAAGCACCACTATGACCGTGATCAGATCGTCGCACTTGGCCTCAAGGACAAACCGGTGCCGACCCTCGACAGCCTGGGCAAGTACCGGCTGGTCTGGGGGCGAGGCTACGGTTACGAGGAATATCTGCCGAATGTGCGCGACTACCGGGAAGTACAGCGGCGCGACGGTATCCTCGGCATGCTCGAGCTGGGCCACGCGGATTTCTATATCGATGCCCGTCCTGAGGTCGACTACATAATGGGCCGGGCCGCCAAGCCGCAGCAATACCGGGTGACGAATCTGACGCAATTGCCGCTCTATCTCGGCTTTGCTGATACGCCACGCGGCCATACCCTGGCCAAGCTCTTCGATCAGCGTATGACGCAGCTGATCGCCAGTGGTGAGCTGCGGCCAATCTTCGAGCGCTGGCAGCAACCCTATCCCTTCGACTGAGCCGGGAGGCCTTCACACATGCAGCTTCGTCACTGTCTCGCCGCGCTGGCGCTGCTATGTGCGAGTTCTCCCTGGGCGGCCTCTCAGGTCCAGGTGGTTGGCCTGTTTCCCGGTGCGGCGGTGCTCAATGTCGATGGCCAGCGCAAGCTGGTGCGGGTCGGCCAGAGCGGTCCGGGCGGGGTAGAGGTAGTCAGCGTCGACAAGCAGGGCGCGGTGCTGCGTGTCGAGGGAGTCGAGCGCGCCTATCCACTGAGTCGTGAATACAGTGCCGGTTTTGCCGAGCCGGTAAGGAAGCGCCTGAGCATCGCCAAGGGCATTGGCGGACATTACTGGGTGGCCGGTTCGGTCAACGGCCAGACGGTGCAGTTTCTGGTGGATACCGGCGCCACCTCGGTGGCGCTCAACGACGCCCATGCCCGACGCCTGGGTATCGATTATCGAGTCAGTGGGCGGCCGTTACAGGTCAACACCGCCAGCGGCGTGGCGCGTGGCTGGCGAGTGATGCTCGACCGGGTCAAGGTCGGTGATCTCGAGGTGCTCGGCGTCGAAGCTGTGGTGCTCGAAGGTGGCGCGCCGCATGAGGCGCTGCTGGGCATGAGCTTCCTCGGGCGGGTTGGCTGGCGCGAGGAGCAGGGGATGCTAGTGCTGGAGTCGAAGCACTGATGACAGAGCCTGCTTTCTGTAGGAGCGAACTCTGCTCGCGAACATGGGCAGCACAGAAGCTTCGCGAGCAGCGTGTAGGGCGTACTCGCGAAGCAGTACGCCGTTGGAGCTGGAGTTCCGCTGGTACGTCGTGGTGCCGAACTGGGCATGGCCCGGCGGACTGTTCGCTTCGCTCCTGAGTCCGCCCTACGCTCTGCAAGCCTGAAGCTGGTGGTACAATCCCTGCCTTTCTGCCTGATTGGAGTTGTTCCGGTGTCCGTCGTGTTCGTCGCCGCCTCCCAACTGCCCACGCCCTTCGGTGTGTTCACCATGCACGGTTTCCTCGATGAGGCTACCGGCAAGGAACATGTCGCCCTGACCTTCGGCAACGTCGCCGACGGTGCACCGGTGCTGGGGCGTCTGCATTCCGAATGCCTGACCGGCGACGCGCTGTTCAGCCTGCGTTGCGACTGTGGTGCCCAGCTGCAGGCGGCGTTGCAGGCCATCGCCAACGAAGGCCGCGGCGTGCTGCTGTATCTGCGTCAGGAGGGCCGTGGTATTGGTCTGCTGAACAAGATTCGCGCCTATGAACTGCAGGACGGCGGTGCCGATACCGTGGAAGCCAACGAGCGCCTGGGTTTCGGCGCCGACCAGCGTGATTACGCCATCTGCCTGCCGATGCTCGAGCACCTGGGCATCGACAGCCTCAAGCTGATGACCAATAACCCGCGCAAGGTCAAAGCCTTGGGCGACATGGGCATCGCCGTGGATCACCGTGTGCCGCTGCAGATTGCGCACAACCCCTACAACAAGCGCTACCTCGCCACCAAGGCCGGCAAGCTCGGCCATATGCTGGGCAACCAGCATCAGGGCGAGACCGAGGAAAGCCTGTGACCCGAGGCCAGGTAAAGCGTCGCCTGGCGCTGGCCTGGTGGCGTCAGCTGGGCGTGGCGCTGGCGCCCGTGTTCATGTTCAACCTGCTGTTCGGCGGCGGCAGCACCACGGTGCTGACCATGCCGTTGTTCATCGCTGGCCTGGCTTCGATGTTCGTCAGCCTGCCGTTGTTCTCCGCTTACAAACGCGCCCTGATCGCGACCGAAAAGGCTCTCGACAGCGACGATGAGCCGGCCGCCTGGCTGGAGCTGGATCGTGTCCGTTTGCGCGCCTTACTCGGCGCTGCGCTGCCTGCGTGGATCGCCGCGTTGGCAGTCCTTGCTGGCCTCGAGGCGATCCCGTTGGTACTGCTGGCGCTGTCGTCCATCGTGCTACACAGCCTCTACCGCATACCTCGCCAGTTGGGTTGATGCGCACGCTGCTGCTCGCGCTTTGCCTGCTGGCGTTGCCGCTGACAGCCGCCGAGCGGGTGATCAGCCTGGCCCCATCGCTCAGTGAAATCATGCTCGATCTGGATGCCGCCGACCTGCTGGTCGGCGTGCTCGAAGGTGATGAGCGTCCCGCCGCGCTGGCGCATCTCCCCACAGTCGGTCGTTATGGCCAGCTGGAATTCGAGCGCCTGTTGCAGCTGGCGCCGGATCTGATCCTCATCGCGCCTGGCAGTGTGCCGCCGGCGCAACAAGCGCAGTTGCAGCGTTTCGGCATTGACCTGCTGATCGTCGAGCCGCAGCGCCTCGAGCAGCTCGGCGATGCCTTCGAGCGGATTGGTGAGCGAGTGGGCCGGATGGAGCAGGGCGAGCGGCTGGCGGCCGAGTTTCGCGCCGAGCTGCACGCGCTGCGCCAGCGCTACCAGCGGGAGCAGCCCCTGACGGTGTTCTATCAGATCTGGTACCAGCCGCTTTACACCATCGGTGGCGAACAACTGATCGGCGATGCCCTGCAGGTGTGTGGCGCGCGCAATCTGTTCGAGGACCTGCCGCAGCCGGCGCCGCAGATCAGCGTCGAGGCGGTACTGGCGCGTGATCCCGATGTGATTCTCGGTGGCAGCAATGCCGAGCTGAGCGCCTGGCAGGCCTGGCCGCAGTTGCATGCGGTGCGCCTGGAGCAGGTCTGGGCAGTGCCGGACAAGGGCCTTGAACGGCCCAGCCGGCAGATGCTGGGTGCCATCGAGCAGTTATGTGAGCGGATGGCGGGTGCGCGGTAGCCCTTCAGGCGGTACGCACGGCGCACCCTACAGCGGTGGTAGGGTGCGCCGTGCGCACCAAGGTCAGAGGTGTGGCGTCCAGGTGACGGCGAACAGCACGGTACGCCCGGCGCTGTTATAGCCGAAACGGCCATTGGGTGTGCTGTAAGTCGTTTCTGCGTAATCCTTGTCCAGCAGGTTATCCAGCTTTAGGCTCAGGCCAAGCTCTGGCATGGCCTGCCAGGCAGCGCGGAAGCTGAGCAGGCCATAACCGCTCATCTCGATCTCGTTGTCGGCGTCGTCGTAGCGACCACTGACTGCACGCCAGCCAGCGCCGAGTGAGACATCGCCAAAGCGGCGGTCGAGGTCCAAGCTCAGCGTGCGTTTGGCCCGGCGCAGCAGGGTATGGCCGCTATCGCGGTCACGCGGGTCGATCAGGGCCAGCGCGAGATTGCCTTGCCAGCCGAACAACTCCTGCTGCACGGCGGCTTCGAAGCCATTGATCCGGGCTGTCTGGACGTTCTGTGGAATGAAGTTCTCGTCCAGGACGATGGCGTCCTCGATATCAGTTCGATACACGGAAGCCTGCAACGATCCTGTTTCGCTGTAACGGCTGCGCCATTGCAGCTCATAGTTTTTCGATTTTTCCGGTTTCAGGTTCGGATTTGCACTTTCTGAGCAGCCAAAGGTGGGGTCACAGTAAGGCGGATAATAGAGGTCATTGAAAGTTGGCGCTCTGAGACCTTCGCTGTACGACAGGATCAGGTCGTTGGCACTGTTCAGGGGCAGGGTCAGCGCCGCGTTCCAGGTGTTCTCGCTGCCGAACTGCTGGTTATCGTCGTGGCGCAGTCCCAGCTCGGTCGAGAATGTATCGCCGCTGTAGCGGTGTTGGACGAAAGCTGCGCGGTTCCAGCGTGAATCCTCCGCGAAGTCTGCGCTGCTGTGCAGGCGATCCTCGTACCAGTCGGCGCCAGCCAGAATTTGCTGGTGGTCGGTGAGGGTCAGGGTATTTACCCAGCTCGCCGAGTCGCGATAGGTGGTGTAGGTAAAGAATGAATCGATTGACGCCAGCGGCGAGTCATCACCCGTGTCGCGCTGGTCTTTACTGTGACCCATTTCCAGGCGGCTGCTCCAGCGCTCGTTAAGGCGGCCGTCGATGAACCCGGAAAGGCTGCTGAGCTGAAAGTCCGTAGTTGGCTGCATTCCTGTGAAGTCATACTCCACCTGACCGCGTTGATCGAGCGCACTGAAACCAACTTGCAGGTCGTCAGTGAGGCGGTGCGAGAGATTCAGGCTGAGCGAGCGGTTGCGGTAGGCGTCATCGTCGCCATTGGCGCCGAAAGCGTCTCGGGTGGCGTCGATGCCGGCTGTCTCGTCCAGGGCCGCTCCCAGGTGAAAGCGTGTGCGCTCGTTGCCGCCGGAGAGGCCGAGACTGCGCTGGTAAGTGCTATCGCTGCCAGCCGCCAGACGCGCGTAAGGCTTGAGGCCTTGGCCATGGCCTTGGCGGGTGAAGATCTGAATCACCCCGCCAATGGCGTCGGAGCCATACAGCGCCGAACGCGCGCCACGCACCACTTCGATACGCTCGATCTGCTCGGGGGCGAGAAACTCCAGGCTGCTGGTGCCGCTTGAGGCTGCCGCGATACGTTGGCCGTCGACCAGGACCAGGGTCTGCGCCGTGCTGGTGCCGCGCAGGAACACGCCCGTCTGGCTGCCGGCACCACCAGTGCGGACGACGCTGAGGCCGGGCACGCGCTCCAGTAGCTCGGTAACGCTGCTGACCTGCAGGCGCTCGATGTCGTCCCGCTCGAACACCGTGGTGGCAGCGGTAGCCTGTGCTTGCGGTTCGGCCAGGCGTCCGGAGGTGACGACCAGCGGCTCGGCCACGTAGGGCTCGGCGGCCAGCGAGAGACCTGGCATGACGGCGATGGCCAGAGCCAGACGAGACAGTTTCATTATCTTTCCTCAACGGTCGGCAGACGGTCAAGGAGGGCAGGTGCAAGCGCAGGCAGGGCAGCGCTTGACCGTGCTGCCCTCCGCAACACCAGTCGCACCGCCTGGGCCGGTCTCCGGGCTCTCGACCCGCGTCCGCCTTCCCAGGCAGGGCCCAGTGGCTGTTGAACGCGGCGCACGCTCAGAGCGTGCAGTCGATTACCGTTGCGGGGGCAGCGCCGGGATTGCTCATGACGAGCGCACCGGCTTCCCGTTTAACGCCGCTTGCGCAGCGCACCCTGGCGGAACATTAATGGCGCGCACCTTAGTGCGCGCGCATATGAATCACAAGCAAGCGCCGCTCATATAGCGATGAGCGGGCTTCATGCTCAGGCCTGCAGCAAACTCAGACGCTCACGTACCGCGCGTTCGATCCCTGCTTCGTCGAGGCCGCACTCGGCGAGCATCTGGCTCGGTTTGGCGTGCTCGACGTAGTAGTCGGGCAGGCCCAGATGGAGCATCGATACCTGGCGGTTCTCGGCGGCGAAGAACTCGCTGACCGCGCTGCCGGCACCGCCCATGATGCTGTTTTCTTCGATGGTCACCAGCAGCGTGTGGCTGCTTGCCAGTTCGCGCAGCAGCGCCTCGTCCAGCGGTTTGACGAAACGCATGTCGACCACCGTGGCGTCCAGCGTTTCACCGACGCGCAGGGCTTCGGCCAGTTGCACGCCGAAGGCCAGCAGGGCGACGCCCTTGCCCTGGCGGCGCACCACCGCTTTGCCAATTTCCAGCGGCTCCAGGCCGGCATCGAGCGGCGCGTTGGGGCCGGTGCCGCGCGGATAGCGCACCGCCGCCGGGCCGTCGAACAGGTGGCCGGTGGTGAGCATGCGGCGCAGCTCGTTCTCGTCGCTCGGCGTCATCACCAGCATGCCGGGGATGCAGCGCAGGTAGGACAGGTCGAAGCTGCCCGCGTGAGTCGGGCCGTCTTCGCCAACCAGGCCGGCGCGGTCGATGGCGAACAGCACGTCGAGGTGCTGCACGGCGACGTCGTGGATCAACTGGTCATAGGCGCGCTGAAGGAAGGTGGAGTAGATCGCCACCACCGGCTTGGCACCTTCGCAGGCCATGCCAGCGGCCAGGGTCACGGCGTGCTGCTCGGCAATGGCGACGTCGAAGTAGCGCTCGGGGAAGCGCTCGCTGAAATCCACTAGGTCGGAGCCTTCCTTCATCGCCGGGGTGATGCCGACCAGGCGGTTATCGGCTGCGGCCATGTCGCACAGCCACTGACCGAACACGTTGGAGTATTTCGGGCCGCTTGGCCGCTTCGGGCTAGAGAGCGGCGCGGCGACCGGGGTCACCGGTTCCAGCTTGGTGATGGCGTGGTAGCCGATGGGATCGGCCTCGGCCGGGGCGAAGCCCTTGCCCTTCTTGGTCACCACATGCAGGAACTGCGGGCCGTCGAGGTCGCGCATATTGCGTAATGTAGCCAGCAGGGTCGGCAGGTCGTGGCCGTCGATGGGGCCGACGTAGTTCCAGCCCAGTTCCTCGAACAGGGTGCCGGGTACCAGCATGCCCTTGGCGTGTTCCTCGACCTTGCGCGCGATTTCCCAGGCGCCGGGCAGGCGCGAGAGGATCTTCTTGCTGCCCTCGCGCATGCTGGCGTAGGTGCGGCTGGAGATGATCTTGGCCAGGTAGTTGGACAGGCCGCCGACATTCTTGGAGATCGACATGTCGTTGTCGTTGAGGATCACCAGCATGTTGGCGCCGACGTCGGTGGCGTGGTTGAGCGCTTCGAAGGCCATGCCGGCGGTCAGTGCGCCGTCACCGATCACTGCCACGCTCTTGCGCTTCTCGCCCTTCAGGCGGGCGGCGATGGCCATGCCAAGGGCCGCGCTGATGCTGGTGCTGGAGTGGCCGACGCCGAAGGTGTCGTACTCGCTCTCGCTGCGCCGCGGGAAGGCGGCCAGGCCGTCTTTCTGGCGCAGCGTGCCCATGCGCTCGCGCCGGCCGGTGAGGATCTTGTGCGGGTAGGCCTGATGGCCGACGTCCCACACCAGGCGGTCATCGGGGGTGTCGAAGACGTAGTGCAGGGCGATGGTCAGCTCGATCACGCCGAGCCCGGCACCGAAGTGCCCGCCGCTCTGGCCAACGCTGTAGAGCAGGTACTGGCGCAGTTCGTCGGCGAGGGTTTCCAGGTCCGCTTCGGCCAGGCGGCGCAGTTCGTCGGGCGTGTTGGCGCTGTCGAGCAGCGGCGTCAACGGGCGCTCGCGGGGGATCTCGTGGAAAGTGGTCGGCATCAGGCGAATCGTTATAGGTGTAAAAGATGCGGCAGTTTACCTGATGCCAGGAAAACAGCCCAATCCGCTGTCCATATCGCCGTTACCGGTAGTTTCGTGTGAGGAAGTCCAGCAGCAGGGCGCTGACCCGCTCGCTGCATTCGGCCTGCAGCCAGTGGCCGGCGCCGGGCAGATCATGGCGTTCCAGGTGCGGCACCTTGTCGTCCATGCGTTTCAGCGTCGGCGTCTCGAAGCGGCCCACCGGGTCGTTCTCGCCGAGCAGGAACAGCGTCGGCTGCGTGATCTGCAGCCCGGCCAGATGCTCGGTGCGTTGCCAGTTGCACTCGAAGTTGCGGTACCAGTTCAGCGCGCCGCGAAAGCCATGGCGCTCGAAGGTGCGCAGGTAGTGGGTGAACATCGCCTCGCTGCACCAGGCCGGCAGTGGCAGGTCATCCGGCATGCCGTCGAACAGCCGCGCATCGGCCGGCTTGTCCGTCGCCAGCAGGGCATCGCCGAGGCCGCCGAGCAGCAGGCGCAGGCTGCGGCCAATGTCTTCGTCCAGCTCGGCCTCGGCCAGCCCCGGTTGCTGGAAATAGAGGATGTAGTGGAAGCGCCCGGCGTAGGCTTCGCGCATCATCTCGATGGCCGGGCGTTTCGGCCTGCCGCCGAAGGGCACTGACAACGCGCCGAGCGCCTTGACTCGCTGCGGCTCCAGTAGCGCCAGGTGCCAGGCCACTGGTGCGCCCCAGTCGTGGCCGACCACCGCCACCTCGCGCTGGCCGAGCTTGTCCATCGCCGCCTGGATATCGCCGCACAGGGTGAGCAGCTCATAGGCCGCCGGGTCGGCCGGCGCGCTGCTGGCGCCGTAGCCGCGCATCTCCGGGGCGAACACGCGGTAGCCGGCGGCGGCCAGCGTCTCGATCTGCGGATGCCAGGCGTACCAGCATTCGGGAAAGCCATGCAGCAGCCACACCGGCTTGCCGTACTCGGGGCCGGCGCTGTACAGGCTGAGTTCGATGCCGTTGACGGCGAGCAGGCGATGGTCGATGTGCATGGATAATTCCTTGGCTATGTCTGAGTTAAGTGTTGGGGGGGTAAAGGGCCGTAGGGTGGGCCGGGCGGCGCTCCGCTTCAGCCCACCACCGACGGTCAGCGTGGGCTAAAGCCCACCCTACAAGGCTCCGAACCTTCCCGGAACTGCTTGGCAACAGCTAACGCGGACATAGCCAATTCCTTACCAGGTGTCGACGAAGGGACGTTTCTTGCCATCGCGCCGGGGCGGGCGCGGCGCCGCATTGAGGCCGCGCAGCAGCCAGGCGCGGCTGTCGGCTGGGTCGATCACGGCGTCGATCTCCAGATAGCTGGCCATGTTCAGCGCCTTGCCGTTGTCGTAGGCCTTGGCCACCAGCTTGTCGAACAGCGCCTGGCGCGCGGCCTCGTCCGGCTGGGCCGCCAGCTCCTTGGCAAAGCCCAGGCGCACCGCGCCTTCGAGGCCCATGGCGCCGAACTCGCCACTGGGCCAGGCAGCGGTGAACAGCGGCGAGTGGAAGCTGCCCGCGGCCATGGCCTGGGCGCCGAGGCCGTAGCCCTTGCGCAGCACCAGGGTGAAGAAGGGCACCGTGAGGCTGGCGGCGGTGACGAACAGGCGCGAGACGTGGCGCACCGTGGCTTGTTTCTCCGCGTCCGGGCCGACCATGAATCCGGGGGTGTCGCACAGCGAGACGATGGGCAGGTCATGCGCCTCGCACAGTTGCAGGAAGCGCGCGGCCTTGTCGCCGGCCACGGCATCGATGGCGCCACCCAGGTGCACGGGGTTGTTGGCGATCAGCCCGAACGGCTTGCCCTCGATGCGAATCAGCGCGGTGATCAGGCCGGGTGCGAACTGGCGGCGCAGTTCCAGCACGCTACCGTGATCGGCGAGCAGCTCGATCACCTTGCGGATGTCGTACACGCGCAGGCGGTTTTCCGGGATCACCTGGCGCAACTCGCGGCTATCGCTGCATTGCCAGCCGGGTAACGAGCCTTGGAAATAGCCCAGGTATTGCTTGGCCACGGCAACCGCTGCGGTTTCGTCCTCCACCAGCACGTCGATCACCCCGTTGGGGCCTTGCACGCTGGTCGGGCCGACCTGCTCGGGGGTGAAACTGCCGAGGCCGCCACCTTCGATCATCGCCGGGCCGGCCATGCCGATGGTCGCGTTCCTCGTTGCGATGATCACGTCGCAGCAACCAAGCAGCGCGGCGTTGCCGGCGAAGCAGCGGCCGGAGACCACGCCCACGGTCGGCACCAGACCGGAGAGTTTGGCCATGGCCACGAAGGTATGACAGTCCAGCCCGGCTACGCCGACGAAGTCGGTATCGCCCGGGCGGCCGCCGCCGCCTTCGGCGAACAGCACCACCGGCAGGCGCCATTGCTCGGCCAGGGCCAGCATGCGGTCGGTCTTCTTGTGGTTCATCACGCCCTGAGTACCGGCGAACACCGTGTAGTCGTAGGCGATGGCCATGCAGCGCGCGGCCTCGGCGCCGAAACTCGCGGCGTTCACCGTGCCGATTCCGGCGACCAGGCCGTCGGCCGGGCTCAGCTCCAGCAGCTCCTCGGGCGAACGCCGACGGCGCTGGGCGGCCAGGGCCATGGCGCCGTATTCGATAAAGCTGTCTGCATCGAGCAAGTCCGCCAGGTTTTCCCGCACGGTGCGCTGGCCGGTCTTGCGCCTTTTCGCCACGGCCTCGGGGCGACCCGCATCGGTCAGGCGCGCGTGGCGTTCCAGTACCTCGGCCAGATCGGCGCGGATATGCGCCAGGTCGACTGCCTGCTCGCCGTGGGCGTCGAGGCCATCCACCTCGGCTGGCTCCAGGAATGCCAGCGCCTGGCCCTCACCGATGGCGTCACCGGGGGCCACGGCCAACGCACGGACGATGCCGCTGTGCTCGGCCTTGACCTCGAACTCCATTTTCATTGCTTCCAGCACGGCGATGCGCTGGCCAGTGGCTACGGCATCGCCCTCGGCTACCTCCAGGCTGACCAGCACGCCAGCGTTGGGGGCGCTCAGGGCCAAGGTGCCGGGCGGTGCATCGACAGTGGCCTTGGCGCTATGCAGCGAGGCGTCAGTGGCGAAGTAGCGGTGCGGGTGGGCCTGTGCGCGGGCTGCCAGCAGGGCGTCCAGTTGGCGTTCGACGTAGGTGGTGTCGACCTGATTGGCGATCACCGCCTCGCAGTGCAGCAGGTTCTGCAGCAGGTGCAGGTTGCTCGCCACGCCGTCGAGGCGGAACTCGCACAGCCCCCGATAGGCACGGCGCAGGGCACCGGGGTAGTCACCGGCGCTGGCGATCAGCTTGGCGATCAGCGAATCGTAGGCCGGGCTGACGGTGTAGCCGGCATAGCCGCAGCCATCCACACGCAGGCCGGGGCCGCTGGGCGGCTGGTAAGCGCTGAGCACGCCGCTGGCCGGGCGCGTCGTACCGTCGGCGAGCAGGGTTTCCAGATTCAGGCGCACCTGCACGGCATAACCGTTGGTCGCGGGCGGTGTGAGCAGCTTCAGTTCGGCCAGGCTGCTGCCGGCGGCCAGGTGCAGTTGCGTGTGCAGCAGGTCGACACCGGTGACCTGCTCGGTGACGGTGTGCTCCACCTGCACGCGCGGATTGGCCTCCATGAAGTAGAAGCGTCCTGGTTGGTCGAGGTCGAGGAGGAACTCGAAGGTGCCGATGCCGCGATACTGCACCTCGGCGGCCAGGCGCAGGGCGCTGGCGATGATCGCGTCACGGGTAACCACATCCAGATCGGGGCTGGGCGCGATCTCCACCAGCTTCTGATGGCGGCGCTGCAGGCTGCAGTCGCGCTCCCACAGGTGGCTGACTGCGCCACTGCCGTCGCCGAGTACCTGCACTTCGATATGCCGGGCGCGGCGTACGCGCTTTTCCACGTAAAGCGCGCCACTGCCAAAGGCGCCCTGGGCCTCGGAGGCGCAACGGGCAAAGGCCTCGGCCAGTTGCGCCGGCTCGTCCACTGCACGCATACCGCGCCCGCCACCGCCGGCCAGGGCCTTGAGCATCACGCTGCCGTGTTCGGCGAGAAAGGCCTTGGCCTGCTCTGGCGTCACCGCCTGGTTGATACCGGGCACCAGTGGTACGTCGCAGCGCTCGGCGAGATCACGGGCGGCGGCCTTGTCGCCGAACAGCTGCAGGGTTTCCGGCGTCGGGCCGACGAAGGTCAGCCGGGCAGCCTGGCAACGGCGGGCGAACTCGGCGTTCTCGGCGAGAAAACCGTAGCCGGGGTGGATGGCTGCACAGCCCTGTTCACGGGCGATGCCAATGAGCTGATCCATATCCAGATAGGCCGCCGGGCCGCGTCCCGCCAGCGCCACGGCCTGATCTGCCTTGCGCGTGTGCAGGCAGGCGCTGTCGTCCTCGGCGTACACAGCGACGCTGCGGATACCGAGGTCGGCGCAGGCCTGGGCGATACGAATGGCGATCTCGCCGCGGTTGGCGATCAGCAGGGCGGGGAAGGGCATGGCGGCTCCGGACGTCTTGTCGTTATGGAGCCATCTTAGGAGGCTGGTCGCGTGGGTAAAGCAAGCCTTATGCGGCGATCATGCGGTCATAGATGACAATGATGGAGCGGGGCGGCTATCGCGGCTGAAGCCGCCCCCACAACAGCGGCCTAGCTGCGTCGTTCGACTATGTAGCGCGCCAGCTCGCGCAGCGGTTCGGCGCTGTTGCCGAACGGGCGCAGCACGTGCAGGGCCTGGTCGCGCAGCTCCAGTGCGTAGTCCTTGGCCGCGTCGAGGCCAAGCAGGGCGGGGTAGGTGGGCTTGTCGTGGGCTTCGTCCTTGCCCTGCGTCTTGCCCAGGGTGGCGGTGTCGCTCTCCACGTCGAGGATGTCGTCCTGTACCTGGAAGGCCAGGCCGATGGCGCGGGCGTATTGCAACAGGGCCTTGTGCGCGAGCTCGTCGATGTTGCCACTGGCCAGGGCGCCGAGCGCCACGCTGGCTTCGATCAGCGCGCCGGTCTTGTGCCGGTGCATCACTTCCAGCGCCTGCTGGTCGAGCCTCCGGCCGACCGAGCCAAGGTCGATGGCCTGACCGCCGACCATGCCGGCCGGGCCTGCAGCCTGGCTCAGCAACTCGATCATCTGCAGGCGCGTCTCGGCATCCTGCGGATTGCGCCGGTGGTCGGCGAGCACTTCGAAGGCCAGGCTTTGCAGACCATCGCCAGCAAGGATGGCACTGGCTTCGTCGAAGGCCTTGTGGGTGGTCGGCTGACCGCGACGCAGGTCGTCATCGTCCATCGCCGGCAGATCGTCGTGCACCAGCGAGTAGGCATGGATCAGCTCCACCGCACAGGCAGCGCCATCGGCACGTTCGAGATCACCTTCGAGAGCCTCGCAAGCGGCATAGACCAGCAGCGGGCGCACGCGCTTGCCGCCGTTCATCACGCTGTAGCGCATGGCCTGGTAGAGGCGCTCGAGCTCCGAGCGCGGAGCTTGAAACAGCGCTTCCAGTGCAGTGTCGACGCGACTCTGGCAGCGCTTCTGATACGCCGCAATCATGCGGGCTCGTCCGTGTCGAAGGGGGCGGGCTGCAACTCACCGTCGCGCTCGAGCAGAATCTGCACCTTCTGCTCGGCCTGGGCCAGGGCGGCCTGACATTCACGGGTCAGGCCGATGCCCTGCTCGAAAGCAGTCAGCGAGTCTTCCAGCGACAGCTCGCCGCTCTCCAGGCGCTCGACCAGCGTCTGCAGTTCGGCGAGGGAGTGTTCGAAGTCGGGGGCGGCTTTCTTGCGGGCCATGGTGGCTGGTCTCGGGAAGCGTAGAATCGGGCGCGACACTAGCAGAGGCGCGCTTCTCGGGCAAATCAGCGGGTTTTGGAGGCGCATAGCCGCGCGCCTGGGGAATGTCGATTCAACGCGATCGTTCGTAGGAGCCCCGACTCGGGGCGAAGCTTTTCAAATGCGCGGCGCCTTGATTCGCGGCGGGGCGCTGCTCCTACACATTCGATACGTTGACGCCTGACTGAGTGGCATCAGGCGTGCTCGGACACTGTCCGGTCTATTTTTCGCAGGGCTGGTTTTTACGCGGAGAAGTAGGTGCTCCAGAAGTAGTACAGGGTCATCGTGCTGCCGACCAGGATGACGAAGCTGCGCAGCAGTGCCGGCGGCAGCTTCTCGCCCAGTGCACCACCGGCATAACCGCCGATGGTGGCACCGGTGAGCAGGATCGCTAGCTCGTACCAGCTGACCCGGCCGGCGATCACGAAGGTCAGCGTGGCGATGCTGTAGATCACTGCCGAGATCAGGTTTTTCAGTGCGTTGGCGCGGGCCAGCGGGTGGCCTTCGATGGAAAACGCGGCCAGCTGCAGGATGCCCATACCGGCGCCGAAGTAGCCGCCGTAGATCGACACGCCGATGTGTGCACCCAGCGACAACGGCGTGTGCGGCGGATGCCCGGCGGCCTTGCGCCGCGCGGCCAGAGCGCGCCCCAGCCAGGGGCTGGCGGCGAACAGCGCGGTGGCGGCCAGCAACAGCCACGGGATCAGCACGCGGAACACATCGTCGCCGCCTGCCAGCAGCAACAGACCGCCGAGCAGGCCGCCGGCCAGGCCGGCCAGCAGCAGTGGAAGCAGATAACGACCCAGCGGCCGCAACGAGGCGCGCGCTGCCCAGGCACCAGCCAGGCTGGCCGGCCACAATGCCACGGCGTTGGTGGCGTTGGCCGTCACCGGCGGCAGGCCGGCGGCGAGCAGGGCGGGGAAGGAAAAGAAGGTACCGCCGCCAGCCAGGGCATTCATGCCCCCAGCGGCGAAACCGGCGAGGGCCAACAGCAGCAGATCAGGCAGGGACATCGGGCAGGCTCGCACAAAAAAGGTGCAGCATAGAGCTGACCCAACGGTCAGCCAAGTGCGACTAAAGTGACGAACCTGCCAATTGTCGTCTGTGCCAGGCCTATGCTTTGCGGCATCATCGCAGCACCTGTATTCGGTACCCGCGATGAACATCGACACCCGTATCAAATTCCGTCACCTGCTGTGCTTTCTCGAGATCGCCCGCCAGCGCAGTTTCGCCAAGGCAGCCGATGCCCTTGCGGTCAGCCAGCCGGCGATCTCCAAGACGCTCAAGGAGCTGGAGGAGATCCTCGAGGCCAGCCTGTTCGAGCGGGGCAGGAACGGGGTGAGTCTGACCGCTGCTGGGGTGGCCTTCATGCGTTACGCCGACCCCTGCGTGCAGGCGCTGCGGGATGGCGTGAATAGCCTGCGCGAAGGCGAGCACGAGGCTGGGCAGGTGCGCGTGGGCGTGCTCTCTACCGTCGAGAGCCTGCTGATTCCCGAGGTGGTGCGGCGCCTGCATCAGCGCCACTCGGCGCTGGTGGTCAGTGTTGCTACCGGGCCGGGCGCCTACCTGCTTGGTCAGTTGCGCGTTGGCGAGCTGGACCTGGTGGTCGGGCGCATGACCGACAGCCCGGACATCCAGGGCCTGACCTTCGAGCACCTGTACAGCGAGTCGATGAGCCTGGTGGTGCGCCCCGGTCACCCGCTACTGGCCGCCGGCGCCGCCGCGCTGGGACAGCTTGGCGATTACCCGCTGGTGCTGCCGACGGCAGGTACCACCATCCGCAAGCATGCCGACAGCCTGTTCGTGCAGTGCGGGGTGACGCCCTCGCGGCAGCGCCTGGAAACCCTGTCGCCGGCGCTGAGTCGGCGCTACGTGCTGTCCGGCGATGCGCTGTGGGTGGCGCCGCAGGACGCGGTGTGCCTGGACGTACAGCGTGGCGAGCTGGTCGAGCTGCAGTTGGGTGTGCAGGAACCGGGTGGCTCGGTGGGTATCTGCCGCAACAGCGCGCTGGCCCTGCCGCTGGCCGCCGAGCAATTCTGCGCGGCGCTGCGTGAGGTGGCCGAAGCCTACCGCGAAGGGCTTTTTTAATAACCATTTGGTTATGGATAGGCGGCGTCTTTTCAATATTCCCCGCGTCTGCTTTGTCGGAAACTGTGTTTCAGCCTGATCCCAGGTCGACTCCACAATACTCACAACAGGAGCGCACCATGCCTGCCGAGGACAATCGCCGTTTCGTCATTCGTGACCGCAACTGGCACCCCAAAGCCCTGACGCCCGATTACAAGACCTCCATCGCCCGCTCGCCGCGTCAGGCGTTGGTAAGCATCCCGCAGTCGATTTCCGAAACCACCGGCCCGGACTTCTCGCACCTCAAGCGTGGTGAGCACGACAACGACCTGCTGCTCAACTTCAACAACGGTGGCCTGCCCATCGGCGAGCGCATCATCGTTTCCGGGCGGGTGATGGATCAGTACGGCAAGCCGATCCCGCACACCCTGGTGGAAATGTGGCAGGCCAACGCCGGTGGCCGCTACCGGCACAAGAACGACCGCTATCTGGCGCCGCTCGATCCCAACTTCGGTGGTGTCGGCCGTGCTTTGCTTGGTGGTGATGTCATTGCGGTTATGTAGGGCTGAGGTTTTTTGAATCGAATGGCTGTTCAGGATCCCAGCCGTGTCCGTCGGAAGCAGTGCTGGCCTTTGAGCGCATGCCATGGCTGACCTGGCGCCCTTCAAAATCCATTCGCTGGCGGATCCTTGCGTCTGTACTTCACCAAATGGACAACCCTTTCATCGGTTTGATTATTTGCTCAACTCTACCGCCTACGAACTGAGGTGCGAGCCCTTCGGTGGAGTATCGGTGAGGCAATAAAAATCAATATATATCAACGATTTATATCTTGATTAAAGCCGCAGGTTAACTGCTGGCACAGGCGTTGCTCTAGCGTCATCAACCGCTTCAAGACAACAACAATCACAAGTGGTGAGACGTGATGAAAACGCGAAACTCTCTCGATGGCCGTTGGCCGTTGAGTGCCTACCGCCGTGCACCCTGTTTGCTTAGCGCAATACTCCTACCTGCTTTCTTGGTTGGCTGCGAAGCGCAGCTAAATCTCTCCGGCGTAGAGGCCAGCAGCTCCAAGGCCGTTCAGCGCACCGATTTTTACCAGGCCATGGCCAGTACACCAGGCGTCACTCTGCTGGCCGGTAACAATGGCGTGCTGTTGAGCAGTCTCGATCAGGGCAAGAACTGGTCGCGTCAGATCATCGCAAATGGTCGCAGCCTGATTGATCTGGATGCCTGCGCCGACGGCAGCTTCATCGCGCTCAGTTTCGACAACTATCTGTGGCATAGCCACGATCAGGGCAAGAGCTGGCGCGAGATCCAGTTGCCGACCCAAGAGCAGATGCTAACGGCGGCCTGTTCGCCAAGCGGAGCCTGGTGGGTCGCCGGCGGCCTAAGCACGTTGCTCGGCAGCACTGACCTGGGGGCCAACTGGCAGGAGACCAGCCTCGACGAAGACGCCATGCTGACCAACCTGCAGTTCATCGACCGCGACCATGCGGTGGCCGTGGCTGAGTTCGGCATGCTCTTCGCCAGCCAGGACGGCGGCGCCAATTGGCAGCTGGCCGGCACCCTGCCGGACGAGTTCTACCCGCACGCCAGCTACTTCCGCAGCCTCGAGGAGGGCTGGGTCGGTGGCCTCAACGGCTTCATCTACCACACCACGGATGCCGGGCAGAGCTGGCAACGCCAGAGCACGCCGAGCAGCGCACCGATCTTCGGCTTTCTAGCGAGCGACAACGGCCTGTTCGCCGTCGGCGACCACAGCAGCGTGCTGCAACTGGCCGGTGAACAGTGGCAAACGCTGCCGACGCCCGATGCGCCGCTCTACTTGCGCGCCATCACCGCGGATAGCGCACAACGCCTGATCGTCGCCGGCGGCCGCGGCCTGCTGCTGACCCTCGACACTGCGCCCAGCGCTACGCCCGCCGTTGCGACCACGACCGACTGAGACCCGTCACCATGCCCATACTGCATCCGTTTAGCCATAAGCTGGCTCAGGCCAAGGTCTGGTTGTTCGACCACCCGCGCACCGTATTGGCGATCATCGCGGTGCTGACCCTGTTCTTCGCCCTGCGCATTCCCGGGCTGAAGGTCTACACCGACTTTTCCGACCTGCTGCCGCAGGAACACCCCTACATCCAGCTGCACAACAGCATCAAGGACAGCTTCGGCGGCGCCAACGTGCTGGTCATCGGCGTGGCCTTCGACAAAGGCGACCTGTTCAGCAACGAGCGCCTGGCCTTGATCGATCGGGTCACCCGGGCGGTGGACAGCCTACCCGGAGTCAACCACAACCTGGTCAGCAGCCTGACCCACCGCAACTCGCGCAAGGTCTGGCTGACCGAGGTCGGCAGCATCAACTCCGAGCCTTACTACCAACCCGAATTCGGCCAGCTCTCCGCCGCGCAGTTGGACGCGATGAAAGCCGACGTGGTGGCCAACCCGCGGGTCTATGGCCCATTGGTGTCGCCGGACCTGCAAGTGGCGTTGGTCAAGGCGCAACTGATCGAGGGCCAGCTCGACTACGCCAAAACCTTCGCGCAGATCCAGGCGCTGCGCGAAGCCGAGAAGATCGACGGGGTGACCCTCTACGCCACCGGCCAGCCGGTGCTGGTGGGCTGGGCCTACACCTACATGAGCCAGATTTTGCAGATATTCATCTTCACCGTGCTGATCATGCTGGCGCTGCTGGTAATGCATTTCCGCAAGGCCTATGGCGTGCTGATCCCACTCGGCGGGGTAATGATATCGACCATCTGGGGCCTCGGCATCATCAGCCTGCTGGGCTACAACCTCGACCCGCTGGGCCTGGTGATTCCCTTCCTGATCGCCGCCCGGGCCATGAGCCACGGCGTGCAGCTGGTCGAGCGTTATTACGCCGAGGTCAAACTGCTCGGCGACGGCCCGCTGGCCGCGCGCGCCACCTTCGACAGCCTGTTCCGCCCCGGCACCCTGGGCATTGTCTCGGACGCCATCGGCCTGCTGCTGATCGCCATCGGCTCAATCGCCCTGAACACCAAGCTGGGCATCTATGCCTCGCTGTGGGCGACCACGGTGATCTTCAGCGTGCTGATCGGCGTGCCGCTGCTGCTGTCGATCCTGCCCAAGCCGAAGAACCCGGAGATGCGCGAGACCGCGCTGCGCCACATCGGCGCGATCTGTGCGCGGACGGTGGCCAACCCGAGCGCCGCGCGCAAGGCGCTGGGCCTGGCCGCACTGGCCATCCTCGCCAGCCTGTGGGCCTCCTCCCAGGTGCGCATCGGCGACTCCGAGCCCGGTTCGCCGATCCTCTACCCGGAACACGACTACAACGTCTCGTCCAAGGAGATCAACCAGCGCTTCCCCGGCTCGGAAGAGCTGTACATCGTCGCCGAGCATGCCGAGAAAGGCGGAATCAAGAAACCCGAGGTGCTGCGCGCCCTGCAATCGCTGCAAAACCACATGCTCAGCGACCCCTCGGTCGGCGGCAGCAAGGGCTTGCCGGACCTGATCACCCAGGTCAACCGGCTGATGCACAACGACGATCCGCGCTGGCTGCAGATTCCCCACGACGCCAATTACGTCGGCGGGCTGATGTTCACCTACATGGCCTCCAGCCCGATCCCCGGGGCGCTCAACGAGTTCACCGACACCGACGACCGCATCGCCAACCTGGTGTTCTATTACAAGGATCGTCAGGGCGAGACCATCCGCCGCGCTATCCACATGGCCAAGCAGTGGATCGAGCAGCACGGCGATGCCGTGCCGGGGCTGAGCATCCGCCTGGCTGGCGGTACCCTCGGCGTGGCCGCGGCGATGAACGAGTCGGCATTCGAGACCAACCTGGTGGTGCTGCCGCTGGTGTTCCTGCTGATCTTCGCCTTCGTCATGCTGTTCTACACCTCCTGGCATGCCGGCTTGATGATGCTCCTGGCGATGGCCTTCGCCACCGCGCTGACCTACGCCTATATGGGCCTGGCCGGCATGGGTATCGACATCAACACGGTGCCGGTGATCGCCGTCGGCATTGGCGTGGGCATCGACTACTCGATCTACATGATGGATCGCATCCGCGAGGAAATGGCCAAGTTTGGCCGTCTCACCGACGCGGTGCGCCAGGCCATCGCCACCACCGGCATGGCCATCAGCTTCACCGCACTGACCCTGATGGCCGGGATCATCATGTGGGTGATCCTCTCGGACCTGCGTTTCCAGTCCGATGCTGCCCTGCTGCTGTGCGTGATGATCGTCATCAACGCCATCGCCGCCATGTTGCTGGTACCCGCCTGGGTGCTGGTGTTCAAACCGAAGTTCATCACCGGGGCCTATGCCGACGCAGACGGCATTCTGCACGCCGACGCTGCCGTGCCCGCCTCAGCCGAACCCCTGTCGGTCGCGCCCAGCGTGGCGACCTGCGGGCTGCCGCAAGGGGAACGCCATCCGGCCTGAACCGGATGCCTTCCCACACTTAACCGCACGAGGACCTGTCATGCCGACAACAACAAAAATGGGCCTGCGACACTGGAGTCTGGCCCTGCTGGGCGGCTCAAGCCTTGCTCTGACGCCACTGACTTCGGTCATAGCCGAGGAAGAAATGCAGTTCACCGGTTTCTACGAGAATGCCACCTTCGTCCGCGATAGCGCCGGATTGTCGAAATTCCGCAACACCGTGCAGGTCAACGCGGACAAGAAATTCGGCACCCTGGGCCAGCTGAACTTCAACAACGTGGCCTTCCACGGCACATTCCGCGCTACCTACGACGGGGTCTACGACCTCAACAGCAGCGAGTACGGCAGTGGCGCCGGCGGCGCAGTCAACCTGGAGAACAACATCGCCGGCGCGGGCTCGACCGTGCCGCACGGCGGTGGCATCCGTCCCTTTTCCTTCGGCTTCAACGACGCGCGCAACCCCAACGAGGGGATGATCGTGCTCGGCGAAAACCTGCACAAAACCCGTGGCGGCGTGGCCTTCGGCGTGCCGGTACGGCCCTGCGACAAGGACAGCCGCGGCTGCATCGACGACTATCTGGACTACAGCAGCAACGACCTGCGTTTCCCCGAGTTCAACGAACGCCTGGACTTCATCCGCGAGCTCTACGTCGACTTCGACAACGATCTGCCCAACGGCGATATCCTGAGCTGGCGCCTGGGCAAGCAGCAGGTGATCTGGGGCCGCACCGACCTGTTCCGCGTGCTCGACGTGATCAACCCGGTCGACTTCTCGCGCAACAACATCTACGACGAGCTGGAAGACATCCGCATTCCCATGTGGATCGCCAAGGCCGACTGGCGCATGGGCGCTGGCGAGGTGTTCGACGACCTCAACCTGTCGTTCGTGTGGAACTTCGACAAGTTCCGTCCGCACAACCTCGGGCAGTGCGGCCAGCCCAACTCGATCCTCGACGCTGGCTGCTTCTTCCGCGGCATGAACAACCTGTGGGAAAACGGCAGCACCGTGGCCAACTTCGCCGGCGGCAACATCGCCACCGACTTCGGCCCCGGCCAGATCGGTATCCGCAAGGCGCACATGCCGTCCTGGAGCCTGTCCAACAGCCAGTTCGGCATCAAGCTGGAAGGCGTCTATGGCGATTTCGGCTTCTCGCTGAACGCCCTGACCTACCGCTCGCAACTGCCCTCGCTGCGTGGCGGCATCCCGGCGCAGAACGCCTTCACCGGTGAAACCGCGGTATGGCCGGGCCTGATCGCCTTCGATATCCATTTCCCGCGGGTCAACCTGATCGGCGGTTCGATGGACTACTACTCGCAAGCGATCGACACGGTGTTCCGCGTCGAAGTCGCGCACACCGAGGGCGAGGAGTTTGCCAACACCCTGCAATCACGGCTGTTCTCCGAGTCCGACGTCACCCGTTACGTGATCGGTGCGGACAAGAACATCTTCATCCCCTTCCTCAACCCCGGCCGCGCCTTCCTCTTCTCCGGCCAGCTGTTCGGCCAGCACATCCACGAGCACCAGCTTGAGGATCGCCCACTGGGCAAGGCCGGCATGCCGGACTGGGAGCAGAACTGGATCGGTACCCTGCTGGTGAAAGGCTGGTGGATGAACGACCGCCTCAGCCCGCAAATAATCGTCGCGCATGACTTCAAGGCCCAAGCCACTGCCATCGCGCCGAGCGTGGAATACCTGTTCAGCGACAACTTGAAGATCGTCGCCGGCGCCAACCTCAAGGTCGGTCGAGGCGCTCGCGAGTTCGACGATTGCCGCAGCTGCAACCCCTGGGACCCCTTCACCGGCTATGGCCTGCCGGAGGGCGTAACCGCCGGTCTGAGCGGCTACGAGCCGCTAGGCCGCTTCCGCGCCGGCCCCATCGGCATGGCGCAGAAGGAAGACGAACTGCAACTGACCCTGCGTTACAGCTTCTGATCAATCACGAGGAACAGCCATGAATTACAAGAAATCCCGGCAGAGCCGCGCTCTGGCACTGGCCCTGTTGACGCTGGGCGCGACCAGCGGCGTCTATGCCGCCGACGAGGCGGTGATCCAGCAGTCCTTCTACCCCTACCAGAACGACAAGCCGAGCTTCGCTGGTCTGAGCGCCGGCATGACCATCAACAAGGGCAACGTCGCCCAGTTCAAGGAGATTCTCGACCCGGCCTTCTACGGTTTTATCGAGAAAGGCTGGGCGGAGCTGAAGGTCGGCGACACCACCTCCTTCGACCTGCACCCCAACTACGTCGAGGCTACTCGCCAGCACATGGACACGGTCAAACTTGGCGCCAAGCCCGGCGAGATCAGTGGCGCCGTGGCCGGCAGGCCGTTCCCTCAGGAGCCGGACGCCAGCGACTCACGCGCCGGCGAGAAGCTCGCCTGGAACTACAAGTACGGCTACAACTGGGGCGACAGCGCCGCCGTCTCGCCGTTCTACTGGAAGTTCCGTGACATGAACACGGGCAAGCTGGAGCGCACCATCAAGTTCGACTTCCACTTCCTCAACTTCACCCGCCGGGTCAACCAAGAGCCCACGCCGGCGATCACCCCCAACCCGTCGCAGCTGTTCCGCGGCATCTACGTCAAGGTGCTGGAGCCGTATGACGTACGCAACACCCAGCTGTTGATCCACCGCGCCGAAGACGACCTCAAGCGTGACAACTCCTGGCTGTACCTGGGCTTCCAGCGTCGTGTGCGGCGCCTGGCCACCGGCCAGGTGACCGATGCCTTCCTCGGCTCCGACTTGATGATCGAGGACTTCGAGGGCTACAACGGGCGCATTTCCGACATGCAGTGGAGCTACAAGGGCACCCGCTTCATGCTGATGCCGTTCTACAACCACAACGACCTGACGCTGGACAGCGAAACGCACAAGGACAGCGACGGTTACCAGGTGGTGGCGTTCGGCGGTCAGGGCGGCTGTTTCCCCAACATCACCTGGCAGCTGCGCAAGGTCTACGAGGTGGAATCGGTGCCGGTGGACGGCAGCCACCCACTGTCCAAGCGCGTGCACTACATGGATGCGCAGACCTTCACCGTGCCGCGCACCGTGTCGTATGACCGCAAGGGCAGCATGTGGAAGACCTTCACCATCGGCCAGGCCCACCCGGATCACCACCTGCCGAAGAACAAGGGCTCCGGCGTGTCGATCGACGACAGCTTCACGATGATCGACATCCAGGCCATGCACTGCACCACGGGGCAGTTCAAGGGCCAGGTCGATCCGGAGATGAGCAAGCCGGAGATGTTCAGCGTGCAGCACATGCGCGCCACCGGTAACTAAGCAGCGCCACTCGGTCCGGCCGGTTAGACGCGGCCGGGCCTTTCTCCCAACCAGCAGCCCAGCCAACAGCGCCGTCCTCATGGGCGGCGCTGTGAGAAGCCGTGCCCGCAGGCCAGGAACCTGTCGAGCGGGATCCCTCCAGCAAAGGTTCAGCCATGAATAATAACAACAGACTGTTTTGTGCCTTGCTCTACCTCAGCCTGCACCCGCTGTCCGCCCTGGCCGATGACGAGCTCATCGACAAGGCCTTCTACCCTTACCGCGCGGCAATACCCAAGGCCGACGGTCTGAACACCGGCATGCTCATCGAATCCGACAACGTCGAGCGCTTCAAGGAGCTGCTCGACCCCGCCATGCTCGGCTTTATCCGCCAGGGCTGGACTCGCATCGAGGTCGCGCCGACCACCTCGTTCGACCTGCACCCCCACTACCTCGAGGCCACCCGCAAACACCTGAACAGCGCCAAACTAGGCGCCAACCCCGGTGAGATCAGCGGCACCATTGCCGGCCGGCCCTTTCCCGCGGAGCCGGATGCCGCCGATCCGCGCGCCGGGGAGAAACTCGCCTGGAACGTCAAGTACGGCTACAACTGGGGCGACAGCGCGATCATCTCCCCGTTCATCTGGAAGTACCGCAACATGGACACGGCCGAGGTGGAGCGCACCATCGGTATGACCATGAACTTCCTCAACTTCACCAATCGGGTCAACCAGCCGCCGCTACCGGCCATTACCCCCAACCCGTCGAACAAGTTCCGGGCGATCTACCTCAACATCGACTCGCCGCAGGATCTGCGCAACACCCAACTGCTGATTCATCGTTTCAACAACGATCTGAAGCGCGACAACTCCTGGCTCTATCTGGGCTTTCAACGCCGCGTCAGACGCCTGGCCACCGGGCAGATGACCGACGCTTTCCTGGGCTCCGATCTGATGATCGAGGATTTCGAGGGCTACAACGGGCGCATCGCCGACATGCGCTGGAGCTATCAGGGTACCCGCTTCATGTTGATGCCCTTCTACAACCACAACGACCTGGCCCTCGACGAGGGCAGCACCGACAGCGAGGGCTACCGCATGGTGGCCTTCGACGGCAAAGGCAACTGCTTCCCGCGCATCACCTGGCAACTGCGCAAGGTCTATCAGTTGCAGGCAACGCCGCTCAATACGTTCGCCCGCCACCCGCTGTCCAAGCGCGTCCATTATGTGGATGCACAGACCTTCGCCGTGTCGCGCACCGTCTCCTACGACCGCCAGGGCGAGCCGTGGAAGACCTTCACCATCGGCAAGGCGCACCCGGACCATCACCTGCCGATCAACAAGGGCAGCGGAGTCGCGCTGGACGACAGCTTCTCGATGATCGACATGCAGGCCATGCACTGCACCACCGGACAGTTCAAGGGCCAGGTCGACTCCGAGCAGAGCAAGCCAGAGATTTTCAGCGTGCAGTACCTGCGTGCAACCGGGAATTGATCCCTCGTACAGAGGCGCTGTTATCCCTGCTCATCTCAGGATCGCCAGTGCATTAAAAAGGACGTGCAATATGACACTCACTCATGCTCACCCCGCCGAACAGTTGCTCTTGCTGTGCGACGCCAGCGGCCTCATCACCTACGTCAGCCCTGCTTTCGCCAGCCTTGCCGGCTACCGCCCTGCGCAATTGCTCGGTCAGCCGGTCAATTGTCTGCGCCACCCAGAGATGCACGCCGGCCCGTTCAAGGATCTGTGGGGCACAGTGAACAAAGGGCAGTCGTGGATGGGCATGCTGCAGAACCGCCGCGCCGATGGTCAGGGATTTTGGGTCGACGTCTACATCAGCCCGATCCTCGAAAACGGTGAGGTACTCGAGTATCAGGCGATCTACCAGTTGCCGACCCCGCAGATGATTGCCCGCGCAAGTGAAACCTATCGTGTGCGCGCTCAAGGTCGACAGCCGGCCTGCCTGCGCTGGCCGAACCCGAGTCAGGCGTCTCGCCAGAGCCTGTGGGCTTGCCTGTCAATCGCCCCTCTGGCGGCGCTAAGCATCAGTCTGGAGCCCATGCTCGGCGGGCTCGCCACGCTGGGTTCGGCAGTACTCTGCTGGTTGCTGCTGCAGCGACAAGCCCGGCCATTCGCTGCGCTCGTGCGCAATAGCCGCAGTCTGGTGCAGCATCCAATCAAACAGTTGATCTACACAGGCCGGGTGGATCAGGTCGGACAGATAGAGCTGGCCATGCGCCTGCTGGAATTCAGGCTGGCCGCCTTGCTCGCACGCATTCACGACAGCAGCCGCCAGGTTGCCGAGGGCGCCGGTCAGGCTACTAGTCTGGTCGGCGCTAGCAGTGCTGCCTCGCACGACCAGCAACAGGAGCTGGCCGGAATCGCTGCGGCCGTCGAGGAGTTCGCTGCGACCACTCAGCAAGTCGCCAAAAGCACCTTCGACGCAACCAGCCTGGCCCAGCAAGCCGAAGCATTGACGAATAACGGTCGTCAACGCATGGAGCAGGCCAGATGGAGCATCAACCGGCTTTCCGACACGCTGGAGAGCTCAGGGAGCGCGGTAGCCGCCCTCGCTCAACACAGCCAGGATATCGGGCGCATTTCCGAGGTGATTCGCAGTATTGCCGAACAAACCAACTTGCTTGCGCTCAACGCCGCCATCGAAGCCGCGCGGGCGGGCGACAACGGTCGTGGCTTCGCAGTGGTCGCCGACGAGGTGCGCTCGTTGGCCCGCCGTACGCAGAGTTCTACCGACGAGATACAGGGCATGATCGAGGTACTGCGTCAAGGCACTAGCCAAGTGGTGCAGACGATGGAGCAGGGCCGCAGTCATCTACTGTCAAGCGTTAGCGAGGTTGATGGCGCCGCCACAGTGCTACTGGGGATCCTCGACAGCACCGCCAGCATTCACCAGTTGAGTACGCAAATTTCCAGCGCCAGCGACCAACAAGGCCAGGCAGCGGAAGAGATTAACTCCAAGCTGCATGCCATTCATCAGCTGGCGTTGCAAAGTGGCGAACAACTACGCAACACCCTGAAGTTTGCCGAACAGGTAAAGGCTCAAGCTCAACGCCAACAGGCCTTGGTTGGACATTTGCTGAACGGCTAAGGCGTTGTCTGAAAGCACGCTACCGCTCGCACTGGCTGTTTGCCGGGGCGCTACGCAGCGGCACACGGGCAGCGGCGAGTCTGATCCAGCCGCCTCAATGGGCGCCTGCCTGAGTCGCGCAAGGTGACTTGGGCAGACGGCTACGCGGCATACGCATTACTAAGGAAGTTCTGCAAAGGCCATTTACCGTCACTCCCGCGAAGGCGGGAGCACAGGAACTACGCCGGTTCTGGATTATTCCCCTGCGGGCCAGCGCAAGCGCTGTGCAGCGATAAAGCTGCTGTCCCGCCTGCGCCCGACTATTTCAGCGCTTCCCTAAGCGAGGCGCTGAAGTTTCGTCATTGTATGAATGCAACCTCAGCAGTATTGGCGCTGGTAAATGGCGACTCAATCCTCGATGCCGATCTTCTTCAGCCGGTAGGCCAGAGCCGGGCGGCTCAGCCCTAGCAGGCGGGCAGCACCGGAGACGTTCTGCTTGGCCTGCTGCATGGCTTCGCGCATTAGGCTTTCCTCGATCTCGTCGAGGCTCAGGCCGCTGCCCAACAACTGGCTGATCCAGCTGCCCTGGCCATTGTCCGGCTGGATCAGCACGCCGTCCGACGACACCCGCTCGCTGTCGGTCTGCGGCTCTTCCGGCGGCCGTGGAAACAGCGCCGGCACGCTGATGCTTTCGTTCGCGTCGGTGAGGATGATGCCGCGCTCGATGACGTTTTCCAGCTCACGGATATTGCCCGGCCAGCTGTAATGCAGGCAGGCCTCCAGGGCTTTGTCCGAAAGGCCGAGGGTTCTCTTGCCGTACTCCTCGTGGAAGCGCTGCAGGAAGTGCTCAGCCAGCAGCGGAATGTCCTCGCGGCGTTCGCGCAACGCCGGGATCGCCACCGGGAAGACGTTCAGCCGGTAGTACAGGTCGGCGCGAAAACGCCCGGCCTTGACCGCTTCGGCCAGGTCCTCGTGGGTGGCGGCGATAACCCTTACGTCGATCTTGCGCGTGCGGTTGTCACCAACTCGCTCCAGCTCGCCCTCTTGAAGCACGCGCAGCAGGCTGGCCTGAGCGCGCGGGCTGAGTTCGATCACCTCGTCAAGGAAGATGGTGCCCTTGTCGGCCCGCTCGAAGCGGCCCATGCGTGGCTGGGTGGCGCCGGTGAAGGCGCCTTTTTCCACGCCGAACAATTCGGACTCGATCAGGTCCGGCGGGATCGCCGCACAGTTCACCGCGACAAAGGGCTCGGCGGCGCGTTTGCTGCGCAGGTGCACGCTGCGCGCGATGACCTCCTTGCCGACCCCGGTCTCGCCGAGCAGCAGCACCGAGACTTTGCCCTGTGCGGCCTTGTCCATCATCTTGCGCACGGTCTGGTAGGCCGGGGTCTGGCCGATGCCGTAGTACTGGCCTTCCTGTTTGTCGAGGTTGGTACGCAGCGACACCAGTTGCGATTGCAACTCGTAGAGTTCCTCGATGATGGGGTCGCTCTTGAAATACTGTTTGAAGCTGGCAACGTCGTCCCACTCTTCGGCCGGCTTGCCAATGACCCGGCACTTGTCGCCGCCGCAGCCGCGGCAGCTGACTTCCTTGAAGATGATTTCCCGGCCCATGAACGCCGAGGAATAGGCGCAGGCGTAGCCGAGCAGAGTCCAGCACACCGGGTCTTGCATCTGACCCAGCTCGGTCTGGCAGATTTCCACCTCGAAGGAGTCGATCCACTCCACCTCGACATAGAAGCGCCCGCTTTCCTTGTCGATATCGACCTCGGTGGGGCGGGCCTTGACCAGGCCCTTGAGCGAATGCAGCTGCGGGCCGGCGAGGAACATGTCGTACTCGCTGGCATTCGGGCGCAGCTTCCAGGCCAGTTCGGCGTCCTTCAGTCCGGACTGGTAACCCATGCGCAGGAAGAATCCCTTGGCCCGCTCGATGCCCAGGGTGTTGACCATCTCGCGGCGGAAATTGGCCATCGCGGAAACCTGCAACAGCAGCATGCGCTGCTCGCCCAGCCAGATCTTGCCTTCCGTGCTCTGGAAGTGGATGAGGCTGGTGAGGTCCTTGAAGTCTGCGTATTGCATCTCGGGTTTATAGCGGATCGGCATGAACTCAAATCCCCTGATTTATTGTTGTAGGGGGCGCTGAAACACCTGGAAAGCACACGGCAGTCGATGTATTCAGCGAACACTCCAGGCGGCCTTTCCGGCCGTGTTGGCGCAACGCCAACTCACCATATTCGCCTTTTTCGGCAGATGAAAGTCAACCAAATGATGAAAGGCGCGAGTCTCTGGGGTGTGCCATCGGTTGCCCTGCGCAGGGGCTGTGAGCATTTGCTCAAGTGCGGCGAGGCAATTGAGCAAATGCTCAAAAAGCCCGTGTTGCGCCTGCCTTCACGGCGTGTCGCAGGTGTCGGTGAATAAATTAAAAATCATTAAAATACAAATACCTATGTTCTTTTTTGGCGCCTTGGCACAGGCGTTGCGTTAGCGCCTTGGCCAGCAACCAGCCAGGAACCGGCCGAGATGAAAGACCCAGAGATTCCCTTCGATCAGCTGACCCGGTTTGTCCGTGTGCGCAGCGAACCAGAAGCCAAGTTCGTCGAGTTCGATTTTGCCCTTGGCCACCCTGAGTTGTTCGTCGAGTTGGTGCTGCCGCAAGACGCCTTCGTGAAGTTTTGCCAGCACAACCGCGTGGTGGCAATGGACGAAGCGATGGCCAAGGCGGTGGACGACGACATGGTCAAGTGGCGCTTCGGCGATGTCGGTCGCCGCTTGCCGAAAGACCCGGGCTGAGAACCCTGCCGACAGGCAGATGGGCATCCAACAACAAGAGGGTACGGTTGATATGAGCGTAGAGATAAAGACCAATACGGTGGATCCGATCCGCCAGACCTACGGCAACCTGCAACGGCGCTTCGGCGACAAGCCGGCTAGCCGTTATCAGGAAGCCAGCTACGACATCGAAGCGGTCACCAACTTTCACTATCGCCCGCTGTGGGACCCGCAGCACGAGCTGCACGATCCGACCCGCACGGCGATCCGCATGACCGATTGGCACAAGGTCACCGACCCCCGCCAATTCTACTACGGCGCCTATGTGCAGACCCGCGCGCGGATGCAGGAAGCCACCGAACACGCCTATGGCTTCTGCGAAAAGCGTGAGCTGCTGAGCCGTCTGCCGGCCGAGTTGCAGGCCAAGCTGCTGCGCTGCTTGGTGCCGCTGCGGCATGCCGAGCTGGGCGCCAACATGAATAACAGCAGCATCGCCGGCGACAGCATCGCCGCCACCGTGACCCAGATGCACATCTACCAGGCGATGGACCGCCTGGGCATGGGCCAGTACCTCTCGCGCATCGGCCTGCTGCTCGATGGCGGCACCGGCGAGGCGTTGGATCAAGCCAAGGCCTATTGGCTCGACGACCCGATCTGGCAGGGCCTGCGTCGCTACGTCGAAGACAGCTTCGTGATCCGCGACTGGTTCGAGTTGGGCCTGGCGCAGAACCTGGTGCTCGACGGCTTGCTGCAGCCGCTGATGTACCAGCGCTTCGACCAATGGCTCACAGAGAACGGTGGCAGCGATGTGGCCATGCTCACCGAGTTCATGCGCGACTGGTACGGCGAAAGCACGCGCTGGGTCGACGCCATGTTCAAGACCGTGCTTGCCGAAAATGACGCTAACCGTGAGCAGGTGCAGGCCTGGCTGGAGGTCTGGGAGCCGCGTGCCTACGAGGCATTGTTGCCCCTGGCCGAGGAAGCCACCGGTATCGCCGCGCTGGATGAAGTCCGCAGCGCCTTCGCTACTCGCCTGCAGAAAATCGGCCTGAAAAGCCGCGAGGAATAAAGCATGTCATCACTCGTCTACATCGCCTTCCAGGATAACGACAACGCGCGTTACCTGGTGGAAGCGATCATCCAGGACAACCCCCACGCCGTCGTCCAGCACCACCCGGCGATGATCCGTATCGAGGCCGAGAAGCGCCTGGAGATCCGCAGGGAAACCGTGGAAGAGAACCTCGGCCGCGCCTGGGACGTCCAGGAAATGCTGGTGGACGTAATCACCATCGGCGGCAACGTCGACGAGGACGATGACCGCTTCGTCCTCGAGTGGAAGAACTAGGAGACAAGCTCATGGCTACCCACAACAAGAAACGCCTCAACCTGAAAGACAAATACCGCTACCTGACCCGCGATCTGGCCTGGGAAACGACCTACCAGAAGAAAGAAGACGTGTTCCCGCTGGAGCACTTCGAGGGCATCAAGATCACCGACTGGGACAAGTGGGAAGACCCCTTCCGCCTGACCATGGACAGCTACTGGAAATACCAGGCGGAGAAAGAGAAGAAGCTCTACGCGATCTTCGACGCCTTTGCCCAGAACAATGGTCATCAGAACATTTCCGATGCGCGCTACGTCAACGCCCTGAAGCTGTTCCTCACCGGCGTTTCACCGCTGGAATACCAGGCCTTCCAGGGCTTCTCGCGGGTTGGCCGGCAGTTCAGTGGCGCCGGTGCGCGGGTCGCCTGTCAGATGCAGGCGATCGACGAGCTGCGCCATGTGCAGACGCAAGTCCACGCCATGAGCCATTACAACAAGCACTTCGATGGTTTGCATGACTTCGCCCACATGTACGACCGGGTCTGGTTCCTCTCGGTACCCAAGTCCTTTATGGACGATGCGCGGACCGCCGGTCCGTTCGAGTTCCTCACCGCCGTCTCGTTCTCCTTCGAGTACGTGCTGACCAACCTGTTGTTCGTACCCTTCATGTCCGGTGCCGCCTACAACGGCGATATGGCCACGGTCACCTTCGGTTTCTCCGCGCAGTCGGACGAGGCGCGGCACATGACCCTGGGTCTGGAAGTGATCAAGTTCATGCTCGAACAGCATGAAGACAACGTGCCCATCATCCAGCGCTGGATCGATAAGTGGTTCTGGCGCGGTTACCGCCTGCTGACCCTGATCGGCATGATGATGGACTACATGCTGCCGAACAAAGTGATGTCCTGGTCTGAGGCCTGGGGGGTCTACTTCGAGCAGGCCGGTGGCGCGCTGTTCAAGGATCTGGAGCGCTATGGCATCCGGCCGCCGAAATACGTCGAGCAGACCACCATCGGCAAGGAGCACATCACCCACCAGGTGTGGGGGGCCTTCTATCAATACAGCAAGGCCACCAACTTCCATACCTGGATACCCGGTGACGAGGAACTGAACTGGCTGTCGGAGAAATACCCGGACACCTTCGACAAATACTACCGCCCGCGCTTCGAGTTCTGGCGTGAGCAGCAGGCCAAGGGTGAGCGCTTCTACAACGACACCCTGCCGCACCTCTGCCAGGTGTGCCAGGTACCGGCGATTTTCACCGAGCCGGACGATCCGACCAAGCTCAGCCTGCGCAGCCTGGTGCACGAGGGGGAGCGCTATCACTTCTGCTCGGATGGCTGCTGCGACATCTTCAAGAACGAGCCGGTGAAGTACATCCAGGCCTGGCTGCCGGTGCACCAGATCTACCAGGGCAACTGCGAAGGCGGGGATGTCGAGACGGTGGTGCAGAAGTACTACCACATCAAAAGCGGCGTGGACAATTTGGAGTACCTGGGCTCGCCCGAGCACCAGCGCTGGCTGGCCCTGAAAGGTCAGACCCCACCAACTGCCGCCCCGGCGGACAAGAACCTGGACGCCGCCTGAGGCAGCGCCAGCCGCTCAGGGGTGAAGCACCGCCCCTGAGCCATTCCAAGAACAAGAGGGTTCGATCATGACTGTCAACTCAATCGGCGAATACACTGCCACGCCACGGGATGTGCAGGCCAACTTCAACGGCATGCAACTGCTCTACCTCTACTGGGAAGAGCACCTGATGTACTGCTCCGCGCTCGCGTTCTTGGTAGCCCCCGGCATGCCCTTTGCCGAGTTCCTCGAGCAGGTGCTCAAGCCCGCGATCCACGCCCATCCGGACAGCGCGAAGATCGATTTCAGCCAGGCGCTCTGGCAGCTGAACGATCAGCCATTCACCCCGGACTACGCCGCTAGCCTGGAAGCCAACGGCATCGACCACAAAAGCATGCTGCGTCTGAACACCCCGGGCCTGAACGGCATCCAGGGTTCGTGCAGCTGAGAGGTGTGTCATGAGTTACAACGTCACCATTGAACCGACCGGCGAAGTGATCGAAGTGGAGGACGGCCAGACCATCCTCCAGGCCGCTCTGCGCCAGGGCGTCTGGCTGCCGTTCGCCTGCGGCCACGGCACCTGCGCCACCTGCAAGGTGCAGGTGGTCGAGGGCGAAGTGGATATCGGCGAAGCCTCGCCGTTCGCCCTGATGGACATCGAGCGCGACGAGCGCAAGGTGCTGGCCTGCTGCGCCATTCCGCTGTCCGACCTGGTGATCGAAGCCGACGTCGATGCCGACCCGGACTTCCTCGGCCATCCGGTGGAGGATTACCGGGGGGTGGTCAGCGCCCTGGTTGACCTGTCGCCGACCATCAAGGGCCTGCACATCAAGCTGGATCGGCCCATGCCGTTCCAGGCCGGGCAGTACGTCAACCTGGCATTGCCGGGCATCGACGGCACCCGCGCCTTCTCGCTGGCCAACCCGCCGAGCCGGAACGACGAAGTCGAGTTGCACGTGCGCCTGGTCGAGGGCGGTGCGGCCACCGGCTTTATCCACAAGCAACTGAAAGTCGGCGACGCGGTGGAGCTGTCCGGGCCTTATGGGCAGTTCTTCGTGCGCGATTCGCAGGCCGGCGACCTGATCTTCATCGCCGGCGGCTCGGGCTTATCGAGCCCGCAGTCGATGATCCTCGATCTGCTTGAACGCGGCGATACGCGGCGGATCACCCTGTTCCAGGGCGCGCGCAACCGCGCCGAGCTGTACAACTGCGAACTGTTCGAGGAACTGGCCGCGCGCCACCCCAACTTCAGTTACGTGCCGGCACTCAACCAGGCCAACGACGATCCCGAATGGCAGGGTTTCAAGGGCTTCGTCCACGACGCCGCCAAGGCGCATTTCGACGGCCGCTTCGGCGGGCAGAAAGCCTACCTGTGCGGCCCACCGCCGATGATCGACGCGGCCATCACCACCCTGATGCAAGGTCGCTTGTTCGAGCGCGACATCTTTATGGAGCGCTTCTACACCGCCGCCGATGGTGCCGGCGAGAGCACCCGTTCGGCCCTGTTCAAGCGCATCTGAGGTAAGCCATGAACCATGCCGGTTATGAGATTCGCGAAACCCTCAGCGGCCAGACCTTCCGTTGCCTGCCCGGCCAGTCGGTGCTGAGGGCGATGGAGCAACAGGGCAAGCGCTGCGTGCCGGTGGGTTGCCGCGGCGGCGGCTGCGGGCTGTGCAAGGTGCGCGTGCTGAGCGGCACCTACCAGTGCCACAAGATGAGTTGCAGCCATGTGCCGCCGGAGGCGGCCAAGCAGGGCCTGGCACTGGCATGCCAACTGTTTCCCCAGACTGACCTGAGCATCGAATGCCTGCGCCGCCAAGGCCCGGGCGACCACAACAACAAGAACCAGCAAGAGGTGTCGTCATGAAAAAAGGCGTAATGCGCCCCGGTCACGTCCAGCTTCGCGTACTGAACCTGGAGAGCGCCCTGGCCCACTACCGCGACCTGCTCGGTCTGATCGAAATGGACCGCGACGAGCAAGGGCGCGTCTACCTGAAGGCCTGGACCGAGGTCGACAAATTCTCCGTGGTGCTGCGCGAGGCCGATCAGCCGGGCATGGATTTCATGGGCTTCAAGGTGCTCGACGAGGACTGCCTGAACCGCCTCACCGAGGACCTGCTCAACTATGGCTGTCTGGTCGAGAGTATCGCCGCCGGCGAACTCAAGGGGTGTGGCCGACGGGTGCGCTTCCGGGCACCGTCCGGGCACTTCTTCGAGCTCTATGCGGACAAGGAGTACACCGGCAAATGGGGCTTGGCCGAGGTCAACCCGGAGGCCTGGCCGCGCAACCTCAAAGGCATGCGTGCGGTGCGTTTCGACCACTGCCTGATGTATGGCGATGAGCTGCAAGCCACCTATGAGCTGTTCACCGAGGTGCTCGGTTTCTACCTGGCCGAGCAGGTGATCGACGACGACGGCACCCGCGTCGCGCAGTTCCTCAGCCTGTCGACCAAAGCGCACGACGTGGCCTTCATCCATTGCCCGGAGAAGGGCAAGTTCCACCATGTGTCGTTCTTCCTGGAAACCTGGGAGGACGTGCTGCGCGCAGCCGACCTGATCTCCATGACCGATACCTCCATCGACATAGGCCCGACCCGCCACGGCCTGACTCACGGCAAGACCATCTACTTCTTCGACCCTTCGGGCAACCGCAACGAGGTGTTCTGTGGCGGCGATTACAACTACCAGGATCACAAGCCCGTGACCTGGCTGGCCAAGGACCTGGGCAAGGCCATTTTTTACCACGACCGGGTGCTCAACGAACGTTTCCTGACCGTGCTGACCTGAAACCAGCCTGTCTGACCTTTTGCAGAGATTGCATAGATGAAAGAGATCAAGCACTTCATTAACGGCGCCTTCGTCGGCTCGGCTAGCGGCCGCACCTTCGAGGACGTCAACCCCGCTAATGGCCAGGTGATTGCCCGTGTTCACGAAGCTGGTCGCGCCGAAGTCGACGCAGCGGTGCAGGCCGCACGCGCCGCGCTGAAAGGCCCCTGGGGCAAGATGAGCGTGAGCGAGCGGGCGGAGATCCTGCACCGCGTGGCCGACGGCATCACCGCACGTTTCGACGAGTTCCTCGAGGCCGAATGCCTGGATACCGGCAAGCCCAAGTCGCTCGCCAGCCATATCGACATCCCGCGCGGTGCGGCCAACTTCAAGGTCTTCGCCGACCTACTGAAGAACGTCGCCACCGAAGCCTTCGAGATGGCCACGCCGGATGGTAGTGGCGCGATCAACTACGCGGTGCGCCGCCCCAAGGGGGTGATCGGGGTGATCAGCCCGTGGAACCTGCCGCTACTGCTGATGACCTGGAAGGTCGGCCCGGCCCTGGCCTGCGGCAACACGGTGGTGGTCAAGCCCTCGGAGGAAACCCCACTGACTACCGCGCTGCTCGGCGAGGTGATGCAGGCGGCCGGCGTGCCGGCTGGGGTGTACAACGTGGTGCATGGCTTCGGCCCGGATTCGGCCGGCGCCTTCCTCACCGAGCACCCGGACGTCAACGCCATCACCTTCACCGGCGAAACCCGCACCGGCGAGGCGATCATGCGCGCGGCGGCCAAGGGTGTGCGGCCGGTGTCCTTCGAACTGGGCGGCAAGAACGCCGGCATCGTCTTCGCCGACTGCGACCTGGACAAGGCCATCGAAGGCAGCATGCGGTCGGTGTTCGCCAACGGCGGCCAGGTCTGCCTGGGCACCGAGCGCCTGTATGTCGAGCGGCCGATCTTCGATGAGTTTGTCGCCCGCCTCAAGGCCGGCGCCGAGAGCCTGGTGATAGGTACGCCGGATGACCCGCAGGCCAACTTCGGCCCGTTGATCAGCCTGCAGCACCGCGAGAAGGTCCTCTCCTATTACCAGAAGGCGGTTGATGAGGGCGCCACAGTGGTCACCGGCGGCGGCGTGCCCGAGATGCCGGCCGAACTGGCTGGCGGCGCCTGGGTGCAACCGACCATCTGGACCGGCTTGGCCGACGGTGCCGCGGTGGTCACCGAGGAAATCTTCGGGCCCTGCTGCCATATCCGCCCGTTCGACCGCGAGGAAGAAGCCGTCGAGTTGGCCAATAGCCTACCCTATGGCCTGGCGGCGACCATCTGGACCGAGAACACCTCGCGCGCGCACCGCGTCGCCGGGCAGTTGGAGGCCGGCATCGTCTGGGTCAACAGTTGGTTCCTGCGCGATCTGCGTACCGCCTTCGGCGGCAGCAAGCAGTCGGGTATAGGCCGGGAAGGGGGTGTGCACTCGCTGGAGTTCTACACCGAACTGAAAAACATCTGCGTGAAGTTGTGAGGCAGCCATGAATGCACCCCAGAACAGCCCGGAAATCGGCCGCGAGATTATCGCCGCCGGCATTCGCACCAACCTGCATGACAGCGGCGCAGGCTTCCCGCTGATGATGATCCACGGCTCCGGCCCCGGCGTGACCGCCTGGGCCAACTGGCGCCTGGTGATGCCAGAGCTGGCCAAGAGCCGCCGGGTGATAGCTCCGGACATGCTCGGCTTCGGCTACAGCGAGCGCCCGGCCGATGCGCAGTACAACCGTGATGTCTGGGTCGATCACGCGGTCGGCGTGCTCGATGCGCTGGAGATTGAACAGGCCGACCTGGTTGGCAACTCCTTCGGTGGCGGCATAGCCCTGGCGTTGGCCATCCGCCATCCCGAGCGCGTGCGCCGGTTGGTGCTGATGGGCAGCGCCGGGGTGAGCTTTCCGATCACCCCCGGCCTGGATGATGTGTGGGGCTATGAGCCGTCCTTCGCCACCATGCGCCGGCTGATGGACACCTTCGCCTACGACCGCAGCCTGGTCACCGACGAGCTGGCCGAGCTGCGTTACCAGGCCAGCATCCGCCCCGGTTTTCAGGAGTCGTTCGCGCAGATGTTCCCCGCACCGCGCCAGCGCTGGGTCGATGGCCTGGCCAGCAGCGAGGCGCAGATCCGTGCCTTGCCCCACGAAACCCTGGTGATCCATGGCCGCGAGGATCAGGTGATCCCCCTGGCCGCCTCGCTGACTCTGGCCGAGTGGATCGTCCGCGCGCAATTGCACGTGTTCGGCCAGTGCGGCCACTGGACGCAGATCGAACACGCCGCCCGTTTCGCCCGCCTGGTCGAGGATTTCCTCGCCGAAGCCGACGCCCGCCATTCCTGAGAGAGACCGACGTGGACCAGATAATGATCAACGCGCTCGGCGACGAGCTGTACCAGGCCATGCTCAACCGCGAGGCGATCAGCCCGCTGACCGAGCGTGGCTTCGACATCAGCGTCGACGACGCCTACCACATCTCGCTGCGCATGCTCGAACGACGCCTGGCGGCCGGCGAGAAGATCATCGGCAAGAAGATCGGCGTGACCAGCAAGGCGGTGCAAAACATGCTCGGCGTGCACCAGCCGGACTTCGGTTACCTGACCGACGCCATGGTGTTCAACAGCGGCGAAGCGGTGCCGATCAGCCAGCGACTCATGCAGCCCAAGGCCGAGGGCGAGATGGCCTTCATCCTCAAGAAGGACCTGATCGGCCCCGGTGTGACCAACGCCGACGTACTGGCCGCCACCGAGTGCGTGATGCCCTGTTTCGAGATCGTCGATTCGCGCATCCGCGACTGGAAAATCAAGATCCAGGACACCGTGGCGGACAACGCCTCCTGTGGCCTGTTCGTGCTCGGCGACCAGGCGGTATCGCCGCGCCAGGTCGACCTGGTCACCTGCGGCATGGTGGTGGAAAAGAACGGCCACATCATCAGCACCGGGGCCGGCGCCGCGGCGCTCGGTTCGCCGGTCAACTGCGTGGCCTGGCTGGCCAACACCCTGGGCCGTTTTGGCATCGCGCTGAAAGCCGGCGAGGTGATCCTGTCCGGCTCGCTGGTGCCGTTGGAGCCGGTCAAGGCCGGCGACGTGATGCGCGTCGACATCGGCGGTATCGGCAGCGCCTCCGTGCGCTTCACCTAAATTGGAGGCTTGCAGATGAACCAGAAACTCAAAGTCGCGATCATCGGTTCGGGCAATATCGGCACCGACCTGATGATCAAGGTGCTGCGCAACGCCAAGTACCTGGAAATGGGCGCCATGGTCGGCATCGACGCCGCCTCCGACGGCCTGGCCCGCGCCCAGCGCATGGGCGTGACGACCACCTATGCCGGCGTCGAAGGGCTGATCAAGCTGCCCGAATTCGCCGACATCGATTTCGTCTTCGACGCCACCTCGGCCAGTGCCCACGTGCAGAACGAGGCGCTGCTGCGCCAGGCCAAACCGGGCATCCGCCTGATCGACCTGACCCCGGCGGCCATCGGCCCGTACTGCGTGCCGGTGGTCAACCTGGAAGAGCACCTCGGCAAGCTCAACGTCAACATGGTCACCTGCGGCGGCCAGGCGACCATCCCGATGGTCGCCGCGGTCTCCCGCGTGGCCAAGGTCCATTACGCCGAGATCGTCGCCTCGATCAGCAGCAAGTCGGCCGGTCCGGGCACCCGCGCCAACATCGACGAGTTCACCGAGACCACCAGCAAAGCCATCGAAGTGATCGGCGGTGCGGCCAAGGGCAAGGCGATCATCATCATGAACCCGGCTGAGCCGCCGCTGATCATGCGCGACACCGTGTATGTGCTGTCCGCCGCCGCCGATCAGGCCGCCGTCGCGGCCTCGGTGGCGGAAATGGTTCAGGCGGTGCAGGCCTACGTGCCCGGCTATCGCCTGAAGCAGCAGGTGCAGTTCGACGTGATCCCCGAGTCCGCGCCGCTGAACATCCCCGGTCTCGGCCGGTTCAGCGGGTTGAAGACCTCGGTGTTCCTCGAAGTCGAAGGCGCCGCCCATTACCTGCCGGCCTACGCCGGCAACCTCGACATCATGACCTCCGCCGCGCTGGCCACTGCCGAGCGCATGGCCCAGTCGATGCTCAAGGCCTGAGGAGAATCGCCATGACCTTCAACCCCGGCAAGAAACTCTATATCTCCGACGTCACCCTGCGCGACGGCAGCCACGCGATCCGTCACCAGTATTCGATCAAGAATGTGCAGGACATCGCCCGCGCCCTGGACCAGGCCAAGGTCGACTCCATCGAGGTGGCCCACGGCGACGGCCTGCAAGGCTCCAGCTTCAACTACGGCTTCGGTGCGCACACCGACCTGGAGTGGATCGAGGCGGTCAACGACGTGATCAGCCACGCCAAAATCGCCACCCTGCTGCTGCCCGGTATCGGCACGGTGCACGACCTCAAGGCGGCCTACACCGCCGGCGCGCGGGTGGTCCGCGTGGCCACCCACTGCACCGAGGCGGACGTCTCCAAGCAACACATCGAATACGCCCGCGAGCTGGGCATGGACACCGTCGGCTTTTTGATGATGAGCCATATGATCGCCCCCGAGCATCTGGCCAAGCAGGCCAAGCTGATGGAGAACTACGGCGCGACCTGCATCTACGTGGTCGACTCCGGCGGTGCGCTGAGCATGCAGGACGTGCGCGAGCGCTTCCGCGCGGTCAAGGCCGTGCTCAAGCCGGAAACCCAGACCGGCATGCACGCCCACCACAATCTGTCGCTTGGCGTCGCCAACTCCATCGTTGCGGTGGAGGAGGGCTGCGACCGCATCGACGCCAGTCTCGCCGGCATGGGCGCCGGTGCCGGCAACGCGCCGCTGGAGGTGTTCATCGCCGCCGCCGAACGCCTGGGCTGGGAGCACGGCACCGACCTCTACACCCTGATGGACGCCGCCGACGACATCGTCCGGCCGTTGCAGGATCGCCCGGTGCGGGTCGATCGCGAAACCCTGGCCCTCGGCTATGCCGGGGTCTACTCCAGCTTCCTCCGTCATTCCGAAGTGGCCGCGCAGAAATACGGCCTCAAGGCCGTGGACATCCTCGTCGAACTGGGCAAACGGCGCATGGTCGGTGGCCAGGAAGACATGATCGTCGACGTCGCCCTCGACCTATTGGCCGCCCGTAAGGAGCGCAACTGATGAACCGTACCCTGACCCGCGAACAGGTGCTGGCCCTGGCCGAGCACATCGAAAACGCCGAGCTGCATGCGCATGACATCAGCAAGGTGACCAACGATTACCCGGACATGACCTTCGCCGATGCCTACGACGTGCAGTGGGAAATCCGCCGGCGCAAGGAGGCCCGCGGCAACAAGATCGTCGGCCTGAAGATGGGCCTGACCTCCTGGGCGAAGATGGCGCAGATGGGCGTGGAAACGCCGATCTACGGCTTCCTCGCCGACTACTTCAGCGTCGCCGACGGCGGCGTGGTGGATTGCGCCAAACTGATCCACCCGAAGATCGAGGCGGAGATCAGCTTCGTCACCAAGGCGCCGCTGCATGGCCCGGGCTGCCATATCGGCCAGGTGCTGGCGGCCACCGACTTCGTCGTGCCGACGGTGGAAGTGATCGACTCGCGTTACGAGAACTTCAAGTTTGACCTGATCAGCGTGGTCGCCGACAACGCCTCCTCGACCCGTTTCATTACCGGCGGGCAGATGGCCAATGTGGCCGACGTGGACCTGCGCACCCTCGGCGTGGTGATGGAGAAGAACGGCGAAGTGGTGGAGCTCGGTGCCGGTGCCGCAGTGCTTGGCCATCCTGCTTCCAGCGTGGCGATGCTGGCCAACCTGCTGGCCGAACGCGGCGAACACATCCCGGCCGGCAGTTTCATCATGACCGGCGGCATCACCGCGGCGGTGCCGGTGGCACCGGGCGACAACATCACCGTGCGTTACCAGGGCCTTGGCTCGGTGTCCGCGCGCTTCGTTTAAACCCCATGCGGCCGGCTTGCGTGCCGGCCGCTACTATTTTTGAAGGACGAGGCCATGCCCATCGCTCAGCTGTATATCCTCGAAGGCCGCACCGACGAGCAGAAGGAAACCCTGATCCGCGAAGTCAGCGAGGCCATGTCGCGCTCGCTGGACGCGCCCATCGAGCGGGTGCGCGTGATCATCACCGAAATGCCGAAAAACCACTTCGGCATCGGTGGTGAATCGGCGAGCAAGCTCAGGCGCTAGTCCGTCTGTATCGTAAAAATTGCGTCTCGGATGGGGCTCAGCGCAGGATCCAGAGGGTCACACAGTTCTTGCTGGCGTTATTGCCGGTTTTGCGGTTTTACCGGGGTACGCGGCCAAGCAGCTTTTTATGCTTAGGCTTGGCAAACCCGGCTAATACAAGCGCTGATGAACACGGCAGGCTGTCGATCCGGCCCCGCGCTCGTTCAGCTGCCGTTCGCCGTTAGGCTCAAAGCTCTGGGACGGTTCGACCGCCATCCTGAGGAGCACCCACACCTCTGAACCCACACTTCGACCCACACCTTGGCGGCGGATTCTGGGGATTGCTCATGGACGCCTTGGGATGGGTGGTAAGCCTAATGCCCTGTATTTCTAGGGCTCGTGGATCTTGCTGGATTTCTTCGGGCAATAAAAAAGCCGGCTTGTGGCCGGCTTTTCGGAGGTGGTCAGGACTTATTTTTGGTAAGCCGCGACTGCCTTGTTGATCAGGCCGCGGGCTTCTTCAGCGCCGCCCCAGCCTTCTACCTTGACCCACTTGCCCTTCTCCAGATCCTTGTAGTTCTCGAAGAAGTGCTTGATCTGCTCGATCAACAGCGCGGGCAGGTCGGTGTATTCCTGAACGTCTTTGTATAGAACGGTCAGTTTGTCGTGTGGAACGGCAACCAGCTTGGCATCGCCGCCGGCTTCGTCGCTCATGTGCAGTACGCCGACCGGACGAGCGCGGATCACCGAACCCGGTGCGACCGGATAAGGAGTCACGACCAGCACGTCGAGGGGGTCGCCGTCGTCAGCCAGAGTGTGCGGGATGAAACCGTAGTTGGCCGGATAGAACATCGGCGTGGCCATGAAGCGATCGACCATCAGGCAATCGCTGTCATGGTCGATTTCGTATTTGATCGGCGCGTGGTTGGCCGGGATTTCGATGGCAACGTAGATGTCGTTCGGCAGGTCTTTACCAGCCGGGATCTTGCTGTAGCTCATGGGGGAAACTCCCAGGGAGGGCCAAAAAAGTGGGGCGCATTATAGGCGTATTCGCAATGCGTTACTACGGCGGCCTACTCAGCCATTGGTCGCGTTTTCGCCCGTCCTGTAGTCGGGGTGTTCCGCCTGCAGCCGTCGCAATCGCGCCAGGCTGTCCTGGCGGTAGAACAAGGACAGCTGCTGGTAGACGTCCGGAAAGGCATCCGCCAGCAGATCCGGTGCGCTGAAGAAGTATTCGCTGGTCACGGCGAAGAATTCCGCCGGATCTTCGGCCGCGTACGGGTCAATGGCGGTTTCCGCCTCGGGATTGGCGTCCAGCTCGGCGTTCAGTGCGTCATAGGCGCTCTGCATGGCATGCGCCCAATCCTGCACGCGCATGTCGCGGTGCAGCGGTGGCAGGCCATTGGCACCGCCTTCGAGCATGTCCAGCTTGTGCGCCAGTTCGTGGATCACCAGGTTGTAGCCTTCCCAGCCACCGCTGGTTTCCACGCCCGGCCAGGCGAGGATCACCGGGCCTTGCTGCCAGGCCTCACCGCTGCGCGCGTCGTCCCATTCATGCTCGATGCCGCTGGCGTCGCGGTGGCGTTGTGGACTCACGAAGTCATCCGGGTAGAGGACGATTTCGTGAAAACCCCGGTACCAGTCCAGATCGCCCAGGTGTAGCAGTGGCAACTGCGCCTGGGCGGCCAGCAGCAGGTGCTCGACCGGGCCTAGTTCCAGGCCCGGCAGGGCGGTCAGCTGTTTGTCATGCAGAAACAGCACGGCGCGCTCGCGCAACTGCTGCTCTTCGTGCTCGTCGAGGCCATCGAGAATTGGCAGGCGTCTGCGTACTTCAGCCCAGTGGGCCGGATCGACAGGGTTGTTTTCGAGGGTGCGACGACGGCGCCAGGCCTTGAAGGACCACATGCATGCGGGCTCGTTGAGAAGACCCGGCCACCATAAGCGCACCAGGCGCTCGCCACAAGTCGGCATAAAGGCTGCAAAGCCTCTCGCAGCTTCGCTGCAGCAGGAGAGCTGAGCATGGCGCTGCAACTGCTGGAACACCCGGGCATCACGCTGGCGAGCGGCACCGGACTGGACTTGCCGCACCAGGCCGCGCGGGCTCGGGCGATGTGGCTGGCCGGTCGCCGGCAGCGACCGCCGTTGCTGCTGGTCGTGTTGCTTTGGGCGCGCCACTGCCCTGATGTGGTGCAAAGCCTGGAGCGTCATCTGGACGCCCTGTTCGCCGATTTTCGCTGTACGCCTGAGGGTTGGAGTGAAACCCAGGCGGCGCGCCAGGTGCTGGCCGCACTGAATCTCCAGTTGTTTCGCCGGCTGCAGGCCGGGCAGGGCGTCGCCGACTTACATGCCGGTGTGCTGCTGATGCAGGGCGATGAGTTGCAGTTTCTGCAGGCGGGCAGTGTCGGCCTGGCGCGTGCGCACAAAGGTGTCTTGCAGATTCTGGCAGGTCGTGAGGGGCAGGCTCTCGGCGTCCAGGCAGAGCTGGCGCTGGTTCAGCACAATCTGTTGCCCAGCCGTGGCGAGCATCTGCTACTGGCGCCGCAACCGCTGCTCGATGTGAGTGATCTGCAAGGGCTATGTATCCAGGCGCAGGGTGGCTTGTGCGAGCGGTTGCAGCCGTTGTTGCAGGCCCCCGGCGCTGCAGTGCTGCTCGGCGTGGGGGAAACCCAGTGCCTGACGCCGGCGCGGTCCGCTGCGCCGCGCCTGGCGCTGGCGCAGATGGCCTGCGGCCAGCAGCTCGATGGTTGGACGCTGTTGCGTCAATGTCCTTATGGACCGCCTGGGCGTTTGTATGTCGGGCGTGACGAGTCCGGACGGGAAGCCGTGCTCTGGTTCGCCGAGGAAGATGCAGGCGAAGCCTTCTGGCAGCGCGAGTGGGCATTGCGGCGCAGTCCGCAGCAGGCGTTGCCGCAGGTGCTGTCGCCGCATCAGGCGCGCAGTCACGGGTATCTGGTCCTGGCCAAGCCGCCCCGCGGCATGCGCAACCTGTTCGATTGGGTGGCCGCCCATGGTGCGCCGGATACACAGACGCTGATGGGGGTGGTGACGCAACTGATCGCAGCCGTGCGTTCGTTGCAGCGCCGTGGCATGCAGGGGCTTTGGCTAAACCCCAGGCAGATTCTGCTCGGTGATGACGGGAGGGTGCTGTTTCTGCCTGGCGCAGCTGCGATCCTGCCCGGTGTAGCGCGTCAGTCTTTGCCTGAGCAGGCTGTACCGCTGGCGCCGGAACTGCGCAGCGGCCGTGCGCTGGATGGTCGTGCCGATCAGTTTGCCCTGGCGGCGCTGGTCTATTGGCTTATGAGTGGGCAATGGCCGGAGGCGGCGCGCAGTGACGTCAGGCCCGGACACTGCTATGTGCCGCTGGCGACCTTTACCGGGCATGTGCCGCAAGGCTGGGACGGCGTGCTCGCCCGGGCCCTGGCGCCACAGCCACAGGCACGTTTCGAGGCGCTATCGGAGTTTCAACTGGCATTACAACAGCCCTTGCAGGCGCGTCGCAGTCAGGCGCTGCGGCGCGTGCCAATGCAGCCGGCACGCCTGGCTGCGCTGGGCCTGGTCACGTTGCCATTGCTGCTGGGGCTGCTGCTCAGTCTTGGTGGCTGACAGGCAGCCGCTGCGCCTGCGAGTCGATCAATCGGAATTGATCGGCAGTACGTAGTTCTTGAACTGCTCGTCCTCGACGAAGCCGATGGACTCGTAGACCTTCTGCGCCACCTCGTTGTCGCGGCTGGTGGCCACGCGCATGCGCACGGCGTTGGTTTCCTTGGCCATGTGCTTGGCGGTGTGCAGCAGGCGGTCGGCAACCAGTTGGCGGCGAGCATCCTCGGCGACGTAGATGTCGTTGAGAATCCATACGCGTTTGAGCGAAAGCGAGGAGAAGCTGGGGTAGAGCTGGCAGAAGCCGAGCAGCTTGTCTTCATCGTCGGCCAGGGCCAGGTAGATCACCGACTCCTTGCGGCGCAGGCGCTTCTCGAGGAACTTGCGTGACGACTCGGGGTAGGGCAGCTCGTTATAGAACTCGCGGTATTTGACGAACAGCGGGGTCAACAGGTCCAGGTGCTCCAGGGTGGCTTGGACGATGCGCATGGTGGGCCTCGGCTTCTCTCTGTAGTGGGGCAGGAGTGGCGATGCAGCTGTTGTGCCAGCGGGTCAGCCGATGCTGCCTCAAAGCCAGTTGAAAGCGCAATCAAAGCAAGCGTTTGATTTTCTGGCTGCGGAGCAACTTGGTATTGGTGCATCTGTCTGAACTGGGCGCAGCAGTCGCCTGGCGGGTGCTGTGCTAACCTGCCGCCATCGCTTTAAGCCCTATGCGTAGGGCGCGTTCAGAGGTCATCAATGCACATCCATATTCTCGGCATCTGCGGCACTTTCATGGGGTCGCTGGCTGTTCTGGCCAAAGAGCTCGGCCATCGCGTCACCGGCTCCGATGCCAACGTTTACCCGCCCATGAGCACTCAGTTGGAAGCCCAGGGCATCGAGCTGATGCAGGGCTTTGATCCGGCGCACCTGCAGCCGGCACCGGATCTGGTGGTGGTGGGCAATGCCATGAGCCGTGGCAACCCGGCGGTGGAATACGTGCTGAACAAGGGGCTGCCCTACGTTTCCGGCCCGCAGTGGCTGGCCGATCACGTGCTGCAGGGGCGCTGGGTGTTGGCGGTGGCCGGTACCCACGGCAAGACCAGCAGTTCCAGCATGCTGGCCTGGGTGCTGGAACATGCCGGCATGAGCCCGGGCTTTCTGATCGGCGGCGTGCCGCAGAATTTCGGTATTTCCGCGCGCCTTGGCGGCACGCCGTTCTTCGTGGTCGAGGCCGACGAGTACGACAGCGCCTTCTTCGACAAGCGCAGCAAGTTCGTCCACTACCGCCCGCGTACAGCGATTCTGAATAACCTGGAGTTCGATCACGCGGACATCTTCCCGGATCTGGCGGCCATCGAGCGGCAGTTCCATCACCTGGTACGAATCATCCCCAGCGAGGGGCTGGTTATTCATCCGGCCAGCGAAACCGCGCTGGCGCGAGTGATCGAGATGGGTTGCTGGACGCCGGTGCAGACCACCGGTGAAGGTGGCCAGTGGCAGGCACGCCTGCTCAGCGCCGATGGCTCGCGCTTCGAGGTGAGCTTCGAGGGCAAGGTCGAGGGCACCGTGCAATGGAACCTGACCGGCCAGCACAACGTCGCCAACGCCCTGGCCGTGCTCGCGGCAGCGCGCCATGTCGGCGTGGTGCCAGCGCTGGGCATCGAGGCGCTGGGCCAGTTCATCAATGCCAAGCGGCGCATGGAGAAAGTCGCCGAGGTGAACGGCGTGACCATCTATGACGACTTCGCCCATCACCCCACGGCCATCGCGACCACACTCGATGGCCTGCGCAAGCGTGTTGGTGACGACACTCAGGTGATCGCGGTGATCGAGCCGCGCTCCAATTCGATGAAACTCGGCGCCCATCGCGACGGTCTGGCCGAGTCCGCTGCACAGGCCGATGCGGTGTTTTGGTACGCGCCGCCCAATCTCGGTTGGGACCTGGCCGCCACCGTGGCGCAGGCGCGCAACCCGACGCGGGTGTGCGACTCGCTGGAGTCGATCATCGATGGTGTGAAGGCCCTGGCGCGCCCCGGTACCCAAGTGGTGGTTATGAGCAACGGTGGCTTCGGTGGTTTGCATGGCAAGCTGGCCAAGGCTCTGGACTGAAACGCATACCCCAGCGGTAGGTCGGGTGAAACCCGCCACATATCAAGAACCGGCGGGTTGCACCCGCCCTACGGAGCATCCATGAGCGGCCCTGAGAGAATTACCCTGGCCATGACCGGCGCCTCGGGCGCGCAATACGGCCTGCGCCTGCTCGATTGTCTGGTGCAGGAGGATCGCGAGGTGCACTTCCTGATCTCCAAGGCCGCGCAATTGGTGATGGCCACCGAAACCGACGTGGCGTTGCCGGCCAAGCCGCAATCCATGGCCCAGTTTCTGACCGAGTACACCGGCGCGGCGCCGGGGCAGATTCGCGTCTACGGCAAGGAAGACTGGATGGCCCCGGCTGCCTCCGGCTCCGGCGCGCCGACGGCCATGGTGGTGGTGCCGTGCAGCACCGGCACCCTGTCGGCCATTGCCAGCGGCGCCTGCAACAATCTGATCGAACGCGCCGCCGATGTGGCATTGAAGGAACGCCGCCAATTGATCCTGGTGCCGCGTGAGGCGCCGTATTCGAGTATCCACCTGGAAAACATGCTCAAGCTGTCGAATCTGGGCGTGACCATCCTGCCGGCATCGCCCGGCTTCTATCATCAGCCACAGACGCTGGATGATCTGGTGGACTTCGTGGTCGCGCGCATCCTCAATTGCCTGAATATCCCCCAGGACATGTTGCCGCGCTGGGGCGAGCATCATTTGGTGTCGGATGACTAAGGAGAGTGCTGATGTCCATTGTGAGTCGCTGTGTGTTGGGAAGCGTCCTCACCTTGTCGTTGCTGCCGGTTGCAGAGGCCTCCATGCGCTGCGGTACCGCCCTGGTTTACGAGGGCGAGCGTAGCGTCGAGGTGTTGCGCAAATGCGGTGAACCCGATCAGCGTGAGGTGACGCCACCCAGCAGTCCACAGGGTGGCGGCGTGACAGTCGAGCAATGGATGTATGGGCCTCGCAATGGCGTCTATCGCTACCTGCGTTTTCTCGATGGCAAGCTGGTGGAAATAAGGGGCGAGCGCGGATGAGACGGACTTTGGCACTCACTCTGCTGCTGGCGCTGAGCCTGACCGGCTGCGCCACCGTGCGCACGCTGGATGCGGCCAAGCCCGGTGCCCCTGTGGTTTATGCCGGGACGCGGCTGGATTGGTACACGATCAATGGCGGCTGCTGCCCGCTGGATCGTTTCGGCGCCGAGGCGCCGCGTTATCCTGGGTTGGATCTGCCGGCCAGTGCGCTGCTCGATACCCTGCTGTTGCCGTTTTCGCTGGCCACGGCGCTGGGTGTCAGCCTGGGTGTCAGCGGCGGGTTGTAGCCCGGATGCAATCCGGGAAAGGCGCTGGTGCGCGCGGCGCGCGCTACCGGATTGGCGTTGGCAGCGTCGTTCAGCAGGTTTCCGTTTCCACTTCCTGGCACACGTCAATCCATTCGGCATCGACCAATTCGGCCATGCGCTGCGGGGCGATACGCACCGCGCTGTGGGTGGCGCCGGCGGCCGGCAGCACTTCATCGAAGGTCAGCAGCGAGCGGTCGCAATAGACGCTGAGCGGTGTGGCCAGGCCGAATGGGCAGACGCCGCCCACCGGGTGGCTGGTCAGTTCGACCACGGTCTGCGCATCGAGCATGCGTGCCTTGGCACCGAAGCATTCCTTCATCTTGCGGTTGTCGATACGCGCATCGCCACGGGCGACGATCAACACGTCACGCTCGGCGATGCGGAAGGCCAAGGTTTTGGCGATCTGCCCTGGCGCCACGCCATGCGCTTCGGCAGCCAGCGCCACGGTGGCGGTGCTGGTCTGCAGCTCGATGATCGTGATGTCGGGCGCCTTGGCGGCGAAGAAGGCGCGGACAGAGGCCAGGCTCATGAAACGGTCCCCCAGGGCTGTCGAGGTGGGCACGGTGCGCCGCTGCTGCAGTCGTGACCGTGCTGAAAAACAAACGGCCATGCTCGCGCTGCATGGCCGACACGTCAATGCTAGATAGCCTCAGTTTGCCAGCCGATGGGCTGCTTTTGCTGTCTCATCGAGCCCGTAGCGACCTTTTTCGTCTCGCGTCACCCGACCCATGGCCACGTCGGGGTCGTGGGTGAATACCAAACGGCCGCCGCGGGCGACCAGGTCGGCCAGCAGCGCCTCCTTCTCCTCGATCAGGCCTTCAGGGAAACGGTCGTAACCCATGGTGATCGGCAGGTGCACCCAGGGCGCGCCAGGGATCAGGTCCCCGGGAAACACCACCGGCCCGCCCGGCATGGCCACTTCCGGCAGTAGTTGGCCCGGCGTGTGGCCGTCGCTCCAGTGCAGGCGCCAGTCGGTGCCGAGCAGTGCGCAACTGTCGGTTTCATCGATCAGATGCAGGCGTCCGCTGGCTTCCAGCAGAGTCAGCAGCTCCGGGATATAGGAGGCCTTGTCGCGGGCGTGTGGCGTGCAGGCTCGCTGCCACTGGCGTCGACCGGTGACGAAGCGCGCGTTGGGAAACAGCAGGCGTGCCTGTTCGCCATCCTGCCAGGCGGCGAGCAGGCCGCCGGCATGGTCGAAGTGCAGGTGGGTGAGCACGACGATATCGATATCGGCATCGCTCAGGCCGAGTTTCGCCAGTTCATCGAGCAGGACGTGATGCGCTTCCTGCACGCCGAAGCGCTGTTTCAGCTCGGGGCTGAAGAAGGCGCCGATGCCGGTTTCCACCAGGATATTGCGCGCGTCTTCCTGCACCAGCAGGGCGCGGCAGCCGAGGTCGATGCGGTTCAGTTCGTCGGCCGGCATCCAGCGTTGCCAAAGGGCCTTGGGTGCGTTGCCGAACATGGCGCCGCCATCGAGTTTCTGGCTGTTGCCGGTCAGGGTGGTCAGGGTTCGCATGACGGTATCTCTTGTTCTTGAAGGCGGCTGTGCTCGATCTTGTATTGTCGCCGAGCCTTGCCGGGGGAAAAGCGCCGGCGCCGGTGAATAAAAAGCGCGGCGCCGAAGCAGCCGCGCAACACGCTCAAACCTGTAGGGCGGGTGCAACCCGCCGGTTTGGCGGTGGCGGGTTGCACCCGCCCTACTAAAACTGCTCGGCGGCCAGACCGTAAAGCGGCTGGCTACCACCACGAATGCTCGCTTCCAGGCTCAGGGTACGCGGTAGCAGGCGGGCGAAGAAGAACTCGGCGGTGGCGAGCTTGCCGCCGTAGAAGGCTTCATTCTCTGTCTGCTTGTTCTGCGCCACCGCGGCCATGCGCGCCCACATGTAGGCGTAGGCGACGTAGCCGAACAGGTGCAGGTACTCCACCGAGGCGGCGCCGACCGAGTTGGGATCAACCTTGGCCTGCTCCAGCAGCCAGCCGCTGACCGCTTCCAGGCGTTCCAGCGCTTCTATCAGGCGATCACCGAAGGGCGATTCATGGGCATGGGCGAAGTCGCGCACCTCGCCGGCGAACAGGCGCAGCGCGGCGCCGCCGTTGGCCACCACCTTGCGTCCGAGCAGGTCGAGTGCCTGGATGCCGTTGGTGCCCTCGTAGATCTGCGCGATGCGCACGTCGCGCACCAGTTGCTCCTGGCCCCATTCGCGGATGTAGCCGTGGCCGCCGAATACCTGCTGGCCGTGCACGCAGCTTTCCAGCCCGGTGTCGGTGAAGAAGGCCTTGGCCACCGGGGTGAGCAGGGCGACCAGTGCTTCGGCGTTCTGCCGTTCCTCGGCATCCTCGGCGTACTTGGCCAGATCGAGCTGCTGGCCAACGTAGCAGGCGAAGGCACGACCGCCCTCGTTCAGCGCCTTCATGGTCAGCAGCATGCGGCGTACGTCGGCATGGACGATGATCGGGTCGGCGATCTTGTCCTTCGCCACCGGGCCAGTGGCGGCGCGGCTCTGGATACGTTCGCGGGCGTAGCTGACGGCCGACTGATAGGACGCCTCGGCGCAGCCGATGCCCTGGATGCCGATGGACAGGCGCTCGTAGTTCATCATGGTGAACATCGCCGCCAGGCCCTTGTTGACCTCACCGATCAGGTAGCCGGTGGCGCCGTCGAAATTCATCACGCAGGTGGCCGAGGCCTTGATGCCCATCTTGTGCTCGATGGAGCCGCAGCTTACGGCGTTGCGCTCGCCCAGGCTGCCGTCGGCATTGACCATCACCTTGGGCACCAGGAACAGCGAGATGCCCTTCGGCCCAGCCGGTGCGTCCGGCAGTTTGGCCAGCACCAGGTGGATGATGTTCTCGGTCAGATCCTGCTCGCCGCCGGTGATAAAGATTTTGCTGCCGGTGATCCTGTAGCTGCCGTCGGCCTGCGGCTCGGCGCGGGTGCGGATGATGCCCAGGTCGGTGCCAGCATGGGCCTCGGTCAGGCACATGGAGCCGGCCCAGCGGCCTTCGTACATCGGCGGTAGATAGGTGCTCTTCAACTCCTCGCTGGCGTGGGCGTCGATGGCCAGGCAAGCGCCGGAGCTCAGCGCCGAATACAGGGCGAAGCTGGAGCCGGCGGCGTAGAGCATTTCCTCGAAGGCCACGGCGAGCATCTTGGGCATACCCATGCCGCCATAATTTGGATTGCCGGACAGACCGACCCAACCGCCCTCGGTGTAGGTGGCGTAGGCCTCGCGGAAACCGGTCGGGGTGCGCACGTCGCCATCGACCCACTGCGCGCCTTCCTCGTCGCCGCTGCGGTTTAGCGGGGCGATCAGCGTACCGGTGACCTTGGCCGCCTCTTCGAGGATGGCATCGGCGGTGTCGGCATCGACGGTGTCCGCCAGGGCCGGCAGCCGTGCCCACAGGCTCGGCGCCTGGAAGACTTCATGGAGGACGAAGCGCATGTCGCGCAGCGGGGCATTGAATTCGGGCATGGTGCAACCTCGACAGCAGGGGCGCCGCGACAAGCGCGGCGCATGGAACGAAAGGTGTCAGTCGGCTTCGGTCGTCTCGCGCCGCTGGTCTTTGACGCTGGTGAATTTAAGCAGATGGGTGCGCTCGACCAGGATATACAGCGCCGCGCCTGCGGCCAGGCCCCAACCCGCGCCGTAGACGGCGAGCACCACACCCATGGTGCCGGCGATGCCGCGCTCGGTGTTGTTGTTGAGCTGTTCGAAGCCGACCATCAGGCAGATGTAGCCGGTGAGGATCAGCGTCAGCGACAGGGCGATCGGCAGTACCGGCTGGAAGAAACTGACCAGCGGCAGCATGAACAGCGCGGCGAAACCGGTGATCCAGAAGGTGCCTGCGCCGCTGTAGATCGAATCCATCGCCTTGCGCCCGTACTTGTAGCGCTCGGCCATGGTCGCCGCCACCGCCGTCCACAGCGGGCCAGCCAGGCCCGGGTAGGGCGCGAAGAAGGCGTGCAGGGCGTTGCGGATGGCGGTCACCAGATGAATACGGTCGACGTTGTTTTCGATCACCTCGTCGGTGCGCAGCTCATCGGCGCGCTGCATCAGCGACTGGCCGACGATGATGTCGCCGAAGGCGATCACATAGGCGATCACTGCGGTGGGCACGGCCAGCAGGAACACGTCGAGGCCGGGGAAACCGACATTGAACGGCAGGTAGTTCCACATTTCGCCGAAGGCCGGCGCGGTGATGCCCCATTTGACGTCCGGCATCTTGTACTCGCCTACGGCGATGCCGATGAAGATGGCGATCAGCATGCCTGGCACCATGCCGTAGTTGACGATCTTGCGGGCGAAGGGTACGCGCTCGGTCAGGCCCTTGAACGACACCGAGAACATCAGGTACAGGCAGATCAGACTGCCCAGCACCAGGGAGATCGGCGTGTTGGCCAGACGGCCGCCGGCGCTGATTTCGCCCATCAGCGCGGCGATACCGGCACCGATGATGATGCCGCCCTTCATCGAGTTGGGGATCAGCCGCACCAGCGCGCTGCCCAGGCGGGTGACGCCGAGGAAGAGGAAGATCACGAACACCAGAAACTGCAGGGCGAACAGCGCCTGAATGGCCGCTGGGCCCGGCTCGTAGTTGCCGAGAAACAGCAGTACCACGGGGATGCCGGGGGTGATCCAGCCCGGCACCAGCGGCACGCCGAGCAGCGCCGGCAGCATGAAGCCGATGCCGCACACCACTACATAGGCCAGGGCCACGTCATAGGGCAGGCCGAGGTATTTCTCCAGCAGCGGGATCATCGCCAGGCTGACCACGAACATGATCAGCGCCTGCAGCATCTCGGCGGTTTCCCAGCGGTAATGCACGAAGGGTAGACGCACCTTGAACGGACCGAAGGGCCAGTAAGGTTGTTCGTCGCCGTCACGGCGCTTGAAAATTTGCATGAAGGTTCTCCGTCGGCCGCCAGGGCCGGTTCTTGTTGTTGTGAAAACGGTTCATTCACCCCTCTCCCTGCGGGAGAGGGGCCGGGGGTGAGGGCCGCTTCTACAGCGCCTTGGCCATATCGCGCAGGACGAACTTCTGGATCTTGCCGGTGCTGGTCTTCGGCAACTGGGTGAAGACCACGGTCTTGGGCACCTTGAAGCCGGCCAGGTGCTCGCGGCAGAAGGTCATGATTTCGCTGTCGCTGGCCTGCTGGCCGGTCTTCAGGGTGATGAAGGCGCAGGGCGTCTCGCCCCATTTCTCGTCCGGGCGGGCGACCACGGCGGCTTCCAGCACCGCCGGGTGGCGATAGAGCACACCCTCGACCTCGATGGTGGAGATGTTCTCGCCGCCGGAGATGATGATGTCCTTGAGCCGGTCGCGGATTTCCACGTAACCGTCGGCGTGGCACACGCCCAGGTCGCCGGTGTGGAACCAGCCGCCCTCGAAGGCCTCGGCGGTGGCGCTGGGGTTCTTCAGGTAGCCCTTCATCACGGTGTTGCCGCGCATGAAGATCTCGCCGATGGTCTGGCCATCACGCGGTACCGGCTGCAGGGTCTTCGGGTCGGCGACCATCACCCCTTCCAGGGTCGGGTAGCGCACGCCCTGGCGCGCCTTGATGGTGGCGCGTTCTTCCAGCGGCAGTTCGTCCCATTCGGCGTGCCAGGCGCACAGGGTCACCGGGCCGTAGACCTCGGTAAGGCCGTACACATGGGTGACATGGATGCCCATTTCTTCCACCGCGCCGATCACCTTGGCCGGCGGCGCGGCGCCGGCGACCATCGCCTTGACCGGGTGGTCGATGGCCGCCTTGGCCTCGGCCGGCATGTTCACCAGCGCGTTGAGCACGATGGGCGCACCGCACAGGTGAGTGACCTGCTCGTCGCGGATCAGGGTGAGAATCTTCGCCGGGTCAACGCGGCGCAGGAACACGTGCACACCAGCCAGGGCGGTGATGGTCCAGGGGTAGCACCAGCCGTTGCAGTGGAACATCGGCAGGGTCCACAGGTAGACCGGGTGGTTGCCCATGGCCCAGGTCATCTGGTTGCCCAGGGCGTTGAGGAAGGCGCCGCGGTGGTGATAGACCACGCCCTTGGGGTTGCCGGTGGTGCCGGAGGTGTAGTTGAGGCTGATGGCCTGCCATTCGTCCTGCGGCCACTGCCAGGCGAACTCGGGGTCGCCCTCGGCGAGGAAGGCTTCGTAGTCCAGGTCGCTGACTGCCTGGCCTTCGCCGTATTCGGGGTCGTCGACGTCGATCACCAGTGGCGGGTGGTCGAGCATGCCGATAGCGGCGTGGATCACGTCATAGAACTCGCGGTCGGCAATCACCACCTTGGCCTCGCCATGCTGCAGCATGAAGGCGATGGCCTCGGCATCCAGGCGCACGTTGAGGGTGTTGAGCACCGCGCCGATCATCGGCACGCCGAAATGCGCCTCGAGCATGGCCGGGATGTTCGGCAGCATCACCGCCACCGTGTCGCCCTGGCCGATGCCGCGGCCGGCCAGCGCCGAGGCCAGACGGCGGCAGCGCGCGTAGGTCTCGGCCCAGTTGCGACGAATCGAGCCATGCACCACGGCCGGGTAGTGCGGGTATACCGCCGCGGTACGCTCGATGAAGCTCAGGGGGCTGAGGGCGACATGGTTGACGGCGGCGCGGCCGAGGCCCTGCTCGTAGATCGACATGGCGGATACACCTTTGGCTGATTGTTAGCTCTGGTTATTCCGGTAATGATGCAGGCATTACCGAAGCTTGCTGGTTTCGATTTATAGGTCATTTCTATTTTGTATGGAAGTTGTACCAAGGTTTTATAGAATAATTACTATATGAAGAATGACGCTCATCTCTCAGCCGTTCCCCTGCAGTCTTGGCTGCGCATCCAGCGCGAGGCGCCACCGCTGGGCGCTCGAGCCGAGGCCTTGCGCCAGGCCTTGCTGGGGTGCCCGCAGGTGCGCCAGGCCTGGTACCTGGCCTGGCAGCCGGCCAGCCGCACCTACGCTCAGGAGGATGATGGGCCACGCTTGCCGCCCGGCATGGGTGATCCGCTGGAGGCCAGCGACGAAGCGCTATTTGCGGCGTTCGGTGAGCAGGCGAGTCTGACCTTCGACGCCCTGCGCCGGCTGCCGTGCTGGCTGGCCGGGCGTTTGCGTCGTGCCGCACTGCATCATGGTCAGGCGCTGGCCCTGCAACTGCAGCCTGGGCAACCGGGCGTGCTGTTGTTGCAGGTCGATGACGCGGCTGGTTTGGAATGGCTGCCTTGGTTGCGCGAGCTGCTGGTGCAGATGGTCGAACTGGCCTCGGGGTTGGCGCGCAGTGCGCCGTTGCTGTCGGCCGACCCGCAGCCGGCGCTGCTGCTCGACGCCGAGGCGCGTCTGCTGGAGAGCAACGCGGCGTTGCAGGGGCTGCTTGGTGAACGCGCGCTGACGCAGGTGAGCGAGCTGCTGCCGGTGAACCATTTGCCGCTGGTGCGCGCCTGCCTGGAGCAGTCGCGCGCCGTGGAGTCGGTGGAGGCGCAGGATGGCGAGCGCATCCTGATCTGGAGCTTTATCCCCGATGTCGCCGAACGGCGGGTGCTGGCGCGCTGCCGCGAAGCGACCCAGGAAATCCGCGAGCAGCGCGAGGCCGCGCGCGCACGGCGGCTGTACCGGCTGATCACCGAGAACACCACCGACCTGATCTCCCGGCATACGCCGGACGGCGTGTTTCTCGATGCCTCGCCTGCAAGCTGGACGCTGCTCGGCTACTGGCCGGAAGAACTGCGCGGCATGGCGGTCGATAGTCTGCTGCATCCGCAGGATCAGGCTCAGCAAGCCAAGCAGGCGCGCGAGGCATTGGAGCAGGACGGCTACCACACCATGAGCTATCGCATTCGTCATCGCGACGGCCATTACTTGTGGTTCGAAACCGCCAGCCGCGCCATTCGCGAGACCTACACCGGTGCGGTGGTGGAGGTGGTCAGCGTGTCGCGCGACATCACCGCGCGTATCCAGGCCGAGGAGAACAAGCGCCGCCTGGAGGACGAGCTGGCGCACACCACGCGGCTGATCACCCTGGGCGAACTGGCCTCGGGTATCGCCCACGAGATCAACCAGCCGCTGGCGGCGGTGGTCAACTACGCCAGCGCCAGCCAGCGCTACCTGCAGGGCATCGGCGGTGATCAGGCCGGTGTCGACAAGGTGGGCCAGGGCCTGGCGCGCATCACCGAGCACGCCAACCACGCCTCGGCAGTGATCAAGCGCCTGCGCGCCTTCCTGCGCAAGGGCCAGCGGCGCATGCAGGCGCTGGATCTGGCCGAGGTGGCGCGCGAGGCCGTGCGCCTGTGCAACTGGGAGGCCGGTACGGCGCAGGTGGCGGTGAGCGACCTGTTACCGGACAATCTGCCGCTGGTATTCGCCGACCGCGTCCTGCTCGAACAGGTACTGCTCAACCTGCTGCGCAATGCCATCGATGCCAACCGCGAACGTCACCCTGGTGCACCTTCGCAGGTCCGTCTGGAGGCAAGCGAAGCGGACGGCAACCTGGCGGTCCGTGTGATCGATCAGGGGCCGGGTGTCAGTGACGAGCAGATGGGCAAGCTGTTCACGCCCTTTTACACCAGCAAGGCCGATGGGCTGGGGCTAGGCCTGTCCATGAGTCGCAGCATCATCGAAGGTTTCGGCGGCGCGTTGGAAGCCTTCCCGGCCGAGGGGGGCGGGCTGTGTCTGGAGTGCCGTTTGCCTCTGGGCAGAGAGGATTAGGTTGATCTGTAGGAGCCGGCTTGCCGGCGATCAGGACTCGTGGCGCGACGCGAATCGGCGGACTGTTCGCTGGCGCTCCTGAGTCCGCCCTACGGCGGCCGGCGCTACCCAAACTAGGTCACGCATAACAACAAAAGGAGCAGCACAGGGATGCAACAACTGGTTTACGTGGTCGATGACGACCAGGGCATGCTCGACTCGACCCTCTGGCTGCTGGAGTCGGTAGGCCTCAAGGGCGTGCCGTTCACCAGCGGTCGGGCCTTTCTCGAGGCCTGCGATGCGGCGGCCAACGCCTGTGTGCTGCTCGATGTGCGCATGCCCGGCATGGGGGGGCTGAATGTGCAGGAGGAAATGCGCGCACGGGGTATCGACCTGCCGATCATTTTCGTCAGCGGCCATGCCGACGTGCCCATCGTCGTGCGCGCGTTCAAGGCCGGCGCGGTGGACTTCATCGAGAAGCCCTACAACGAGCAGTTACTGCTCGACAGCGTGCAGCAGGCGCTGGAGCGCCGTCCGGCCCGTCCGCGGCGCGATGCGCGCCTGGCCGAGGTGCAGGCGCGGCTCGATCAGCTCACCCCGCGTGAGCGCGACGTGCTGCTGCCGTTGGTGCGCGGCTACACCAATCGCGAAGTGGCCGAGCAGCTCGATATCAGCGTGAAGACCGTCGACCTGTATCGCTCGCGGGTGATGAAGCGCATGCAGGCCGAGACGCTGTCGGAGCTGGTAGGTATGGTTATCGCCGCCGGGTTGGTCGATCCGCTGGCGTTGCGTTCCGGCGCGGTAAGCAGTTAGTCGCTCAGTCGGCCCAGCCGCGATAGACGTGGGTCATGGGCCTTGGCCCCTTGAGATAGCCGGTGCTCAGCTCGCGGATATGAAAGCCGCCGGCTCCTATCAGCGCGGGTATGTCGCGATCCAGATGGCAGCCGCCGGCCAGCGGTTTCCACAGCGGCGTCAGGCGCTTTTGCCAGCGCACCACCGGCAGATCCGGCGCCAGACCGTGTTCGCAGAACAGCAGACGCCCGCCAGGCTTGAGTACGCGGCGCATTTCGCGCAGGGCGGCGATGGCATCAGGGATGGTGCACAGGGTGAAGGTGCAGACGATGTCATCGAAGCTGGCATCCGCCGCCTGAATCTGCCCCAGCTCCAGGGCGATCATTTCCACCGGCACCTGGCAGCGTGCGGCGCGCTCGCGGGCCAGAGCCTGCATTTCCGCGGACGGGTCGACGCCAACCACCACCTCGACCCGCTGTGGGTCGTAGAAACTCAGGTTGAGTCCGCTGCCGATGCCGATTTCCAGCACGCGACCGCGCGCCTGTGGCACGAGTTGCGAGCGCGCCTTCATCACCGCGCCCATGCCGCAGGCGAAATCGATCAGGTGCGGCAGGATATGGCGGTCATAGAGGCCCATGGTTCAGGCTTCGTCCTGCCCCTCATCGTCCTCATCGTTGTCGCCGCGATAGGCGGCAAAGCATTTGAGGGTATGACTGACTTCGCTGCCTTCGATCAACCAACTGTCGTCCGCTTCGCTATAGCGCGCAGCCTGTACCGAAGCCAGGGAGAACTTCCACAGGCGGCGCTCGCGACCATCGATGCAGTGCACCTGCAGCAGCGGTTTGGCGGCGCTGTCGCTGCCCGCCGAGCCGGCGCTGATCTGTGCCAGCAGTTCGGTGTCGAGGTCGAACTGCCAGGCATACAGGCTGTCGATCTCCAGCATGTCGGCGTCTTGCAGGGCCTCGATCAGGCTTGTCGGTTTCATCGCTTCATCCACGGCATCAGCGCCCCAGGCGGCGCAGGTCGGAAGACTCTATCACGCGCACACCGTCTCCCTCTTCCAGGGCCAGGCGCCACAGGGCGCGGGCCAGGACGCAGGCGTCGATGCCGCGGTACTTGCCCGGCAGCCAGCGCAGCAACGGGGCGGCGAGGCGCTCGCCGAGACGAAACTCATGGCGCGCGCCGAGCAGCAGCGACGGGCGGGCGATGGTCAGTTGCGGCCAGTCCATGGCTTTCAGCGCCTCTTCGGTCTCGCCTTTGATGCGGTTGTAGAACACCTTTGAGCCGGGGTCGGCACCGAGGGCGCTGATCACCACCAGATGCCGTGCGCCCAGCTCGCGAGCGCGACGAGCGAAAGCCAGTACCAGGTCATGATCGACGGCACGGAAGGCTTCCTGCGAGCCGGCCTGCTTAATGGTGCTGCCCAGGCAGCAGAAAGCGGTATCGACCTGGCCGGACAATTGCGGCAGCAGCGCTTGCAAGTCGCCCACCGGGTTTTCCAAGTGCGGGTGGGCGGCCAGGGGGCGGCGGGTAGGCGCCAGCACGCGGGCGACCGTCGGCTCGCTGAGCAGGCGGTCGAGCAGGTACTCACCGGTGAGTCCGGTGGCGCCGGCGATAAGAATGTGCTGTGGGGTCAGGTACATGCGGTTATCTCTTGTCCGTCACAGTTCAGCTTAACAGGCTGTTGAAAAACTACCTGCGTTGGCAATGCTTCGTTTAAAACAGCCTCGTGCGCGAGTCCGATCAAAATGCTCATTTACAACTCGTAAAGTCGCGCGCGACTCCGAGCGTTTTTCGGCTGTTTTTGCCTCGTCTTGCCTGCCTCGGCTCGGGCTTCCTGCTTCGCTCTACCTCCTGCATCCATGCAGTCGTCGCCTACGTTTTTCAACGGCCTGTTAGTCCTTTGCCGGACCGCTGGCCACGGCACCGAGCGCGCGCTCGGCCTGGCTTTGGCGTAGTTCGCGCCAGTGCTGGAGTACGCCGCGGGGCGCCCAGATTTGCGGTTCGGAAGGTTCGAAGCCGTCGCTCTGCTCACGCTCGGCGACACGTTCCTTGGCCAGTTCGAAGGCCCGTTCAAGGTTGTCGGTCTCGCCCAGCGCTTCGGCGAACAGGGCGCGACCGAAATAGGTGAAGTCGTTTTCCTCGCTGCAGCCGAAGGACACCCGGTCGGCGCGCGCGGCGGTCATCACCAGGGTCTTTTCGTCTTTCAGCGGCGGGATGAAACCGCCGGAGTAGCAGGCGGAAATCACCACCACCTTGTTGCGCTGCTTGAGCGGAGCGAGCAGGGCAGCCAGCTCGCTGGCAGGCAGGTCGGCCAGTTGCAGGCGCGGCTGGTCGAGATTGAGTTCATGGTGGCGCGAGCCGTGGCTGGTCAGGTAAATGAAGATCAGGTCTTCCTCGCCACTGCGTTCGGCAAGAGCCTGAACCACGCGGGTGAGGTTCTCGCGCGTGGCCAATAGGCGGTCGGCAAGATGGTCGCGGTGATTGATCAGGCTGACGCTGCCGTAAGCACCAAAGCGATCACGCATCAACCTGCTGACGTAATCGGCTTCACGCATGAACACGCTCTGCTTGCCGTCGCCCGCCAGGGTCAGCGCGTAGAGTTCGCGTGATGGTGTCGAGGCGGGGATCGCGGCGATGGCCTCTTCGAGCAGTTGTCCCTGTTGCAGCAGGCCCAGCTCCAGGCTGTCGGGCAGTGGCTGGCCCTGTTCGTCACGTACCAGGCGGCCGCTTTGCCAGGTGCCGGACTGACGGCTGCCGTCGGCCAGGGTCAGGGTGCCCTCGCCACTGTATTCTCCGCCGGAGAAATGGCCGCGGTAGGCGCTGCCGTCGGGCAAGGTGAGCAGGCCTTCGCCCTCGTACTGCCAGTCGGCGAATTCGCCGAGGTAGCGGGTGCCTTCACCATCGGTATATTCGCCGGGGCCCTGCATCACGCCTTCTACGAATTCGCCGGCCCAGGTCTCGCCGCCAGCGCTCTGGTAGCGACCTTTGCCATGAAACTCGTCGTTCTTGAAACCGCCGCTGTAGTTGTCGCCATCGGCGTTGTGGTAGCTGCCCTGGCCGCTGAGCAGACCCTGGGCGAACACGCCGCTGAACTGGTTGCCGTAGGCGTCGATGCGCACGCCCTGACCCTCTGGCTGTCCCTTGACGAACTGGCCCTGGAAGCTGCTGCCGTCGGCCATTTCCAGTTTGCCCAGACCGTGGAAGCGGTCGTTGAGAAATTCGCCCTGGTAACGCTGGCCGCCCTGTTCGAGCAGGCCGACGCCGCTGAAGCGATTGCGTTCGAAGCCGCCTTCGTAGCGGCTACCGTCGCTGTAGGTGAGGGTGCCCTGGCCGTGGAACATGCCTTCATGAAATTCGCCCAGATAGTGCTCGCCACCGGGGCCTTGCCATTCACCGCTGCCTTCGAGCATGCCGTCCTTGAACTGGCCGACGAACCAGCTGCCATTTCGGTAGTCCAGACGCCCGGGGCCTTGCAGTAGGCCATCGACGATCTCGCCGCGATACTGGCCGCCGTCGGGCAGGGTGGCATTGGCCGGCAGTAGCGGACGCGCTTCGTCGCAACCGGCGATCAGCAGGGACAAGCAAACAGGCAGCAGGCGCAGGGCAAGGGAATTCATGGCGGACGTCCAGGTCGGTGCTTTGCTCGGCAGTATGCCGCAAGCCCGCAGGCTTGCGCTGTCGCATCGCACGCTTTGCTGACGCGAGAAGATTCCCGTTCCGGCCGCGAGGGCCGGAAACGGGAGCAGGCGGGGATCAAACGAAGCAGAGGGTCAGCGGCTCGGCGATGTAGGCCGGTTTTTCCTGGCCTTCGATTTCCAGCACGGCGCGCGCCTTGAGCAGCCACTGGCCGGGGTTCTTCTCGGTGGCATCGGTCAGGGTGACCACCAGGCGCACCTTGGAGTTGACCTTGACCGGCTGGATGAAGCGCACACTGTCGAGGCCGTAGTTCACTGCCATCTTCAGGCCCTGCGGCATGATCATGATGTTTTCCATCAGCATCGGCACCAGCGACAGCGACAGGAAACCGTGGGCGATGGTGGTGCCGAAGGGGGTGAGCTTGGCCTTTTCCGGGTCGACGTGGATGAACTGGTGGTCGCCGGTGCACTCGGCGAACTGGTTGATGCGCTGCTGGTCGATGGTCAGCCACTCGGACTTGCCGAGTTCCTTGCCAACATAGTCCTTGAGCTCTGCTACGGGTACGAACGGCATAGTTCCTCCTTGAGGACGCGTGTGTTGTTTTTGTTTGCGTGAAACCGTTGCGGCCTAGATCATCATGGGGGCGGCAGCGGGTCAAGCCTGCCTTGGCGTGATGAATGAAGCGGCATAGGCCAGCCTGGCGAAGCAATACAGAGGCCTGCGCGCCTATAATGGCCAACATGCCTCAATAGATGCCCGGAATCCCCTCTCGCGAGCGGAAACGGCCATCGCTCGTTTTCTGGAGACCTCAAACATGCTGCTTCGCGGTCTTTCCTGGCTGGTGCTGTGCCAGTTGCTGGGTACTGTTCTCAACGTCCTGCTGTTACCGATGTTGCCAGGGCCGATCATCGGCATGCTGCTGTTGTTCGTCTTTCTCATGCTGCGCGGCGAGGTGGGCGAGCCGCTGAGCGTTGCGTCCAGCAGCCTGCTCAAATACCTGCCGCTGATTCTGGTGCCGCCTGCCGTGGGTGTGATGGCCTATGCCAGCGATATCGCCGCCGATTTCTGGGCCGTGGTCGGCGCGCTGGTGCTGTCGCTGCTGGTATCGCTGGCCTTCGCCGGCTGGTTGATGCAGAAACTGATCGAGCGCCAGCAGCGCCGGGAGGACGTATGAGTCCCGATTGGCAGGGCGCCTGGCAGGCGCTGACCCATCACCCGCTGTTCGGCATCGGCATCACCCTGGGCGCCTATCAGTTGGCCATGGCCGCCTACGAGCGCACCCGCTGGGTGTTCCTGCAGCCGGTGTTGGTATCGATGCTCACGGTGATCGGCATCCTGCTGCTGTGCGGCCTGAGTTTCGCCGAATACCGCAACAGCGTCGCGGCGCTGACTCTGCTACTCGGCCCGGCCACCGTGGCTCTGGCCGTGCCGCTGTACCTCAACCTGCGGCGGATTCGCCAGCTGTTCTGGCCGATCATCCTGACGTTGCTGATTGCCGGCACCTTCGCCACCGTGCTCGGTGCGGGGCTGGCCTGGTTGTTCGGTGCCGAGCGGCTGATGCTGATGAGCATGGCGCCGAAGTCGGTGACCTCGCCGATCGCCATGCTGGTGGCTGATCAGATCGGCGGTATCGCGGCGCTGGCGGCGGTGTTCGTGATGATCACCGGGGTTATCGGCGCTATCGCCGGGCCGTCCATTCTGCGTCTGTGCAGGGTTCATCATCCGGCGGCGCAGGGCATGGCGCTGGGCATCACCGCGCATGCCGTGGGTACGGCGCGAGCGCTGCAGGAGAGCGATGAGTGCGGTGCCTTCGCGGCATTGGCGATGAGTCTGATGGGGGTGATTACCGCGGTGCTGTTGCCTCTGGCGATTGTCCTGTTGCTGTGAGAGCCTGCCCCGATGATCACTGATGCCCTGGTACCCCCTGCATTGATAACAGGCTGTTAAACCATGACTCTGCCGCTGTTCCCGCTCAATACCGTACTGTTTCCCGGTTGCGTACTCGACCTGCAGATATTCGAGGCGCGCTACCTGGACATGATCAGCCGCTGCATGAAACAGGGCAGTGGTTTCGGTGTGGTGTGCATCGTCGAGGGCGCTGAAGTGGGCGAAGCTGCCAGTAGTTTTGCCGCGATTGGCTGCGAGGCCCTGGTGCGCGACTTTCAGCAGCGTACCAACGGCTTGCTGGGGATTCGCGTCGAAGGTGGGCGGCGTTTTCGTGTCGAGCGTGCCCAGGTTCTGCCGGATCAGCTGACCGTCGCCGAGGTGCAGTGGCTTGAGGAACAGCCAGACAGCCCACTGCAGGCCGAACATGCCGATCTGGCCGCGCTGCTCTCGGCACTGGCCCAGCATCCGTTGGTGGAAGGGCTGGGCATGGCCGGCTTGCCCAGCGGCCAACTCCAGCTGGCCAACCAGCTGGCCTATCTGTTGCCGCTGGAGCCGGGGCAGAAGCTGCAACTGCTGCAACTGGAAGACCCGGAACTGCGCCTGAGCCAGTTGCAGGCCATGGTGGAGCACCTGCAGGGCGATGACTCATAGGGGGGGGCGCCGTGCGCCTCTCGATGCGTGAGTGCCCGGCGACGCTCCAGGCTTCAATAGCTGTAGCGTAACTGAGTCGCCGACAGCTCCCAGGCGACCATGGCGCCAAACAGCGCTGCGCAGGCCGGAATCACCAGCCACCATACCTTCGCCGGCAACGGCTGCATCGGCGCTGCGCGCTGAATCAGGGCCAGGCTGAGCGCACAACTGGTCGCCGCCACCAGGGCACCAGCGATGATGTCGCTGGGCCAGTGCACCCCCAGGTACACCCGCGACAGGGCGATGGTCAGGGCTGGCAGGCTCGCCACCAGCAGCCAGGTCAGGCGTGTGCGCGCCGCGCTGCCACGACCGGCCAGCACACCCAGGGCCAGGAAGAAGGCGAATGCCGCAGAGCTGTGTCCGCTCGGCAGGCTGTAGCTTTCCAGCGGCTGCAGCAGGACATCCGGGCGTGAACGGGCCAGTAGATTCTTCAGCACCGTGGTTGCGGTGGAGGCGAGCAGCAGGGCGCCAGCGACGAACAGTCCGGCCTGCCACCGACGTGCGGCGAACAGCAGCGCCACCAGCAGGACGCCGGCGGCGAACTGGATATGGAAGTCGCCGAAGCGCGTGATAAACACCGCGATGGGATCGAAGGCGGCGCTGCGCTCGTCCTGCGCCAGCGTCATCAGGCCCTGGTCGAGGCTGTCCAGGCGCGGGAAGCCGATCAGCATGGCGGCCAGGGCGATGGCGCCGAGCAGTGCGGCCAGGCTGGCGGCCCAGCGCCGTTCACGCAGGCTGGCCTGCATGATCAGCAGCAACATCACCGCCAGGGCTGCGCTGACGATGCCGGCCGCACCCCAGAAACCTTCTGGTAGCGGCAGGCGCAAGGCGGCGCCGGTGGCCCAGCCGGGCAGCATGTAGGCCACTGCCCAGCCGGCGGCGGCCAGCAGGCTGACCAGGACGAAGCGCACGGCCGGCATGTCCAGCATACCGGCGACCAATGGCAGCATCGGCCGCAGCGGGCCGATGTAGCGGCCGACCAGCAGGCTGATCACGCCATAGCGCTGGAAGTAGTTCTCTGCGCCGGTCAACCATTCGGGATGGTCACGCAGCACCGGCAGGCGCCGGATGCCCTGGTGGAAGCGGCGACCCAGCCCGTAGGAAATCGCGTCGCCGAGCAGGCCGCCGGTATAGGCGAGCAGCAGTGTCTGCCACAGCTCCAGGGCGCCATTGCCGGCCAACACGGCGAGGGTGAACAGCACCACGGTGCCAGGGATGACGATGCCGGCCACTGCCAGGCACTCCAGGCAGGCGACCAGAAAAATGGCCAATGCCAGCCAGTGCGGGCTGCCTTGCAACCAGGTGGTCATGCTGTCGAACCATTGCATCATGGTCGGGTAGGCTCCAGCGTGTGTAGTTGATAGTCGTGTCCTTCGACCTGTCCACGGCGCAAAGGGTTGCGCGTGCAGTGGCGGGCATAGCGGGCGTCGACGAAGCGGTAAGGCAGGTGCTCGTCACGGCCCTTGGGAATGCCCAGTCGCGCACACTGGATGATCGAGTGCGGTCGTTCGCCGACATCCTCGACGAATAGTCGTTGCAGGTCGAAGCGGCGTGCGTCCCAATCCGGCACTTTCAGACCAAGCGCTTTGCACAGCAGGGTCTGTCCGGCGCACAAGCGCTCGGGCGCGCGCGGCTGGCTCTGGCTGCCTGGGTTGTTGCGTTGCATCGCGGCCAGAGCATCGGCGCCGCTGACGGCGTCGAGCCACGGATGCGCCGACTTGATCAGCACCGCGTTGCCCGGCCCCTGGGCGCTGAAGTTCAGCGAGTCGCCACCGCGCGCATAGTACATATAGATGTGCCCGCCGTCGGCGAACAGCGCCTTGCGCTTGTCGGTGTAGCCGAGCGATGCGTGGCTGCCCTTGTCGACCAGGTAATAGGCCTCGGTCTCGATGATCCGCGCACTCAGCCACTGCGCGCCGACACGATGGCGGATCACCTTGCCGAGCAGTTCGCGAGCAACCAGCTGTGCGTCGCGGTCGAAGAACGCATCGGGCAGTGGTCGGGCACCGGGCCAGGGCAAACTGAGGGTGGGTTCGGCAGGCTTCATCTATCGCACGGGGGCTAGGTCTCGGGCGGCGAGCATAGCAACAAGAAGCTTAAAAATGCCTGAACGTTCCAGCACCCTTGGTGCCCATGTTTGCCCATCGGTGCACTACCCCGGCTAGGTCCGGCGTTGCCCAGCATTCATCACCTGGCGGACGAGCTGCCTACCGCTTGCCAGACGCCGCTGGGCGTGGCCTTGTGAGCCCGCTATAATCAGCCCCTTTTTCCAACTGCCAGACCTCCGCCGCCATGACCGAGTCCGTGCACGACTACATGACCCGCCTGGGCCAGGCCGCCCGCCAGGCCTCCAGGGTGCTCGCCCGTGCCAGCACCGCGCAGAAGAATCGCGCGCTGCAGGCCGCTGCCAATGCCCTCGACGCCGCTCGCGCCGAGTTGACCGCCGCCAACGAACTGGACCTGGCTGCCGCCCGCGCCAGCGGTCTGGAGCCGGCCATGGTCGACCGCCTGGCGCTGACGCCGAAGGTGATCGACAGCATGATCGAAGGCCTGCGCCAAGTGGCGACCCTGCCTGACCCGATCGGCGAGATTCAGGGCATGCGCTACCTGCCGTCCGGTATCCAGGTCGGCAAGATGCGTGTGCCGCTGGGCGTGATCGGCATCATCTACGAGTCGCGGCCGAACGTGACCATCGATGCGGCCAGCCTGTGCCTGAAGTCCGGCAACGCCACCATCCTGCGTGGCGGCTCCGAGGCCATTCATTCCAACCAGGCGATTGCCCGCTGCATCCAGCAGGGCCTGGCCGAGGCCGATCTGCCTGCAGCTGCCGTGCAGGTGGTGGAAACCACTGATCGCGCTGCCGTCGGTGAGCTGATCACCATGCCGGAGTTCGTCGACGTGATCGTGCCGCGCGGTGGCAAGGGCCTGATCGAGCGCATCAGCCGCGACGCCAAGGTACCGGTGATCAAGCACCTGGATGGCGTCTGCCACGTGTATATCGATATCGCTGCCGACCTCGACAAGGCCATTCGCGTTGCCGACAACGCCAAGACCCAGCGTTATTCGCCGTGCAACGCCATGGAAACCCTGCTGGTGCACCAGGCTATCGCCGCACGTGTGCTGCCGCCGCTAGCCGCCATCTACCGCGACAAGGGCGTGGAGCTGCGTGGCGATGCCGCCACCCGCGAACTGCTCGGTAGCGGCGTGCTGGAGGCGAGCGAGGACGACTGGTTCGCCGAGTACAACGCGCCGATCCTGGCGATTCGCATCGTCGACTCACTGGATGCGGCCATCGAGCACATCAATCACTACGGCTCGCAGCACACCGATTCGATCATCACCGAGAACTTCAGCGATGCGCGGCGCTTCCTCACCGAGGTGGATTCCGCTTCGGTGATGGTCAATGCCTCGACCCGCTTTGCCGATGGTTTCGAGTATGGCCTGGGCGCGGAGATCGGCATCTCCACCGACAAGCTGCACGCACGCGGCCCGGTTGGCCTGGAGGGGCTGACCAGCGAGAAGTACGTGGTCTTTGGCGATGGACACATTCGCACATAAATGAAACGGATCGGCGCCCGACGCATCGGCCTGCTCGGCGGTACTTTCAACCCGGTGCATATCGGGCATCTGCGTGCTGCGCTGGAAGTGGCCGAGTTCATGGCGCTGGACCAGCTGCGGCTGATTCCCAGCGCCAGGCCGCCGCATCGCGACACGCCGCAGGCAACAGCCGAGCAACGCTTGGCCATGGTTCAGCTGGCGGTGGCCGGCGAGATGCGGCTGACGGTCGATGACCGCGAGCTGCGCCGTAACAAACCGTCTTATACGGTAGACACGCTGGAGTCGGTGCGTGCCGAGCTGGCAGCGGACGATCAGCTGTTTCTGCTGCTCGGCTGGGACGCTTTCTGCGGCTTGCCGAGTTGGCATCGCTGGCAGGAACTGCTCGAGCATTGCCACCTGTTGGTGCTGCAACGGCCGGATGCCAACAGCGAAGCGCCGGAGGCGCTGCGCGATCTGCTGGCCGCGCGCAGTGTCAGCGACCCGCTGAGCCTGCAGGGTGCAGGCGGGCAAATCAGTTTCATCTGGCAGACTCCGCTGGCGATTTCCGCCACGCAGATTCGCCACTTACTGGCAACCGACCGCTCGGCGCGCTATCTGCTGCCGGATGCGGTACTGGCCTACATCCAGGCGCACGATCTGTACCGTGCGCCCAATGCTTGAAACGTCGCGCATGTGCGCAGGCGTCCATTACACGAGGCAAATGAGTCATTTATGAGCAAGCAGAACATGCCCAGCGAAGAGCTGGTCAAGATCGCCGTGGCGGCGCTGGAAGAAATCAAGGCGACCGACATCACGGTGATCGACGTCAAGGACAAGACCAGCATCACCGACTTCATGGTGATCGCCAGCGGTAGCTCCAGCCGTCAGGTCAAGTCGCTGGTGGAAAACGTGCTGGAAAAGGTCAAGGAGCAGGGCGTGCGCCCGATCGGTAGCGAAGGTCTGGACAGCGGCGAATGGGCCCTGCTCGACCTGGGCGACATCGTCGTGCACGTGATGCTGCCGACCGCGCGTCAGTTCTATGACCTCGAGCGCCTGTGGCAGGGCGCCGAGCAGAGCCGCGCTCAGCACAGCGCCGAGTAAGCCTGGATCGTGCGGATCAAGTTGATCGCCGTCGGTTCGCGCATGCCGCGCTGGGTCGAGGAGGGCTGGCAGGAGTACGTCAAGCGTCTGCCTGCAGAACTGCCGCTGGAACTGGTGGAAATTCCCCTCAACACCCGCGGCAAGAATGCCGACGTTGCCCGCCTGATCCGTCAGGAGGGAGAGGCCATGCTGAGCAAGGTGCAGCCCGGCGAACGTATCGTCACGCTGGAGGTCCATGGCAAGCCGTGGAGCACCGAGCAACTGGCGGCGGAGCTGGAGCGCTGGCGTCTCGATGCGCGCAACGTCAACCTCATGGTCGGCGGTCCGGAAGGGCTGGCGCCGGAGGTCTGTGCGCGCAGCGAACAGCGCTGGTCGCTGTCGCCGCTGACCCTGCCGCATCCGCTGGTGCGTATCCTGCTTGGCGAGCAGATCTACCGCGCCTGGACCGTATTGTCCGGCCATCCGTACCACAAGTGATCACCTAGTCATGCCGCAGCCGATTCGCCTCAAGGATCATGAAAAGGACGCTCGCCTGGTCAAGCGCCGGGTGCTCGTTGGCGGCGTCGTGATCATCCTGCTGACCTGCGTGCTGATCATGCGCATGTACTACCTGCAGGTGATTCAGTACGAGCATCACAGCACCCTGGCGGAGAACAACCGCATCCATGTGCAGCCGATCCCGCCGACCCGCGGGCTGATCTTCGACCGCAATGGCGTGATCATCGCCGACAACCGCCCCAGCTTCAGCCTGACCGTGACCCGCGAACGCGCCGGTGACTGGCCGAGCGTGCTCGATGCGGTGGTCGAGGTGCTGGAACTCAGCGAGGATGATCGTGCCCTGTTCGAGCGCCGCGTGCGCCAGGGGCGGCGTCCGTTCGAGCCGGTGCCGATTCTGTTCGAACTGTCCGAAGAGCAGATCGCTCGCATTGCGGTCAACCAGTTCCGCCTGCCTGGCGTCGAGGTGGCGGCGCAACTGGTGCGGCATTATCCGCAGCAGGAACACTTCGCGCATTCGGTCGGCTACGTCGGGCGCATCAACGAGCAGGAGCTCAAGCGTCTGGATCCGACCGATTACGCCGGCACCCACCATATCGGCAAGACCGGTATCGAGCGTTTCTACGAGGACGAGTTGCACGGCGAAGTCGGCTATGAAGAGGTCGAGACCAATGCCCGTGGTCGCGTGTTGCGTGTGCTCAATCGTGTCGATCCGAAACCGGGCAAGGACATCGTGCTCAGCCTCGATGTCCACTTGCAGGAAGCGGCCGAGAACGCCCTCGGTGGGCGTCGTGGCGCTGTGGTGGCCATCGATCCGAACAATGGCGAAGTGCTGGCGATGGTCAGCCAGCCCAGTTTCGACCCCAACCCGTTCGTCACCGGCATCAGTTTCAAGGCCTATGGCGAACTGCGCGACTCCATTGACCAGCCGCTGTACAACCGCGTGTTGCGTGGCCTTTATCCGCCGGGCTCGACTATCAAGCCGATGGTGGCTGTGGCCGGTCTCGATGCTGGCGTGGTCACCCCGCAGACCCGGGTGTTCGACCCGGGCTTCTATCAGTTGCCCAATCACAGCCATAAGTACCGTAACTGGAACCGCAGCGGTGATGGCTGGGTCGATCTCAACCTGGCCATCGCCCGTTCCAACGACACCTACTTCTACGACCTGGCGCACAAGATGGGCGTCGATCGCATGCATGACTACATGAGCCGCTTCGGCCTCGGCCAGCGCGTGGCGCTGGACATGTTCGAGGAGACCGCCGGCCTGATGCCTTCGCGTGACTGGAAGCGGGCGCGTTATCGCCAGCCCTGGTACCCGGGCGAGACGCTGATTCTCGGCATTGGCCAGGGCTATATGCAGACCACACCGCTGCAGTTGGCGCAGGCCACGGCGCTGATGGCCACGCGCGGCAAGTGGATTCGTCCGCACCTGGCCAAGAGTGTCGACGGACGCTTGCCCGTGGACCCCAACCCGATGCCGGATATCGTCCTGCGTGATCCGAAGTTCTGGGACTATGGCATTCGTGCTATGGAAGACGTGCTGCACGGTGCCCGTGGTACGGCGCGCAAGGTCGGTGACAGTTCGGTCTACCGCATCGCCGGCAAGAGCGGCACGGCCCAGGTGGTGGCGATCAAACAGGGTGAGAAATACGACCGCAACAAGGTGCAGGAGCGCCACCGCGATCACGCCCTGTTCGTCGGTTTTGCACCCGCCAATAACCCGCAGATAGCCGTCGCGGTGATGGTGGAGAACGGCGAGTCAGGCTCCGGCGTCGCCGCCCCGGTGGTCAAGCAGGTGATGGACGCCTGGCTGCTGGATAAAGAGACCGGTCAGCTCAAAGCCGAATTCGCCTTGCCCCAGACTGCCGAGGTCAGCCAGCGATGATCAGCAATTTCGACCGCACCCTGTCCGACGAGGACGTACTGCGTCGTCGCGCCAGTCTGCTGCAGCGCATGCATATCGATGGCTGGTTGCTGTTGCTGCTGCTGATTCTGGGCACTGGCAGTCTGTTCATTCTTTATTCGGCCAGTGGCAAGAACGTCGACCTGCTGCTCAAGCAAGCCTCGTCTTTCGGCATCGGCATGCTCGCGGTGGTGGTGATCGCCCAGTTCGACCCGCGCTTCATGGCGCGCTGGGTGCCGCTGGCCTATCTGGTGGGTGTCGCCTTGCTGATAGTGGTGGAGGTGATGGGCCACACCGCGATGGGGGCGACACGCTGGATCAATATTCCCGGGGTGATCCGTTTCCAGCCTTCGGAGCTGATGAAGATCATCATGCCGATGACCATTGCCTGGTACCTGTCACGGTATAACCTGCCGCCACGCTTCAAGCACATTGTCATCAGCCTGGCGATGATCGGCATTCCCTTCGTGCTGATCGTCAAACAGCCGGACCTGGGGACTTCGCTGCTGATTCTCGCCTCGGGCGCCTTCGTGGTGTTCATGGCTGGCCTGCAGTGGCGCTGGATCATGGGTGCCGCTGCCGCTGTGGTACCGATCGCGGTGGGCATGTGGTACTTCGTCATGCACGACTACCAGAAGCGCCGTGTGTTGACCTTCCTCAACCCGGAGAGCGATCCGCTGGGGGCGGGTTGGAACATCATCCAGTCCAAGGCGGCCATCGGTTCTGGCGGTGTATTGGGCAAGGGCTGGTTGCTGGGTACTCAGTCGCACCTGGATTTTTTGCCGGAAAGCCATACGGACTTTATCATTGCCGTGCTCGCGGAGGAGTTCGGCCTGGTCGGCGTCTGTCTGTTGTTGCTGCTCTATCTGCTGTTGCTGGCGCGTGGTCTGGTGATTACCGCCCAGGCGCAGACGCTGTTCGGCAAGCTGCTGGCCGGGGCGCTGACCATGACCTTCTTCGTCTACGTATTCGTCAACATCGGCATGGTCAGCGGGCTGCTGCCGGTGGTTGGGGTGCCGCTGCCCTTCATTAGTTACGGCGGAACCCATCTGGTCACGCTGTTGTCAGGCTTCGGGGTATTGATGGCGATCCACACCCACAGAAAGTGGATCGCTCAGGTTTGATTTTGGGGGTTTTGAGTTAATGCATTCTCTGCGTAGTTGGGCTGCTCGTACGCTCATTGGAGTCGGTATCGCCGGCGCGCTTGGTTCTGGCGCACAGGCGCTGGCGGCCGATTACGACGGCTCGCCGCAGGTGGCCGAGTTCGTCGAGGAAATGACCCGCGACTATGGCTTCGCCAGCGAGCAACTGGTCAGTCTGTTCGCCGAGGTCGAGCGCAAGCAGGCGATCCTCGATGCCATTTCGCGCCCGGCGGAGAAGGTCAAACCTTGGAAGGAATACCGGCCGATCTTCATTACCGACAAGCGCATCGCCCAGGGCGTGGAGTTCTGGAGCAAGCACCAGGCTGCGCTGGAAAAGGCTGAGGCCGAGTACGGTGTGCCGCCGCAGTTCATCGTCGCCATCATAGGCGTGGAAACCTTCTACGGTGGCAACACCGGCAGCTGGCGGGTGATGGACGCACTGTCCACGCTGGCCTTCGACTACCCGCCACGCGCGCCGTTCTTCCGCAAGGAGCTGCGCGAATTTCTGCTGCTGACCCGTGAGGAGCAGGTCGACCCGATCACCCTCAAGGGGTCTTATGCCGGTGCCATGGGCTTGCCACAGTTCATGCCGAGCAGTTTCCGTGCTTACGCCGTGGACTTCGATGGCGACGGCCATATCAACATCTGGAGCAACCCGACCGATGCCATCGGCAGTGTTGCCAGCTATTTCAAGCGCCACGGCTGGCAGGCCGGCGGTCAGGTCGCCAGTCGCGTCGAGGCCAGTGGTGCTCGCGTCGACGAAGGCCTGACGCAGGGGCTGGACCCGGTGAAGAGCGTCGCCGAGCTGCGTGCGCTGGGCTGGAACAGCCAGGACAAATTGGCAGAAGACCTGCCGGTCACCGCGTTTCGTCTAGAAGGCGCGCAAGGCGACGAATACTGGTTCGGTTTGCCCAACTTCTACACCATCACCCGCTACAATCGCAGCGTGATGTATGCCATGGCGGTCAACCAACTGGCCGAACTGCTGGTCGAAGCGCGGGGTAATCGATGAGTGCGTCCAAACTGCTGCCGCTGGCAGCCTGCGTAACTGCAGCGCTGTTGCTGGCGAGCTGTTCTTCCAAGCGAGCACCGCAGCCTGCGGTGGTGCCCGGTCCGTCGGCTGGTATTTCCGGCCCGGATGATTTCAATCGACCGCACAAGGATGGCGCGCCCTGGTGGGACGTCGACGTCTCGAAGATTCAGGACGCCATCCCCATGCCCCATTACGGGCCGGTCAAGGCCAGCCCCTATGTGGTGTTCGGCAAACAGTACTACCCGATTCAGGACGCCCGTCGCTACCAGGCGGTCGGTCCGGCTTCCTGGTATGGCACCAAGTTTCATGGCCAGGCCACTGCCAACGGCGAGACCTACGACCTGTACGGCATGACCGCAGCACACAAGACGCTGCCGCTGCCCAGTTACGTGCGGGTGACCAACCTGGAGAACGGCAAGGTGGTGATCCTGCGGGTCAATGACCGTGGGCCGTTCTACTCCGACCGCATCATCGACCTGTCCTTCGCTGCGGCGAAGAAGCTCGGCTATGCCGAGAAAGGTACCGCACGGGTCAAGGTCGAAGGTATCGATCCGCATGAGTGGTGGGCGCAGCAGGGCCGTCCGGTGCCGCTGGTGCTGGCCAACAATCAGCCGGCCAAGGCTGCCGTTGCCCAGCCCGTCGCGCAGCCTGTGTCGCAGCCTGTCGAACACTATTCGCCGCCGCCGACGCAGCACGCCGCTGCGGTGGTGCCGGTGCAGATCGACGCAAAAAAAAACGATTTACTCGCAGTCTCTGGCCTGTTTCTCCAGGTGGGAGCCTTCGCCAATCCGGACGCTGCGGAGCTGCTCAAGTCCAAGCTGAGCCAGACCAGCAGTGTGCCGGTGTTCATCAGCTCAGTGGTGCGCGACCAGCAGATACTGCACCGCGTCCGCATGGGGCCGATCAGCAATCAGGGAGAAGCTGAGCAGCTGCAGAGCAGCGTGCGCCTGGCCAACCTCGGCCAGGCCACGCTGGTGCGCGCCGACTGATGGCAACTTAACCGGCCTTTGCCGGGCTAAATCCGAGGCTTGCCTGGTGCGAGTCGAAAGATGGCCCTGTGGGGTCGTACAACCCAAGCAATGATTTTCGAGAGACGGATGAACATCACCAGCTTCGTGCAACGTGCTTCACTGGTTCTTACCCTTCTGGCCGCCCCCCTGGCCATGGCCAACCCGCAGGTGGTGCCGGCGCCGCCGCAACTGGCCGCGAAATCCTACGTGCTGATGGACGCCGCCAGCGGCAATATCCTGGTCGAGAACAACGCTGACGAGCGCCTGCCGCCCGCCAGCCTGACCAAGCTGATGACGGCTTACATCGCGACCCTGGAAATCCGTAATGGCAAGATCGGCGAGCAGGATCTGGTAACCATCAGCGAGCACGCCTGGCGCACAGGTGGCGCTGCGTCCGGTGGCTCCACCATGTTTCTGCCGGTGAACAGCCAGGCCACGGTCGACGACTTGCTGCACGGCATCATCATTCAGTCCGGTAACGATGCCAGCATCGCCATCGCCGAATACATCGCCGGCAGCGAAGATGCCTTCGCTGACATGATGAACGCCACTGCCGAACGTCTGGGCATGAAGAACAGCCACTTTGTGAACGCGACCGGCCTGCCGCATCCTGAGCATTACTCCAGCGCCCATGACATGGCGATCCTGGCCCGTGCGATCATCAATGAAGATGCCGAGCACTATGCGATCTACTCGCAGAAAGAGTTTCTCTGGAACAATATCAAGCAGCCCAACCGTAACCTGCTGCTGTGGCGTGACCGCACCGTCGATGGCCTGAAGACTGGCCACACTTCGGAGGCGGGCTTCTGCCTGGTCGCCTCGGCCGTACGTGATGGTTCGCGCATGATTACCTCGATATTCGGTACTGACAGCGAGCAGGCCCGCGCAGCGGAAACCCAGAAGCTGCTGACCTATGGTTTCCGTTTCTTCGAAAGCCGCACCTTCTATCAGAAAGGCGCCGAGCTGGCTCAGGCCACTGTCTGGAAAGGCACTGCGCATCAGGTCAAGGCCGGCCTCGCCGAAGACCTGACCCTGACCATGCCCAAGGGCCAACTGGAAAAACTGCAGGCCAGCATGACCCTCAACCCGCAACTGATCGCACCGATCCAGCAGGGCGATGTGATCGGCAAGGTCGAAGTCAAATTGGGTGACGAGGTGGTGCGCAGCACTGACCTGGTAGCGCTGGAATCGGTTGAAGAGGGCGGCCTGCTGCGCCGTCTGTGGGACAGCATTCGGATGTTCTTCTTCGGCCTTTTCAACTGACAAGCCTGGCCGCTCCTGATGGAGCGGCCCTTTTCTGGACGGGCCGCGAGCCCGCTGACGCCATGACCGATAACGACGTTCAAGCCCCTAAAATCGAATTTCCCTGCGAGCGTTACCCGATCAAGGTAATCGGCATTGCGGGTGAGGGTTTCTCCGATCTGGTGATCGAGGTGATCCAGCGCCATGCGCCGGATCTGGATGCCTCCACGCTGGTGCTGCGCGACAGCCGTAACGGCAACTTCCTCTCCGTGCAGGTGCTGATCACCGCCACCAGCGTCGAGCAGTTGCAGGCGATTCATGTCGACCTGCGTGCCACCGGCCGCGTGCATATGGTGCTGTGATAGCCATGCCCGAGCTTGTCGTCCGTCACCTAGGATTGGTCGACTACCAGCCCACGCTGGAAGCCATGCGCGAGTTGACCCGTGAGCGCGATGCACAGACCCCGGACGAAATCTGGTTGCTGCAGCATCCCAAGGTGTTCACTCAGGGCCAGGCTGGCAAGGCCGAGCATGTACTCGCCGCCGGCGATATTCCGGTGATTCAGGTCGAGCGCGGCGGGCAGGTGACCTACCACGGCCCCGGTCAGCTGGTGGCCTATCTGATGCTCGATCTGCGTCGCCTTGACCTTGGTGTGCGTGAACTGGTCACCGCCATGGAGCAAAGCCTGGTGGAGCTGTTGGCCAGCTATGGCATCGAGGCTGCGCCCAAAGCGGATGCGCCCGGTGTATACGTGGCAGGTGACAAGATCGCCTCGCTGGGGCTGCGCGTCAGCCGTGGCTGCTCGTTCCATGGTCTGGCGCTGAACGTCGATATGGACATGTCGCCTTTCCTGCGCATCAACCCATGCGGCTACGCGGGGCTGAAGATGGTGCAGATGCGTGACCTGCTGCAAGCGCCGCCCGTGTTCGACGAGGTGTCGCAACGTCTGGAACAGGCGCTGTGTGCCCGTCTGGGTTACGTGTAGGCTCATGCGAGCGAATGCGTAGGCGCGGCGCCCCGCCGCGAACCTCACAAAGCTTCGCCCCGGGGGGCTCCTACGCAGGCGCGTAGCCACGCATGCTTACTGACAGTAACGAAAAAGGGACGCCGAGGCGTCCCTTTTGTTTTCCGAGAGGATCTGTCTCAGTTCAGATTCAGCGCCGGAATCAGGCTGGCGTTGACCTCCTGGCCAGGCACCGGAACCGGAGCGGCGAGACCCAGGTTGTTCTTCTCGAACACGCGATCAGCGCGGTAGCTGGAACGCACCAGCGGGCCGGCAGCGACTTCCATGAAGCCTTTCTCCAGACCGATGTCACGCAAGCGATTGAACTCTTCAGGGCTGACCCAGCGTTGCACCTTGAGGTGGTTGCGCGTGGGTTGCAGGTACTGGCCGAGGGTGAGGATGTCCACGCCGATGGCGCGCAGGTCATCCATGGTCTCGAGGATTTCCTCGTCGGTTTCACCCAGGCCGAGCATCAGGCTGGTCTTGGTCAGCACGTCGGGGCGGTGCTTCTTGGCGTGCTCGAGCACCTTGAGGGTCTTCTCGTAGCCGGCGCGTGGATCGCGAACCAAATAGGTGAGACGTTTGACCGTCTCGACGTTCTGCGCGAAGACTTCGAGACCGGAGTCGACCACGCGCTCGATGGCCTGATGATCGCCATCGAAATCCGGGGTCAGGGCTTCGACCACCACCTGCGGGGTGTTTTCCTTGATCGCTCGCACGCAGGCTGCATAGTGGCCGGCGCCGCCATCTTCGAGGTCGTCACGGTCCACCGAGGTCAGCACGATATAACGCAGGGCCATCAGTTCCACCGACTTGGCAGTGTTCTGCGGCTCTTCCAGGTCAAGCCAGCCATTGGGGTTGCCGGTGTCCACGGCGCAGAAGCGGCAGGCGCGGGTGCACACCGAGCCCATCAGCATGATGGTGGCCGTGCCGTTGGACCAGCATTCGCCCATGTTCGGGCAGTGCGATTCCTGGCAGACGGTACTCAGGCGGTGTTCGCCGACGTTGCGCTTGACCGCCTCGAAACGGCTACCGCCAGGAGCCTTGACCCGCAGCCACTTGGGCTTGGGTTCGAACACCTGGGGTTCGGCCGAGGCGCGGCGCTTCTGACCATCCTTGATCGCGGTGATGCCTTGGGCGGTGCGAAATTTTTCGCCGCTGGCGACGGATTTGGGCGAGGAGGTGTCGGACATCGGAAATCTGGGCTCCGGTAGAGGCTCCGTGGGCAGGTGGCTTTTGGCCGCCGGCCAGTCTATCACAGAAGGTGTATGCAGACGCTGAGGCCGCCTGTCGACAAAACACCGCCAAGGCGTTTTTTGGGGGGGGGCGTCGCTGTGACCGCTCGGCAAGGCGCTTGCCGATGATGGCAAGCCCCCCTGAGGTGTCAGTGCTGGATTCAGCGTGTGCGCAGCTGTTGCAGCTGTTGCAGCAGTTGGGTGTTGGGGTAGCCATCGGCTGGCCAGTTCAACTGCAGTTGCAGGGCGCGAATGGCCTTGCGCGTGTTGGCGCCGATGATGCCGTCGGCCGGACCCGGGTCGAAACCGGCCTGGGCCAGCAGCTCCTGCAGCTCGACACGTTCACTACGCCCCAACTGACGCTCACCCCGGGGCCATTGCCCCTTGATTTCGGTGCTGCGTAGCAGGTTGTCGGCGAGCAGGCCGATGGCCAGCGCGTAGGACGTGGAATTGTTGTACTTGAGGATGCTGCGGAAGTTATCCAGCAGCAGGAAGGCCGGGCCTTGGTGCCCGGCAGGCAGCTGCAGGCTGGCGCGCGCGCTGGCGGCTGCGCCGGTCGGTGCCAGTGGGCGCACGCCGAGTTCGGCCCACTCGGTCAGGCTGCGACGCTGGTCCGGGTCTGCCAGGGCATAGTCGAAGTCGCTCGGCAGGCGCACCTCGAAACCCCAGGGCTGGCCGCGCTGCCATCCCGAGGCTTGCAGGTAATGAGCCGCCGAGGCCAAGGCATCGGCCGAGGAGTTCCACAGGTCGCGCTTGCCGTCGCCGTCGAAGTCGACCGCATGCTGGTTGTAGGTGGTGGGCATGAACTGGGTCTGGCCCATGGCGCCGGCCCAGGAACCGATCATGCGATCGCTGGGTACATCGCCGTTCTGCAGGATTTGCAGGGCGGCCAGCAACTGAGCACGCCAGAAGCCCTGGCGGCGACCGTCATAGGCCAGGGTGGCGAGGGAGCGTATTACGCTGTGGCTACCGATATTGTTACCGAAGTTGCTCTCCAGGCCCCAGATGGCCACCAGGATCTGCGCTTCGACGCCATATTGCTGCTCGATGCGTTGCAGCATGGCGTTGTGCTGGGCCAGCAATACTCGGCCGCGGCCGATGCGGCTGGAGGAGACGGCACCGTCGAGATATTCCCATACCGGGCGAGTGAACTCGGGCTGACTGCTGTCTGCCTTGAGCACCGCAGGGTCAGGGGTGACGCCAGCGAATACGCGATCGAACAGCGCCGCGTCGATGCCGGCGGCAATCGCTTCGCTACGCATGGCCTGACGCCAGTCGGCGAAACTGGGCAAGGTTGTTTCGGTTGCAGTCTGGACCGCTGCAGGGGCTGTGGCGGTAGGCAGATTTTCCGCCGGGGCCTGGGCGCAGGCCGCCAGCAGCAGAAGAGGAAGCAGAGCCAGGACGCGACGAGGAAGCTGGTGTGGCATGTCTATCTCAGGACGTTTAAGCAGGCGCTTACCTTAGCATGCTCGGGCAACAGGCAGGGCCATCAGTGAGTCAACATAGCCCATAAAGCAAGAAGCCTCCCAATTGTGGGAGGCTTCGCGGCGGTAGCTGCCTTTGCCTTTCTGTGGCCGTTCCTGGCGGGAGCGAAACAGCGGCTGGGCGACGATGGATTTGGCCTTGTTCGGCCGTTTGCCGGTTTTCTTGCTCATGGCGTTTCCTCATGCAGACCGGCCTGCGCCAATGCAGGCGGCGAGGACTATGCGCCGCTGTACAGAAAATGTCCAGACGGGGGCGTAGGGCGGGTGCAACCCGCCATCATCGGGTGGCGGGTTGCACCCGCCCTACGGAGAAAGACGCAGCCGTTGCCCGGAGAGTTGCAGGGTCAGCATGGCCAGCTCGCTCCACGGATCACCGGGCGCCTGACCCTTGATCTGTGCGTCGATCAACTGCGCCTGCTGCAACAGCTCGCCCCAGCGTTTGCTGCTGTGACGTTGCAAGGCCTTGGAAACCAGCGGCCGGCGTTTGTCCCAGACGGGCGGGCGGGCGCTGGAGAAGGCCTTGTCCAAGGGGATGCCCTGGCTCTGCTGATGGGCGATGCTGGCCAGCAGGCGAATCTCGCGCGCCAGCGCCCAGAGGATCACCGGGGTTTCCACGCCCTCGCCACGCAGGCCTTCGAGCATGCGCAGGGCATGGGCGGCGTCACCACCGAGGGCACAATCGATCAGGCCGAAGACGTCGAAGCGGGCGCTGTCGGCCACTGCTGCTTGCACGGTCTCGGCGTCGACCTGATTGCCTTCGGCGAGCAGCTTGAGCTTTTCCACTTCCTGGGCGGCGGCCAGCAGGTTGCCTTCTACCCGCGCGGCGATCATTTCCACCGCGTCGGCGCTGGCGCTCAGGCCGGCCTGCGCCAGGCGCTGGCGAATCCACTGCGGCAACTGGTTGGCGTCTACCGGCCAGATCTGGATGAACTGGCTCACCTGGCCGTCGATCAGGGCCTTGGCCCATTTGGATTTCTGCGTGCTGCCATCGAGCTTGGGCAGGCTCAGCAAGAGGACGGTGTCCTCGGGCGGGCGGGCCAGGTACTCGAGCAGGGCGGCTGTGCCCTTGTCGCCTGGCTTGCCGGAAGGCAGGCGCAGTTCCAGCAGGCGCTTCTCGGCGAACAGCGAGAGGCTGGCGCCAGCCTGCAGCAGGTTGCCCCAGTCGAAGTTGGCTTCGGCATTGAACACCTGGCGTTCGCCGAACCCCTGCTGGCGGCAGGCATTGCGAATGGCGTCAGCGGTTTCCTGGCACAGCAATGGCTCGTCGCCGCTGATCGCATAGACAGGTGCCAGTGCGCCTTGCAGGTGTTTGCCGAGTTGCGCGGGGGCAAGCTTCATCGGGGTGATGTCATCAGGGGCAGGGCGTCGGGCCGCGGCTGCGGCCCTTGGGCCTTTAGCGGGACGGCAGTTCGATCGGCGACTGCTGCGGCGCGACCTGGCTCTCACGAGCCCGGCGCTGCGCTTCCAGTGCTTCGGCTTCGGCCTTGGCGCGGGCTTCGGCGGTCTGCTGCAGTTGGTCCAGTCGCTCGGGCGTGATCTGCTGCAGGCTGAACATCAGTTGCTGGATCATTTCACGGCGCAGCTCGCTGCGCAGCTGCGTCGCTTCCTGGTCGGAGCCGGCCAGGTTGTTGTCGTCCTGCTGGTAGTAGTTCTGCACTTCCACCTTGTTACCGGTCAGCAGCAGGTTCTGTGTGCCGCGAATCTCGTATTCCAGGCCCATGGTCAGCTCGTACTCGGCGGTACGTGCGCCGCTGCTGTAGCTGGCGCCGCGACGATTTTCGGTCTCGCGGGCGATCACCAGCTTGTAGGGGGCGCCGGAGTAGACGCGAACGTCGTTGTTCTCCAGCACTTCACGTACTTGCTGCACGGTGTCGCCGTAGGCATCGCGCGCGCTGACGTCGAGTTCCTTGAGGGCGAACTGCACATCGCCGGTGCCACGCAGCTGGAAGCCGCATGCGCTGAGCAGGCCAGCCAGGCCGATGACCAGCAGATTCCGTTTCATCATTCTCATATCCCCTTGGCGGATCACGGCGCCACACATGTGTGGCGCCGAGCTTAATCAGTTGGCGACTATGTTGACCAGCTTGCCTGGCACCACGATGACCTTGCGAATGCTCAGGCCTTCGGTGAAGCGCAGGACGTTCTCGTTGGCACGAGCGGCGGCCTCGACGTCTTCGCGGCTGGCGCTGGCCGCAACGATGATCTCGCCGCGCAGCTTGCCGTTGACCTGTACCACCAGCGTCAGGCTGTCCTGCACCAGGGCGGATTCATCGACCTGCGGCCACTGCGCATCGATCACCGCATCGGCATGGCCCAGGCGCTGCCACAGCTCGTGGCTGATGTGCGGGGTGATCGGCGCCAGCAGCAGAGTGACGATTTCCAGACCTTCGTGCACCAGCGCGCGGTCCTGTTCGGTGGCGGTGGCGGCCTTTTCCAGCACGTTCATCAGGGTCATCACCTGGGCGATGGCGGTGTTGAACTTGTGGTGCTGGCCGATATCGTTGCTGGCCTGCTTGATCGCCAGGTGAATGGCGCGGCGCACGGTTTTCTGTTCGTCGGTGAGAACGGAGACATCCAGCTTGCCCGGCAGACCGGCGCTGACATGGCCGTGAGCCAGACGCCAGACACGACGCAGGAAGCGGTTGGCGCCCTCGACGCCGGCATCCGACCATTCGCAGCTCTGATCGGGCGGCGAGGCGAACATCATGAACAGGCGGCAGGTGTCGGCGCCGTAGGCATCGATCATGGCCTGCGGGTCGACGCCGTTGTTCTTCGACTTGGACATCTTCTCGGTGCCGCCGATTTCCACCGGCAGGCCGTCGGACTTGAGTTTGGCGCTGATGACCTTGGCCTTGGCATCGCGTTCCAGCTCGACATCGGCCGGGTTGAACCAGTCCTTGCCGCCGTTTTCCAGGGTGCGGTAGTAGGTCTCGGCGACCACCATGCCCTGGGTTAGCAGGTTCTTGAACGGCTCGTTGGACGACACCAGGCCTTCGTCACGCATCAGCTTGTGGAAGAAGCGCGCGTACAAGAGGTGCAGGATGGCGTGCTCGATGCCACCGATGTACTGATCCACCGGCAGCCAGTGGTTGGCTGCCTGCGGGTCGACCATGCCGCCCTCGTAGTGCGGGCTGGCGTAGCGGGCGAAGTACCAGGAGCTTTCCACGAAGGTGTCCATGGTGTCGGTTTCGCGCTTGGCCGGTGCGCCGCATTTCGGGCAACTGCACTCGTAGAACTCGGGCATCTTCGCCAGCGGGCTGCCGGCGCCGTCCGGCACCACGTCTTCGGGCAGCACCACCGGCAACTGGTCTTCCGGCACCGGCACGTCGCCGCAGGCGTCGCAGTGGATGATCGGGATCGGGCAGCCCCAGTAGCGCTGGCGGCTGATACCCCAGTCGCGCAGGCGGAACTGGGTCTTGCGTGCGCCGTGGCCGGTCGCTTCGAGGTCGGCGACTATGGCGTCGAAGGCGGCGGTGAAGTCGAGGTTATCGTACTTGCCGGAGTTGACGGTGGTCAGGCCGTCCTTGTCGGTGTACCAGGCCTGCCATTGCCCGCTGTCGTAGTCCTTGCCCTCGCCGGCGTAGACCGGCTGGATCGGCAGGTCGTACTTGTGGGCGAACTCGAAGTCGCGCTCGTCGTGGGCCGGCACGGCCATGACCGCGCCTTCGCCGTAGCCCCACAGCACGTAGTTGGCGACGAATACCGGCAGTTTGTCGCCGGTCAGCGGGTGGATGACGAACTGGCCGGTGGCCACGCCCTTCTTTTCCATGGTGGCCATGTCGGCCTCGGCCACGGAGCCGGCCTTGCACTCGGCGATAAAGGCGGCGATGGCCGCATTGCCCTCGGCAGCGCGTTGGGCCAGCGGGTGTTCGGCAGCCACGGCGACGTAGGTCGCGCCCATCAGGGTATCGGGTCGAGTCGAATAGACCTTGAGCTGGCCGTCGATGCCGATGCTGGCGACGTCATAGTCGAACACGATGTCGGCACCGAAGCTCTTGCCGATCCAGTTGCGCTGCATGGTCTTGACCTGCTCGGGCCAGCCATCCAGTTCGTCCAGGCTGCTCAGCAGCTCTTCGGCGTAGGCGGTGATCTTGAAGTAGTACATGGGGATTTCGCGCTTCTCGATCAGCGCGCCCGAGCGCCAGCCACGGCCGTCGATGACCTGCTCGTTGGCCAGTACGGTCTGGTCCACCGGGTCCCAGTTGACGGTACCGTTCTTGCGGTAGATCACGCCCTTTTCGAACAGGCGGGTGAACAGCCACTGTTCCCAGCGGTAGTAGTCCGGTTTGCAGGTGGTGACTTCGCGCGTCCAGTCGATGGCCAGACCCAGCGATTTGAGCTGGGACTTCATGTAGGCGATGTTTTCGTAGGTCCACTTGGCCGGCGCCACCTGGTTCTTCATCGCGGCGTTTTCCGCCGGCATGCCGAAGGCGTCCCAGCCCATCGGCTGCAGCACGTTCTTGCCCTGCATGCGCTGGTAGCGCGCGATCACGTCACCGATGGTGTAGTTGCGCACGTGCCCCATGTGTAGCTTGCCACTGGGATAGGGGAACATCGACAGGCAGTAGAAGGTGTCCTTGCCCGGCTGTTCGCTGACGACGAAGGATTTCTGCGCGTCCCAGTGGGACTGCGCGGCGGCTTCTATTTCACGGGGCGAGTACTGTTCGTGCATGGCTCTGGCGCTGAAGGAATGGGGCTTGCGGAAAACGTCGTAGCATACATGAGCGCCGTCTATCGAGGGAAACCCAGATTGTGCCGCGTCCGCCGTTTGTCGCGGCGCCGGGCTGCGCGCGGGGCCTTCGCTAAGCTTTATTCAAGGCCCGTGGTTGTCGGGGCTCGCGAGGTGTTAGATGGCGGATGTACGGCAGGCGGAACGGGGTGGTGGCCTTTACGAGCGACTGTTGCAAAGGCTTGCCCTGGCGCTGGAGGAAGCCGATATCGCCAGCCGCCTGCATGCCGAGCCGCTGCGCGAGCTGGAGCTCGATGGGTTGAGCCCGGCGGAGCTGGACCTGATTCGTGCCTATCTCAACCGTGATCTGCACTGGCTGCGTGGCTGGCATGCGGCGGCCGAGGAGCTGGCACTGATACAGCGCCAGCCAATTCGCATGGGCAAGGGCGCCTCTGCCCGTCCAGTGGCCAAGGCCAAGCCCCTGCTCAAGCGGCGCCAGGCTTTGTGTTGTGCTCTGTGCGATACGCCGGTGACCTGGCAGCGAGGCCAGAATGCCCAGGCCTGTCAGGCCTGCGGTTCGAAGCTGTTTCGCAGTGGCAATTCCCGCTAGCTGCTTCGGCTCGGGCTTCCTGTTTCCTCCTTCCTCCTGCATCCATACGGTCGTCGCCTACGGTTTCAGCGGCCTGCTAGGCTAGGGCACCCAGGAGGTGCCTGATGCCGATTCGCTACATCCTCAAACAACTGTTGATGCCGCCAGGCGTCCTGCTTCTGCTGATGCTGCTGGGCTGGTGGTTGCGCCGTCGATTTCCCCGGGTAGCGATGGTCTGTTTTGCGACGGGTTTTGGCGGGCTCTGGCTGATGAGTCTGCCGGCGGTGATGCAGTGGGGGGCGGGGTTGCTCGAGCGCGAGCCGGTGCTGGAGGAGGCGCGGTGGACGACGCTGGCGCAGCGTGCCGACGCCATCGTGATTCTCGGTGCCGGGCGTGAGCAGAACGATCCGGGCTGGGGGCGCACCGATCAGCCCGGCCTGATGGCGTTGGAGCGCCTGCGCTATGCAGCTCGTCTGGCGCGCGCGTCCGGCCTGCCATTGGCTGCCAGCGGTGGTCTGCATTACGGCCAGCCGCCCAGTGAAGCGGCGCTGATGGCCGATGCCATGCGCCGCGATTACGGGCTGGAGGTCCGCTGGCTGGAGGAGGAGAGCCGCACCACCTGGGAAAATGCGACGCTCAGCGCTGAGCTGTTACAACCCCAGGGTATGCGTCGCGTGGTGCTGGTTACGCAGGCCTGGCACATGTCGCGTGCCCGCTGGAGTTTCGAGCAGGCCGGCTTCGAGGTGATCACGGCGCCGATGGGCTATCTCAGTGCCGGCTATGAGCGCCCGCTGGGTGGCTGGCTCCCGGAGTCGCGGGTGATCTGGCAGAGCAGTCAGTTGCTCAACGAAGTGATCGGCTTGTTGGCTTATCCGCTGATTTACGGCCGTGATTGAGTGCGCGCCTGATTCCTGTAGGAGCTGGCTTGCCAGCGATCCTCGGGGCATTTTGGCCGCACTGATCGCCAGCAAGCTGGCTCCTACGAAAAGCGTGTAGCCCGGATCTAAAGCGTCTTGGCCATCCGGCTGGCCAGCAGGGCCCAACCCAGCAACAGGGCGCAGAGAATCGCCAGCGGCCAGATGCGCCATTGCAGATAAGGCGTGAGCCCCTGCATGGGCAGCACTTCGCCGTAGAGCACGCCTTGTTCGAACTGCGGCAAGCCGAACTGGATACGGCCCTGCGGGTCGATCACCACGGTCATGCCGTTGTTGGTGGCGCGGATCATCCAGCGTCCGGCCTCGAGCGCGCGCATCTGCGCCATTTGCAGGTGTTGTAGCGGGCCGATGGAGGTGCCGAACCAGGCATCGTTGCTCACCGTCAGCAGTATCTCGCTGTCCGCTGCCAGTGCTGCGGCGAACTCCGGGTAGACCACTTCATAGCAGATGAATGGTGCGATGCGATGCCCCTTGGCCAGCAGCGGTGGCTGGTCGGCCGGGCCGCGGGCGAAGTCGGACATGGGCAGGTCGAAGAAAGCAATCAAGCCGCGCAGCACTTCCTGCAGGGGCACGTATTCGCCGAATGGCACCAGCTTCTGCTTGAGGTAGGTGCCCTGGCCTTCGCCGAAACTGGTGATCGCATTGTAATAGCGAATCTCCCCACGCTCGTTGGACTGTCGCACCGGCACGCCGGTGATCAGCGCACTGTTGCGGTCACGGGCGAAGCGATCCATCACGCCGATATAGCCCTGGGCCATGTCCTTGAGCACCGGGATCGCCGTTTCCGGCCAGACCAGAATGTCGACCCGCTCGGCACTGAAACTGAGGTCACGGTACAGCGCCAGCTGCGCGTTGAGCTGGGCCGGGTCCCATTTCAGGTTCTGCTCGACGTTGCCTTGCACGGCGGCGACCGTAAGGCTGCTGCCTGCGGCGCGGGTCCAGTTGTGATCCTTCAGCGCCAGACCGGCGAGCCAGGGGCTCAGCAGCAGGAGCAGGGCGCAGATGTAGCGCGGTTTGTGCGGACGCAGGCGCTCCAGGTTGATGATCAGCGCTGCCGACAGGGCGATGACGAAGGATGACAGCCAGACGCCGCCGACCGGCACCAGACCAGCCAGCGGGCCGTCGAGCTGGCTGTAGCCGGCATACAGCCAGGGGAAACCAGTGAGGAACCAGCCGCGCAACACTTCCTGGGCGACCCATAGTGCGGCGAACGCCAGGGCGTCGGCCAGCGGCGCTTCGTTGCGGCGTATCCAGCGCGCCCAGAGAGCGGCCGTCAGGGCGAAGAACAGGCCCAGGCCGGCGACGAAACCGAGGGTGAGAATGCCGGCCAGTGCCGGTGATGCAGCACCATAGTCATGGATGCTGACATATACCCAACTGGTGCCCGCGGCGAACAGACCGAAGCCGTAGCTCCAGCCGCGCAGCGCTGCCTGGCCGGGGCGCAGGTGGCGCAGGCCGAAATAGAACAGGGCAATGGACAGCACGGCCAACGGCCAGAGATCGAAAGGGGCGAGCGCCAGGGTGGTCAGGGCGCCTGCACCGCAGGCGAGCAGGTGGCCGGGCCAGCCCGGACGAGTGATCCATTGCAGCATGGGTTGATCCTTGGATGCGGGGTGGCGCAAGGGTAGGGGCAGGCAGTGGCAGGCGGCAAGTGCTAGGGCTGTTCTGAAAAAGCTATTTATCGCCACTCCCGCGGATGCGGGAGCCCAGGTGATTCGCAGGTTCTGGATGCCGACTGCGCGGATATGACGGCTTGTTCAGTGCTGGATGCAATCCGGGGAGGCTCGGTTGCCATCCCCGGATAGCAGTCGTCAGCGGCTGACTGGCGTCAGGCGCAGCAGGTGGATGCGACGGCTGTCGGCGTTGAGCACGCGGAAGCGAAACTCGCCGATCTCGGTGACTTCGTTGCGCTTGGGCAGGTGGCCGAAGGCGCTCATCACCAGTCCGCCGACGGTGTCGTACTCGTCGTCGGAGAACTGGCTGTCGAAGGTTTCGTTGAAGCTGTCGATGGGCGTCAGTGCCTTGATCAGGTAGTCGCCGGAGGGCAGCGGCTTGATGTAGCCATCTTCCTCGACATCGTGCTCGTCCTCGATGTCACCGACGATCTGCTCGAGCACGTCCTCGATGGTCACCAGGCCGGCGACGCCGCCGTATTCGTCGATCACCACAGCCATGTGGTTGTGGTTGGCGCGGAACTCACGCAGCAGCACATTCAGGCGCTTGGACTCGGGCACGAAGGTGGCCGGGCGCAGCAGGTCCTTGATGTTGAAGTTGGGTTGTTCACCCTGCAGGATCAGCGGCAGCAGATCCTTGGCCAGGAGGATGCCGATGACGTCGTCGAGGCTCTCGCCGACCACCGGGTAGCGCGAGTGCGCCGCGTCGATGATGGCGGGCAGGAATTCGCGGGGCGTCTGGCTGGCCTTGATGCTGATCATCTGCGAGCGCGGCACCATGATGTCGCGTACCTGCAGGTCGGCGACCTGGATGGCGCCTTCGACGATGGCCAGTGCTTCGCTGTCGAGCAGCTTGTTCTGATGGGCTTCGCGCAGGACTTCCAGCAGTTCCTGGCGGTTTCTCGGCTCATGAGCAAAAGCCTGGGTCAGCTTGTTGAACCAGGACTTCTGCTCGTTGCTCGATCGGTCTTCGCTCATGGCGTTTTACTCGGGGTCCTTGTCAGGAAAAGTTATTGGCTATCTACGCGTCAGCTGTTGAGGTCGCAATCAGGCTTTTGTAGGAGCCGCGTGCTCGCGGCGAATGGAGCGGGCTGCACCGATGTCGTGCTGTCGCCACAATCCTTTCGCGCCGGGGCGGCGCTCCTGCAGAGCGTTTCATGATCTCGTCATTCGTCGTCCGCATAAGGGTCAGGATGACCCAGTTCGGCGAGCAATTGTCGTTCCAGTTCTTCCATCTCGAGGGCTTCGTCTTCCTCGATGTGGTCATAGCCCAGCAGGTGCAGGCAGCCGTGGATCACCAGGTGCGCCCAGTGCGCCTCCAGCGCCTTGCCTTGCTCGGCCGCTTCGCGCTCGACCACTGGCACGCAGATCACCAGGTCGCCCAGCAGCGGAATGTCGAGGATTCCGTCAGGAATCTCGGCAGGGAAGGACAGGACGTTGGTAGCGTAGTCCTTGTGCCGCCAGGTGTGGTTCAGCTCGCGGCCTTCGGCTTCATCGACCAGGCGGATGGTCAACTCGGAATCGGCTGTGCGCTGGCGCAGTGCCAGTTCACACCAGCGGCGCAGCTGCGCTTCGTCCGGGTGCTGGCCGTCAGTGGCCAGTTGCAGGTCGAGCTCAAGCATCGTGGCTGTCGACCTTGCCGTGCAGGCGCGCGTCGTGGCGCTCGTAGGCTTCGACAATGCGCTGCACCAGCGGGTGACGCACCACGTCCTTGGGCTTGAAGTGGGTGAAGCTGATGCCGGGCACGTCGCGTAGCACGTCGATCACGTGGGTCAGGCCGCTCTTGGTGCCGCGCGGCAGGTCGACCTGAGTGATGTCGCCAGTGATCACGGCGGTGGAGCCGAAACCGATACGGGTGAGGAACATCTTCATCTGCTCGACGGTGGTGTTCTGACTCTCGTCGAGAATGATGAAACTGTTGTTAAGGGTGCGGCCGCGCATGTAGGCCAGCGGTGCGATCTCAATCACCTGCTTCTCGATCAGCTTGGCCACGTATTCGAAACCGAGCATCTCGTAGAGCGCGTCGTACAGCGGGCGCAGGTAGGGGTCGATCTTCTGCGCCAGGTCACCGGGCAGGAAACCGAGCTTCTCGCCGGCTTCGACCGCCGGACGCACCAGCAGGATGCGTCGTACCTGCTCGCGCTCCAGGGCGTCCACCGCGCAGGCCACGGCCAGGTAGGTCTTGCCGGTGCCGGCTGGGCCGATGCCGAAGTTGATGTCGTTGTCGAGGATCGCCTTGACATAGCGCTGCTGATTGACGCCGCGCGGCTTGATCACGCCCTTCTTGGTGCGCAGGGTGACCTGCGGCAGGTTGCTGGGGTTGACCAGTTCCTCGACGCCGGACTCCTGCAGGTACAGGTGCACCAGGTCGGGCGATAGCTCGGTAGCTTTGGTTTCGCGGTACAGCTTGCGCAGCAGGGTTTCGGCGGCCTGGGTCTTGTCGGCGCTGCCGAGCATCTCGAACTGGTTGCCACGGTTGCGGATTTCCAGACCGAGGCGCTCTTCGATCAGGCGCAGATGCTCGTCGAACTGGCCGCAGAGGTTGGCGAAACGGTGGGCCTCGAAGGGTTCGAGGGTGAAACGATGAGGTTCTAGAGAGGTGTTCAAGGTGATGGTGTGATCGTCACTTGTCTGGGTATTGAAAGGCAGCATAACGCTGGGCGCCGACAACGCAAAGTGGGGCGCCCGCTCCGTTAGTGGAGGGTGTCGGCATCCAGCAGCGTACCGCGCAGCGAATGGGGCAGGGCGTCGTCGATATGCACGTCGACGAACTGACCGATCAGGCGCGGATTGTCGCAGCGGAAATTGACGATGCGGTTCTGCTCGGTGCGGCCCTGGAGCATGCCCGGGTCCTTCTTCGAGTAGTCGCTGACCAGGATGCGCTGCACCGTGCCGACCATGCGCCGGCTGTTCTCGAAACCGTTCTGGTTGATGCGATGCTGGAGCAGGGCCAGGCGCTGCTTCTTCACCTCGTCCGGGGTGTCGTCGACCAGATCGGCGGCCGGAGTACCGGGGCGCGAGCTGTAGATGAAGGAGAAGGAAAAGTCGAAACCGACGTCCTCGATCAGCTTCATGGTCTGCTCGAAGTCCTTCTCGGTCTCGCCGGGGAAGCCGACGATAAAGTCGGAGCTGATCAGGATGTCCGGCACCGCCGCGCGCAGCTTGCGGATGCGCGACTTGTATTCCAGTGCTGTGTGGTTGCGCTTCATCGCCGCGAGAATGCGGTCGGAGCCGGACTGCACCGGCAGGTGCAGGTATTTGACCAGCTGCGGGATCTCGGCATGGGCGGCGATGATCGCGTCGGAGAACTCCAGCGGGTGGCTGGTGGTGTAGCGGATACGCTCGATGCCATCGAGCGCGGCCACGGCATGCAACAGCTCGGCGAAATCGGCGATGTGGCCGTCCGGCGCTTCGCCACGGTAGCCATTGACGTTTTGCCCGAGCAGGGTGATTTCCTTCACGCCCTTCTCGGTGAGGGAGGTGATTTCCATCAGCACGTCGACCAGCGGACGGCTGACTTCCTCGCCACGGGTGTAGGGCACCACGCAGAAGGTGCAGTACTTGCTGCAGCCTTCCATCACCGAAACGAAGGCGCTGGGGCCGTCGACGCGTGGCTCGGGCAGGCGGTCGAATTTCTCGATCTCGGGGAAGCTGATGTCGACCTGTGCAGTCTTGGTGGTGCGCGCGGCGTCGATCATCTCCGGCAGGCGGTGCAGGGTCTGCGGGCCGAAGACCACGTCGACATAGGGCGCGCGGTCGCGGATCGCCGCGCCTTCCTGGCTGGCCACGCAGCCGCCGACGCCGATCACCAGGTCCGGGTTGGCCTGCTTCAGCTCGCGCCAGCGGCCGAGCTGGGAGAACACCTTGTCCTGCGCCTTCTCGCGGATCGAGCAGGTATTGAGCAGGATCACGTCGGCTTCTTCGGGTTTTTCCGTGACCTCCAGGGCCTGATGCTCGCCCAGCAGGTCGACCATGCGCGAGCTGTCGTACTCGTTCATCTGGCAACCGTGGGTTTCGATATAGAGCTTCTTGGTCATGGCACTGTCTGAGGTGGTTAAAAAATGACCGCGCATTATAGGCGTGTGCCAAGGGGGATGCTACCGCTCAGTTCCCGTCGTTTGGATGCAATCCGGCGCCTTGCGCCGTCCATCCCCGGATTGCATCCGGGCCACGCATGCGACGCTGTGCTATTCTGCGCGCCCTGTTTTTCCTCACTTCGAGTCTTCATGAGCAAGCGCGATCCCATCTACAAGGTGATTTTCCTCAACCAGGGCCAGGTGTACGAGATGTACGCCAAGCAGATCTATCAGAGCGATCTGTGGGGCTTTCTGGAGGTGGAGGAGTTCGTCTTCGGCGAGCGTAGCCAACTGGTGGTCGATCCCAGCGAGGAGAAGCTCAAGGCCCAGTTCGAGGGCGTGGTGCGCAGCTTCGTGCCGATGCACGCGATCATCCGCATCGACGAGGTGGAGCGCCTGGGCACGGCGAAGATCAGCGAAGCCAAGGGCGGCGGCAACGTGATGCCGTTCCCCATGCCGATGCCGGACAAGTAAGCGATAGGCTGCAAGCTACAGCTAAGTAGGGTGGGCTTCAGCTAGGTAGGGTGGGCTTTAGCCCACCAGCGGTATCGAGAGGCTACTTGGTGGGCTGAAGCCCACCCTACAGCAGAAGCCGGATCGCCGCCCGGCCCACCCTAGGGGTCAGGGCAGTGGCGAGAAGGGCGAGCGACCTTCGGCGGTCTGCAGCTCTAGCAGGTAGCTGCGGAAGATCTGTCCCAGCACCTGGCTGGCGATTTCCAGTTCATCGCGACGCATCTGCGCCGACACCAGGTCGGCGCTGTCCATGGCTTCGTCCGAGCCATTGACCGATGCCATCTTCAATACGATGTAAGCCTGCACGTTGTTGGCCGGTACGCCTTCGCCACGGAAGAACATGGTGCCCAGGCGCAGCTGCGCTTCGGCGTGGCCCTGCAGCGAGGCGCGCTCGAACCAGGTCAGGGCCTGCTTGAAATCGCGTGGGGTACGTTTGCCGTCGTAGTAGTACTCACCCAACTCATAGGCGGCCTGCATGTTGCTGGCGCGCGCCATTTCCTGGCAGCTGGCCAGGGCATCGGGCATCTCTTCGGGGGAGGCGTTCAGCGCGCAGTTGCCGCTGGCGGGGATCAACAGCGAATTACCGCCTGCGAATGCAAACAGCGGGAGGAAAAGCAACAGGCAGCCCAGGGACAGGGTGCGGCCGGTGCGGTTCATCTGGATAACGGGACCTCGGCAGTTCAGGGCGGGTGACGTGCCCGGTCGGCGCAAAACGTGCCGACCCTCGCATTATGGAATAAACCGCGCGCTTGTTACAAAGGCTTTACCCGGTCTGTCGTTTCGCACTTCCCGGCAGGCTCAGCAGCAGCCAGGCCAGCAGCGGGTAAGCCGGTGCCAGCAGCACGTGGAACAGGTCGATGCGGCGCAGCGGCCCGATCACGCCTTCGGTGCCGACTGCCACACCGGCCAGCAGAAACAGGCCCACCACCACGGCCGCGACTGCAGCTGGCGCGCGGCGCGGCCATTGGACTGCGCCGGCATAGAGAATCAGCACCAGCGTGGCCAGGTTCAGCGCCAGGCGGTAGTCCTCCATATAACCAAGCTGGCGGAACAGCTCGAAGAAGGCGCACAGGCCGAGCAGGATGCGGCCCCAGTTCGGCCGGCTCCAGGCCCAGCCACGGCCCAGCGCCAATGCCGCGGCGCCAAGCAGCGGCAGGCCGAGAAAGCTGCTGGCCTGCGAGAGCCACAGGTGCGCGGCCTGCCAGCTTGGGTCGAAGCCGTAGCGAATCACGCCGACGCTGGCCGCCGCAGCCGGCAGCAGAAAACCGAGCAGGGCGCAGAACAGCGCCGGCTGATCGCCCTCGCCGTAGCGACCGCGTGCCCGGCCGATCAGCCACACGCAGGCAGCGCAGGCCAGGGCCAGCAACGCATCACTGAAGGCCGTGCTGTACTGCATCAGGCTTTTTTCAGCTCGGCGAAGGCGCGCTCGGCGGCAGCGAAGGTGATTTCCAGCTCCTTTTCACCATGGGCGATGGAGGTGAAGCCCGCTTCGAAGGCGCTCGGCGCCAGGTACACACCGCCGTCCAGCATCAGGTGGAAGAAGCGATTGAAGCGTGCGCTGTCGCTGGCCATCACGTCGGCGAAGGTGACGATGTCGTCGGCGCCGCTGAAATACAGGCCGAACATGGCGCCCGCCTGGGTGGTGACGAAGGGGATGCCGGCGGCATCGGCGCGCTGCTGCAGGCCATCGAGCATGCGCGTGGTGTAATCGGTCAGCTCGGTGTGGAAGCCCGGGCGGCTGATCAGCTTCAGCGTGGTCAGGCCGGCGGCCATGGCCAGCGGGTTACCCGACAGGGTGCCGGCCTGGTAGACCGGGCCGAGCGGGGCAATGTATTGCATGATCGCGCGCTTGCCGCCGAAGCAGCCTACCGGCATGCCGCCACCGATGATCTTGCCGAAAGTGGTCAGGTCCGGGGTGACGCCGTAGTGCGCTTGCGCACCGCCCAGGGCGACGCGGAAACCGGTCATCACTTCGTCGAAGATCAGCACCACGCCATGCTTGTCGCACTGCTCGCGCAGGCCTTCGAGGAAGCCCGGCGCCGGCGGTACGCAGTTCATGTTGCCGGCCACCGGCTCGACGATGATGCACGCGACTTCCTGACCGACCTGCGCCAGGCATTCGGCCACGGCGTCGATGTCGTTGAACGGCAGGGTCAGGGTGTGCTTGGCGAAGGCCGCCGGCACGCCAGCGGAGTTCGGCACGCCCTGGGTCAGGGCGCCGGAGCCGGCCTTGACCAGCAGGCTGTCGGAGTGACCGTGGTAGCAGCCCTCGAACTTGATGATGCTGTCACGGCCGGTGTAGCCACGGGCCAGGCGGATGGCGCTCATGGTCGCCTCGGTGCCGGAGCTGACCATGCGCACCATCTCCATCGACGGCACCAGCGAGCAGACCAACTCGGCCATTTCGGTTTCCAGCGCGGTCGGCGCGCCGTAGGACAGGCCGTGCTGCAGCTGGCGACGAACGGAATCGAGCACGTCCGGATGGCTGTGGCCGAGAATCATCGGGCCCCAGGAACCGACGTAGTCGACGTAGCGCTTGTCGTCTTCGTCCACAACATAAGCGCCTTCGGCGTGCTTGAAGAACAGCGGCGTGCCGCCGACGCTGCGGAAGGCGCGCACTGGCGAGTTGACGCCGCCGGGGATGTGTTTCTGGGCGTTGGCGAAGAGAATTTCGGAACGGGACATGGCAGGTCTCTCTGGAAACGAATCAGTCGAACAGCGCGGCGAAGGCGCGGGCGCGGTCTTGTACCTCAAGGGCGGAGTCGGCAGCGAACAGGGCGTGGATCACGGCGACCATGCTGGAGCCGCGGGCGATCAGGCCAGGGGCGGTTTCCAGGGTCACGCCGCCGATGGCGACGATGGGCTGGGCAAAGCGCGCACGTGCCTGATCCAGCAGCTCCACGGTGGCAGCCGGAGCGCCGGGTTTGGTGTTGGAATTGAAGAAGCGGCCGAAGGCGATATAGCTGGCGCCTTCGGCGACGGCGCGCTCGGCCAGCTCCAGCTGGGCGTGGCAGGTGCCGCCGATCACGGTTTCAGCGTCGAGGCGGGCGCGGGCGGCGGCCAGCGAGCCATCGCTCTGACCCAGGTGCAGGCCGACGCCCAGGCGTGCAGCCAGCTCCAGGTCATCGTTGATGATCAGCGTGGCGCCATGGCGCTGGCACAGTTCGGCCAGCGCCTGGGCTTCATCGAAACGGCGCCCGGCATCGCCGGATTTATCGCGGTATTGCAGCAGGCGCGCGCCGCCGATCAGCGCCGCTTCGGCATAGGGCAGCAGCTTGCCACCGGCCAGCAGCGGGGTGTCGGTGATGGCGTAAAGGCCGCGCAGCGCCGCAGTCATTGGGCGAAGTCCAGCGGCAGACGGCGCGGCACGTACTGGCCGTGGCCGGGTTGTTCGGCGTCGCGCAGGGTGCGCCAGGTGTAATCCAGGGCGCTCTTCACGGCACTCACCAGTTCCTCGCCCAGCGCCAGGCGACCAGCCAGGGTACTGGCCAGGGTGCAGCCGGAGCCGTGGTAGCTGCCGGGTAGGCGCGCGCAGGTGAAGGTGTGGCGGCTGCCGTCACGGCAGTACAGGCGGTTGTGCACTTCGGCTTCGTCGCCATGGCCGCCAGTGATCAGCAGGTGCTCGATGAAGGGCAGCAGTTTCTCGGCGCATTCGTCGGCGCTGCCTTCCGGCAGTTCGGCGAGGATGCGCGCTTCCGGCAGGTTCGGCGTGGCGATGGTGGACACAGCGAACAGACGCTCGCGCATGGCGTAGCCGACGTCGTCCTTGCCTAGCGAACCGCCACCACCGGCGCGCAGCACCGGGTCGCAGACCAGCGGCACGCCAGGCAACTGGCCCATCACCTCGAGTACGGTGTCGACCATGTCCACCGAGCCGAGCATGCCCAGCTTGACGGCGGCCACCGGCATATCGGCGATCACGGCGCGGGCCTGGGCCAGCACCCAGTCGCGGTCGAGCACACGGAAGTCGGAGACGTTGACGGTATCCTGCACGGTCAGGGCGGTCACCGTCGGTGCGGCGTGGCAGCCTTGGGCCAGCAGGGCTTCGATATCGGCCTGCAGACCAGCACCACCACTGGGGTCGTGACCGGACATGCAGAGCACTACGGGGCGGAAGTTTGGCGTTTTCATGGTGCGCGAGCTTATCACTAACAAGCCTCAAGTCGCTGCACGCCATGCCAGTTGCTAGCCTTTCTGATTCTCGTGCGTATTGGCGTTAGCCAGTCTGGAAATGGCATCATGCGCGGCCCTGCCGCCTTGCCCGACTGCCTCCGATGACGCTGCGTACCTGCCTGATCATGATGACCGCCCTGGCGGTGATCACCGATAACCTGATCATTCCTTTTTACCCGCAGTATTTCGCCGAGCGTTTCGACAATCCGCCGGAGCAGCATGTCGGTCTCTATCTGGCGGTGGTCAGCCTGGTGGTGATGGCGGTGTTTCCGCTCTGGGCGCGCCTGGCCAAGCGCGTGCACCCGGTGCGCATCCTGATCAGCGCGCAACTGATGGCCGGCAGCCTGACCGCCGCCTGCTATTTCATCGACTCGCTGCCGCTGTTCTGGGTGGTGTCGTTGCTGATGGTGGTGTTCAAGGGCAGCTACCTGCTGATGTACCCCTACGTGATGAGCCTGCAGCAGCAGGACAACCACACCCAGACCATCGGCACCCTGTCGGTGGTGGTGCACTTCGGCGCCATTCTCGGCGCTGCGCTGGGTGGCCTGATTCTGCAGATCATGAACATTGGCGATGTGTTTCTGGTGATGGCCGCCGGCGATTTCATCCAGATGGCCATCTGCATGCATCTGGTGCGTGGCTACCTGCCGGCGCCGGGTGAGCAGCCGGCGAGCGACGAGGCGCCGGTGAAGAACGAGGCGCGCAGCCTGCCGGCGATCTACCGCCTGTGCCTGGTGATGCTGCTGTTCTACTTCGTCGGTTACGTCACCCGGCCGTTCTTTGCCGTCTACTGGCAGCAGGTGGCGCACTGGAACAGCGAGATGGCGGCCGGCTTCGTCTATGCGTTGCCCGGCGCCGTGGCCGTGTTGGCGCTGTGGTGGGGGCGCCGCGCGACCAAGCAGGGCAACACCCGTGACGGCATTCTCGCCGGTCTGCTGCTGGGCGCGGCGGCCACCTTCATCCAGGGCTTCGGCGATCAGTGGCTGATCCTGCTCGGCCGCGTGCTGTTTGGCTGGGCGCTGTATCAGGTCACCGTGCGCCTCGATGCCTTGCTGTTCGAGCTCAGCTCGCCGGAGCACTACGCGGTGGACTTCAGCAAGATCAATATCTTCCAGTGCCTGGGCAACATGGGCTCGGCCTACGGCGCGGGCTTGCTGGTCAGCCACTACGGCCAGGCCATGCCGTTCTGGGTCGGTGCTGCCGGGCTGCTGTTGACCGCCGCGTTGTTCCCGGTGCTGGTGCGCAAGCCCAAGGTGGCCTGAGTCTTGAGTGGCGAATGATAATTTGATGCAGATGCGTTTCGGTGATTAAATTCGCCCTCCGCACTGCCGCCGTCATCCGGATTCGCCGCGATGCAAGACCTCCACCATCTGCTCGATGTCATTTCTCGCAGCCTGCCCGGGCTGCAGGGACGGATCGGGCATGCCGGGGCTGACCTGCTGGTGTGCGGTAGCGAGGGCAACGACCGGCGTATCGCCGCGCTCTACCAGCACTGGCAGCAGGCCCATCCCGAGGCCGGGCCGCATTACTGGACGGTGCGCAGCTGGACCTACCTGGTCTGGCAGCCCATCTACCTGACACTGCTTGGCGTACACCTGGCGCAGCGCGTGCCCTGTCTGGCAAGCCTGGGACAGGCGGTGCAGGGCGGCGTGGTGTCGGGTTTCTGTCTGCCCGATCACTGCCCGCAGCAAGCTACGGAAGATCAGCTGATCGGCCTGGCTGCCAGCCAGCTCGAGCAACTGCTGCGCCGCCAGCACGCCGAGTTCTGCCAGGTGCAGAACATTCACGGCAAGCTGGCCCAGCGCCTGGCGGCCGATTACGTGCTGGCCGCCTTGTTGCTGGTGCAGCGCCAACTGACTCTGGACAACCAGCAACTGCGCGCGCTGGCGGCACGCTGGCTGGAGGCATTGGACTTGCGTGGTGGCAGCGACCTGCTGGAGGTGCGGCTGGACGATGGCCGCGACTGCCTGACCCTGGAGCGCAAGGCCTGCTGTCAGCATTTTCGCCGAGGCGATGGCGAGCTGTGCAGCACCTGCCCGAAGCTGCGGCGTGACGAGCGCCTGCTGCGCCTGCGCGAGGAGCTGGCCCTGGCATGTTGACGTTGCGTGATATCGAAGTACGCCGCGGCGAGCGGGTGACGCTGGCGCTGGACGAACTGCACCTCGAAGGGGATCGCTTCACCGTGATCCTCGGCCACAACGGCTCGGGCAAGTCGACCCTGATGAACCTGCTGGCGCGGCAGCTGCAGCCGACCCGAGGTTCGCTGCAGCTGGACGGGCGTGCCCTGGATGGTTTTTCCGCCCGCGACTTCGCCCGCCGTGTGGCTTTTCTGCCGCAACACCTGCCCGATGTCGCTGGCCTGACCGTGCGCGAACTGGTGCGTCTGGGGCGCTTTCCCTGGCGCGGGCTGCTCGGTCGCTGGCGCGCCGAGGACCATGCTGCCGTCGATCAGGCGCTGGCCCAGACCGATGTCGCCCATTACGCCGATCACCTGGCCGACAGCCTGTCCGGCGGCGAGCGCCAGCGCGCCTGGATCGCCATGCTGCTGGCCCAGCAATCGCCGCTGCTTTTGCTCGACGAGCCAACCTCGGCGCTGGACCTGGCGCATCAGTACGAGTTGATGGGCCTGCTGCGTCAGCTCAATCGCGACAGCGGGCGCGGCATCGTTGCCATCCTGCATGACATCAACCTCACCGCGCGGCATGCCGACCGGGTGATCGCCCTCAAACAGGGGCGCATCTTCTTCGACGGCAGCCCGGACGAGTTGCTCAGCGGGCCGTTGCTCAGCCAGCTCTACGACATCGATATCGAACTGATCGAGCAGCCCGGCAGCGCCCGCAAGATTGCCGTGGTGGCCTGAGCATGGCGGCAGTTTCGGCGCCGTCACGCCACCTTCTGACGCTGCTCGCGCTGCTGCCCCTGGCACTCCTGCACCTGTGGCTGGCAGCCGACCTCGCCCCGTTCGAACTGTGGACGATGCTGGCTTCTGCCGAACACAGCTTCGAGTTTCTGCAGCTGCAACTGTCGGCTCTACCCAGGCTGAGCATGGCGCTGCTCACCGGCGTTGCGCTGGGACTGTCCGGCAGCCTGCTACAGCAGATCACGCAGAATCGCCTGGTGTCGCCCATGACCATCGGCGCCTCGTCCGGGGCCTGGCTCGGGCTGGTGCTGGCCACTTTGCTGGTGCCGACCTTCGCGGCCAGCCACGGACACTGGGCGGCACTGCTCGGCGCACTGCTGGCGGTCGGTCTGGTGCTGCTGATTGCCGGGCGCAGTGGCATTGGCGGGCTGCCGCTGGTGCTGGGTGGCATGGCCATGAACCTGTTGCTCGGCGCGCTGGCTGCCGGGCTGGTGCTGATCAACAACCAGTACACCCAGGGCTTGTTCGTCTGGGGCGCGGGTGATCTGGCGCAGATCGACTGGCACTGGGTGCAGTGGCTGTGGCCCAAGCTGTTGCTGGCAGTGCCAGTGCTGATCCTGGCGCCGCGGCCGTTGAGCTTGCTGCAGCTTGGCGGCGATGCTGCTCAGGGCCGTGGCCTGGCGCTGTGGCCGGTGATGCTGGTGCTGTTCCTGGCGGCGCTGTGGCTATGTTCGGTGTCGATCACGGCGGTCGGCCTGATCGGTTTCATCGGCCTGCTCACGCCGAATCTGGCGAAGATGCTTGGCACCCGTACGGCGCGTGATGAGCTGTGCTACAGCGCGTTGCTCGGTGCCTTGCTGCTGCTTGGCACCGACGCCCTGGCGCTGCTGGCCAATCGTGTCAGCGGCCAACTGGTGCCCAGTGGCGCGGCGGCGGCGTTGATCGGTGCGCCAGTGTTGTTGTGGCTGGCGCGCCGACACCTGGCTGCAGAAGACCCGCGTGGCCTGCAGTTGCCGCGCGGCGCCGAGCGTTTCGGCTGGCGCAGTGCGCTGTGGGTGGCGCTTCTCGCCGTGCTGGCGCTGACCGTGGCGCTCGGGCTGGCACGTGGTGTCGATGGTTGGCACCTGCAGTGGCCGTCGGCGCTGGTCTGGTCACTACGCTGGCCTCGTGTGCTCACCGCGGCTTCTGCCGGCGCCGGTTTGGCGATTTCCGGTCTGCTGCTGCAGCGCCTGCTGCGTAACCCGCTGGCCAGCCCGGATATTCTCGGTCTATCCGCGGGTGCCACGCTGGCGGTGATGCTGGCGCTGATCGTCTTCGGTGGCGCGGTGTTCGGCGCGGTCGCGCCGCTGGCGGCCTTCGTCGGCAGCCTGGCGGTGCTGGCGGTGTTGATGCTGCTGGGCCGGCGTCATCACTACTCACCAGCATTGATGGCGTTGCTGGGGATTTCCCTCGGCGCGCTGCTCAACGCCGCCTTGCAGTTCGTGCTGGCCAAGGGCAGCGGTGACTCGTTCGCGTTGCTCGGCTGGCTGGCCGGCTCCACCTACCGCGCCACACCGGCACAGGCATTGTGGCTGACGGTTGGCGTGCTGCTGTTCGGCGCTCTGGCATTGCTGTTCCAGCGTGCGCTGACGCTGATCGGCATCGGCGACGGGGTGGCCGCCAGCCGCGGCTTGAACGTGCCGCGCTTGCGTCTGGTGCTGCTGGTGCTGGTGGCGCTGCTCTGTGCGCTGGTCACCAGCCTGCTCGGGCCAGTGGCGTTTCTGGGGCTTTTGGCCCCGCATATCGCGGTGATGCTCGGCGCGCGCCGGGTGCTGCCGCAGTTGCTGCTGGCGGCCTCGTTGGGCGCGGTGCTGATGCTGCTGGCCGATTGGGTTGGTCGCACCCTGATCTTCCCGTTGCAGATTCCGGTGGGCATTGTCGCCTCGGTGCTGTGTGGCAGCTATTTCGTCTACCTGCTCATCCGTGGGAGGTTGGCGTGAGGCGTTGCTTACTCGGCGTTCTACTGCTTTGGCTGACGCCTGCCTGGGCCAGCGCCGAGCCACGGGTGGCCGCGCTGAGCTGGGAGGCCACCGAGCATCTGCTGATGCTCGATGTGACGCCGTTGACCGTCGCCGATGCCGGTGACTACCGCGCCTGGGTGGTGCGGCCGAGGCTGCCCGCAGGTGTGCCGTCGAGCGGTTCGCGTCTGGAGCCCAATCTCGAATTGCTGGCCGAGTTGCAACCTGAGTTGATCGTCATACCGCCTTTGCTGGAAGACATCCGCCCGTTGCTAGAGCGTATTGCGCCGGTTCAGGTGTACCAAGGTTTCAGCCAGCAGCACGACAATCTGCAGGTGCAGCGCGAGGCGTTTCTCGACCTGGCGCGTGCGCTGGGACGCGAGGCATTGGCCAAGCAACGCCTGCAGGCGATGGACGCCGAGCTGGCGCAATGGCGTAAGCGGCTACGGGCTCATTACGGGCAGCGCCTGCCGGCCGTCACGGTGATACGCCTCTCGTCGCCGACGGCCGCCTTCATCAACGGCCCCAACTCCATGCCGCAACATGCGCTGGCGCTGCTCGGCCTTCAGCCTGCGATGGACCTGGCGCCGAGCCCCTGGGGCATCACTCAGGTACCGATCACCGCGCTGGGTCGCATCGAAGAGGGCGTCGTGCTGCATATCGAACCCTTTGCCCAGGAGGCGCAGTTGTTCGCCTCGCCATTGTGGCAGGCGATGCCTTTCGTGCGTGAGCAGCGCTTCGCCGCGATGCCCTCGACCTGGACCTATGGCGGCGTGTTTTCCCTGCAGTATCTGGCCGAGGCCATAGGTGAAGCGCTGCTTAAACTGCCGTCTGAATCTGGAAAAGCGACCCAACAGTCCCTAGAGTAGAGCGATTCGAATATAAGTCTGCCGTGCGTGACGGTGCCATTTGATGGGCTAATGGGGGCCTGGGCGTTGTCTGACAGGGTTTTGGAGTCGTATGTACCGGCTGCTCCTGCTCATCGTGAGCCTCGTTTTTTCCTCGCTCGTGGGCGCCGTTACCTTCGACGAACATATGCGCACTCTGCCTCTGGGGCAGAGCATGTACGTGTTCGAGGACGTGCGCGGCGATGCCAGCATCGACGACATCGCCTCGCCCGCCGTGCAAGGCAGTTTCCGTCTGCATGACAAACCCGTGCTCAACGCCGGCTATTCGCGCTCGGTATTCTGGCTGCGGCTGGACCTGCACTATCTGCCGCGCCAGGCGCAGGGGGACCGCAACTGGCTGCTGGAGCTGGCTTACCCGCCGCTCGATCACCTTGAACTCTACCTCCCTGACGAGGCTGGCGGCTTCGCCCTGGCTCAGCGTACTGGTGATTCGTTGCCTTTCGTCACCCGCCAGATCCGCCAGCACAATTACCTGTTCGAGCTGAACCTCGAGCCGAACCAGAGCAAGCGCATCTATTTGCGCCTGGAAAGTCAGGGTTCGATCCAGGCGCCGCTGACCCTGTGGGCGCCCAACGCCTATCTGGAAGAGCAGCCCGCGCGTATCTACGTGCTTGGCATCATCTACGGCGTGCTGCTGGTGATGCTGGTGTACAACCTGTTCATCTTCCTCAGCGTGCGCGACACCAGCTACCTCTATTACATCCTTTATATCGCCTCGTTCGGCCTGTATCAGGTCTCGGTCAACGGTGCCGGCATCGAGTATTTCTGGCCCAACAACCCTTGGTGGGCCAATGCCGCGACGCCATTTCTGATTGGCTCGGCCGCCTTGTTCGGCTGCCAGTTCGCCCGCAGCTTCCTGCACACTGGCGAACACAGTCCCTGGGTTGATCGCCTGTTGCTGCTGCTAATGGCCTGCGGCGCCGTGGTGGTGATCCTGGCACTGAGCGTCAGTTATGCCACGGCATTGCGTCTGGCCACCTACCTTGCCCTGCTGTTCACCGTGGTGATCTTCGCTGCCGGGGTGCTTGCCTGGCTGCGCGGTATGCGCGTGGCGCGTTACTTCATCTTCGCCTGGACCGCCTTTCTCATCGGCGGCATCGTCAACACGCTGATGGTGCTGGGCTACCTGCCCAACGTCTTTCTGACCATGTACGCCAGCCAGATCGGCTCGGCGCTGGAAGTGGGCCTGCTGTCGTTGGCGCTGGCCGACCGCATCAATGCGATGAAGGAAGAGCGCACGCGCATCCTCCAGGAGGCCGGACGCAAGCTCGAAACGCTGAACCAGGAGCTGGCCGACAGCAACCGTTTCAAGGATGAATTCCTCGCCACCGTGACCCATGAGCTGCGTACGCCGATGAACGGGGTGATCGGCTCGCTGGAGCTGATGCAGACGGTGAAGATGGACATCGAACTGGAGCAGTACCAGAAGACCGCTGCAGCGTCCGCGCGCGACATGATGCGCATGGTCAACGACATCCTCGCGCTCACCGAATTGCAGGCCGGCAAGCTCTATCCGCGGCGCGAGACGTTCAGCCTGCGCGGGCTGTTCGATGGTCTGCGTGCCCAGTATGCGGCGCGCGCCGAAGACAAGGGGCTGACGTTCGCCCTGGAGCTGGACGACAACCTGCCCGATACCCTGGAAGGCGACGCGGCCAAGCTGGCACAGGCGCTGGGCTATCTGCTGGACAACGCCATCAAGTTCACCAGCCAGGGCGGCGTGACCTTGCGGGTCGGCCGCGTCGGTAGCGTGGGCAGCAGCCTGCCGTTGAGAGTGGTGGTCAGCGATACGGGGATCGGTTTCGCGCCCGGCGACGGCGACCTTTACCAGCGCTTCCACCAACTCGACGGCTCGATGACGCGCAAGTACGGCGGCCTGGGCATCGGCCTGGCGATCTGCCGGCAGCTGGTCGACCTGCTTGGTGGCGTGCTCAGTCACGAGTCGCAGCCGGGGCAGGGCAGTCGTTTTCGCCTCGATGTGCCGCTGACTCTGCCGCTGCAACCGCAGGCCAGCGATGTTCGCCCGGCACGGCCGCAGGGCGGCGCGCTGCAGCGCCAGGCGCAGCAATGCACGGTACTGATCGTCGAGGACAATGCGATCAACCAGCTGGTGACCCGCGGCATGTTGCTCAAGCTCGGCTACCGCGTGCGCACTGCCGACAACGGCGCCGAGGCCCTCGAGTTGTTGCGCAGCGAGACGGTAGATGCGGTGCTGCTCGACTGCCAGATGCCGGTGATGGACGGTTTTGCCACCTGCCGCGCACTGCGCGCCCTGCCGGGCTGCGCCGAGCTGCCGGTGCTGGCGATCACCGCGCACAGCCACAGCGGCGACCGCGAACGCTGCCTGGCTGCGGGCATGAGCGACTACCTGGCGAAACCGGTGAAATTCGACGAGTTGCGCGTACTGCTGCATGACTGGGTGCTGTGCCGCCCGGCAACGGTTTCCGGTGGCGCCGCGCCGGTCTGACTCTTCTTCGCAGGGCGTGATGAAGCCGCTGCGCCCTGTAGGAGCCGGCTTGCCGGCGATGCTTGGCGCCTGTCAGATCGATGATCGCCAGCAAGCTGGCTCCTACAAGTGCAGCTTTGCACGAGCAACCTCTTTCCCGATTCGGCGGCAGATTTGGCCGGATCGTCCCTTTAGTCATGGTCTGAATCCTGATTCACTGCATGCAGATGAATCAGGATTCAGACCATGGCTTATCGCACCACCGAAGCTCGACTCGACCGCGACCAAGCGTTGCGCGCGCGTATTCTCGACTGCGCCCTGCTGCGGGTGGCCGAGGGCGGTTTCGCCGCCCTGACCATGCAGGCGCTGGCCGACGATGTCGGCATCGCCACCGGTAGTCTGTACCGCCACTTTCGCAGCAAGGGTGAACTGGCCGCCGAGGTATTCGCCAGCGCCAGCCAGCGTGAGGTAGATGCTCTGGCCGCAGCCTTGCGTGGGCCGGGCAGCGCCAGTGAGCGCCTGCGCATCGGCCTGGAACAGTTCGCTGCCCGCGCCTGGCATAGCCGCCGCCTGGCCTTCGCGCTGATCGCCGAACCGGTCGACCCGGAGGTCGACGAGCAGCGCCTGCTCTATCGCGAAGCCTACGCCGAGCTGTTCATCGATCTGCTGGAGGAGGGTGCCGGCGCCGGTGAGTTTCGCGTCGAGCAAATCGGCCTGATGGCGGCCTGCCTGGTCGGCGCCATTGCCGAAGCGCTGGTCGGCCCCCTGTCGCCACCTGCTCGCGCCGCTCGCGAAGCAGGCCAACCCACTCTGGAGCTGGCGCAGGTCAGCGCCAGTCTTGCCACCTTCTGCCTGCGCGCCATCGGCGCCAAGGAGCCCACGCGATGAAACCCAGCCTGCACGCCGAAACCCACGAGGTGTTCAACCAGGTGCCGAGCCTCGATGGCGCCAATCTCTATCGCCTCGACCTGCCGCTGCAGGAGTGGATTCGCCGCTACGATGGCGCCTGGGCCCACGAGCGTTTGAGCGCCTATGGTGCGCTGGCCGGCGGCGCCCTGATGCAGGCCGGCTTTCTCGCCAACGAGAACAAACCGGTGTTCAAGAGTCATGATCGCTACGGCAACCGTATCGATCTGGTGGAGTTTCACCCGGCCTACCACGAGCTGATGCGCACAGCGGTCGAGCACGGCCTGCCGTCGCTGCCCTGGACCGATCCGCGCGCCGGCGCCCATGTCGCCCGTGCCGGGCTGACCTATATGCACAGTCAGGCCGAAGCGGCCAGCGGCTGCCCGTTGACCATGACCTTCGCCGCCGTGCCGGCCATTCGCCTGCAGCCCAACGTAGCCGAGCAGTGGCTGCCGAAGATCCTCGCCACCGAGTACGACCCACGCAACCTGCCGATGGAGCAGAAGACTGGCGTGACCATCGGTATGGCCATGACCGAGAAGCAGGGTGGCACCGATGTGCGCGCCAACACCACTCGCGCCTATCCCATCGGCCTTGGCGGGCCGGGGCAGGGCTATGAGCTGGTGGGCCACAAGTGGTTCTGCTCGGCGCCGATGTGCGACGCCTTCCTCACCCTGGCCTACACCGACAAGGGCCTGTCGTGCTTCCTGCTGCCGCGTCACCGCCCGGACGGCACGCGCAACGCGTTCTACATCCAGCGCCTGAAGAACAAGCTGGGCAACTGGGCCAACGCCTCCAGCGAGGTGGAGTACCGTGGTGCTTTCGCCTGGATGCTCGGCGAGGAAGGGCGTGGCGTGCCGACCATCATCGAGATGGTGGCGATGACCCGCTTCGATTGCATGGTCGGCTCCAGCAGCCTGATGCGCCAGGCGCTGACCCAGGCTGCGCACCACTGTGCGCATCGCCAGGTGGGTGGCAAGCTGCTCGCCGACCAGCCGCTGATGCAGAACGTGCTGGCCGACCTGGCGCTGGAAAGCGAAGCCGCGCTGGCCCTGTGTATGCGCATGGGCCGCGCGCTGGATCACGCGCATGACGCGCAGGAAGACAAGTTCGCCCGCCTGGTCACCGCCGTGGGCAAGTACTGGATCTGCAAGCGCGCGCCGGAGATGGTCTACGAGGCCAGCGAATGCATGGGCGGCGCCGGCTACGTCGAGGAAACCATCATGCCGCGCTTGTACCGCGAGGCGCCGGTCAACTCGATCTGGGAGGGCTCGGGCAACGTGCAGTGCCTGGACGTGCTGCGCGCGCTGTCCAAGGAACCCGGCGTGCTCGACGCGCTGTTCGCCGAGCTGGGCTACGGCCACGGCGATGCGCGGCTGCGGGCGCATATCCAGCGGCTGAAGGCCGATTTAAGCGACACCGCCGACATCCAATACCGCGCGCGCCAGCTCACCGAAGACATGGCCGTGGCACTGCAGGCCAAGCTGCTGCTTGAGGCGGGCAACAGCGTGGTCAGCGATGCCTTTATCGCCAGCCGCCTGGAAGGCCGCGGCCGCGTCTACGGCACCCTGCCGCGCGGTGTCGACGTCGAGGCGCTGCTGGCGCGTAGCACGCCGAATCTGCTTTGATACAGGGGCGATCTTTAACAAGGAGAAGTTGGTAGATTTTTAGCGGCTGATTTTCTCCTTTGAGAACAATTGGTTAGGCTAAGTGTGTTCCCCGCGCCAGCGGGGATGAACCGCCACCATCTTGCCGCTGGGTGCGCTCTGGAAAGTGTTCCCCGCGCCAGCGGGGATGAACCGGGTCGCCCATGCTCAGCGGCAGCTTGAAACCAGTGTTCCCCGCGCCAGCGGGGATGAACCGCTGGCGGCGCCCTTGGCCGACACCGCCGGCAGGTGTTCCCCGCGCCAGCGGGGATGAACCGCCTTCCTGCCGACGCTGGGCGCACGGCTCAACGTGTTCCCCGCGCCAGCGGGGATGAACCGAAAAACCGGGTCGCCGAGAAAGAGCTGGTGCCGTGTTCCCCGCGCCAGCGGGGATGAACCGAAGCGCCCGACGATGCGGCTCTGCCCGGTGCAGTGTTCCCCGCGCCAGCGGGGATGAACCGGTCGTGATGTAGCCTAGGTTGCCAACGATGACGTGTTCCCCGCGCCAGCGGGGATGAACCGTCGAGGGAGACCATCCCCGCGAGTCAGCACAAGTGTTCCCCGCGCCAGCGGGGATGAACCGCGTTTCCATGGATTGATAGTCGCCATCAGTGGGTGTTCCCCGCGCCAGCGGGGATGAACCGTGGGCGGAGGTGTAGCGATGAAGAAAGCCATAGTGTTCCCCGCGCCAGCGGGGATGAACCGACATCATCGACGGCATCAACGCCAAGTTCCGCGTGTTCCCCGCGCCAGCGGGGATGAACCGCCCAGCCGGGTATCGTCATACGGCGGGATGGGGTGTTCCCCGCGCCAGCGGGGATGAACCGCCGTTGCGAGCCACGTCCTGGATCACCACGTAGTGTTCCCCGCGCCAGCGGGGATGAACCGGTCGCCTTTTCCAGATTGTTGATCATGTGCGCGTGTTCCCCGCGCCAGCGGGGATGAATCGAACTGCGACGAGAGGTTGCCGATGGGCAACCCGTGCTCCCCGCATGAGCGGGGATGAGAGTAATACCGGCCTTGCTCCAGAACTAACGCCCCAAACGTTTTTATTCCATGAGCTCGACGGTGCAAGGCTCAGGTGCTGGGAATCTAATTAATGGTTTGCAGCAATAGGACTTCGCACGGTTGTCAGGTAGGGGGTCGTGCTGGCACTTTGTTGTGCAAGCCCCCACGCAATGCAGGGAATGACCAATGAAAGGATTCGCCGATCTCAGCGACCAGGCCCGTCGCCTCTGGGCCAAGAGTGGTGATGGCTACGGCCATGGCGTGCTGGCCCACTTGCTGGACGTGGCGGCGGTGGCTGAGCGGATGCTGGCGCACGAACCGGCGAGCACGCTGGATTGGGCCGCTCAGACGTTGGGACTGGAGCGCGAGCAGGTGGCGCGCTGGGTTGCCTGTCTGGTGGGCCTGCACGATTTCGGCAAGGCCATTCCCGGCTTTCAGGACAAGTGGCTCGAAGGGCGGCAGGCCGATGAGGCGTTGGGGCTGACCTTTCCCTCCCGTGCTCTGGGCGTTACCGACCATGCCTGCGCCAGTGCGGCGTTGCTCTGGGAGCACCTGCCTGGTCAGGGCATTGGCCACCTGCTGTGGATCCGTCATGTCTTGCAGGCCATCAGCGCCCACCATGGCTACAACTTCAATCAAAGCGAATTCAATCGGGCCAAACCGGCGTTCGAACCTCCGGCCTGGGGTGAGGCGCGTCGGCAGATATTCGCTGCGTACTGGGCTGTATTGGCGCCACAGGGGGCGCCGCAGATCGAAGCGTTGTCGCAGCCAGCGGTGCAGTGGCTGGCCGGGCTGACCAGCGTGGCCGACTGGATCGGCTCCAATCCAGAGTGGTTTCCCCTGGGCGAGCGTCATGCTCTGCTGGCCGAGCATCATGCCGATGCCTGCGCGCGTGCTGATCAGGCGCTACAGCAGATTGGCTGGCGCCCCTTTCAGCCTCTGCTGACTGCGCCGGCCACGGCAGATCACCTGATCGCTCAGATCGTTCAGCGCCCGGAGCTGACGGCGCGCCCGCTGCAATCCGAGGCCGACCGTTTGCTCGACGGAGTACAAGGCCCGGCGCTGCTGCTGGTCGAGGCGCCGATGGGCGAAGGTAAGACCGAGCTGGCCTTTCTCGCTCACCTGCGTCTGCAGGCGGCCAACCAGCATCGTGGGCTTTATGTTGCGCTGTCGACCCAGGCCACGGGCAATGCACTGTTCAGCCGTGCGCTGACCTTTCTCCACAGCTTTGCCGCCGACACACCGCTGGACGTGCAACTGGTGCATGGCGGCGCCGCGCTCAACGAACAGGTGCTGGTGCTGCGTGGCATTTATGGCGCATCCGGTGACAGCGTGGCCTCGTCGGCCTGGTTCTCCCAGCGTCGCCGGCCGCTGCTGTCGCCCTATGGTGTTGGTACCGTGGATCAGGCGTTGTTCGCCACACTCAATGTCAAACACCATTTCGTGCGTTTGTGGGGGCTGAGCAACCGTGTGGTGGTGCTCGATGAAGTGCATGCCTACGACACCTACACCAGCGGTTTGATTGAGGCCTTACTGCGTTGGCTCAAGGCGATGGGCAGCTCGGTGGTGCTGATGAGCGCCACCTTGCCGGCGCCGCGTCGTGATGCCTTGCTGAGCGCCTGGGGTGTAGCGGTGGACGCTGTACCCGAGCTGAGTTATCCGCGCCTGTTGCTGGCCGATGATCGTGGCCTACAGGGCGGCACCTGTGCCTCGCGGCCACTGCCGCCGATTCACCTACAGGCTGTGCTGGAAGATATCGACAGCCTGGTCGCCAAGGCCTGTGAGCTGGTTCAGCAAGGTGGTTGCGGCGCGCTGATCGTCAATACCGTGGATCGTGCGCAAAGCCTTTACCTCAAGCTCAAGGCGCAAGTGGGGGATGACGTGAGCCTGCTGCTGTTTCATGCACGCTTCCCGGCAGATCAACGCAGCCAGCAGGAGCAGGCGGTGTTGGAGCGTTTTGGTCAGGGCGGCGAGCGTCCTGCCAAAACCTTGCTGATCGCCACCCAGGTGGCCGAGCAGAGCCTGGATATCGACTTCGATTTCATGTTCACCGACCTGGCGCCGGTGGATCTGATTCTGCAGCGCGCTGGCCGCCTGCATCGCCATCAACGTGAGCGTCCCGAGGCTCATCGGCAAGCAACCTTGTATGTGGCAGGTCTGGCTGTCGACGCCTTGCCCGACCTCAAGAACACTGCCTGGGAATACGTCTACGAGCCCTACATCCTAGGGCGCACCTGGGCACTGTTGTCGCGTGAGCAGGAGCTGCACTTGCCGCAGGATATCGACCGACTGGTTCAGGCGGTGTATGACAGCGAGGATTTGCCGGCTGATATTGCCGAGGCAGATCGTGCCTTTATCGAAGATGAAGCCTACGGTAGCCATTTGGGCAAGCGACAAACCGAGCGAATGATGGCCCGCAATGTCGCCGTCGATCCACAAGCCGAGCCTCAGAACGCCTACACCCAAAAGAATCGAGGCTATGAAGAGGGGGAGGAAGGTTTGGGGCTGCCCAACTACACTCGGCTCGGCGACGACTCCGTGACCCTGATTCCTGTGCATCAGGTGCTAGGTGGCTGGAGCCTGACACCCAATGGCGAAGCTTTTGCCCCTGATCAGCTGTTGTCCAACGAGCGGGCCAAACAGCTTTACGCCCGACAACTAAAGACCTCACGCACCGCGCTGGTCAAACATGCACAGGCGTTGGAGTCGCCTCGGTCGTTCAGCGAGCATCCGCTGCTGCGTCATCTCAAGCCGCTGGTGCTTACCGATGGCTGCCTACAGATCGGGCGTTTGATGGTGCGTCTGGATGATGAACTGGGGGTGGTCTACCAGCGCGAGGCTTGAGTTCAGTCCGCACCTGGCCACTGACGCGCTGTATGCAGCACGCGCAGTATCCGTACCTGATCATTGGCCAGGTCGTAGATCATCAGGTAATGCTGATGAACGACCAGTTCGCGTGTACCGTTCACCCGGCCTGGTCGCCCCAGGCCGGGGTGATCGGCCAGACGGCCGGCCTTTTCTGCGAATAACTCATCCAGCGCCAGGGCGGCCATTGGATTGTCCTGGGCGATATAGCTGCGGATGGCTTGGCGGTCGTTCAGCGCGAGACGCGTCCAGGCCAGCCTCACGACGCGGCGCTGTCCAGCTTGCGGCGCATTTCAGCACGCCATGCGGCGGCTTCGGCTTCGACCTCTTCATTGCTGAGCAGCTCACCGGCATTGGCCGAATCCAGCCCCATCTGCACCTGGCGGCGCAGCCAGACATCGTGCTCGGCGGCCTCCTGCTGCTGTCGGACGAAGTCACGCATGAAGTCGCGCAGTAGTTGGGCGCCAGTGCGATCACGGGCTTTGGCAGCCTGGGCAAATTCGCTTTTCAGTGCGTCGTCTACGCGAAAGGTAAAGGTGGCTTCACTCATGATTGAGCACCTCGATGTGTTACAGGATTGGTGCATCGTAGCACGCAGTCATTCAATGACGCGTCATCATGGACGGGTGGCATTGACTAGAGCGGTTTGCTGACCTGACTCATTTTCATGATGGCATTTTGTCTGCTTTACTGCAGACCTGTTGGATTCAGGGAGAGGGATATGGAGTCGTGGCAACAGGGAATGGGGGATAGGTATGAGTGAGTCTTTCAATCTGCTCGACGAGCCATGGCTGGCGGTACGGATGCACGATGGGCAGGTGCGTGAACTGGGCCTGTTGGCGCTCTTCGAGTTGGCCGGCGAGATCAGCGCCCTGGCAGAAACCTCACCGCCGAGTCTGATCGCTCAGTACAGGCTGTTGCTGGCGATCACCCACCGCGCCATCAGCCAGGCGCAAGGGCGCTGGACGGATGCCGAGCGCCTACGCTGGTATCAGGACGGGCTGCCGCTGTCGGCCATTCGCGACTATCTACAGCGTTGGCGCGAGCGCTTCTGGCTCTTCCATCCGCAGTATCCCTTCATGCAGGTGGCGGCGCTGGCCGACGCCGAGGAAACCCGCGACAAGCTCAAACCCTGGACGCAAATTTCCCTGGCCAGCGCCAACGGCAATGCGCCGGTGGTGTTCGATCACTCCTGCGATCTGGCGCCGCGCAGTATCAATGCTGCCGATGCGTTGCGTACCTTGCTCGGCTTTCTGCAATTCACTCCCGGTGGCCTGGTCAAGACGCTGCGCGACTCCGATAAAGCCGGCGCACTGGCCAATACGGCAGCGGTGCTGCCGATGGGCGATTCGCTGGCGCAAAGTTTGTGCCTGGCCCTGCATCCAACGATCCAGACGGGGCATGAAGACCTGCCTGCATGGGAGCGCAGTGCGCTGAACATTACCCAACTGCGTGGTGACCCTGAGCTGGCGAGCGGCCCCAATGATCGCTACACCAGGCAGAGCCGGGCCGTTTTGTTGTTAGCGGACGATGAGCAGCGTGTGCAGTGGATTCGCTTCGCCGCTGGTTTGGCACTGGGCGATGACGTGCAGGCACCCGATCCCATGGCCAGCTATCGAGCGGGTAGCAACAGCTTGGTACGGCTGAGCTTCAGCGAAGGTCGTGCCTTGTGGCGTGATCTTCCCGCACTGTTGCCGGACGCTGAAGGTAAGGCCTCGCAGCCTGCTGCAGTGCTGGAATGGGCGGCCAATCTGCAGTTCTACCTGGGCAATGGCGTGCAGCCGTTGCTGATTGCAGGCTTGGCCAGTGATCAGGCCAAGCTGCTGCGCTGGCGTTCCGAACGCATCGCGCTGCCGGCCAAGCTGCTGGCTTCGCCCGATCACGCCAATGAGCTGCGCCGCTATGTACGCGATGCCGAAGAGTTGTTCATGGCCTTGCGTAAGCTGGCCACCGGCATGCTCGCCGAAACCCTGCCTGACCCCGGCAGTAAGGACACCTGGGCGCGTGCGCGCAGTCTGATCGATGCCGGCCCGGCGGGTGCCCTGTACTTCGCCAGCGCCGAGCGTCAGCTTGGGCGCGTCATGGCGCTACTGGGTAACGACGAGCTGGACGAGGCCGAGGCGCTCTGGCGCCAGAGCCTGCATGACGCCGCCCGTGACGCCTGGCAGGCCGTGCTGGCTGGCTTAGGTCGAGGCGCCAAAGCCCTGCGTGCCGAAGCACGTCATCATCCACGCCTGCTGGGGCTGCTCGCCCCGTTGCGGGCGACTCCCACACCCGACAAGGAGGTTCGCGCATGAGTGAGTTCGCGCAGAGCTTTATCGCGCATTTGCAGCGCTTGCAGGAGCATGACCGGGGCGCCATGGCCACCCTGCGTCGCAGCCTGAGCTTCGAGCCGGGCAGTTATCCGCCGGCTTATCCCTACGTGGAACGCTTCGTCGCGGCCGAGCGGCATGCTCAGGATGCGTCGCGCCTGGCGCTGTACCTGACGGCCGGCCTATACGCCGCTCATCCTCATCACGGTGCCAGAAGCCTGGCTGCAAGCCTTGGTGAGCTGATGCGCAAGCGTGAAAGCGCCAGCATCGAACAACGCTTCATCGCCTTGCTGGGGGCCGACGCGGAAAACCTGGCGGTGTATCTGCGCCAGATCATCAGCCTGCTGGCTGCCGATGATCGCCCGCTGGACTACGGCGTGCTGCTGCGCGACCTGAGCGTCTGGCTCAGCCCACATATCGATGCCGAGCGCCGCGAGAACGTGCGCCAGCGCTGGGCGCGGGACTTCTATCGCGCCCTGGCGGCGCCTGCTGCCGAACCCACTGAACAAGCTGTCAACGACTGAGAGGGACATCATGAGTCTGTTTGTCGAGTTCCACCTGATCCAGAACTTCGCCCCATCCAACCTTAACCGCGACGACACCGGCGCGCCCAAGGATGCCCTGTTCGGTGGCCATCGCCGCGCACGGGTCAGCAGTCAGTGCTTCAAGCGTGCCATTCGCCTGGCCGCTCAGGAGCATGAGTTGGTCGCGCCGGAGTATCGCGGTGTGCGTACCAAGAAGCTCAAGGCGCTATTGCTGGAGCGCCTGGTCGGGCGCGATCCGTTGGAAGCCGAGGGTAAGATCGAAGTGGCGCTGGCCGCTGCCGGCCTCAAACTCAAGGACGACGGCAAGACCGAGTACCTGCTGTTTCTCGGCGAGGCCGAAATTGCCGGTTTCGCCACCTTGATCGAACAACACTGGGACGAGCTGGCCGGTGCGGCTGGCGGCGAGAAGAAGGGTAAGAAGGAAGCCAAGGCCAGCGCCCCGGCTGACGTGGTGAAAAAGGCCAAGGCCTTGCTCGATGGCGGCAAGGCAGTGGACGTGGCGCTGTTCGGGCGTATGCTCGCCGACATGCCGGAGGTCAACCAGGACGCCGCCTGCCAGGTGGCCCATGCCATCAGCACGCACCGCGTGGAGCGTGAGTTCGACTACTTCACCGCCGTCGACGACAAGGGCGGGCCGGACGAAACCGGCGCCGGCATGATCGGCCAGGTGGAGTTCAACTCCGCCACCTTGTACCGCTATGCGGTAGTCGATGCCGGCAAGCTGCTCGGTAACCTGCAGCAGGATCGCGAGCTGACCCTGTCCGCCCTGGAGGCCTTTACCCAGGCCATGGTGCGCGCCATTCCGACCGGCAAGCAGAACACCTTCGCCGCGCACAACCTGCCGAGCTTCGTCGGCGTTTGCCTGCGCCACGCCGGCCCGCTGAACCTGGCCAACGCCTTCGAGAAACCGATTGCCCCGCGCCATGAAGCTTCGTTGACCAGCCTGTCGGTTGGCGAACTGGCCAGGCACGAGGGCAAGCTGGCGGCGGTCTATGCGGACGCGCGTGATCAGTGGGCCTACCTCGACCTGAGCGAGGCCTGGCCGCAGAAGGGCTTTGCTGTGCAGAACCTGGGTGAGCTGGCGACCTGGGTACGTATGCAGGTTGCCGCGCAACTGGAGGGCTGAGCATGCCCACCCTGTTGCTGCGTTTGCAGGGGCCGATGCAATCCTGGGGCACCACTAGCCGGTTCGATGAGCGCGATACCCAGTTGGAGCCTTCCAAATCGGGCGTGCTCGGTCTGGTCTGTGCTGCGTTGGGGCGTGATCGGCATGAGCCGGTCGAGGATCTGGCAGCCCTGCGTATGGGGGTGCGCGTCGACCATGAAGGCGCCCCTATGCGCGACTACCAGACAGCTACCGGCGTGTTGATCGCCACCGGCAAGTCGGATTTGCGCCGTACAGTGGTGAGCCCGCGCTATTACCTGTCGGATGCCGCCTTTCTGGTCGGCCTGGAGGGTGCGGATGACGTCCTGCTGACTCGCATTCACGCCGCTTTGCGTGCCCCGCACTGGCCGCTGGCACTGGGGCGCAAGAGTTTTGCGCCGGGCATGCCGGTCTGGCTGCCTGACGGTCTTTCTCCTTTGTCCTTGGAGCAGGCGTTAGCGCAATACCCTCGGCTTGCGAGTTTACGCCGCATGGATTCACAGCCGACCCTGCGCTGCCTGCTAGAAGATGATCAGGAAGGCGCCATTCGCCTGGATCAGCCTGTCGCACCTTTTGCCGAGCGTCGTTTCGGCCCACGTTTCGTGAAATCGGGAGTGCTGCATGTACCTGACCAGACTGACGCTTGACCCGCGCAGCGCTCAGGCGCGGCGTGATTTGGCCGATGCCTACGAGATGCACCGCACCCTGGCCCGCGCCTTCGTCACCGATGAGCATAGCTCCCCGGTTCGTTTTCTCTGGCGGTTGGAGGCCGGCAGCAATGCCTGGGCAAGCCCTGTTGTGCTGGTGCAATCGGCGCAGGTCGGCGACTGGTCAGCCTTGCAGGTGTTGCCCAACTATCTGCAGCGCGAGATCGAAAGCAAACCACTCGACCTCCAAACGTGGGTCGAGGGCGGGGCGCGTTATCGCTTTCGCCTGCAGGCCAACCCAACCGTGACTCGCCAGGGCAAGCGCTATGGCCTGGTAGGCGAGGAACAGCAGCTTGCCTGGTTGAGCCGCCAGGGCGAGCGCCACGGTTTTGAGGTCGAAGCGGCCCTGGTGACGGCCAGTGATGTGCTGGCAAGTCGTAAGGGCGACAGCCGCATCAGCCTGCAACGAGTGTGCTTCGAGGGGCGCTTGCAGGTGCGCGAGCTGGCAGCTTTCAGCCGCGCGCTGGAGCAGGGAATCGGCCCAGGCAAGGCGTTCGGCTGCGGGTTGCTCAGTCTGGCGCGTGGCTGAATATGGATCAGACCATGGAGGGTGGCATGAAAGCCAAACTGCAGGCACTGGAGCAGGGCATCAACCGTAGCAGCTCGATGAAGGGGCCTGAACATGGCCGGTAACCTGCTACCTCCACTCAAACCCCTGCCGATGAAGGATCGGGTGTCGATGATCTTCGTCCAGTACGGGCAGATCGACGTACAGGACGGCGCCTTCGTGGTCATCGACAAGACCGGCGTGCGTATGCACATCCCGGTCGGTTCGGTGGCCTGCATCATGCTCGAACCGGGCACGCGGGTGTCGCATGCCGCCGTGCATCTGGCCTCGACGGTCGGCACTTTGCTGGTGTGGGTGGGCGAGTCCGGCGTGAGGTTGTATGCCAGTGGTCAGCCCGGTGGTGCGCGGGCGGATCGCTTGCTCTACCAGGCCAAGCTGGCGCTTGACGATGAGCTGCGGCTGAAAGTGGTGCGCAAGATGTACGAACTGCGCTTTCAGGAGCCCGCACCGGCCCGGCGCAGCGTCGAGCAGTTGCGCGGTATCGAAGGCGCGCGTGTGCGTGAAACCTATAAATTGCTGGCCAAGCAGTACGGCGTCGACTGGCGTGCGCGCAATTATGACCGCAACGAATGGGATGCAGCGGATATCCCCAACCGCTGCCTGTCGGCGGCCACGTCCTGTCTGTATGGCATCACCGAGGCTGCTGTGTTGGCGGCGGGTTATGCCCCGGCAGTGGGGTTCATTCACACCGGTAAGCCTCTGTCCTTCGTCTACGATGTCGCCGACTTGTTCAAGTTCGAGACTGTGGTACCGCTGGTCTTTCGCATCGCCGCCAAGGCGCCACACCAGCCAGAGCGTGAGGTGCGCCTAGGTTGTCGTGATCTGTTTCGCTCCAGCAAGATCCTGGCGAAGATCATTCCTACCATTGAGGAGGTGCTGTCCGCTGGTGGTATCTCACCACCTGAGGCGCCGCCGGAGTCCGTGCCGCCTGCTATCCCCAACCCCGAAAGCATCGGCGATGCCGGGCACAGGGCGCAGTAATGAGCTTTCTGGTGGTGGTCACCGAGAACGTCCCGCCGCGCTTGCGCGGGCGTATGGCCATTTGGCTGCTGGAAGTGCGTGCCGGTGTCTATATCGGCGATGTTTCCAAACGCACCCGTGAAATGATCTGGGAGCAACTGAGCCAGGGTCATGAAGACGGCAACGTGGTCATGGCCTGGGCGAGCAACCATGAGTCGGGTTACGAGTTCCAGACACTCGGTCCCAATCGCCGGCTCCCGGTAGAGTTTGACGGCCTGCATTTAGTCGCCTTCCATCCCCCGGGAAACCCTGATCTTTAACAAGAAAAGTTGGTAGATTTTTAGCGGCTGATTTTTCCTTTAAGGAACAATTGGTTACGCTAAGTGCGTTCCCCGCGCCAGCGGGGATGAACCGCCTGGCCGGCTGCCGTAACCCGGCACGCTGTGCGCGTTCCCCGCGCCAGCGGGGATGAACCGCGACAGGAGGACGAGGGGATGTGCGGAAGGTTGCGTTCCCCGCGCCAGCGGGGATGAACCGGCAACCTGCGCAAGATCGACGGCATGGTCGCGGCGTTCCCCGCGCCAGCGGGGATGAACCGTAGCCATCGGGATAGCCAGCAAACGCCCCATTGCGTTCCCCGCGCCAGCGGGGATGAACCGGCCTGGACTTCCAGTTGGTACTGGGTACCGCTGCGTTCCCCGCGCCAGCGGGGATGAACCGAACACCTTCACCGCCACCCACATCGCCGCCGCGCGTTCCCCGCGCCAGCGGGGATGAACCGTTGGGTTTACAGGCTCTTCCCAGTCACCCGCGGCGTTCCCCGCGCCAGCGGGGATGAACCGCAGAGTGAGTTCGTCGGCAGCCTGCACGACGGGTGTTCCCCGCGCCAGCGGGGATGAACCGGTTGCCCTGCAGGCCTACTGGCAGGCCGCCAAGTGTTCCCCGCGCCAGCGGGGATGAACCGGCGCTACCATCAGGCCGCAGGCCGGACCAGAAGTGTTCCCCGCGCCAGCGGGGATGAACCGGCTTACAGCAGCGAATGGTTCAAGCTGCTCTGGTGTTCCCCGCGCCAGCGGGGATGAACCGCTCGGAGTACAGAGCGCATGAAGATCGATTTTGTGTTCCCCGCGCCAGCGGGGATGAACCGTCGATGTAGAGGTCGTATTCCTCCTGATACAGGTGTTCCCCGCTTTAGCGGGGATGAGCTTCGAGGGGGTACCCGGCACGCTGTTTTTTAGCCGGGCAGGCGAGTAATCTTGCCGCCGATGGTTCTGCGTGCACGTCTGTGACGCGGATGAAAAGGGAACAGGGTGCGGCGAATCTCGCCAATGCCCTGGCTGCCCCCGCAACTGTAAGCGGCGAACGATGCCCTCATGCCACTGACTTCGGTCGGGAAGGCGGGCGAAGTGCCAAGCCGTGAGCCAGGAGACCTGCCATCGACAACGGGCGTTTCGCCCACCCCCTTATCCGAATCGTCGCGCGGTGGGCGCGGCAAAGGAACTCGCATGCATATCGAACCCGGTGTCGTCGAAGGCGCCAAGATCCTGCTCAGCTACACAACGGCCATCACGGCTTTCGGCCTGACCGCCAAGCTCGCTCTGGACAGCGTCCGCAACAACGGCGGTGTCGCCGCCCTGGCGCTACGCAGCCTGCTGACCACCGCCCTGGTGTTCTGCTTCTTCGAAGTGTTCCCGCATCATGCGGTGGGCGTTTCCGAGGTGCACCTGATCCTCGGCTCGACCCTGCTCCTGCTGTTCGGCGCCGGTGCTGCCGCCATTGGCCTGGCCGCGGGGCTGTTGTTGCAGGGGCTGCTGTTCGCCCAGTTCGACCTGCCGCAGTACGGCATGAACGTCACCACGTTGCTGATCCCGCTGTGGGGTATCAGCCTGCTGGCCAAGCGCATCGTCGCGCCGGGGACCGCGTACGTCGATCTTTCCTACAAGCAGGCGCTGGCACTGTCGACTGCCTATCAGGGTGGCATCGTCGCCTGGGTCGCGTTCTGGGCCTTCTACGGTCATGGCTTCTCCAGCGAGAACCTGGCGGCCGTGGGCAGCTTCGGCCTGGCCTACATGAGCGTGATCCTGATCGAGCCGCTGATCGACCTGGGCGTGCTGGCCGCTGCCAAGGCGTTGTCGCGTTTCAGCCAGGGGCCGCTATTCAACGTGCGCCTGCATCAGCCGGCCTGAGCCGGTCGCTCTGACGGTCATGCGGTGAGATACGTCCCGGATGATGAAAGCCTGTGCTGCATGCCTGCCCTCATCCGGCGCTTCGCGCCACCTTCTCCCAGAGGGAGAAGAACACTTAGGAAGGCGTCGCTGCGCGACTTTTGCGCTAGCAGGCTGTTGAAAAACTACCTGCGTTGCCATTGCTGCGTTAAAAACAGGCTCAAAATGCTCATTTACAGCTCGTAAACTCCGCTTTTTAGCCTGTTTTTGCCTTGCACTGGCTGCCTCGCCTACGTTTTTCAACGGCCTGCTAACGGCGGCGTTGCCAGATCATCTTGCCGGTATTGCTTTCAGTGACCAGGTACTGGTCGCTGAAGCGGTAGTAGGCGGCGGGTTGATAGTCGGCGGCGCCAGCCAGGCGCACCATCAGCATGCCGCCCTGGCTGCGCCAGTGGCCGCTGTACTGCACCTCGCCTGGGCTGTCGTAGCTCCAGTCGCCTCCGCCACCGACCGCGCGGCTCCACTGGGTGACGCTGCCGTCGGCATTCAACTGCAGGGTCATCAGGGTGTTGAACGAGGCGAAGTTGGCACCGCCGCTGTTGATGATCTTCTCGTGCACCCAGGTGCCGACCAGTGTCGGGTCCAACGTGCCTGGCGTAGGCGGCGTCGCAATCGCCGCCTCGCGCTGAAACAGCGCCTGGCGTTCCAATACCTCCCCGTTTCTTGGGTTACGCGCGGCGATGCTGGCGTTGAGCATCGCGTTGGCGTAGGTGGCGTTCATGTTCGCCAGCAGCAGGCCCGATTGCGGGTCGCTGATCTCGGCGCGCAGCAACTTGCCGTCGTAGCGACCTTTGACGACCAGGCGCAGGTGCTGGCTCTCCACGTACTCGCCTTCCACCACGGCGCCGTTCTGGCGCAGGATCAGCTCGCTCGGCTGGCCGTCGAGCGTAGTCCGGTAGTGGCCATCGAGTTCACCGGCTTGAGCGCTTGAGCATGAGGCCATGGCCAGCAGCAGAACGATTGCACGAGGCATGATGGTGACCTCTGACGAATTGATCCAAGCCTAGCCGTTGGCAGCGATAGGCGGGGGATCGCACTAGGTTTTCGTCACCGTATGCAGGCAAGATAGGCGCGTACGTTTAGTCAGGAAGATGCACAGTGAAAGCCTGCTCAGATGATTTCGTCATTGCCTACACTCCCGAAGAGGCCGTCGACCGCCTCGCCGCCCTGCACCAGGAGGCCACTGGCGCCCTGAGCCACGCGCTCAAACGCTACCTCAAGGAGCGCGTCCGCCCGGATGCCAGCGAGCACTGCCTGTTCCGCTACCCCGAATTGCGCCTGACCTACCTGTGTCAGGGCGAGGTGCCGACCACCGTGCGCGCCTACGCCAAGGTACAGGTGCCAGGCACCTACGCCATCACCGTGACCCAGCCGGCGGCCTTCCGCAAATACCTGCTGGAGCAACTGCGCCCGCTGATGAACGACTTCACCCTGCGTGTGGAAGTTGGCCGTAGCCAGCAGAACATTCCCTATCCCTACGTGGTCGAGGGCGGCGATGAGCTGGCCGGCAGTGGCGTGACCGCCGCCGAGCTGGCGCGGGTATTCCCCAGTACCGATCTGTCCGCCGCCACCGACGGCACCGCCGATGGTCTGTACGACTGGGAGAACATCGACCCGCTGCCGCTGGCGCTGTTCGACGCAGCGCGTACCGACTTCTCGCTCAAGCGCATCCAGCACTACACCGGCAGCGACTGGCGCCATGTGCAGCCGTGGATCCTGCTGACCAACTACCACCGCTACGTCGATCAGTTCATCCGCCACGGCCTGGACATGCTGGTGGGCGACTCGCGTTTCACCCGCATGGTGCTGCCGGGCAACGTGGTGATCGAGCGCGGCATGGCCGAAGGCGAGATGCAGGCGATCATCGAGAATGTGGTCTGGCACCGCTACCAGATGCCGGCCTATCACTTGCAGGCAGCGGACGGTCACGGCATCACCCTGGTCAACATCGGCGTCGGCCCATCCAACGCCAAGAACATCACCGACCACCTGGCCGTGCTGCGTCCGCACTGCTGGCTGATGATCGGCCACTGCGGTGGCCTGCGCCAATCGCAGACCATCGGTGACTACGTGCTGGCCCACGCCTATATGCGCCGCGACGGCATTCTCGACCGCGTACTGCCGCCGCATATCCCGCTGCCGGCGCTGGCCGAGGTGCAGCAGGCGCTGCAGGAAGCCGCCAAGCTGGTTACCGGCGAGCAGGGCGACGAGCTGAAGAAGCGCCTGCGCACCGGCACCGTGTTGACCTACGACGACCGCAATTGGGAGCTGCGCTGGGCCCAGGAGCGGCCGCTGATCAACCTGTCGCGCGCGGTGGCAGTGGACATGGAAAGCGGCACCATCGCCGCCCAGGGCTATCGCCTGCGGGTGCCCTACGGCACGCTGCTGTGCGTGTCGGACAAGCCGCTGCACAGCGAGATCAAGCTGCCCGGCGCGGCCGGCGCTTTCTACGAACGCGCCGTGACCCAGCACCTGCATATCGGTATCGCGGCGCTGGAGCTGATGCGTAGTCAGCTCAACTCGCTGCACTCGCGCAAGTTGCGCAGCTTCGACGAGCCGCCGTTCCGCTGAGTCAGGCCGCGACCGGCGCCTCGTCACGCAGCAGCTCGGCCAGTGCTGCGCGGTCGATATTGGCGCCGCTGAGCACCACGGCCACGCGCTGGCCGGCATTGAGCTTGCGTTCCTGCATCAGGGCGGCCAGCGCCGCTGCGCCGGCGCCTTCGGCAAGGTTATGGGTGTCCTCGTGATAGGTGCGGATGGCGGCACGGATTTCCTCGTCGTCGACCCGCACGATGCGTGCGGCGCCGGCGCGAATCATGTCCAGCGCCAGTTGCTGTGGCTGGCGGCAGGCCATGCCGTCGGCCAGGGTATCTGCGCGTTCGGTCTGCACCAGCCGGCCTTGTTCGAAACTCTGCGCGTAGGCGTCGGCGCCACTGGCGACCACGCCGACGATCTCGGTGTCGAGGCCCAGCAGGTCGCGGGTGCGGATCATGCCGCAGATGCCCGAGCCGAGGCCGATGGGCACGTACACCCGGCGCAGGTTCGGCACCGCCTCCAGTAGCTCCAGCGCGTAGGTGGCCACGCCGCGTACCAGGTCCTCGTGCAGTGACGGCACCCAGTGCAGGCCGTCGCGTTCGGCCAGGCGCGCGGCTTCGGCGCGGGCTTCGTCGAAGTCGCGGCCATGTTCGATCACCTCTGCGCCGAGTGCGCGCATCGCCGCGTTTTTCTCGCGGGCGTTGCCGTGTGGCACCAGGATGCGGATCGCCAGGCCTGCGGCACGCGCCGCCAGTGCCAGGCTCTGGCCGTGGTTACCACGGGTGGCGGTGACCAGCCCGCGCACCTGCGGTTCGCGGCGCAGCAGGGCGTCGATGTAGACCAGCCCACCGCGTACCTTGAAGGCGGCGGTGGGGGCATGGTTCTCGTGCTTGACCCAGACCTCGCAGCCTGTGCGCTGGGCGAGCAGCGGCCAGGCCAGTTGCGGTGTGGGCGCCATGTGGCGGTGAACCAGTTCAGAGCTCTGACGCAGTTGGGCGAGATCGAACATGAGGCGTGCTCCGGGTGGCGTTGACCCCGATGCTAGTGCGGCGCATTGTATGGGTAAATATTTATATTGCATGGCAAACAATGTGGCTTCCTGATCTGCAAGAAAGCTCCCTGCCGACGTACCTGGCACTGGTCGAGGCCATCGCCGCTGCCATCGGCCGTGGCGAACTCAAGCCCGGTGAGCGCCTGCCACCGCAGCGTCGCCTGGCCTGGACGCTGGGCATCAACCCGAGCACGGTGATGCTCGCCTACCGTGAGGCAGCGCGTCGGCACCTGGTTTCCGGCGAGGTCGGCCGTGGCACCTACGTGCTGGCTGGCAGCCGTGAGGCGAGCCTGTTCCGGCTCAAGCAGCCGGCCGCGCAGGGCGAGCTGATCGACCTGTCGACCAACGTGCCGGTGCATGACCCGGACAACCACGATCTTTCCGCCAGTCTTGCCGCGTTGGCTGCACGTGGCGAGCTGGATGCGCTGCAGGCCTACCCGTCAGCGGCGCTGGTCGAGCGTGCGCACCTGGCTGGTGTGACCTGGCTGCGCCGACGCGGCCTGGAGCTGGCGCCGGGCGGCCTGCTGCTCTGCGCCGGCGCCCAGCAGGGCGTGTCGGCCGCGTTGCTGGCGCTGTGCGAGGCCGGCGAGCCGATTCTGGTGGAGCGCTATACCGCGCCGGGGATCAAGGCCGCCGCAAGGCAGTTGCGCCTGCCGCTGCATGGCGTGGCGATGGACGAGCACGGCATTCTGCCCGATGACCTCGACCGCCAGGCCCGCGCTACCGGGGCTCGCGTGGCGGTGCTCACACCCTGTTTGCAGAATCCTACCGGCGCCAGCCTGGACGCCGAGCGCCGCGCGGCCATCGCCGAGGTGGCACGGCGGCGTGGCTTGTGGATCGTCGAGGACGATGTCTACGGCGTGCTCGGCAGCGAGGCGCCACTGGCGGTGCAGCTTGCCGAGCGTTGCCTGTTGATCAGCAGCCTGTCCAAGAGTGTCGCGCCCGGCTTGCGCCTGGGCTTTATCGCCGGCGCGCCGCAACTGCTCGAACGTATCGATCCCGAGGCCCAGGCCACGCGTTGGGCGGTGACGCCACTGAGTCTGGCGCTGGCCTGTGAATGGATCGAAAGTGGCGTCGCCGAACAGCGTCTGGCCTGGCAGATCGAGGAGCTGCAGCAGCGTTGGCGGCTGGCCGCGCGCGTGCTTGGGCCGCGCATGCCGCAGGGCAGGGCGGTGTCGCCACACCTGTGGCTGGACGCTGACGCGCCAGCAGGTCTGGTCGAGGCTTGTCGGCAGAACGGTGTGGAGGTGGTGCCGGCCGAGGTGTTCGCGGTCGAGGCCAATCCGGGGCACGCCGTGCGCATCAGCCTTGCGGCGGCAGCCAGCCGGGTCGAACTCAAACTGGCGCTGGAGGGGATCGTGACGGCTTGGCCTGTTTAGTGCTGTAGGGCGTACCGGGACGCCGGCCGCTCGGAAGCAGTACGCCGCCGTGGTGGCAGGCTTGAATCTGGCAATGAGTCGCCGAGAGCGTTTTGGGCTCGTGTGCGGTGCCTGCGTTTGCATGGGGCGGCGGGCTGTTCGCTGGCGCTCCTGAGCCCGCCCTACATGTTGGCGCCATGAGCGGTTGGCGTCTCGGGCCGCTCTACATGGTTGTCAGCTTCATATGCAGGATCGGGAAGGGGCGTCCACCACCGTCCAGGCGCGAGCGGTCGGTCACGACGAAGCCCAGATGCTGGTAGAAACCCACAGCTTGCGGGTTCTGTTCGTTGACATCGACCCGGGTGGCGCCCAGCGTGTCGATGGCATGGCGCATCAGTCGCTTGCCCACGCCCTGGCCGTGGCAGGCCGGGTCGACGAAGAGCATTTCCACCATGCCTTCGCTGGTACCGAGAAAACCCAGGATTCGCCCTGACTCGTCACGGGCACAGGTCAATTGCACGGCCGGGAAATACTGCTCGCGCAGCAACGGCTTGATCACCTGCAGGTCGCTTTCCGGCAGGAAGTGATGGGTGGCACGCACGGCGGCCTCCCAGATTTCCACCAGGGTGGGCAGTTCGGTGTCGGTGGGTGTGTCGAGAATCAGCATGCTAATTGGTATCGGCAGGCAAACGGGGGATGGAGTATACCCGTCGGTTGAGTGTCTCAAGGCCTCTCAACCCTCTAGGTGCGGATTTGTCCTTGGCGCGCAACATCCAGGCGATAGGTAGGAGCCCGCTTGCGGGCGATCCTTCCAGGCCTATGATCGCCGGCAAGCCGGCTCCTACACTCACGTTACGCCGACAGCTTTCGCCCGTGCTGTCATTTGCTGGCGTCGAGCACCACGCGGTAGCGCGCCTTGCCGCTGCGCAGGTGGTCGATGGCCGCGTTCACCTGGCTCATCGGGAAGTGCTCGACCTGCGGCAGGATCTGGTGACGGGCGCAGAATTCGAGCATGGTCGCCATGCTCGAGGGCGAGCCCACCGGCGAGCCGGACAGGCTCTTCTGCTGCGGGATCAGGTTGAACACGTGCACCGGGATGGCGCTGGGCACGATGCCGACGAAGTGCAGGCGGCCCTTGCCGCGCAGGGTGGCGATCAGCGCCTGCCAGTCGAGATCGGCGCTGGCGGTGACCAGGAGGAAATCCAGGCTGCCGGCAATCGCCTTCATCGCCGCGCTGTCGGTGGAAGCCACCACCTTGTGCGCGCCCAGGCGTTTGGCTTCGTCCTGCTTGTTCAGCGACGAGGTGAAGGCGGTCACCTCGCAGCCCCAGGCGTTGAGAAAGCGCAGCGCCAGGTGGCCGAGGCCGCCGATGCCGACCACGCCGACGCGATCCGTCGGCTTGATGTCGAATTCCAGCAGCGGGCTGAACACCGTCGAACCGGCGCAGAACCGCGGGCCGACCAGCGCCGGGTCGAGGTCCTCGGGCAGCGGCACGGCCCAGGCCCAGTGCGAACGCAGGCGGTCGGCGAAACCACCGTGGCTGCCAACGATGGTCGGTTTTACCGAGCGGCACAGCTGGTGCGAGCCTTCCATGCACGAGCCGCAGTGCATGCAGCTACCCTTGTACCAGCCGATGCCGACTCTTTGGCCCAGCTTGAGGCCGCGCGCCTGCTCGCCGAGACGGACGATAGTGCCGACCACTTCATGACCAGGGATGAAGGGGTAGCGGGCATTGCCCCATTCGTTGTCGATCATTGACTGGTCGGAATGGCAGATGCCGCAATACTCCACCGCCACTTCCACCTCGTCGGCGCCGAGCGGGCCGGGGTCGTAGCTCAGGCGCTCCAATGGTGCCTTGGGCGTCGTGGCGGCCCAGCCGGTGAAGGTGGCGAGTTCGGCGTTGTTGCTCATCGGTGGCTCCTGGTCGCAGGGGGTGAATCCGCAGCTTAGTCGCTCTGGCAGGACGTGGAAGCACCATCAGTGCCGCTTATCGTGGGTTACACTGCGCAGCTCATTTTCATCGAAGCCCGTTGCATGTCACGCCCTCGTCCCCCCGCCAGTCGTCGCCCTGCCGCCCCCCGCCGAGTGGCCTCGGCGCCGCCCGCGCAGTCGCGCCTGTTGGTGCTGAACAAGCCGTTCGACGTGCTCACCCAGTTCAACGATGAGCAGGGGCGCGCCACCCTCAAGGATTTCGTCGACGTGCCTGGCGTCTACCCGGCCGGGCGTCTGGATCGTGACAGCGAAGGCTTGCTGCTGCTGACCAACGATGGCCGCCTGCAGGCGCGTATCGCCGACCCCAAACACAAGTTGCCGAAGACCTACTGGGTGCAGGTGGAAGGCGAGCCGAGCGAGGCGCAACTGCAGCAGTTGCGTGAGGGGGTGACGCTCAATGACGGCCCAACCCTGCCGGCTGAGGCGCGGCGGTTGGACGAACCTGAGCTGTGGGAACGCAACCCGCCGGTACGCTTTCGCAAGAGCGTGCCGACGGCCTGGCTGGAGTTGGTGATTCGCGAGGGGCGTAATCGTCAGGTGCGGCGCATGACCGCTGCGGTTGGCCTGCCCACGCTACGCCTGGTGCGCGTGGCCATCGGGCCCTGGCAGTTGGACGGACTACAGCCCGGGCAATGGCGTGAGGTGCCCGCGCAGTTGCCGTAGAGGCGCGCGGCTCGCCTGATGAAACACTGAAAAATCCATATACCGTCACTCCCGCGCAGGCGGGAGCCCCGTTTCTAGGTTCCCGCCTGCGCGGGAATGACGACTGTTTTCAGATCCTAGGGTGTCGCGGGGTCGCCTAGGCTGCGCGCACCTAGTGCCGAGGCAATGGCGTGCTCAGGGCCGCGGTCGATTTGTCGCAGGCGCGACCCTGGCGACCCTGACCTGAATCAATAACCGGCCTTGATCACGGCGATACCTTTGTTCAGCACTTCACGCCAGGCCTGGCGTACCTCTGCGTCGCACTCCTTGTCGTGTTCGCCGATGGTCGCCAGCAGCGCGTCGAGCCACAGGTCGTAGAGTTCCGGGCGAATGTCCAGATGCTGGCGCGAGTGCGATTCGCCGAGGGCGCGCAGCTTGGTGTCGGGCATGCCGCGGGCGTGCATCACCAGGTTGAGAATGCCCTGGCGCAGCAGCTGTTTTTGCGCGCTCATGTCGGTGTCGACGAACTTCTCGCGAATCAGCGGCGAGCTGGCGAGGAAGTGGCGGTAGAAACTGTCGAAGAAATCCGGGCTGGCGCAGCAGCGTCCATAGCTCTGCATCACCAGATTGGCGGCGCTCATGTGTCACTCCTTGAGTGGGCTGCAGGCCGCGTTTGCGGCGGCCTGGTATCGATCAGAGGTATCGCGTCGGCTGGCTGGGTCAGCCGTGAATGCCGCGCGCGGTCTCGATGATGTAGGTGATGATCGGCTTGGCGAGGAAGGCGAACAGGCACAGGCCCAGGCCGAGGAACAGGATGGCGGTGCCGAGGCGGCCGGCCTTGGACTTCTTCGCGAGGTCCCAGATGATGAAGAACATGAACAGCATCAGGCCGCCCACCAGGACGTACATCATCAGGGCTTCAAATTGTTCGGTTTCCATGGTGCCTCATGATTCGGACGGAAAACGCAGGGCGGGAATTATACGCGCCCTGACCTGGCGCGCGGCATGATCCGCTTCACCCTGCGACTTTCAGTCGCGCAGGTGCTGCAACGGCAACTGCGTGCTGGAGAGAATCTGCTGCAGTACGAAGCTCGAGCGCACGCTGGAAACACCATCGATGCGCGTCAGGGTGCCGAGCAGCAGCTTCTGGTAATGGTCCATGTCCGGCACCACTACCTTGAGCTGGTAGTCGGCGTCCATCCCGGTCACCAGGCAGCACTCCAGCACCTCGGGGCATTTGCGGATTTCGTCCTGAAAGTGCTCGAAGCGCTCGGGGGTGTGCCGGTCCATGCCGATCAGCACGTAGGCGGTCAGGCTCAGGCCAAGCTTCTTGCGGTCGAGCAGGGCGACCTGGCCGGTGATGTAGCCATCGTCTTCCAACTGTTTGACGCGGCGCGAGCAGGGCGAGGGCGACAGGCCAATACGTTCGGCCAGTTCCTGGTTGGACAGGGCAGCGTTGCGCTGCAATTCGGCGAGAATGTTCAGGTCGTAACGGTCGAGTTTGTCCATTTTTTAACTGGCTCATTATTGGATTGCGCTAGATAGTGCTCCTTTAGTTGCTAATTGCGCAATTGGTAAGTTTGTAAGCAATCTTAGCAATCTTATTTCGGCGCGGCAGGCGTAAGCTTTCTCTCAGTTTCACGGCCCGGACGACAAGTCCTACCGGCCTCGCCCAACCAGGTGAGCCGGCGCCGACGGTCCTACCGGATCGCACCGGCACCCGGGTCCGCACTGCCCAACCAGGCGGGCGACGAAAGCGGCGACAGCATCGCCAGCACCGGACAGATTTCCCGAGGGGGCCGCGAGGCCCCTTTTTTATTGCCTGGGATTTCTGCAGGAGGCTCGTGGGCTTTGGCGATTTTCGAGAAGCGGGGGCGCTGTGGTCAGTGTTGGACCACTTCCGGTGGATCGGCATGCACCAGCACTTCGGCACGTGGATAGTGCTCATGAATCGCCTTCTCCACAGCCACGCAGTGAGCATGGGCCTGCGACAGGCTCATCTCGCCCGGCAGCTCCAGGTGCAACTGGACGAACCAGCGCGTACCGGAAATGCGTGTACGCAGATCGTGCGCGCCGAGCACGCCCGGCACCGAGGTGGCCAGCTGGTACATATGCTGAGTGGTCTCGCTGGGCAGTTCCTCGTCCATCAGTACGGCCACAGCGCCGCGCACGATGCTGATGGCGCTCCAGAAGATGTAGAAGGCGATGCCGATGGCGAAGATCGCATCCATCTGCTGCCAGCCGAAACGGGTCAGTAGCAGGGCGAGGAGGATGCTGCTGTTGAGCAGGATGTCGGAGCGGTAGTGCAGCGAGTCGGCGTGAATCGCGGTGGAGCCAGTCTCGCGCACCACCTTGCGTTGAAAGCTCAGCAGGGCGACGGTCAAGGCCAGCGACAGCAACATGACGGCGATGCCGATACCTTCGGCTTCCAGCGGCTGTGGCGCTTGCAGGCGCTCGACGCCCTGCAGGCCAATGAGTACGGCACTGACACCGATGAACAGCGCTTGGCCCAGCCCGGCCAGCGCCTCGGCCTTGCCGTGGCCGTAGCGGTGATCCTCGTCGGCCGGGCGCAGGGCGAAGTGCACGGCAACCAGGTTGATCAGCGAGGCGGCGCTATCGAGCAGCGAATCGGTGAGGCCGGCCAGCAGGCTGACCGAACCGCTCAGCCACCAGGCAATCGCCTTGGCCAGCACCAGGGTCAGCGCCACCGTCAGCGCTGCCCGGGTGGCCAGGCGCATCAGCCTGGCATGCTGCGGGTTGTGCATGAGCTCAGGCAGCCGGGCGCAGACCGTAGGCGGCCAGTTGCTCGGCGCTACCGCTGTGCTGGATCAGGCGTGGGTCGTCCAGCGGCAGCTGGTGGCCGGTGCTGGTTTCGATCAGGGTCTTGAGCGCGTACTGGTCAACCTTGCCGTCTTCGCCGATCAGTTGCTTGAGCTGCTGCGGGTCGACCTGGGCGGTCTGGCCTTCGGGCAGGTAGATGGCACCGGTGGCGAAGTCCACGGCAAAGGCGATCAGGCCAGGAATCACGTAGAACAGGATGCCGATGGCGTTGGCCCCGGCGATCACCGGGTCGATCCGGCCTTCGATCTGGCCGCGGCGATCCGGGTAGAAGATCGAACCGCAAGCAGTCAGTTGGGCGAGCAGGGTAGCGGCGACAACGCCGGCGATGAAGCGGGATTTCGTGCGCATGAACACCTCCAGAAAAAAGTGGCGCAACTATAGCAAGGCGATGATTGCAAAACTGCAGCGCGCTGTTTCAGACCAGCAAGTTGGCAGGCGGTTCGCCGTTATAATCGCCGGCCTGCTGTGGAGAAATGATGAACACCCTGCCGATCGATTCGCTGCTGCCTGATTTGCGCGATGCGCTGCGCGCCCGCCACGAAGTGGTGCTGGAGGCGCCGCCCGGCGCTGGCAAGACCACCCGCGTACCACTGGCGCTGCTAGACGCGCCCTGGCTGGCCGGGCAAACCATCCTCATGCTCGAGCCGCGTCGCCTGGCAGCACGTGCTGCCGCCGAGCGCCTGGCCAGCGAGCTGGGCGAACGGGTCGGCGAGACGGTTGGTTATCGCATTCGCCTGGACAGCAAGGTGGGGCCGAACACGCGCATCGAGGTGGTCACCGAAGGCATCCTGGCCCGCCGCCTGCAGGACGATCCGGCGCTGGACGGCGTCGGTCTGGTGATCTTCGACGAATTCCACGAGCGCAGCCTGGATGCCGACCTGGCCCTGGCACTGACGCTCAATGGCCGCGCCATGTTCCGCGGCGAAGGCAGCGGCGAGGCGCCGCTCAAGGTGCTGCTGATGTCCGCCACTCTCGAAGGCGAGCGTCTGTCGGCATTGCTTGGCGATGCGCCGGTGCTGCGCAGCGAAGGGCGCATGTTCCCGGTGGATATCCGCTGGAGCGCGCCGCTGGCGCCTGGTGAGTGGATCGAGCCGCGGGTAGTGCAGACGCTGCAGCAGGCGCTGGCCGACGAGCCGGGCAGCCTGCTGGTGTTCCTGCCGGGGCAGGCCGAGATTCGCCGCGTGGCCGAGCAACTCGGCGAGGTACTGGCGGGGTGCGACGACATCCTGCTCTGCCCGTTGCATGGCGAGCTGGAACTGTCCGCGCAACGTGCGGCCATCGAACCGGCGCCTACCGGCAAGCGCAAGGTGGTGCTGGCCACCAACATCGCCGAGACCAGCCTGACCATCGACGGCGTGCGTGTGGTCATCGATGCCGGCCTGGCGCGGGTGCCGCGCTTCGACCCGGCCAGCGGCATGACCCGCCTCGACACCCAGCGCATTTCCCGAGCCTCCGCGACCCAGCGCGCCGGTCGCGCCGGTCGCCTGCAGCCGGGCGTGTGCTATCGGCTGTGGTCGCAGGCGCAGCACGAGCAGCTCAGTGCCTATTCCGGCGCGGAGATTTTGCAGGCTGATCTGGCCGGACTGGCCTTGCAACTGCTGCGCTGGGGCGTGACACCGCAGGAGCTGAGCTGGCTCGACGTGCCACCGCCTGCCGCCTACGCCCAGGCGCTGGATCTACTCGGTCGCCTTGGTGCGCTGGACGAGCGTGGTGCACTCAATGCCCATGGCCAGGCCATGGCCGAGCTGCCGAGCCATCCGCGTATCGCCCATCTGCTGCTGCGTGGCCAGGCGCTGGGGCTCGGTGCGCTGGCCTGCGACCTGGCGGCGCTGTTGTCCGAGCGCGACATCCTTCGAGGTGCAGGTGCCGACCTGCACAGTCGCCTGACCCTGCTTAGTGGCGAAAGCCGCGCCGCGCGCAACGCCGTGGGCGGCGTGCAGCGCGCGCGGCAACTGGCTAGGCAGTTCCAGGGCCTGCTCAAGAACCGGCCGGTGACCCAGGCCGTGAGCGACCCCGAGCATCCGCGCTGGCTCGGCTGCCTGCTGGCCTTCGCTTACCCCGACCGTATCGCCCAGCAGCGCCGCGCCGGTGGCGCCGACTATCGCCTGGCCAATGGCCGTGCCGCGCAGTTCGGCGAAGCCGATGCCCTGATGAAGCACGAATGGCTGGTGGTGGCCGATCTGGGCAGCCGCCAGGGCCAGCGCGAGGAGCGCATCTATCTCGCCGCCGATCTCGACCCGGCGCTGTTAGAGCGTGAGCTCGCCGAGCAGGTCGCGACGCTGGACGTGCTCGACTGGGACGAGCGTGAAGGCGTGCTGCGCGCCGAGCGCCAGCGCAAGGTGGGTGAGCTGGTGCTGGAACGCCAGGCGCTGGCCGCGCTGGACGAGGCGGCGCGCGGCCGTGCGCTGGTCGGCCTGGTACGGCGCAAGGGGTTGGAGCTGCTGCCCTGGACGCCGGAGCTGCGCCAGTGGCAGGCGCGGGTGGCGTTGTTGCGCGAGCTGGACCTGCAGCAACGGGGGCAGAGTGAATGGCCGGACTTGTCCGATTCCGCCCTGCTGGCCAGCCTCGAGCAGTGGCTGACGCCATTCTTAAGCAAGGTCAACCGCCTCAGCCACTTCGCAGGCCTCGACCTGCCCTCGATCCTGCAGACGCTGTTGCCCTGGCCCTTGCCGCAACGCCTCGACGAGCTGGCGCCGCGCGCGCTGAGCGTGCCGTCCGGCTCGCGCATCGCCATCGACTACACGGAGCACCCGCCGGTGCTCGCCGTGCGCCTGCAGGAGTTGTTCGGCCTGGCCGCGACGCCGCGCATCGCCGGTGGTCGTCTGGGCGTCAAGCTGCATTTGCTGTCCCCGGCACGCCGTCCGGTGCAGGTCACCCAGGATCTGGCCAGCTTCTGGGCCAACACCTATCTGGAAGTGAAGAAGGACCTCAAGGGCCGCTACCCCAAGCTATTCCATAAGTTGGATCCCTGGGTTGAATCGCTTAACAAGAAATAGATTGACTGTTTCACCTGGAATTTCAACACGTAACGTCTACTATTGACTCATGCCGAATGAGGTTGAGTCATGGCCTACATTAATCTGCGCCACAAAGGTCGTCTGGTACTCATCCCACAGGTGAGGAATGCTTTCGCCAGCTTGCATGTCTATGAAGGGCCTCCCGGTGCCGTAGGCTTGGTGCTTGAAGGTGCCGACTCCGAGGTTGTTTATCAGGTCGATGAAATCGGTGCAGGGAATGATCGTGATCTATTTAACCTCCCGTTCCTACTCCGCGCCAATGGTGATCCCTGGCAGGAAGCCAACGCTTACTTGCTGTGGTCCATGTGTGACAAGGCACCGACAAATCGGCGCACCGATGATATTCGGCGTCGTGCTAGTAAGCTGCTCGATTATCTGTTGTTCTGCGAAGATAATAATCTGGATTGGCTCGACTTCTCCGGTGCTCGTCCTCCACTTCGCCCGACCTACAAATATTTCTATCATCTCATCAGCGACGGCAGTCGCAGTAGCGCGGTAATCAATCAGTATACCGCTGCTGTCTACCTCTTTTACAAATACGTTTCCGAGCATTGGTATAACCTCGACATGAGGCGCGTCGATACGACCAAGCAGGTGCGTTTTTTTTCGCAGACTTCAAGAGGTGCAATACTTGTAAACGCGGAGAAGCGCAGCCAGACGAGGCGCACGCCTGCTAGTAGTGCGGTGCAGATCGGGTTTGTGCGAGAAGATGGAGAGGATCTTCGGCCGCTTTCAAACCTTGAACTCGGTGCGTTTCTGGACACCATCAAGAACGAAAAAGAATGGTCCGCAATTGAGCGATTGATTCTGCTTACGTCGCTGATGACTGGCGCGCGCAAGCAAACTGTCTTGACCATTCGCTTAAGACATTTGAAGGCTTTTCAAGCGGATAGGCTGCTGGGGGACGGCTCATATAAATTACATGCCGGGCCGGGCACTGGCATTGATACAAAGAATGACAAAGCGCAAACCCTATATTTTCCCAGGCAGCTCGCGGATGAGATGATCACGCTCGCCAACAGCCCGATGATGAAGAGGCGACGGGCAAAGCTGTGTGCGCAGTTAGATAAAAATTATTCCGATTTACCGATGGGTGAAGAGGATATGTATCTGTTTCTCTCCGACCAAGGAAACTGCTACTACATGGCAAAAAATGATCCGCGCTATTCGGTTGTTAGGACGCCTCAGTCCGGGCAAGTAACAGATACGATCAAGCGCAAGTTGCTGCAAAAAACTTCTGGCGAATTTCCGAAGGACTTTTCCTATCACTGGTTGCGAGCGACCTACGCCTATCAACTTTACCAGCGACTGCAAGGGTTGGTTGAAGAGGGACATATGCAACTGGGGGAGGACATAGGCTTTATTCAGAAGCGCATGCATCATGAATCCAGAGAAACAACTGAAAGCTATCTGAAGCTGTTCAGCATGACCCACGAAAAAGTGATCGCCCAAGAAGTATGGGAAAGCAAGCTGTTCAACGGTAGCTACGACGTGCTGAAGGTGGGGCTGCAAAATGAGTAGCCAAGAGCAGTTCGTTCATCGTGACGGCACGCAAATAATCAACTTGAGCGAAGTCACAAAAGTTTTCCCCAAGCCTGAGCGCTTACGCTTACAACTGTCCAAGAAGGTGAAAAAGAAACCGCTGGATATAGGCAGTTTTGCATATTGCGTGCGCGGTAAAAATGAAAAAAACTATGATGATCGCGGCACGCCGGTCGTCATGTCGTCGTTTGTTGAAGGCCGCCGTGAACTGATTGTGAGGCTGCTGGAATTCTTTGCCGGTAAGCGTGAGCAGTCAGTTCTGACGTGGTTCATTCGTGCTGAATACTTCGTTAATTGGCTCGACGCTAAGGGCTACAGGGAAGTGTTTGCCACTGAAGTTAAAGCCCAAGAGGCATATCGAGATTTTACTGCATTTCTGAGTCATCGCATACATATGCAGGAGATCAAGCCTCTTACCGCTAGCAACTATCAAGATGGCGCCATAAAAGTGATCGAATTGCTGTATCCAGAAAGCTGCCACTATATTCTGTCTGGTGCGGTCAAGATAATCTTTATAAAAAGCTCGCCAGCGCCTAGCGATGCTGATGTTCAGTTGTACAAGGATATTTTTCTTGCAATTGCTCAGCAATGCAGCGAGTTTGTGTTGAATAACAAGCCGTATCCCTGTGTCGTGAGTACCAACGGTTATGAAGTTGTGCTGTTTCCATCTAATCATGGTGCGATTGGCCCGTTTAAGGAGGGCCCGCCTGTCTATAACGCTGCCGAGCGTCGGATCGCAACCGCTGAAGAATACATGGAGACTGCCGCGAGACTCGGCCGGCAAGGCGTAACAAAAGGAAATGCAGTTCGGACGGTACGCAACGCAGCAGCGAACCTAGTGGCGGCTAACGAAGATTCCCGCAATTGGCATAGGCTTGCCGTGGCGGCTCTTGCGGCGAAAGCCTATGCCGGGCTTTTATTGCTCATTACAGGTGCGTCACCGACCGAATTTGCTCAGTTTAATTATGAGGACGCGCTAGAAGTTGAAAAGTCGCCGCTCAAGAAAGAACTGTCGGCTGTCAAGTTTCGTGCGGGCGGAATAGCAACCCTCTACAATATTGGTCGAGGCAATGGCTTGCCGCTACTCAAGGAATACCTAAAGCTCCGCGAATGGATTCTAAATGGCGAGAGTGTTGACAGGCTCTTCTTTTCGATGCCCGAAGCTAAAGCTCGCAATGATATGAAGGGCTTTGACGATTTTCGAGCAACAAGCGCCATGGAAAAATTTTATGGCTATATCTCCGGCGTCTTTATTGATTCGAAGGTGCCAAATCTTTCGATACGCAAAATGCGCAAACATAAGAGTAACGTGCAGCACTCGGCACGCCTGTCTCCGTCCACGGTTGCTGCATCGATGAATCACACCCAAGCCGTTAATTTATCGACCTATGCAGAAGCGACGCACGAACAGCAGGAGGCCGAGTTCAGCCTGTTCTGGAGGTCCGTGCGCCATGCCGCAACCATGGTTCGTGAGCGCAGCGAGAAGGCGTCAGGCGAGGAGATCTCGACGGCGGCTGGCCATTGTGACGGGTTCAATCTACCGATGCCTGTAAGAGATTCCGGCACGTCTGTGATTGAGCCGAACTGTCGTACGCAGTATGGCTGTCTTTACTGCGAGAACTATATCTGCCATTCCGACGAAGAGGATTTGCACAAGCTCCTGAGCTTGCAATACGTGATCAATGCCGTGCGCAAAGCATCCCCGGATGCAGTTCACGCTGAAGCGTTATACAGGGAGTTGTCTATCAGAGTCGAGTTGATCATTGAGGAACTTAGCGATCGTTCCGAGTTGGTGAGGCATATGGTCGAAACAGTCAAAGGCAATGTGTTTAAGTACGGTATCCTGACCCCTTTTTGGGAAAATCGATTGAGTCGTTATGAAAAGTTGGGTGTGGTATTTTGAGCGCTTCTCTTAAGTCGATAGGCAGCCTGTTTGTAAGTGGGCAGTTTTCTGCTGAAAGTGAGCCAGATAATGCGCCACAATTCTATGCTAAGCCCGCGCCCAGCTTCGTACTATGTCGCGATGTGAACGGTAATGCAACGGCTGTTTACGGTCTGGATGTATGGGACTTTAATCCTTATAGGCTTTCAGCCAAAAAAATTAACAAAATACTCTTTAATAATATATTCGGCACTGAAGGTAAGGAGCAGCAGGCGCTGATTGAGGAGGCAAAGTATCTGTTGTATTGTCTCATCTACTTCGGTGAGGGCGGGCGGCTCGGCACGCTCAGCGTTGCCACGCTTAATTCGTATTGGATGGTACTGCGCAGAGCGATGATATTTTGCTACACGCAGAAGCAAAAGCCCATGGTTGGCGTGTTGTCCTTGGAGCAGTTATTAACGGTGCCGGTCTATCTGGCGGCTTTCCTTCGCGAGAAATTTGTGGGTAATGACAAAGGTTATTTGTCGGGGATGCTGAGCCATTTGGTGCGCGTTGGTCAAGAACGCCTCGGTTATTCCGTATTGAATCCAAGCATTTTTGATATGAAGAAGCCGGGCTCCTATCAGCACCCGGTGATCCCAACGCGAATTTACCTTAGCCTGATAAATGTCACTGGCGATCTACTTGAGCAGCTTTACCAAGGTGTCGGGGCTTATGAGTCATTTATCGCTTCCTTTGAGGACGAACATTACGGAGTCAATCTTCATACTCAGAAATGTCGCGGGCTCGGCGGAAAATCATTTTACCGCCCTGACATGTCGCAAGCGCTCAAAGATCATGGTCTGAGTGCGGTTTTTGTAAATCAGTTCGCCTGCCCATTCAAGCAAAATCTTCAGACTGTCTTGCTTAAAATACAGTATCTGGTGAAGGCGATCATTCACCTTTATACCGGGATGCGCGATCAAGAAGTTTTGCGAATGACTTATAGCTGTCTGAGTCAGGCAGCTGTCAGATCGACAATCAAAGATGATCAGGATGTTGTGCGTGATCAGTCGCAAACAGTAAGCGTGCTCTCGGTAAACGTGTTCTCGACGACGACAAAATTCACAGGCTACAGAAAAGAGGCTTCATGGTTCGCGCCAGGGGAGGTAGTCAGGGCGGTCGAAGTTGCCCAAGCGATTTGTCGTGGCCTTGCAAGGCTTTACAACATAGTGCTGGATGATAAATGTTCGCTTTTTCTTAATCCGTCTATCGTGGGTTATTGCAAGAAAAGTACTGAAGTTACCGTTTCCAGGTTTGATTCGGGTAGGTCGCAACTGAGTGCGCTGCAAGCGTTGAAGATTCAGTCAGAGGATTTGGTAGAGCTGGCGCAGAGCGATCCTGCTCGTGACTTCTACAATGAGCCGAAGTTTGCAATCGGCCAACCCTGGCCGCTAAGCAGTCATCAGTTCAGGCGCTCGCTTGCATTCTACGGGAGCAGCAGTGGTTTTGTTTCGCTCCCGTCGCTCAGGGCGCAATACAAGCACATGACTATCCAGATGTCGCGCTATTACGCCAATGGCTTCGATAACCTGAGCACCATTTTTGGCTACTACGACGACAAGAAGAAGGACTTCGTTCTGCCGAGAAACCACTTTGCCTTCGAGTTCCAAACGGCCATGCCGATTTCGGTGGCCAATCAGTTGATTGCCGATCTGATGTTCAATGAAGAGCCTTTGTTTGGCGGCACCGGCTCGTACATGGAGAAGCAGAAAGAGCGCGTCAAAGCTGGTTTGATACAGATTGAAGACGTTCGTGCCGACACAGAACAGCGGGTGAGAAACGGTGCAATTAGCTACCGGCCAACGCTACTTGGCGGTTGCACCAAGGTGGGCCGCTGCGATTCCTTCCTGCTCGGTGACTACACGGAATGTTTATCTTGCGAGGGCGCGATCATCAAACCCGCCAAGCTAAATGCGGCAATTGAGGACGCGACAAGCGAGTTGTCAAACTACGCAGAGGACTCGGGCGAATATAAAATTGTGAAAGGTGATATTGAGCGCTTAATAGTCTTCAAGACTCGACTAATCGACACGGGGGGGCTTTAGCGATGAAGTCTAGTGAAAGTGAAGGTGCAGGTAGGGGGCTGGGCGCTTGCGTGGAAGCCTTGCAGCGCCTCCTGGATGGGAAGCCTATTGTTCCCGAGCATGTGGGCTTAGACCTGTCCAGGCTCACCGCGAGCATTGTAAGTCTGGAAGCTGGATTTGACCGTGGTTACCTGAAGAAGTCTCGCAAAGCGCACTTACCTATACTCGCAAAGATCGAGGCTAGTCGTGCTGAGGCTAACAAGAGTTCCGGTTCGTCAAATGGTAAAAGCATTAAACGTTTGGAAGATAAACTTGTGCTTTTAGAAAAAGAACTTGCAATGGTCAGTTCGCAGCGTGACCGGGTGCTTACGCAGAATCTCCAGCTATGGGAGCGCGTGAGGGAACTTGAGCTCGCAGCGCGCAAGAGTAAGTCTCTCCAGGTTCGGCTGCATAATTGATGGAGGCTCGCCTTCCCGCCGACTGCCTCAGCAACGTCAGTCAAAGACCTGGCGAATTCGGACACTGCTAGCCGTCGCAAGCTTGACCCTCGAAGCCATTGAGAAAGTTCTCTCTGTGTAGGTGAAGTGAAAAGGTCCATCTAGGTTAGACTCGCGTTTTTGCACGCCTTTTAAGGAGCAGTAGCGTGAACACGGAAAACCATTCCCAGACGGCCGCCTTTCTCTGGTCGATTGCCGACCTGCTGCGCGGTGACTTCAAGCAGTCGCAGTACGGTCGCATCATCCTGCCGTTCACCCTGCTGCGGCGCATGGAATGTGTGCTGGAGCCGACCAAGGAAGCGGTGATCCGTGAGTCCTACGCGCAGGAAGGCCGGCCTGATCTGGTGCGTGAGCGGCTGCTGCTGCGCGCGGCCGGGCAGCAGTTCTTCAATGCTTCCAAGCTGACCCTCGGCACGCTGTCCGACACCCAGACCGCCGCTGACCTGATGAGCTATGTGCAGTCCTTCAGCAAGGACGCCCGCGAGATCTTCGAACACTTCCATTTCGAGGACTTCGTGCAACAGCTCTCCGCCGCCAACCTGCTGTATCAGGTGGTGCAGCGCTTTGCCGCCACCGACCTGAGCCCCGAGCGCATCAGCAACTTCGGCATGGGCATCATCTTCGAAGAGCTGATCCGCAAGTTCGCGGAAAGCTCCAACGAAACCGCCGGGGAGCACTTCACCCCGCGCGATATCGTGCACCTGACCACCTCGCTGGTGATCACCGGGCAGGACGACAAGCTCAAGCCCAACAGCATCGTCACTATCTATGACCCGACTGCCGGCACTGGGGGCTTCCTCTCCGAGGGCGACGAATACATCCAGTCCATCAGCCAGCAAGTCACCGTGTCGCTGCACGGCCAGGAGCTCAACCCCGAGTCCTACGCCATCTGCAAGGCGGACATGCTGATCAAGGGCCAGGACGTCACCAACATCAAGCTGGGCAACACCCTGTCCGACGACCAACTGGCCGACAGCCGCTTCGACTTTATGCTCAGTAACCCGCCGTTCGGCGTGGAGTGGAAGAAGGTCCAGAAGCAGATCACCGATGAGCACAGCGAGAAAGGCTTCAACGGCCGCTTCGGCCCCGGCCTGCCGCGTGTGTCCGATGGCTCGCTGCTGTTCCTGCTGCACCTGGTCAGCAAGATGCGTGACCCGCGTGAAGGCGGCTCGCGCATCGGCATCATCCTCAACGGCTCGCCGCTGTTTACCGGCGGCGCGGGTTCGGGCGAGTCGGAGATTCGCCGCTACCTGCTGCAGAACGATCTGGTCGAAGCCATCGTCGCCCTGCCTACCGATATGTTCTACAACACCGGCATCGCCACCTATGTGTGGGTGCTGAGCAACCACAAGGCCGCCGTGCGCCAGGGCAAGGTGCAGTTGATCGACGGCAGCCAGCACTTCGCCAAGATGCGCAAGTCGCTGGGCAGCAAGCGCCAGTACCTCACCGAGGAGCAGATCGACGAACTGGTGCGCCTGTATGGCCGCTTCGAGGAAACGCCGCAGAGCAAGATCTTCCCTGTCGAAGCCTTTGGCTACCGGCGCATCACCGTCGAGCGTCCGCTGCGCCTGAACTTCCAGACCAGTGCCGAGCGCATCAAGAAAGTGCTGGAAGAAAAAGCCATCGAGAAGATGGATGCCCCGGCCCGCCAGCGCCTGATCGAAGCCCTGCAGGCGATGGACGCCAGCGTGCTGCACCGTAACCGCGAGCAGTTCAGCAAACTGCTGAAGAAGGCGCTCAACGCTCACGACGTATCCCCCAGCACGCCGGAGCTGAAGGCCATCCTCAACGCCCTGAGTGAGCGTGACCCGGAAGCGGATATCTGCCTGGTCAGAAGCCAGCCGGAAGCCGATGCCGGGCTGCGCGACAACGAGAACGTGCCGCTGGGTGAGTCGGTGTACGACTACTTCGAGCGCGAAGTGAAACCCCATGTGCCGGATGCCTGGATCGACGAGAGCAAGACGGATGCGCAGGACGGCGAAGTCGGTGTAGTCGGCTTCGAGATTCCCTTCAATCGCCACTTCTACGTGTTCCAGCCCCCGCGCCCGCTGGAAGAGATCGACCGTGACCTGAAGGCCTGCACCGACCGTATCAAGCAGATGATCGAGGGGCTGTCGGCATGACAAATTTGTCGGGAGCAAATTTGAACAACGGCGCAGCCGTTGGCCCGCAGGGCGAGGGCAAGGAAAGCCCGAGTAATTTTCCGACGTATCCGGTTTACAAGGATTCCGGGGTTGAGTGGCTGGGCTCGGTTCCCGAGCATTGGGCAATCTTTTCCCTGAAGCGCTCGGTTGATGGCTGTACCAACGGCCTATGGGGTGACGAGCCAGATGGGGAAAATGACCTGGCAGTGATTCGTGTGGCGGACTTTGATCGCGCCACCTGCCGTGTCGGGCTCGACAAGCTCACGTATCGCAGCATTACGCAGAAGGAGCGTGCCTCACGTCTTCTTCAGCCTGGTGATTTGCTGATCGAAAAGTCTGGTGGTGGCGAGAAGACATTGGTCGGATGCGTTGTTCTGTTTGAACATGACTTTGAGGCCATAACCTCGAACTTTGTTGCTCGAATGCGCCCTTTGCATGGGTTCGATAGCGGATTTCTCTGCTACTCGTTCGATAGCCTTTATCAGGGGAAAGTTAATTTCCCGGCGATTAAACAGACCACCGGTATCCAGAACCTTGACTCTGAGTCCTACCTGCAAGAGCGATTCTGCTTTCCTACCTTGGCAGAGCAAACCCAAATCGCCCGCTTCCTCGACCACGAAACCGCCCGCATCGACGCGCTGATCGAAGAGCAGCAGCGCCTGATCGAACTGCTCAAGGAAAAGCGCCAGGCCGTCACCTCCCACGCCGTCACCAAAGGCCTCGACCCGACGGTGCCGATGAAAGACTCCGGCGTGGAGTGGCTGGGTGAGGTGCCGGCGCATTGGGATGTGGTTGCTATCAAATGGCTAAGCCCTGTTTTGAGGGGCGCATCTCCCAGGCCAATTGATGATCCAAAGTATTTTGATGATTCTGGTGAGTACGCCTGGGTTCGTATTGCTGATGTTTCAGCATCTGACGGCACCTTAAGGGAAACGACCCAGACACTATCCGCACTGGGAGCTTCTCTGAGCGTGAAAATGGAGCCCGGCGAGATGTTCCTGAGTATTGCAGGCACCGTCGGTAAGCCCTGCATCACACAGATCAAGGCATGTATCCACGATGGCTTTGTCTATTTCCCTGTTGGCGCTGATGGAAAATTGACCCACCCTGCCGATTGAAATTTGACCCAGGGCGGATTGCTGATTTTGTTACCAGCAACTGTGGATAAGTCTACCAGCGCAGCTGCTGTTGCCCCCACTCCTT